>Ga0209131_1001852_pt1 | contig 14511 bp, 12 predicted proteins | sample GraSoi_2013_40cm_FD_185826 | JGI IMG/M metagenome (GOLD analysis project Ga0209131, IMG submission 185826) | Grasslands soil microbial communities from the Angelo Coastal Reserve, California, USA - Sample 9_17_2013_40cm (SPAdes) (version 2) | ecosystem: Environmental > Terrestrial > Soil >...
TCCGGGTTACAAAAATATTGAGGCTGGCCATTCCAGATGACCAGCCTCGTTTAGGAGCTTCCTACTATGACACCCGACGGGAAGTTGCGGATGTGGTTCCTGCGTTAGAACCTGCCCAAATATTCCGGCGACTCGATGAAACCACGAACTATTGTGTTCTCCAGGAAGTCGGGATTGGCAACGAGTTGGAAGCGGTTGTTATGAAAAATGTAACCACATCCACTGCCGTCGGAAGTACCGAACCAATTTGCCGAATTGTGACAGTCTTCCGGGTCGCGGCGTAGATAGCCAAAATATTCCATGGTGACAAATGCCGGCTTGTAGAATTTAGCGTTTACTTCCGCGCTCTCAGCAACGATGCGCGCGACCTCAGCGCGTGACGGCGCGGCCGCAATCGCGCTTTGAGTTGACGAAGATAGTGTCACGCCCGCCTTAGTCGCCAGGGCCGCACCGAGTTGCGCATTCGTCAAACTAACGGGGTAGAGCGCGACAAACTCAGGACGTTGCACCCACGCAGCCAGGTAGGCTGCTTTCTTTGTGGGGTCAGGGCCATTGCGATCGGCAGGATCCGTGATGCTCGCCACGTCGGTCATGAATTCTGCATAGTGTGGACGCTCAACCTTCGAACCATCGCTCAATTCAGCTACGCTGACGGCTCGTTGTCCAATAGAAATCATGTACAAATACATCACGAGCGAGCCTTTTGCCTGAAACTCGGGCGAGCGGAAGAAGTTCGCAGACAGCGCACCGCGGGTGTACTTAATGCATTCGACGTCGCTCGGTACACATCCATTCAGGATATCCACGTAAAATTTAAGTCCGGCTGGTTCCGGGAAGCGCCTCAAAAAATCTATGTACTGCTGTTGAATAAAGAAATCGTAGTCGGCGATCGTAATGGCGGTGTTAGTTCCGGGACGAAGTCGCACCGGCTTTACCTTAACGCTACCGTAAAAAAGGTCCGAGGGTAGTCCGGGCGTTTCGGTGACAATCTTAAGAGTAGGTGCCTGGCCCAGAGCGCCCACAGCAATGAGGCCGATCATAAAAATAGTGGCCACGAGCTTCTTCATCATATGCAACTCCGTATCTTGTTAATTAGCCTGGTTCCGGTAAGGTCTCGGGACAGTCACAGCGTTCCCACGCTTGAGGTAAACATACCGTTCCGACGCCAATTTTGTCAATGTCTTACCGCGGAATTTCTCGAAATCAGAGGCGCCGGCTTGGATGATGGATTGCACGCCGAGGATGCACTCAAATGCCGGCAGAAAGCAGATCTTTTTAGCCTCTATCGCGGTGATACTGTTCCCAGGCTTGATGATAAACGCCCAGCATCAACTGCGCCGTGCGATTCCAGGAGAATTGCTGAGCCCGTTTAAGTCCGGCCACCGAGAGCCGCTGACGCTCGTTTTCGTCCCTAAGGAGCGTGACAATGGCCTGCGCTAAGTCATCGCTGCCGGCGGGAGCGACCAGGCGCGCGGTTTCTCCAGTGACCTCCCTGATGCTGGGAATGGAGCTGGCAATTACAGGCGCCCCGCAGGCCATCGCCTCCAGCGGCGGCAGGCCAAAGCCTTCGTACTTGGAAGGATAGATGAAGACTCGGCACGACGAATAGAGAGCGCAGAGATCGTTGTCCGAAAGATAACCTGTAAATAGAACCCGCTCCTCAATCCCCAACTCGCGCAGGCTACTGAAGAGACTATCAGTCAGCCACCCCTTTTTCCCGGCGATGACTAGTTGCGGGTGCAGCTCGGTCGCGCTTAGTAGTTCGCGATAAGCATTCAACAGGACGATAAGGTTCTTCCGCGGCTCAATGGTCCCCACGAAGAGCAGGAACTCATCCTCCACGCCGAGACGTTTTCTGGTCTCGATTGTTTGGTCTGGTGGCAAAGGTCTGAAAACGGATCGCGCCGCCGCCGGAATGGCGATGACCTTTTCGCGCGAAACCTGCAAGTGCTCTATCACCTCGCGCCGTACGCTTTCGGAATGTGTAACGATTTGGGTGGCGGTGCGGGCCATAAAAGGCAGACGACGGCGCGCCCGCCACACGCCTCTGGCTTCATGCGTTTCGGGATAAAGAAGATCAGATAGATCGTGGATAGTGAGAATTGCAGGACAGCGCTTCCACAGTGGAATGTCAAAATTTGTACCGTGGAAGAGATCAAGTGACCTCCGCTTGATATAACGAGGGAGGCCTATCGTCCACCAGTTTCGCGCCCACACGTTCACTTTAACCTGGGTCAGTCGCAGATTCGGCGGCCAACCATCCAATGGATCCTCGCTGTGGTCCCCCGGAAAAAAAGAAAAGGGAGAAACGATTTCCAACTGATCTGTCGGCGAGGCGAGGGCCAAACTCCTGGCCAGTTCAAACGTGTAATGCCCGACCCCGGTCTTGATATCCTTGAGAGGAATACCGTCAATTCCTATAAGCATGCGAATTGTAGGCGGCGACCGGGCTTTTTCATTTCTTCCAATTTCGCGTTTGTGAGTTTGCGAGATCTATGGGAAGCGCTGCCCAATCTTCTCTGTTCCAAAGGTGCCGATGCCGTTCAGGCGGAAAGCGAAGACAAAACGGTTTTCGTTTCGCAGACCCACATTGAAGGTAGACTGCTGCGCCGTAACCGAGCAACACTTCCAGGTATAGCCGATAGTCGCGGTCGAACTAATGAGGGATCGATTGCTGCCGGCGAATGAATGCTTCTGAAAATCGAAGAAGAGCGACAACCCACCAAACAGTCCCTTTTCACGATTGCCGAGAAAAATCGACGGGCTCCATTGCGATCCGCGCAGAGTGCCCGGTTCTCTGCCCGCGGCATCGGCGAACTGTCGCAGGCTGGGAACCAGCTCGACCGCCCTCGTGTAATAGAAGGTCGAGAACGCCTGAATCAACGCGCGATTAAGACCAAAGGTCGCCGACATCGCGCGCAAGGTGCCGCCGCGGGTATCGAGGTCAGTGCGAAAGTCGGAAAACAAGTGCTCGGTAGGACGATAGCGGACGTCGACGTTCACAGGCGAGAACCTGCGCGGCACAGCTCCATAACTGAATCCGGAAAAAGTGTCGATCGGATAAAACTGGTTCCGTCTTCCCGGTATCAGCGCGCCGCCAAAGTAAGGATCGAAAAAATACTTGCCACGGATCGTGACGCTTAAGGCCTCGTAAGGCTGGGTGGCCAGAGAAGATTTTTTCTCGCGGGCCGCGCGGGCCGCCTTTTTGCCGACCGTCTCAGTAGATCGCCGCGTGTAGAAACGATTGGCGATGCCGTATTCAATCTCGTTGGTGTCGGCAATCGCGTCGACATAATCAAATCGAAGGATTCGACTAAAGTTGTCAATGCCGGCGATGCGTCGATAAATAAGGTAAGGCTCGATCACATGGCGAAACCGGACTGAGCCGTCGTCGCGCCGAAAGTTTCGCGCCAAAGCCGGCGGCCGCAAATCCAGTTCAAACTCTCCAAACCCGCGCACCACGTCGCGCGATATAACCAGACCGGTCGCAGGATCGATGGAGTTTGAATAGTAAGTGGCCCGTGCTCCGGCCGTAGCAGTTAACGACCAGCCCGAGAAGTTCAGCGGCACCGAAATGCTCGGATGAAGATCAAAACGTTGTACTACCGAAGGGGTAATAATCGGATCACGTCCGGCGGCGACGCGAAAAGTGGCCAGGTCGCTGGGCGTCTCTTTGCGGCTGACTCCTTCGACCGCACTTTCAAAGGAGTAATAGATAGGAAAGTTCTTGAACCATGGCAAAGGCGAGGGGCGGCGATCGAAGGAAATGCTGGGCAACTCGCGAATGCGAATCTGCGAGTCCTGCAAAGATGTCGCCTGGGTGTTCAGCCGAAAGTTAAAACTGTAAGCGTGATAATTCTTGTTGATGAAAACCTGCGAACGTTCTTCCGGAGAAATCGCCTGCTGAATCGAGTCAGAGAAAATCTGCCGGAAGGCAAGGCTGGATGTGATATTCACGTCGGCTGCTGCCAGGAACCCATTCGGAAAGTAGTGGACCGCGTCGATATAAAAGCTGGATCCTCCCTGGTTCGGATGTTTTGCATCCTCTCTCGGTCCGAAGATGCGATCGAACACAGTATAAAAACCCATGTTGAAGAACGATCGCGAGTTGGCGCGCGTGCGCAGATCGCCGCCGATGCCAACGCCTCGCGCCGAAAACAGATCACCGCGCAGAGTAAAATCCGCCGAGCGTCCCAGCGTCTGATAGTAAGCGTCGGAAATCCGAAAGCCTTTCGCTCCTGAGGCGCTGAAGGTCGGGGTCAGAAATCCCGATTGGCGATCGTTGTGCTTGAGCGAGAGCGAAGCGAACGGCAGGTAGATAATCGGCACTTTCTTGACACGAAAGGTGGGCGACGACAGCTTCACGCGATCGCCGGTTTTGATGGTCGCTCTCCGCGCGTGAAAACTCCACTTGGGAACTTCCTCATCGCAGGCCGTGATTTCGCCGTTGATGACCACGATCGTGTTGAGGCTGACTCTCTCAACTCGATCGGCGGTGAAATACATGCGCGTACCGTCCTGCGTCTGATTGGTATAGCCGGTCGAGTTAATAAAGAAGCCGGTCTTGGTCTTATAGTTCCATTCGGCCCGGCTGCCCGTAATGCGTTGCTGTTCGCCTTGATCAAAGACCACGTTGCCTTCGGCAACCACCCTGTTGGTGGCTTCGTAGACCGTGATCTTGTCAGCCTGTAATCGATACGTGCCGATGCGTGCGTCAACATTGCCTTCGTCAACTTCGACGATTGCGCCCTTTTTTCCACTCACGACTTTATGTGCGGCATCGACGACGAGGTCATCGCCAGCTTGAATCGCTGGGGTTTTTCCCGGCGAGGTGGGCTTTACCGGCTGATCCTGTTGCAGTGGATTAACATTGGGCGTGTCTGTGATCGGATTTTCGACCTTACGATCGACGGGGTTAGTTTGTTGAGCGTAGGTGGATGCCGCGCAAAAGCAAGCGAGTGCGACGCATGCCATCAAAGGCAAAATGCGCGTCACTCGCAACCTGATTGTCGAAGCATTGCCGCGCACGCTTGAAAGCTGCCGACCTCCGCGCCAGGGCTATAATCAATCGCGCCTTCAGCGAAGAATAAACTCCGCAGCAGGCGCGCCGTTTTCACTAACGGAATGCGGCGATGCTAACATGCGCGACGGGTGACTAGGAAACGCTAACGCGCGATTCTCCCCTCTCCCACTGGGAGAGGGGACGGGGGTGAGGGCTTAGGACGAGTAAGCCCCCCTTCGTAAGATTTCGTCTTACCGGAGGAGCCGCCGAGAGAATCGACATGATCAAACAGCGACAGTATCGCGGCGGCTATCAGTTTGCGGGTTTGGTAGAACTCGCTCGGGAACTGCGAAAGAAACAAACATCGGCGGAGGCTCTCCTTTGGCACTTCTGCGAGATCGTCGACTGCTGGGTTTTAAATTCAGACGACAACATCAATTCGGTGATTACGTGACGGACTTTTATTGTCGCGAAGCCGGATTGGCGATTGAGCTAGATGGTGCGGTGCACGAGCGAAATGAGCAATGGCACCATGATAGGAATCGTGATGCATACATGATCGGGCAAGGCGTCCGGGTCCTGAGAATCCCAAACGAACGGATATTAAATGACACAATAGGCGTCTTGGAAGAGATCGCGAAATATCTCCCCGCGCACAAACAAAGAGAAAGGGGGGAGAGCCCGAGGCTGCCTCACAGGCCCTCACCCCAACCCTCTCCCAGAGGGAGAGGGAGATAAGCGTTGGCATGGTTGCACCATCAACATTGTCCCTGATGATCGTGGCCGGCGAAGCTTCCGGCGACGCGCACGCCGCGGCGCTCGTGCGTGCGATGCGCGCGGCGGCCGGAGTGCCAATCGATTTCTTTGGCTCGACCGGCGCACAAATGCGCGCCGCCGGCGTTGATTCAATCGTCAAGGCGGACGAGTTGGCGATCCTCGGCCTTTGGGAAATCGGGCAGGCCTTACCAAAATTCTGGCGCGCGTTTGGTTTGCTCAAACGGGCAGTCATCGCCAGGAAGCCCGATGCGGTAATTCTCGTCGATTGGCCCGACTTTAATTTGCGGCTCGCGCGCTGGCTGCATCGCCACGGCGTGCGCGTCATTTACTACATCAGTCCGCAGTTGTGGGCCTGGCGTTCCTATCGTGTTCACAGCATCGAGCGCGATGTCGATCTGCTGCTTTCGATTCTTCCATTTGAGAAGGAATGGTACGCTGCCCGCGGCATGAAGCAGGTCGAGTATGTCGGCCATCCGCTGACGGGCCAGGTGCGCGCGCGTTACGATCGCGCCGAGTTCTGTCGTCGGAATGATTTCGATCCGTCGCGGCCTTTGGTCGCCTTGCTGCCGGGCAGTCGTCACAAAGAACTGGTGCGTATCCTGCCGCCAATGCTTGACGCGGCTTCGCGGATATCAAAAGAAAACCGGAAGATTCAGTTTGCCGTAATGGTAGCGGCGAATCGCGATCCGAAGGAAGCTCAGCAGATATTAGCTGCCGGCAATTATGAATCGTCGTTCAGAGATTCAGTGCGCGTCATTCATCACGAAACGCGTGAAGCGCTGGCGGCTGCGGACGCTGCGGCGGACCCGGCCCTTGCGGCGGTTGCCAGCGGCACCGCCACGCTTGAGGCCGCATTGCTGGCCACGCCGTTGGTCGTGGTCTACAAAGAATCTGCGCTTAACTGGCACACTTTGGGTAGCTTGATTACGGCTGAGCACTACGGACTGGTAAATTTGATCGCTGGGCGCCGGCTGGCGACCGAACTCATTCAGGATGAACTTAACGGCGAGTCACTCGCGCGCGAGTTGTTGGATTTGCTTAATCCAGATCGCAACGCGGCGATGCGCGCGGAATTGAAAGAAGTCGCCAAAGAGATCGGAGATCCCGGAGCTTCCGATCGGGCTGCGCAGGCGATTTTGAATTTTCTGGGCCAGCGTCGGTAACGTTTGGGGCTCTGGGTTTCCCATTCCAGCCGCGGGTATCGCAAAAACCATCGTTTGACGGCGTATAGAGTACCAACTTCAGTTGGGTCTTATCCTGCTTAATAAAAAGCCCGACTGAAGTCGGTACTCTAAACACCGTCACTCAAAGGTAGACACTAATACCAGGGAGGGCCGTCGATGGAGATACTTGAGCGCCTCGCGCGAATTCGTTTCAAGCTCTTGATTGCTGTGGGCGCGCTCCTCGTGTTCGTAGTGGTGTTTGCTGTGGCCGCCGGCGTACTGCTCTGGATCACGGCGCCGCGTGACAAAGCAAAAGTAGTAAAGAACCGAATCGGCATGGAGTTCGTGTCGCTCTCTGCCGGCAGTTTCATGATGGGCTCGGAAAACGGAAAGCCCGACGAAAAACCAGTTCACCGCATAAGCATTAGCCGGGATTTCCTCCTCGGACGTTACGAAGTGACGCAGGGTGAATGGAAAACCGTAATGGGCCGCGAGCATGCGAACTTCAAAGGCAATAACTTTCCGGTGCAGTTCGTTACCTGGAACGACACGCAGGAGTTCATCGCGCGTTTGAATCAAACCGACGATGCTTATACCTACCGCTTGCCGACCGAAGCCGAATGGGAATACTCCTGCCGCGCGGGCACCACGACCGAGTACGCAGATGATCTCCAATGGTTGGCCTGGTACCGGGGTAACTCGGATCAAAAAGTCCATCCTGTCGGGCATCTTCATCCGAATGCCTGGGGTCTCTACGACATGCACGGGAATGTCACTGAGTTCGTTCAGGATTGGTACGACGCAAATTATTATCACAACTGTCCGGGCGCCGACCCGCAAGGTCCCGGTAACGGAAAAGAGCGCGTTCTGCGCGGGGGATCGTTTTTCGATCGCGGTCCACTTTCAAACTCGACCGATGGATTTCTGCGCTCGGCAGCGCGCAATCATACCGTCCCTGATGCCGGGACGCTCGAGGAATATGGATTTCGCATAGTCGCCATGCCGCGAAATCGCTGAACCCACCAGCACTTGGTACAGAACCGGGAGCGGTAGCGACCGGATCAAAGACTCAACTGGTGGGACCCGCGCATTGAGCTCGAATTAATCGGAAAGAACTGGGCCGATCGAAAGCCGCTGATAGGTTTGACTGCCAGGACCCGGTCGCTACCGCCGGTTCTGTACTGCGCCGTGTTTGACTTTCTCCACCACCTGACTTAAAAAGCCCTTCGTCTCATAAGTACACACAACACACAACCACCTTCGCGCCCTACAGGAGAATTGCAAACGATGCCGCATCGCAGTTGGAAGAAATTTGGAGCTATTACAATTCTCGTAATCATAACCATGGTAATTGTAGCTATCACCTTCACGATCGGGTGGCGTCCCTTACTCGGCGCGAAGAAGCGCGCGCTCACCGATCGTAAGTTTGCAGCGACGCCGCAACGTTTGGCGCGTGGCAGGTACCTGGTTGACGGCGTCCTGGGTTGCTTTGGTTGTCACACTGATCAGGATTGGTCAAAGCCTGGCGCGCCTCCCGTGGCCGGCAAAGAAGGGTCGGGACACGTCTGGTCAGACCAGGATCTGCCCTGGTTGATCGCTCCGAACATTACGCCCGACAAAGAGACGGGCGCCGGCAATTGGAGCGATGACACGCTAGCGCGCGCAATTCGTGAAGGCATCGGGCACGACGGCCGCGCCCTGTTTCCGATCATGCCATATTCGCATTATCGCCAGCTGTCGGACGAAGATCTTGCATCCGTGATTGTCTACTTGCGAACGGCTCCGGCGGTGCGTAACCAGTTGGCGACGACGAAGATGCCTCTCCCACTCAACTTCTTGATGCAGAACATGCCGCAACCGGTCGACGCCGCGGTGCCGCCTCCCGATCAATCCACTCCAGTCACTCGCGGCAATTATCTAGTGCGGATGGGCGCGTGCGAAGATTGCCACACGCCACAGGAGAAAGGCCAGCCAATGCCGGGCATGGATTTCGCCGGCGGCTTTCTGATGCATGAGCCGCAGCGCGATGTGGTGTCAGCGAACATTACTCCGGCCGCCTCTGGCATTGGCTACTACAACGACGCATCGTTCGTGCAGGCGATGCGCATCGGGAAAGTGGGCGCGCGGCCACTGCACGCGTCGATGCCATGGTACTTCTATGGAAAGATGACCGAAGACGATTTGAAATCGGTGTTTGCATTTCTGCAAACGGTGAAACCGGTTAAGCATCAGGTAGACAATACCGAACCTCCGACCTACTGCCGGCTTTGCAAACAGAAGCATGGGTTCGGCCGTACGAACTAATTGCAGCGACGCATCCCGGAGCGCACGCAGCCTGCGGGCGGTTCGCGGGGCTCTCCCGCTTTTTGATCCACAGGACGTGGTGATGCTCGACGGCACGCGTGGGCTTTCCGATGGCCTTTCTCCTAAACTATGGCAACTTTGCCAATCAACAAGTTCATCAGATGAAGACTTCAATGATCTTTAGGAACTTCATTGCAGAATAGGGGAGCAATTGCATCATGAGTAAAAATCTTCAATGTCTCGCGCTCGCCGGGGCCGTCTTAATCTCTCTGGGTTTCGGGATGCGCTCAACCAGGATGGTTTCATCTGCGACCGCGAGTGAGAGCAACGCGATTCCCGAGAATATCGATGCAGGTCGGCTATATGAAAAGAAATGCGCTGAATGCCATGGCAAAGACGGACGCTCGAAGTCCTTCAAGGGAAAGCTCTCGCATGCGCGCGATCTGACGGATGCCGAATGGCAGCAGCGGGTCAGCGACGAGCGAATCTATAATTCCATCGCAAACGGTAAAGGCAAGATGCCGCCTTTCGGTAAGAAGCTTTCCGAAGCCGAGATTGATTCGCTGGCTAAGTATGTTCGTGGTCTGAAAAGGTAGACAGCCACCGTTGCAGGCCAGCGCGTAGCGATGGTGTAGCAGGATCGCTGGTCGATCACAACGCTTCGCGAGCGATTCAAAGATGAAGGCGCCGTTCGATTTAGAACGGCGCCTTTTTAATTTTGAGTCCTGGGTTAGCCCACTAGAATCGGAAACGAGCTGCCAGTTGAATCTGCCGTCACCCAGGAACGTCCGCGCAAAACCAAACGGTGTCGACAACGCGGGGTTGGTTAGAGTCGTCGCCGATGAACTCGAGATGCTGTAGCGTCCCGTATTCACCGTGGCGATGTTCGAGCGATTGAACAGATTGAAGGCTTCGGCGATCAGACTCAATTTATATTTTTCGCCGAAGGTAAACGACTTGGTCACGCGAGTATCGAACACATAAATGTTCGGCGTGGTAAACGCGTTGCGCGCCGTTCCCGGCACTCGGTCGGTCGCGGAGTTACCGTCGCGATTCGCGTCGCCGGTGATATTAGCAGAATAGGCAAAACCGCTCTGCAAGGTAGCAATGCCTGAGAACGTCCAGTTGCTCAGGATCGTTGATCCCGAGGGCAGACCCGGTCGCTATCGCTCCAGGTACTGACCTCATCCCGTCGTCAATAGTTCGTCAGGATCGTTTCGGGGGCGAAGCCCATCCGCTGTAAACGATCGCGGGTCTGCTCGATCATTTCACGCGAGCCGCACACCAGAGCCACGGGCGAGTTCAAATCAGGCAGCACATGATCCAGCAGCGTCTGCACATATCCGGTCGGCCCGGACCAATCGTGCCCATCGGGTTTTGAGATTACCTGACGCAGTTCAACGCCGGCATCTTCCCAACTTTGGGTCTCATCGCGATAGCAGAAATCATCCGGCGTGCGCGCGCCATAAAGCACGACCAGTTGTCCGAAATCCTCTTTACGGCCCAGGACATGTCGCAGAGCAGAACGCAACGGCGCCACCCCGGTGCCCATGGCAACGAAGACCAGGTCACGTCCTTTCTGGCTGTCAAGATCAAAGCCGTGGCCGACCACGCTCAGCAAGTCCACGCGCTCGCCTTCCATCATATCGAACAGCGCAACGCTGGCGCCGATGGTTCGCTTCACCAGGATTTCCAAATTGTGATCAGCCGGAGCCGCGGCGAAAGCAAAGTAGGCCGGCTCTTCCTCGCCTACGCGGAGCACGGCCACCTGGCCCGAAACGAAGGGAACGCCGTGCGCTTCAATCGCATCCGCGGGCATCAGTTCGAACGAGCGAATGTTAGGGCCTTGCGACCTGACTCGAGTGATGATCAAGGAACGGGTTTGCTGTTCTGTCATTGGCCGAGACGTTGAGTCTAAGTTATTCGGCCGCGGAAGTGAAAAAGCGATTACGAAAAACAGGCGAAACGCGGGTTTGGTTCGGGTTTTGTGTGAATTCGTGGATCGTTTTTGCTGGCGAGGGCAAACCGCAATGCCTGTTTCGGCTTCCAATGCTAGAATGCGCAAACAAAACATGAGCAAGCTTTACAGCCGTCAGGTTCTTTCGTTGATCGCGATCTTTTTCGTCGGTTCAGTTGTTATCAATGCACAATCGGGTCGCCGCTCAACCAATAGCACCAAGACGACTACCGAGCCTTCGGTGTCTGGTCCCAAAACGATTGAGAAGAAACCGGACACGACGCCTCGCCTTCAGTTTCTGATTGGCGTCGATAATCGAGATCCGACCTCGAATATTCCTTTTTATGTTGCCGACACTGTGATGGATAATTGTATGCGACGTTTGGGAGACGCTGCAGATGTGATCGTCACTTCAGCCGGGAGTATGAGTCGCGCCGAAGCGGTCAAGCAGGCCAAAGGAGAGACGGTCAGATACGTTGTGTGGCTACAGATCGGAAGCGAATTGGCGGACTCTGGCAGGCAACCAAAAAAGAACGACGTAGACGAGTTATACGTTAGATACACTATCCTCGAACCGGGCACAGCGAAATTCAAACAGACGGGCCGCAGTCATCACCAAATCTACCAGAATGGACGAGGCGGAGTTTCACTGCCCACGAAAAACAGTCCCGTCTATTCCGAGTACGCTTTGAAGCAAGCCGCGCGTGAAATCGCCGAGCGCGTGCTGGCCGCTTTTGATATCAAACTGCGCGACTAAGAACCCTGTCGTCTTTTTGTCCCACGGATCATCAGGTTCAGAGCTCTTCCAACGTAACAACCGTGAAGCGGTTGGGCAACTCAGCCCAGGGTTGACGCGCTTCGCGTCTACCGTGGGATTTGGTTATGGAAACGGACGCAACCCCAACGGGGTTGCGCCTCTTGCCGAAATTGACCATCGCAAGCGGCAACGTTGGCCGTATTTTCCCAAACTCGTTAAGATGCGAAACTGCCACAACCCCGTTGGGGTTGCTGCGCCAGACCCATATACCCAGGGTAGACGCGAAGCGCGTCAACCCTGGGCTGAGTTGCATAACCGCTTCGCGGTTAAACCCCCAAACTGGCTTGAGAAAAAACATCCTCAGATGCGCCCCGTCACTCATGCTTTCGAATAGATCCGATCAATCACGTCACGATACTTCTGATCAACTATCCGGCGTTTCACTTTTAGGGTCGGAGTCAGCTCGCCGCCTTCAACCGTCAACTCCTCGTCCAATAGCGCGATGCGTTTGATCTTTTCGAACTGCGCCAGGTTCTGGGTGCGCGCAGCTATCTGCCGCTCGAACAAGTCTATGATTCGCGGGTGGCGGCAGAATTCTTTTCGCGTACTCAGGTTCAGACCTTTCAGTTTGGCGTAGGCCTCGAGTTGTTCCCAGTCCGGTACGATCAGGGCCGACGCGAACTTGCGATCGTTGCCGATTACCACCACCTGATTGACAAAGCGCGAGCTCTTGATTAACTGCTCGATCGGTTGCGGAGCGATGTACTTGCCGCCCGACGTCTTCAACAACTCTTTCTTTCGATCGGTGATGGTCAAGTATCCATCCGCGTCCAGACTGCCGATGTCGCCGGTCTTGAACCAACCGTCTTCCGAAAGAACTGCGCGCGTTTCCTCAGGCTTGTTCCAGTAGCCGCGCATCACATTCGGCCCGCGGGTTTCGATCTCGCCATCACCAGCAAGGCGCACTTCGACATTTCTGATCGGCCGGCCGGCAGTCCCAACCCTGCTGTCATCAAGCCGCCCGGCAGTAATCACCGGCGACGTTTCCGTCAACCCATAGCCCTGCACGATTGGCAAACCCGCGCCGGCAAACGCCAGCGCGACATCATTGGATAGGGCCGCTCCGCCGGAAACAAAAATACGGATGCGACCACCCATTGCCTTGCGCCACTTGGCATACACTGGCACATCAGCGAGTTTGTGGCGCAGTGCCAGCCAAAGCGGGACCGGCTGAGAACCGGCCTTTAGTTGCGCCCATTGCTTTCCAATCTCGATCGCCCAGTTGCACACCGCGCCGTTCAACTTTCCTTTCGCCAACGCACGCTCCTGCACGCGCGCCAGAATTTTTTCGTAGATGCGCGGCACGCCGACGAAAACAGTGGGATGTACTTCGCGTAAATTGTCGCCAATCTTTTCCATCGCTTCGCCAAAATAAACGCTCATGCCGTGATGCAGATACATGTTCATTGCCTGCCGCTCGAAGATATGAGATAGCGGCAGGACCGAAAGCGCTGAATCTTTCTCGCCAAACTCAAAATGATTGGATGAATCGATCAGGTTCGAAACCATGTTCGCGTGCGTCAGCATCACACCCTTCGGCTCACCGGTAGTACCCGACGTATAAATAATCGTAGCGAGGTCTTCAGGACTCGCCGCGCGAGCAAGTTCTGCTGACAAGTTAGGCTGCTCAGTTTCGAGCACCGATCCTGCTGCTTCCAGTTCGGCGAGGTTAAGAGTATTGGCTCTGCCCGATCCGTCCGGGTCGAAGATCACGACCTTCTCAATGGCCATACAATCGCTCAGGATCGTTTCGATCTCTTCAAACTTGATGCGCGTCGAGACAAGCAGCGCCCGCGCGCCGCAATCCTTGAGGATGTATGCGACTTGCGGCGGTGTCAGAGTGGGATAGACCGGAACCGAAACCGCTCCCGCAAAAACGCAGCCTTGATCGGCGAGGACCCATTCGGCGCGACTCTCAGAAAGCAGGGCCACGCGATCACCTCTGCGCACACCCAACGAATACAGTCCCAGGGCGATCCGTCGCGCGCGTTGCAGCATGACGTCCGCAGAAATTGATTGCCAGCCGTCCGGGCTCTTGTAATTCAAAGTGTCGGGCTTGGGAAAACGTCGCACGGCTTGGTCGTAAACTTCGACCAGTGTCGCTGGTTCATTCACACTAAGGGGAGCGCGGCTGGGCGGCGCCGGATTTGCGGTTTGAGTTGAGCTGCTCAAGAAGCACTGACTCCGTTTAGGAAAACATCCATGACGACTTCAGCCATCGGCTCAAGCTTGTAATTACGCTTTGAGATGATCCAGTTCGTAGCCATCTCATCGAGCGCCCCGAAAAGAATTTTCGAAACTAACTTGGCGTTGAGTTCTTTGCGGAAGACGCCCGAACGCTGTCCGGCCGCGAACGTCTGGCGCAGCAAACCCAGGTACTCTGCGAAACCAGCCGCGGAAAACTCTCGCATGAATTTCGTCGAGCCGCGCAACTCAACCTGGAAAACCACGGCCAGATCAGGATCGGCGCCGAGACGTTCAAGATGAAGCA
>Ga0209131_1001854_pt1 | contig 14494 bp, 14 predicted proteins | sample GraSoi_2013_40cm_FD_185826 | JGI IMG/M metagenome (GOLD analysis project Ga0209131, IMG submission 185826) | Grasslands soil microbial communities from the Angelo Coastal Reserve, California, USA - Sample 9_17_2013_40cm (SPAdes) (version 2) | ecosystem: Environmental > Terrestrial > Soil >...
CGTTCGAGGCGATGAAAAGGTTTCGATTGTTATTCTGAATTCCGGTGCACCCGATCATCTTGGAGCTTGCATCGCCAGCATCGAAGGTAAGACTTCTTACCCGAACTACGAGGTAATTGTCGTCGACCATCCCGGCCCTGAGGACGGCATGAGACGGGAGCTCTCCTCAAGGCCGTATAAAGTTGTGTCCTCTCCACGCGCACCTTACCCTCTTCGAGCAGGGTCGTTCCGCTTCTCACAGCTAATCAATTGGGGCGCCAAAAACGCCAGCGGCGCGTATTTACTACTGCTCCGTAGCGATACGGAGGTGAAGTCGCCTGACTGGATCAGCGCGATGGTGGGATTTTGCCAACAGAAAGAGATTGGCGCTGTCGGCGCGAAGCTATTGTATCGGAATGGCACCATTCAGAACGCTGGATTGGTTCTGGGCTTGAAGGGTGTCACGCGCCTTAGTTTTTCCGTCGGCACGCGCAATTTTTCCGCAGTTAGTGGTGCGTGCATGATGGTGCGTAAAAGCGTCTTTGAACAAGTGAGCGGTTTTGATGAGAGCCTTTCAGCCGCGTACAGTGACATTGACTTCTGTTTGAAAGTTCGCGAGGCTGGGTACCGCATCGTCTGGACCCCTTGGGCCGAGCTTTATCATCATGACGTGCCCCTGCCCGGCCGCCAGAAGGGTTTCCGCGAGTTTTCGCGTCTCAGGAAGCGGTGGGAAAAGATTTTCGGGAATGATCCCTATTCCAACCCGAACCTGGCGTTTGGACCCGAAGGATTTCGAATACCGCATCAGAATTAACATCAAAAGCTTGGGAACTTCGGCGAAACAGAGCGTCAAGCGTGCCCACCGTTAGCGTCATTATCCCGAACTACAACCACGCGCGATATCTGCGCCAGCGACTTGAGAGCGTGCTGGGGCAGACGTACCAGGATTTCGAGGTGATCCTGCTGGACGATTGCTCGACGGACGAGAGTCAATCCATTCTTCGCGAGTATGCGGCCGATCCGCGAGTGAGGATGGAGTTCAACGAGAAAAACTCGGGGAGCACCTTCAAGCAGTGGAACAAGGGAGTGCGGTTGGCGCGGGGAGAGTACGTTTGGATCGCGGAGTCGGATGACTACTCAGATGCGCGGTTCCTGGAGCGGCTTGTAGCCGTCCTCGAGACTGAACCTAAAAGCACTTTCGTTTATTGCAGATCGTGGCGCATTGATGGGGATGAGAGACCGTGCGGGTTCGTAGATCCCGAATTCCCAGACGACATAAGACATCGATGGAGTGCGGACTATTGCGCGGACGGGAGCACGGAGTGCCGTAACTACATGATTCATTGCAACACTGTGCCGAATGCCAGTGCTGTACTCTTTCGGAAAGCGGTGTACGAGCGTGTCGGCGGAGCAGATGAAAGCCTGCGTCTGTGTGGGGATTGGAAGCTTTGGGCGTCAATGACGATGGGAGAAAGGATCTCATATGTCGCCGATCCGCTGAATTATTACAGGTTTCACGATACGAGCGTTAGAAATTGGAGCAAGGGTGTTGGCGTATGGACTGTGGAGGGCTCTCAAGTGGGGCAATGGATTCGTTACCAGACGGTGTTTCCGGCTGACTTTTGGGTGCCGTCGCTAATGAGTGCGCATGTTCCTCTTCACGTTAAGCGAGAGATACTGCAACGGGCCTGGGCGGTCGACCCTCATCCGATACGAAACGCGTTCCGTCCTGCGCTACGGACTCTGCGGCTTAACTTTTTGCGGCACTGGCGCGAGCTTTCGATGGCCGCGAGGTTCTGGAACGCCCGTTAAACGAAATCTGGAAAGCGGAGAGCCCGAATTCCCCTTTTGTCTTCGCTCGGCCAACGGGATGGTCGGACGTACTCTTCGATCAGAAGTTACCGTCCTGCGGCACGTCATTTACCTAGATATTACAGCGATGCCCGAGTGTGTAATCTCGTTGCTTGATTCGCCAAAGTGCCGCGTTACTATTGAAGTGGCTGCGCGACAGCAAGACCGGGTGAGCCCGCATTAGCATTAGGTTCTAGCTGAACGCATCGCGATCTTGATTCGGAATGATTATGCAGAATGTAGCCGCCAAAAAACCTGAGATCGAACAAGGCGTCGATCGAGCCATTGCATATTGCGAGCGGTGATGATCAAAGAGATTGCCCGTCAAGTCAGACGTGGAGTTTTCCTGACGATTCAGTGGGGCAGGGGGAGAATAAATAGGGGGTACTGCACGATCTGCGACTGCCACGTATTCTTTAGTGAAACCGGTTCGTGGCTTAGAGACCAGTACCTCTGTACGGGATGTGGGTCCATTCCGCGTCAGCGTGCTCTCGTCAAGGTTCTCAACGATCATTTTCCTGGATGGAGGGAGTTGCGGATCCATGAGTCATCGCCGGGCGGCGCATCGTCGGATAAGATGAAGCGGGAATGCCGACACTATGTCGCGAGTCAATTCTTTGCCCATGTGCCGAGAGGCCAGTTCGAAGGTAGCCAGCGGAGCGAGGATCTGGAGGCACTCACGTTCCCGGATGAGTCCTTTGACCTGGTCGTCACACAGGACGTGTTTGAGCACGTATTGCGGCCAGCGAAGGCGTTCGCGGAAATTGCCCGTACGCTGAGGCCCGGCGGCGCGCACGTCTACACAGTGCCTTACTATCGAGGGAAAAGAACGGTCGTTCGCGCGAAACCTAACGGAAACGGAGGAGTCACGTATCTGATGAAGCCGGACTATCACGGTAACCCGATTGACGCCGCTGGTTCGCTAGTGATTACGGAATGGGGCGATGAGCTTGGCGATTTTGTGTTTCGATCCTCCGGGCTGACTACTACAATCTTAAACTTCTACGATCCCAGGTTTGGGTTAAAGGGAGAGTTTCTGGACGTCCTAATTGGCCGCAAGGTGTCGGCGGTCGATCTAATTCCCGAACTTGGCAGTCAGCAGACTAATTTCAATCGAGAGCAATGATCGTGCGAGCCATTGCCTTCCACCTGCCCCAATTCCATCCAATCCCGGAGAACGATGAATGGTGGGGAAAGGGCTTTACCGAATGGAATAACGTCGTGAAAGCCACGCCGCGGTTCACTGGGCATTACCAACCGCACTTGCCGGCCGATCTTGGTTTTTATGATTTGCGACTGCCCGAAGCCCGCGCCGCGCAAGCGGAGTTGGCCGCGAACTATGGAATCCATGGTTTCTGCTACTACCACTATTGGTTCAATGGTCGAAGGGTCCTGGAACGTCCTGTAAATGAGATCTGGCAGAGCGGAGAGCCAGATTTCCCTTTTTGTCTTTGCTGGGCCAACGAAAACTGGACGCGCCAGTGGGACGGTCTAAAGTCGGACGTACTCTTGGAGCAGAAGTACGGACTAGCCGATGATGTGGAGCACATCCGTAGCCTGATTCCTATTTTTCTGGATCGTCGCTACATTCGGATCTTGGATCGTCCGTTGTTTCTGGTCTACCGCGCAAAGCAACTCCCCGAACCTGAGAAGACCGCGGAAACGTGGCGGCGAGAAGCAGAGCGTGCTGGCTTGAAAGGGCTCTTCCTCGTTCGAGTGGAAAGTTTTAGCGATGAGCGCGGGGATCCCCGAAGCATTGGCTTCGATTCCTCACTTGAGTTCCACGCGCGCTGGCCGCTGTTATCGGATGTGCGCATCTATCGCAGAAAGTGGTGGCATCGGAAGATACTTGGGACGGCTGAAGCAGCACTTTTGACTAATGCCATGTACGACTATGAAGGATACGTGAGGAATGCTTTAGCAATGCAAGCCCCTGACTATGCGCAGATTCCGTGTGTATTTCCAGCCTGGGACAATAGTCCCAGACGAAAGCAAGGTGCCACCATTTTCGTCAACTCCACACCCGACACCTATGAGTTCTGGTTACGTGAGATTGTGAATCGTCGGATGGCCCGAATCGCACGGCTCAAAGCTCCGCAGATAACTGAGGATGCGCTGCTATTCATCAACGCGTGGAATGAATGGGCTGAGGGATGTCATCTGGAACCCTGCCAGAGATGGGGTCGTAGGTATCTGGAGGCAACGCAAAGAGCTTTGAAAGTTTCCGCGAATCAACGCGTCGAGTATGCCGACCGTTAGCGTCATCATCCCGAACTACAATCACGCCCGGTATCTGCGGCAGCGGATCGACACGGTACTGAGGCAAACATACCAGAATTTTGAAATCATCCTGCTCGACGACTGTTCGACCGACGACAGCCGATCGATTCTTTCCGAGTATGCCGTTGACCCACGAATAAGGCTCCAGTTCAATGAGAAGAACTCGGGTAGCCCGTTCAAGCAATGGAACAGGGGGGTACGGCTTGCACAGGCCGACTACGTATGGATCGCGGAATCCGATGACTATGCGGACGAAAGACTCTTGGAGCGGCTGGTCGGAGTGCTGGATGCCGAGCCCGAGGTCACGTTTGCGTACTGCCGGTCTTGGCGGATTTCCGAAAAGGGTCAGCCGACCGGATTTGCGGACGACTACCTGGATTTGGTCAATACCAGCCGATGGAAATTGGATTACCGTGCCGACGGACACGAGGAATGTCAAAACTACTTTGTCTGTATCAATCCGGTGCCGAATGCCAGCGCCGTACTTTTTCGGAAAGCCGCCTACGAGAGCGTCGGCGGAGCGGACGAGAGCTTGCGCCAGTGTGGTGATTGGAAGCTTTGGGCAGCGATTGCTTTAAAGGGAAAAATCGCCTATGTTGCCGAGCCTCTTAATTATTACCGAGCGCACGAGGGAAGTGTACGGAGCGAGAGCAAACGAAATGGCCTAGAGGCAGCGGAAGCCCTTCAAGTTATTCGCTGGCTTTTGGGGCGAGTAACGCCTACAGATGCCATATGGCAAAGAATTAGGTTGGTTACATCCACGTATTGGCCATGGGCCATCGTAAGTCCTCACGTTCCATTGCGTTTAAAATTGGAAGTCTGGCGCGATGCAAGAGCTATCGATTCCCACGTGCTACGCAAGCTAATTCGTACCGCGCTAGTTATGGTACGGCTGAAGTTGGCCAAGGAGTCGCGGCTTCTGTGGGAACGACTGAGAACCGGCGGTCCAAGATGATGAACCGCCCGCTATCAGGAAAACCACCTGAACCGACCCGTGAACAGCGGCTCGCCACTGACCGTCTTAAGAGGCCAGTGGCGGTGGTCACGCCCGTCGTGAGGTTGCCGCTTTCCGAAGACGAGACGATTTCGATGCGGCACTTGCGGGAGCACTTGGGCCGATTTGACCGGTATATTGTCGGCCTGCAGAGCTTACCGAAAGAGTTTTCTGATTTCCGCCTTCTTCGCTTCCCCGCTCGCCATTTCGCCGATCGCTTCGGCTACAATCGGCTGCTGCTGACCGAAGGGTTTTATCGTGCGTTCGCAGAATACGAATACATCCTAATTTATCAGCTGGACTGTCTTGTGTTTGCGAGCAATCTAGACGAGTGGTGCCGAAGAGGTTGGGACTACGTCGGAGCACCCTGGCTAACGGATACTGAAGATCCGGCAAAGGGATTCTCCCTTGTGGGGAACGGCGGGCTGTCGCTGCGTAGTGTCCGACGCGCCATCGAGGTCTTGACCTCCAGGCATCTGATGAAAGATCCGCGGGCACGCGGATTAGAGACCGGCCCACGGTCAAGAATAGTCTACGGCCGCTTAGAATCGTTGCCCTTACTCAAGCGAATTGTGGTTTCCGGAAAAGCATTTCTTCACCGCTGCGGGTATCACAACAATGTCCGCTGGTTGGTTCGAGATGCGGTGCGCACTGATCGTCACGAGGACCAGTTCTGGGCTCATGACGCCCGGAAGTTTGTGAAAGAATTTCGGATACCTTCGCCGCGGGAAGCTCTTGAATTTTCGTTTGAATTGGCTCCACGCTACTGTTTTGAGATGAATTCTGGGCGTTTGCCGTTCGGCTGCCATGCGTGGTCTCGGTATGACAGAGAGTTTTGGGAACCGTTCTTACTGAAATGAATTTTGTCCCTTGGGAGGTGCAGTGCTCACACTGTTCACGACGGGAAAGCCGTTCACGGGTCAGATCGCGACTACACAGCGCAATGCGCTGAAGAGCTGGAAGCTGCTGCATTCCGACGTCGAAGTGATCCTGTTTGGCGATGACGTGGGTGCGGCAGAGGTTTGTGCTGAGTTGGGTTTGCGACATGAGCCACACATAGAGCGCCACCAAAGCGGAATGAAATATCTGAACTATCTATTCCAGAAAGCGCAAAGAATCGCACGACACGACTATCTGTGCTACGCAAATTGCGACATTATTTTGTTGGACGATTTCTATCACGCCTTCGAGAGAGCGGCGAGCCTGGGTAAACGCTTCCTTATGATCGGCCAACGCTGGGACACCGACATTGAACAACCGATTGACTTTACTGATCCAGGATGGAGGCTCGCCGTTCGTCTCCATGTGCAAAAGTCCGGATTCCAACAAGCCATGCATTACATCGACTATTTCGCTTTCTCCAAAGGTGTATATGACGGAGTACCGCGATTTTTGCTTGGGCGAAGTTGGTGGGATCATTGGTTAGTTTGGAAAGCGCGCTCTCTCGATATTCCAGTAATCGATTGTTCTTCGGTGGTAATGGCCGTTCACCAAAATCATGGGCATGCCTACCATCCGCAAGGAAAACAGGGCACGCATGAAGACCTCCTGGCACAACAGAACAAGGCGCTCGCTGGGAAAGGAAAACAGCTCTGTATTACGGCGGATTCGACACACGTCTTTGCGGGGGCGGATGTTATCCGCAAAGCGCCGCCATTCCGCAAGTTTATGGTCTGGACCCTACCGAACTTGTGGATGCTTCTAATTTTCCAGACTTTCTGGCTCAGGAAGCCCCTGGGCTTGCAGCGAAAACATTTGCGCAAGTTAGCGCAGAGACTGCACTTCCGAGTGTGAAGCCCAGATTGTATTTTGTGGCCTTACGCCTGAGGGGATTGGTGAACGTCAAAACAAGCCGGTGACTGCCTTCACCGGGACCATCTGAACGTCATCCACCCAGACGGTTCCCGCAATCGTGTTGTACAACTTGTAGCTCGGCCTACGCACCAGGCAAATCTGGGCGAGACGGACGTTCTTTGGGGAGCGCCATTGGAAGCGAACCTGTGTCCAAGGGTGCGTATCTGTGAGCTCGGGCGTAATTAGTTCCGGCCCTGCATTCTGCGGTGTGCTCAAGCGAAGAGAGATGCCGCTATCGGTGGTGATATTTTGCGTTCGGAGCCACCCCGAAAAATCATAAGCGGTATCTGGCTCGACCAACTGGCACACTCCTCGGAAGTCGACATTGCGTTTCCCGTCGAACTCGATCTCTAGCGCGCGTGCACCGGAGTGCTTAATCGCCCTGCTGAAGCGAGCCACATAACCGGCGGCAGTATCTATACGCCACGCAAGCCCGCCCGTAAGATCCGTCTCAAATCCGCCATCCCATACGAAAGAGTCGCTTGGGTTGCGCTCCATTGGGAAATTCATGAAGTCTAGCACTTGTTTCCATACACGTCCGGCTTCACTAATATAGCCCTTAGAAACTAACTGCTCGACGAGAGAGGAGAGAATCACCTGTGTGTGCTGATAGTTTCCCGTTGGGACTCGATGCTGCGGCATTTCTTTGTTCAACTTACTGAGTCGATCCCAGACCTGAAGCGCCTCCGTGGGGCGCCCTTCGAGATCCAAACCCCAAATGACGTCCAAGTAGGAGGGTTCCTGGAGTGGTAACAATCGGTCCAAAAGCTGGTTAGTATCGGAGCCAAAGCGTTGAAAAAGACTAAAGGCTTCCCAGGCACGTTGGGGTTCGTTCTCTAGGGTTTGACGGGCTTCTCGGAAAGCTGAATCCCGTTCTCCTGTTCTCAACAGAAAATTGGCATACCTCCACGATACGTCAGCGGAAACTGGATAAGAACGTTTCGCATTCAGTAGCGCTACGCGAGCGGCATCCAGCTCACCTTGACCCTCATATACCGAAGCTAGTCCCAACCAAGCGTAAGCAGAGTTCGGGTTTAATGAGAGCGAAGTGCGGTAGGCTTGAATCGCGCGTTGTGGGTCACTGTTCTGAAGGTCGAGCTGCCAGAAATCACCCAGACGACGCCAGTTCTCGGCGTCCCGTGGCTCAAGACGCGTCGCTTTCATATAGCCTTTCAACGTGCCTTGATTGGCATAATGGGACGCGAGGGCGGAACGGATGCTGAAATAGGAAAGCCCCGCGACGAAAAAGAGGGCCAGGGCAATCCAAAACGGGTTATAGCGGCGGCTTAAAACCATGAACGATGATCCCTAAAGATGTTCAAGGTGCGTAATGCCAATCCCTCGCGTCAGGTTGCGCCGATGTAACCGAAATCTACGGTAGCACTAAGAGCTGATTATACCTACTTAAGCTGACCAGAATATCGGCCAAACAGTACGCTCGAGTTTCTCGTCGTTCGCTGTTCGCAAGACTCTCAAGCCGAGGACAACCGCCGCGCACGTTCACGGCCCATCTAAGCAAACTCATTCAATTGGCAAAAAAATCGGGTCGTTTTCCCCTGGGTGTAATCGGCAATCGTACGCCTGCTGCACAAGGTTCGCTCAATGCTCAAGAGCCTTCACTCCAGTGCTTTGCTATTCGATGGGCAAATGCTTTAGATTTTATTGTAGTGAAGGTTTGGAAGATCGAATGCCTACTAATCGGACTACTAGATGAATTGGAAAGCGGGAATCCAGAAACTCAGCGCTTGGCCAGCCGCACGCCAAGCGCATGACCTTCTTGTACGTATACCTATCATGAGAACGGCTTTAAAGAAACTCACGCGAGGTGCGGTTCCCCTGGACACCCGCGTTTGGATCGACATTCGCGCCGGACTTGGAAAGGGGCTAGCCCTAAATCTCGACCCACGCTTTGAGATGGACTATGCGAGTGGAAATTACGAGGTGCATCTCCAGAAAGCGCTATCGGCAAACCTGCAACTGGGCTCGGTTGTGTACGACGTCGGAGCTCACATCGGAGTTGTGAGCATGTTTGCTAGCGAGCTTGGGCTCCGCAGGAACGATTTTCGCTTTCGAAGCAGACCCTGAAAACGCCGAGCGGATCAAGGCGCATGCGCAACGAAATAACCTCACCCAAATGCAAGTGTTCTCGTCCGTGGTATGGTCGTCAGACGGACAATTGAGCTTTGAGCACGCATCGGCAGAGTCGAGCAGGAATCAGGGTAGCGTCGCTCCAACGTCCGACCGTGCAAAACAGGACGCTATCGTTGTTGAATCGATCAGCCTAGATAATTTTGCAAACGGGCATCTCGCGCCGACACTGATCAAGATCGACGTGGAGGGAGCCGAAGCGGAGGTTCTCTGCGGGTGTGATCGGATTTTTGCAAGTTCACATCCCACAGTGATCTGCGAAGTACATCACAGGCAGGCCGAAGTGCATGTGCGTGCGTGGCTATCTCAGCGGGGTTACTCTCTTGAATGGCTGACTAGCTCTACCGAATTCCCGCGTCACTTATTGGCGACGCCGCCATCTGATCTGCGATGCGCGGCAGAGAACTGAGACCTGGCCCGCTCTCCCTCTTATCTTGGATTGAGAAAAAGCGGAGTAGAATCAGAGTGTGAATCGAATAATGCAATGGGCGCGGTCACGGCCACGCTTGAGCCGCATGATGTCCCTCATCGCTGGCCATAAACTAGATCCACGAACCCTGGAAGAAGCAATGCGCCGGGAACTGCCGCCCGGAACATTGAAAAGCGACGTGATCGAGTTCGTGCGGGCGATGCGCCCGCTCCTATGCGATGACTATGGCAGAGAACTGACAGCCCGTTGGTTAGAGGAAACGGGAGATCTAGTCCATAGTTGGGATATCGTAGGTGTTTTCCACTTCGACGAGGAGGGACGCCTTCTGCGTTATTCCCAGACTCAGACAGACTTTATCGACTACGATTTGAGGGCTTTGAGGCGTCGGTGACAATGGACCTGCCATACAGGGCGGCCACTACGGTCTTGAACAGCGCATTGACCTGTTCCAGCGACTTCGCGTCGTCGAACTTCAAAGGCCAGCGCCCTTTTGCCCACGTTATCTTGTAGAATCCCCAGGTCAACCCACACGTTGAGTTCACATGCGATAAAGCGAATAACGTAAAATGACAGTCCCGCTAGCTCAGCCAAAAGCGAGGAAATATCCAACTTAGGCAATCACGTCTTCTAGGTTTGAACTCTTACTCGTGGTCTCAACTTAATCCACCCCCGGCAAGTTTACGCACTCGAACTCCTATATTGTGAACCCCCAATCAGTTGTAAGTGTGAAAGCGCAGTACGGGTACTTTTCCTACTGATTTGCTTTCGCGGAGCGCTGTGTGTGAGACTTCCGAGGGTCTTTCACCAACCCGGGGACACTGAGAGCGGCTCAAGATTCAATGCGTCTTGTCATCAGCATGCCTGTACGAAACGACTGGCAGGCCGCATCCCAGCTGTGCAGCCGGATCGATCGTGTGCTCCTCAAAACTCCCGAGGTTCGTGCAAGCGTGCTGCTGATCGATGATGGATCGGCCCGAGGCGCAAGCCAGCAAGACATACCCGCGGATTTGCAAGCGCTCGAGAGCATCTCTGTGCTTGAATTGCGGCGTAATCTTGGTCATCAGCGCGCAATCGCAGTGGGACTAGCGCATTTGCAGCAAAGCAGGCAAGCGGATGGCGTGGTTTTCATGGATGCCGACGGAGAGGACCGTCCCGAGGACATCCTCGCCTTGTTGAAAGCGGCGCGAAATGCGGAGCGATGCACTGCGGTGTTCGCGGAGCGTGGTAAAAGATTGGAGACGCCCGTGTTCCGCGCCTTCTATGAAGCATACCGCGTGGCGCACCATGTCCTGACCGGTCGTGACATCCGATTCGGAAATTTTAGCTATGTTCCCTGGCCTTTCCTGGAGACGCTGACGGTATTTCCCGAGCTTTGGAATCACTACGCGGCCACCTTTATCAAATCCGGTTTGCCGTACGTACGCATTCGCGTCGATCGCGCCAAACGGATTACCGGGCGATCGCAGATGAGCTTCGTCGACCTACTCGTGCATGGCCTCTCCGCTCTATTCGCGAATCAAGAAGTGGTGGGCACACGAATACTTATCATCATCTTTCTCAGCTGGCTGCTATTGATGGTGCTAGGTGCGGCTGGCACGATGGTCAAGCTCTTCACGCCTTTAGCGATTCCCGGATGGGCTGGCATCGTGGCGGCGTTCCTGATCGTTCTCGCTAGTCAGGCGGCGATCGCCGCGTTTGCGCTGGTTTTTTCGATCACCATGAACCGCAGCCTGTTGGGCTTTCTACCCATTCGTGACTATGGCTATTTCATTCGCCGTGAAACGAGACTCTTTGAGCGATGACCGTCCAAGAGTACGTTGGACGCGAACTGGAAGTATTCGCGCACGCAATTCATTGGAAAAAATACTGGTCCTCGCTGATCAGTACGCATGTGAGAGGAGATGTGCTCGAGGCCGGCGCCGGCATGGGAACAAACACCTCCTTGTTGAAATCGCCACAAACGGCGTCATGGACATGTCTGGAGCCCGATGCGCTACTGGCGGCGCAAATGCGCGAGAAGTTCGCTACTGATCCCAGGTTAAGGGACTCTCGCATCCAAATCGGTAACACAGAAACCATCATAGACGGGGCTACATTCGACACGATTCTCTACATCGATGTGCTGGAACACATTACCGATGACAAAGCCGAGCTTCAACGCGCTTCTCGCCTGCTGCGCAGTGGGGGAAGCCTGATTGTTCTCTCGCCGGCATACTCCTGGCTATACTCGCCATTTGATCGTGCGATTGGGCACTTGCGGCGATACCGGAAAAGGACGCTGCAGGCATCCGCACCGCCCGACTGTCGGCTCGAGAAAATGATCTATCTGGACTCAGCCGGAATGCTGGCCTCGTCGGGAAATCGATTGCTTCTCAAACAGTCCATGCCGACGTTGCGACAGATTCTTTTCTGGGACCGTTATTTGGTGCCGGTTTCCCGTGTGTCGGATCGCCTGGTGCTCCACGGCTTTGGCAAGTCCATCCTTGGCATTTGGACTAAGACGTGATGCACGGCGACAATCCTTTAATCCTCTCGTATCGCCGCTTCGCCACCCTCGTTCTGGTTCTGAATATTTTCTCAGCCCTGTTGTTTGTTGCCATGGTACGAAAACCCGTCTACGACGATTCGACGAATCTCCGCGACGTGCACCGATATACGACCGAGGGTGTCACACTGCAATCGATTCGTGCACATGTAAACCCTACAGGGCCTGGCAGCTTCCTGTGGATGGCTGCCGGTATCCACCTACTGGGCGGTGACGAAATACGAAGCGCGCGGCTCGCCATTATGACAAGCTGGTTGATTCTCGGCATCGGTATCCTGATCGCGGCGGGCCGTTCGGAAATGCCCGAGATTTGGTATGCGGCGCTGTTGCTAACGTTGGTATTTCCTCACACAATGACGACGACTGCCACGCTGATGACGGAGGGGCCTGCACTCCTGACAGCGTTGCTAGGCACGTTCGTCTGGACGAGAACCATCTCCCTACCGCGGGTCACTCCTCAAGTAGCCGGCCTGTTGCTTCTTGCCGGGCTCGCCTTCGGTCTGGCGATTACGTGTCGCCAATATTACATTGCTCTGCTTCCGGCGGCGGCTGCGGTCGCGATATTGCAATGGTGGAAACAGCCCGCCCATCGCGGTGTCGCGTGGGCTTTGGCCGTTCTTGCTTCCCTGCTGGTTGCTGCTATTCCGATTGGGCTGCTAACACTTGTGTGGAAGGGCCTGTCTAGTCCATCGATCGCCAGCGGTGCGTCTTATGCCCAATGGAAGGCTGCGGTCGGATTGAATTTTACGCGGCCGCTTACCGCTACTTTCGATCTCGCGGCCTGGATGGTCCCGCTCACGTTCCCTGCAATGTGGCAACTGCAATCGGTCAGGCGCTGGATAGTTTTGTGCGGCTCGCTAGGTGCCGGAGTAGCCGCAGCGCATTTTCGGGAAAGTCTGGTGCAACCCGGACCGCTGCATTCGCTCGAAAAGATGGCGAGCCGCGTCCCGCACGGCGAGTTTCTGGTCATTGCCGGTCTCGGTGCCGCAGCGTCCTACAACGCCGTGGCTGTGGCAACGCTTCTCATAAGAACCCGGTCTGAGGTCGCTCGATCCTCGGCTGTTCTCTTTTCTTTGTTCGTTGTGCTGTTTTTTGTCCTGGAACAATTCGGAATCGGCGGAAATATTCCCTTCTATGATCGCTACGTGCTGCAAGTGGCGCCATTTTTGGGAATGATTGCCTTTAGTGCGTTGCCAAAGCTCACCACTTGGCGGCTAACCGTCTTCGCCCTTATGGTTCTGTTCAGTCATGCATTGCTTTGGCGTAACGCATTCGGTAGCTGAACATTCTCGGCGACAACTAATGGCATGTGCGGTTGATATACAAGTGGCGGGAAAGCGCGATGTGTTGTGGATTCCACCGACGTTTGACGCACACAGTGTCACAGCCTGAAATCTCTAGTCGCTCCTGGTTTCTGCGTGGACTGAGTCACCCCCTGTCCTAACCATCGTTGTCTTGAAAGGAATTCGCGCAATCCCGCGGATGGTGGCACAGTTCTCATGTTGCATCGGAATGGACCTGCTGTGCGCGCTGCTCTGCAATCATCTCCTCAAGGATATGATCCAGACTGCGCGTAATCTTCCACTTCGGATAGTGTGTCCGGAACTTCCGCAAATTCGAGATATAGCAGATGTGGTCCCCCTTGCGCGCCTCATCCACGTAGTGCCAATCCAACTTGCGTCCTGTCAATCGCTCGATGCGCTCGATCGCTTCCAACATTGAGATACTGTTCTCGCGTCCGCCGCCCAAATTATAAACTTCACCCGGCCGCGGATTAGCGGCGAATTCTTCAAGCGCGCACACTACGTCGTGGCTATGAATGTTGTCGCGTACCTGCTTGCCCTTGTAACCATAGACCGTGTAGGGGCCGCCCGTCAGTGTCACCTTCACCAGGTAAGAGAGAAAACCGTGCAACTCGACACCAGAATGGGAAGGCCCGGTTAGGCAGCCTCCACGAAAAACGCCGACTTTCATGTTGAAATAGCGTCCATATTCTTGCGCTACTAGGTCGGCCGCCGCCTTCGAAGCGCCGAATAGAGAGTGCAAGGTCCGGTCAATCCGGCACGTCTCGGCGACGCCGTCATGATCTTCCGCCCGTGCATAGTCGTACCGTGTTTCGAGCTCCTTCATCGGAATCTCGTTGGGCACGTCGCCGTATACCTTATTTGTGCTGAGAAAAACGAAGACTGCCTCCGGACAATGCAGCCTAGTCATCTCCAGCAGATTGACCGTGCCCAGCGCGTTGACTTCGAAGTCGAGGAGAGGAATTTCTCGTGCTTTGTCGTGAGAAGGTTGCGCCGCGCAGTGCACAATCAGGTCGAATCGATGCGCGCTGAACAGACCTTCCATGGCCGCGCGATCACGAATATCGATCGCCGCATGCGTGAATCCCTTCGCCGTCTTCGTCAGCCGC
>Ga0209131_1001856_pt1 | contig 14490 bp, 13 predicted proteins | sample GraSoi_2013_40cm_FD_185826 | JGI IMG/M metagenome (GOLD analysis project Ga0209131, IMG submission 185826) | Grasslands soil microbial communities from the Angelo Coastal Reserve, California, USA - Sample 9_17_2013_40cm (SPAdes) (version 2) | ecosystem: Environmental > Terrestrial > Soil >...
AAGCACGTTTACGAGACTCAACCCATACGCGTGCAAAAATGTTGATGAGCAAGATGAAGACCATCAGGACGAGGGCAACTGCCCAAGATTGTTGAATCCGCTCAGGGTAAGGCTGCTGCGCATATTTCCAGAGGGTGAGTGGTAATGAATCCACAGGTTGATTGAAGACGCGCTGAAATATTTGTCCAATGCCTTGTTTTTGAGCGATTCCACTTTTCACGATCTGTCCAAGGTTGTAACGCTCATTGCCGAGCGCAGTGAAAAGCAGAGGCGCTGTTTCACCAGCGGCGCGTGCAATAGCTAACAAAAAGCCCGTGATGATGCCATTCAATGCCGCGGGCAAAACCACACTAATGGAAGTTTTCCATTCAGGTGCGCCGAGCGCCAATGAACCTTCGCGCAAGGTGTGGGGTACGAGTTTGAGCATTTCCTCGGTGGTGCGGATGATCGTGGGCAACATCAAAATCGCCATAGCAATGCCGCCCGCGAAACCTGAGTAATGTCCCATGGGTTTGACGATCACCGCGTAAGCAAACAACCCAATCACAATAGATGGCACGCCAGAGAGCACGTCTGTGCTGAAGCGTAGAGCAATGCCCAAAGGTGTGTTGGGATAGCGTGCCGCATAAAACGCGGCGAGTATGCCAGGTGGAATGGCAAAGATCGAAGCGAGCGTGGCGATCACGAGTGTGCCTTGAATGGCATGCAACACTCCGCCGCCTTCCATGCCTAATGGACGTGGAGTTTGCGTAAAGAAATCGAGGTTGATATATTGTCCGCCTTTGTAGATCACATAGCCGATGATCCAGAACAATGGGATCAATGCAAGCAATGTCATCACGCCAGTCAGCGAGAGCATAACTGTATTGGCAATTTTACGGCGGGTTGAAACAACCGATTTATTCTTCTCGATCATTTGTTGGAAGCGTGTCATGCGCGCGCCTCCTGCGGAGTCCGCCGCGCCACGCTCCATACCAGGAAGCGTGCAATCGTATTCAAGATCAAGGTCATGAAGAAGAGCACCAATCCGATCTCGATCAAGGCTTGCGAGTGCAGTTTGGTCACTGCCTCGGCAAATTCATTCGCGATGATGCTTGCCATGGTATAGCCGGGTCGCAGCAGCGATGCGCTACCCTCAATGGAATTGCCAATCACCATAGTAACCGCCATGGTCTCGCCAAGTGCACGTCCGAGACCAAGGATGACCGCACCGAGAATACCAGAGAGTCCATAAGGCAATAACACCTGCCAGATCGTTTCCCATTGTGTGGAGCCCAATGCCAAAGCCGCCTCGCGTTGATGACTGGGGATTGCCAGCAAGACATCTCGTGTGACTGCTGTGATCGTTGGAATTATCATGATCGTCAGAATGAATGCTGCACCTAGGCGGGATGCGCCACTGACAGGCACGGGTCCGGCAAACAGGGACCCGATACCTGGCACTATTCCAAGAGCATTGAACAACCCTTCAGCGACCGGCGCGACAACTGTTGGCAGGAAGACAAATATGCCCCACAAGCCGTAGACCACACTGGGAATTGCAGCAAGTAATTCAACCAACCAATTCAATGGCAGGCGTAACCATTCCGGGCACAGCTCTGCCATAAAGATCGCAATGCCAATGCTGATTGGCAGGGCGATCAACATTGCAGAAAACGAGGTAAGTAAAGTTCCATAGATGAAGGGCCAGGCTTGAAAGTTGTCATTGACCGGATCCCAACTTGGATCCGTTGTTGGAGTCAAAAAGCCGAAGCCGAAAGTTGTTCGGGCATCGGCTGATTCGCGCCACAGCATCGCGCCAATGGCAAGGATTATTCCCATCACGAGGATGGATGCGATCACGATAATCCATTGCCACGGTATATCGCCATGTGAAATGGAACGACGCAGGCGTGTGAGCCAATGCGTCTCAGGAAGAGTTTGGATATATTTTGTCATTATGCTTTCCATAAGCCCCAGCAGACAAAATCACTTTACCCATTCTGTAGTCCCGACAGACTGAAGAAAGGGATTTGGTTCGCTGGAATAAACAAGATATGGAGGGTCTCACAAGAGAGAGGCATGTGAGACCCTCCGGGACTAGGGGGAAGTAAGCAAATTATGGTTTCATCACGGGCTGACCGTTGCAGGTCACTTCGCCGAGTTTGGCAAGCACCTGACTGCGGACTGCATCAGGAAGAACAGCATAACCCAGTGCAGCAGCGCGTTTAGCGGCAGTATCATCGGTGAGGGTCCAGTGAATATAGTCAAGCAATTTTCCAGCTTTGACACAATCAGTCATACTGGTGGTGTGAAGGATCAAGTAGGTATAACCGGTGATTGGCCAGGAACCAGCGCCGGGGCCATCCACGATCGTAGCGTTGAGTTTGGCATCAAAGGCGTTGGCAAAATCAGATATATCAGATGCGATACTATCAGCGCCTGCAGTGACTTTCTGTCCAGCTTTGTTGATCAAGTCTGCAATAGCAAGACCGTTTGACTTGGCGAAGGAAATTTCAACATAACCGATCGAGTTCGGGGTGTTGATAACTGCTGCAGCTACGCCTTGATTGCCTTTGCCACCTACGCCGTTCCCAGCCTTGTCAACGGGCCATTCAACAGCTGAAGCGCCACCGGCCTTCCAGTCTGCACTGAAGGAGGTCAAAGATTTGGTGAAGATTTCGGTTGTGCCAGAGCCATCGGAGCGATGTACAGCTGTGATGCCAGCGTTGGGCAGGACATCTTTCAAATCAGGGTTGAGAGCTACAATGGCAGGATCATTCCATTTGTTGACTTTGCCGTTATAAATATCAACTAGGGTCTGGCGATCCAGGATGAGTTTTGTAGCAGGAGCGGCGGGTGCGGGTGTGCCAGCGCCGACCTTCGGGAGGTTCCAGGCGATGTTATAGATCGGAACAACAGCGCTGGCAACCATCGGGTACATTTGAAGATCTTTGCCGTTGGTGTAATCTGCATCAGCCAGTAGGGAGTCGGAACCAGCAAAATCTACAGTTCCATCCACGATGGCTTTCTTACCACCGCCAGAGCCGATGCCTTGATAGTTGATCACCACTGAGGGATCAACGTATGAATAGGCATAGGTCCAATCGGTATATAAGGGGAGTGGGAAAGTTGCGCCAGAACCGGTAATCTGAACAGAGCCATCTGGAAGGGCGGTAGCGATACTGGCATCCGGTGTGGCGGTTACAACTTGCACTTGATTGACGATCTGGGTCTGTATCTCAGTCACAGTTTGAGGTGTGGCGGGAGCGCCACAGGCCGCGAGCAAGAAGCTCATTGCAACAAATACGAACAGTAAGGGACGAACAAATTTTGTCATTTCTATTTTCTCCTAATAATTTTATACTTTGAAATCTTATCAAGCCGTGTTTAAGGTCAAGAGAAGAACAGGTTAACGTCTTGTTAAGAAAAAAAGCCAACCATTTTGGTGGGCGTAATTTGATGGACTATAGCTAAGTGAATCATAAACTACGCTATGTTCTTCCAGACTTTAATAACTCATATAGCACCACAATAATACACACAAATGGCAAAAGTATTGACCCTGTCAATACCAGCGTATCCTGGAGCATGTGAGGATTTTCCTGTTTATGTTGCTCTTGTGTCTGTTTATTCCAGAATGGCGCGATGCGATCTCCAGAAGTTTTATTCTCTATCAATGTGCCAATTCCGTAAAACATCACTGGCAAACAGTTCAGTGTTATCCCTGATGAAATAGCTGCAAGAATAATTTTATGATGGGTTATATAATAAATCGCAAATGGGGCAATCACAAACGCGATCAGCCCAAATTCGGCAATGCTAAATATTGTTCCATTGAGGCGATTATGCGATTTTATGATTCTGATCATCATATCTCCAATTTTTTATTTGTTGGCTATTGACTTGGCATGCTTTTAAAACACTTGCTCATGTGACATTTGCGCCGTGAATCAATTTAACTACAGAGAGCTTTTTGCTATGATCAATTATAAGTTTAATGTCCATTAACACAACTCTGCTACTTTAATAAATAATTGCCCGCCATCACGCTGATAATGGCGGGCAACGTCTCGCGAAGGAGACTCAAGGAGGAGGAAACTCAATCACTGCGGAATAAAGTCATTTTTTTGGACGCTTCGAGCAGTGTAGTTTCAAAAGGGGATTCGTCCCAATGCCAGGTGTTTAGATCTGTGAGCGCACGATAGGCAGTGAGATCAAGTTGCAGCGGCGTGACAGAAACAAATCCTTCCGCCAGTGCACCGACATCGGTGCCGCGTTCTGGGACGCCTGTAGGGGCGTCGCCGCCGATCCAGTAATAAGGTTTGTGGCGCGGGTCAATGCGTTCATCCAGTTTGCTGTGATAGACGCGCAAACCCTGTCGCGTGAGAACGACGCCGCGAATCTTATCGTCAGCTAGAAATGGCACATTGACATTGAGCAGAATTTCGTGAGCAAGACCGTTTTCGAGTACCTGACGAACAACCTTCGATGCGGCGTGCGCCGCGGGTTCATAGTCGATTTCACCGATATATCCATCCACAGTTTCAAGAGATATTGCGACAGCATGCACACCTGCGATCACAGCTTCCATGGCGGCAGTCACAGTTCCGGAATAGGTGACATCGTGCCCGAGATTCGCCCCAGCATTGATGCCTGAAACGACAATATCAATCGGCTCTTTGAAGTAGCCCAGCGTAGCGAGCGCTACACAATCGGATGGGGCACCGTCACTCGCAAAAGCCTGTGTGCCATCTGCGAGGCGGACTTCCTTGACACGCAGTGCACGATCCAATGTTTTGACATGTCCGCCTCCCGACCAATTTCGGTCTGGTGCCAACACGGAAACTTTTCCAAGCTTCCGCATTTCGTGCACAAGTGCCAGCAGTCCAGGCGCCAGCACACCATCATCATTTGTTACCAGAATATGTTTTGTCATTTTTTACTTATTCGGGTCTAAATATTTGCGACGCTTTTGACTCGTGTCAATTGCGACAACAACGATCAGACTAGTAATCATAAAAGTGAGAGGGATCATTTTTATTCTCCTGTTATGTGGCATTGGCGAAACGCGTGAAGGCACTGCCTACGTAATTCACTGCCCAACTTCCCAGAATATAAACAGAATTCCATTCCTTTTGCTTGCGTTGTTGCACGTTGCCCGCTTGCAAGGCTTTGATCAGATCTTGCGCAGTGTGCCCTTCAAATTCGGTTGCGCCCAGCCCAATGGTCTCCAGGACATGTGCGTCACTGCTGGCGGTTTTAGCAAGGTCTAATTGATTCCCAAGAATACGCGCGTAGCGATTACTCATCTTGTCGATAGTGGTGGCATTGTACGTTTCAATACCGATCAAAACTTTTGCAACCTCCGCATGGCGTAATGCTCTCAAGATCGAATATGCGTTCAGGCTTTTCATGCCCAACCCGCCGGCCATGGGATGTGGCGCAATACAAAAGCCGCCCAGTTCACCAACTTGTAGAACGGTATCGATCAGCGGCAGGTCGCGTGGAATTTTTTGCATGATGTTAAATGCCAGCAAGTCACCCTCAGCGGTGGTGATCTCAATCGCTGGAATGACCTCCACGCCGTATTTGGGTGCAAGTTCTGACGCTTTGAGTGAGCCGGCAATTTCATCATGATCGGTGATGGCGATCACGTCCAGCCCGATCTGCTTGGCGCGTGTCAGCACGGCGGGTACGGATGCCGTCCCATCGTAGCTGTAAATGGTGTGGATGTGTAAATCAGCGATTCCCATAATATTCTCCTTATCTTAGAGGACGATCACAATTAACGTGAATGTCCTCATAGTCTAGCAATTTATTGTCAGGTATTTGTGAAGAATGCTTGAAGGGATTATATGGATTCGATGGTTGTGATTCAAGCATTCTCCTTTTCATACTCCCCCTGAGTCTAACAACGCAGATTTAAGGACACATCAAGAACGGTTTAAGGGTTGGTTAACGATTCCGGCCGTTAAAATCACAAGAGCCCGGGAGGAGACCGAGCTCTTGTGAAGAGGAGAGATTCGTTGTTTCGGTGGAAAACTTACCGCAAACGCTTTGTGACCTTTACCCGCTGGCACAGGTAGGTACGTTGCTTTTGCACTGTATCCATCGCGAAAACAACCAGCAAACCAAACACCATCAAAAGGAGGAGAATTTCCATGCCCCTAGGATAGCACGGAGTCCCAAATCTGTGCTTTGCAAGGAGTTTGCCAACACAAAACAATTATGAAAACCCTGTTTTGACGTGATAGGTCTCACGAATTGCCTTTACCAATCGTTAACATGCCTTTCTAGCGGTGTTAATTGTCTTGTGTTAAATTAACATAGCCCTCAAACTCCAATTAGGAAAATCTTATGTTACGTACAACCTTTGGCCAGGAAATGCAGGCAGTAAAAGACGATATCCTTCTGCTAGGTAGCATGGTGGAAGAGTCCGTCATGAAATCCGTGGAAGCGTTGAGGGACAATAACGTGGAGCGTTCACGTTTCGTTATCGCCAACGATCAATATATTAACCGAAAACGCTTTGAGATCGAGTCAACTATTATGGTTCTCATGGCGACGCAACAACCAATCGCCCGCGACTTGAGGACGCTAGCTGCCAGCTTGGATGTTTGCACAGAATTGGAACGCATGGGCGACTATGCCAAAGGGATTGCGAACATCAACATTCGATCAGAAGGGTTGAGCATGCCTGTCATACTACGGGAAATTTATGCTATGGCAGAAAAAGCTGTTGACATGCTTCACCATGCCATGACGACCTTTGCCGATGAAGACATGGAGACTGCGAAAGCCATTATTCAGGATGATGACATCATTGATGAGTGTTACACTAAATTGTATTATGATGCAGTAAGCAGTGTCGTTGAGGACCCCAGAAATATTGAGCGCGTGAATTACATTATATGGGTTGCCCATAATCTTGAAAGATTGGGAGACCGCACGACCAATATCTGTGAAAGAGTCATTTACATAGTCACAGGCGAACGTTATGAAATCCTTCCCGTGGCGAATGGGTTCACTCTGTCGAAACATGAGAACTGATGTCGAAAATTGCCGCGATTGATGTGGGGTCCAATGCCATGCGCATGGTGGTTGGTGAAGTAGACGAGGCTTGGCGGGTAAACACGCTCGAGAATATTCGCCTGCCAGTACGGCTGGGACAGGATGTTTTCAGCAAAGGCTACCTCGAGCCGGGAATCATCCAGCAGACCGAGGAAGCTTTTCTGCATTTCAAGCACATTGCGGATAACTACGGTGTGCAAAAAATACATGCCGTTGCCACAAGCGCCGCGCGGGAAGCGTCCAATGGCGACGTGCTGATAGAACATGTTATGCGTGCCAGCGGCATTGAGCTGGAAGTGATCAGCGGGGAAGAGGAGGCGCGGCTCATTCATTTAGCAGTTGTCCACGCTTTGAATCTAAAAAATAAACGCACCCTGTTGATTGATATCGGTGGGGGCAGTATCGAAGTCACTATTTCTACAGGCGAGAATATCATCTCCACGGAAAGCTATAATATGGGCACTGTGCGCCTGCTGGAAAAACTGGATACCCAGGATAATTCCAAACATCCATTTGGCAAACTGGTCCGTGAATATGCCGAAGCCGCGCGCTATCGTATCGAGCGCGATATCGGGGAAGAGAAAATACAAGTTTGTGTAGGAACAGGTGGAAACGTGGAAGAGATCGGACGTTTGCGTCAGAAATTATTTAAAGCCGATAGCGATCGTTTCGTCATGCTGGATGAACTTGCAGAATTGATCGAACGCCTCAATCGTTTGAGTTACGAGGAACGAATCAATAAGTTGAAACTCCGCCCCGACCGCGCGGATGTGATCCTGCCTGCCTGTATTGTTTTACATATGATTGCCAGCGAAGCACATGTCAAGCAAATTGCCATTCCCAATGTGGGCTTGAAGGATGGCATCCTGCTCGATATGGCAGAAGACTTGTCGCGCAGCCCGCGATCCCAACGCCGGGATCAGGCATGGGAATCTGCCTTGCATATGGGGCGCAAATATCAATTTGACGAAAAGCATGCGCGCCTAACCGCCAAACTGGCAGCTTCTCTTTTTGAACAATCCAAATCGCTTCATAATCTTGATGACAGCAACCTGCTTCTGCTCGAGATGGCATCCCTCTTGCATGATATTGGTCACTTCATCAACACAGTCGATCATGAAAAACATGCTTATTACTTGTTGAGCGCGAATCGTCTGATCGGGCTCAATGTTCGCGAGCAAAATATTGTTGCCAATCTAATTCGCTACCACCGCAAGCAGTCACCGACAACCGAAGATGATGGCTACAAGTCACTGCCTCAGAAGGATCGTTTGATCGTCAATAAACTTTCTGCATTCCTGCGTCTTGCCGATTCAATGGATGTCAGCCATACCAACCCAGTTACCGATGTGGCTCTTCGAGAAACAAAATACGGCTGGCAGATCCACTTATGCGGCAAGAGTGATTTAATGCTTGAGAACTGGTCGTTATCTAAACGCAAATCATTGTTCGAGGAAGTGTATGGCGTGAAACTTGAAATAGAATAATGGAATTCGTATGACTACACCTTTGATCGAAGAACCAAAACCAAACCAATTCCTGCTTGAAGCGTTGGAACAGCGCTGGAAGAACTATCGTGCAGAACTCAAACGTTGCCGTGCAGAATTTTCAAATGAAGCCGTCCATGACTTAAGAGTTGCCACGCGGCGTATACTTGCCCTTATTCAATTATTGCATTCAATTGCCCCACGCCCGCGTTTACAAAAATTGATCCGCGCGTTCAAAGACCAGCTCGATGAATTCGATGACCTGCGCGATACGCAGGTCATGCTTGCCGAGATCTCCGAAATTATTCATGAACTTCCGCAACTACAGGGTTTCCAAAAGCATCTCCAATATTCCGAAGAGAGGTTGTTGCGAAACCTCCGTAAAAAAATAAAACAGCTTGAATCTTCTGAAGTCACCAAACGTATTCGCAAGACACACGAAGCCATCGAAGCCGAAACGAACAGCGATCTCCAATCACAAGTTATGCAGGCGGTTGATGATGTATACTTAATCACCAAACAACGTCATGGCTGGGTTGACCTTGCCCGCCCTGCCACCATCCATCGTGTGCGTATTGCTTTCAAAACATTTCGTTATATGGTTGAAATCATCCATCCTTTGCTGAAAGATTTTCCCGTTGAGCGCCTCAAACGGATGAACGACTATCAATCTTTGATGGGCGAGATACAGGATGCCGAGGTCTTTGTGCAAACGCTTGTGGATTTTTCAGAGTACGCCTCTTTTTCGGACCTTGAACCTGTTCACCGTTACTATGAACGCCGCCACGCTGAGGCCATTTCTGCTTACGTCAAAGAAGCAAACCTTCTGGATACCTTTTGGCGTTCTGCGCCAGATCAGCCTTTCTCCTGGGAGAAATAACGTGAATATATACATTATCCGCCATGCCATTGCCGTTGACGAGGGGACGCCCGAATACGAACAGGATCGTGAACGCCCTCTGACGGACAAAGGTCGTAAGAAAATGCGCCAGATTGCCAAAGGCCTGCGGACCTTGGGTGTGGAATTCGATTTAATTCTTTCCAGCCCATATGTTCGCGCACGCGAAACCGCCGAAATCCTAGCGTCTGAATTCAAACTGAAGAAAAAAGTTGCCTTTAGTGAAAATCTTATGCCAATGGCAAACCCCGACCTACTGATCCCTGAAATTAATGATAAGTATTTAGTGGAAAATATTGCACTGGTTGGACATGAACCTCATCTGAGCGCTCTGATTGGTCTACTTACATCCGAGAACACACACCTTGATATTACGCTCAAAAAAGGCGGGGTGTGCTACCTTGAGGCGGACGATTTGCATCATGATGATCATCGTGCTACATTAGAATGGCTGCTGACACCGGGTATACTGGTGGAAATTGGTGAAAACTAAGATGACTACGCAGTCCGCATCGGTTAATCTTCCCTCTACATCCCTGGTTCTTAACCGTGAATTGAGCCTGCTTGAATTTCAACGCCGAGTTTTAGAGGAGGCACAGGACGAAACCAATCCTTTATTAGAGCGCTTGAAGTTTCTTGCCATCTTCGGCTCGAATATGGACGAGTTCTTCATGGTGCGCATGTCGGGCATCCGCAAGCAGGTGGAGGCTCGGATCATGGAAGTGTTCCCAGATGGGCTGACTCCGCCTGAGGCTTTGGCAGCGATGCGTAAAGTCTCGTTGGAGTTATATGGGAACGCGTTGAATTTCTTTAACAAAAAATTAGTCTCAAAACTTGATAATGTGGGTGTCCATTTACTTGATTATCACAAACTCAGCGCGGCTCAACTCGAGAAGATCAACAATTATTTCAATGAAGTTATTTATCCGGTGCTGACGCCGCTGGCGCTTGACCCGGGTCATCCCTTTCCGCATATTTCGAATTTGAGTTTGAATCTTGCCATTGTTATCCGAGATAAAAAGGGTGCTGAAAAGTTCGCGCGCTTGAAGGTGCCCGATACGTTGCCGCGACTTGTGCCTATCAAACGTTCCTCGGGCGGCTCACGCAAAGATGGGACGATTCCTCATCATCATTATTTTGTGTGGTTGGAACAGGTCATCATGGCGAACCTTGCGCCGCTCTTCCCTGGGCTGGAAGTAGTCGCTGCGCATCCCTTCCGCATCATTCGTGACGCTGATGTTGAGATCCAAGAGATTGAGGCAGATGACCTACTTGAGACCATGCAGCAAAGTATTCGTAAAAGAAAATTCGGGTCGGTGGTACAGGTAGAAATTTATCAGGATATGCCGGATACCATACGACATTTGTTGATTGATAATCTTGAAATCAGGGAAAATGATGTTTATATCTCGCCTGCCCCGCTTGGGCTGAGCAGCTTGTGGCAGGTGTATGACAATGTAGAGCGGCATGATCTAAAGTTCCCGGTCTATCATCCGGTAGTGCCGAAGGTTTTTGAAAATGCCATGCTGGCAGGTGATGTTTTTGGAGCGATCAAGCGCGGGAATATTCTCACGCATCAGCCGTATGATTCATTTAATCCCGTGGTGGATTTTTTAAAAGTTGCGGCGCGCGATCCAAATGTTTTGGCAATCAAACAAACCCTATATCGTGTGGGACAAAACGCGCCTGTCGTCGATGCCCTGCTTGAAGCCAGTGAGCGCGGTAAGCAGATCGCGGTGTTAGTGGAACTCAAGGCGCGCTTCGATGAAGAGAGTAATATCGGCTGGGCAAAAATGTTGGAAGAGGCAGGTGTTCATGTAGTGTATGGATTGATGGGGCTTAAAACCCATTGCAAAGTGACGATGGTCATCCGCAAGGAAGGGGAGGGGATTCGCCGTTATCTCCACCTTGGTACCGGTAATTACAACGCTGTCACGGCGCTTATCTACGAAGATATCGGTATATTCACTTGTGATGAAGCCATGGGTGCAGATGTCACGGATTTGTTCAATTATCTGACGGGTTATTCTACGAAGCAACATTTTAAGAAATTATTGGTTGCCCCAGTCAATCTCCGTGCTGGCTTGGAGAAGTTGATTCGTCGTGAGATCGAACATGCGAAAGCAGGTCGCTCTGCGCATCTGATCTTCAAGGTCAATTCGATCGTTGACCCAATGTTTATCGAATTATTATATGAGGCTTCACAGGCTGGCGTAAAAGTGGATTTGCTTGCCCGTGGCATGTGTTGTTTGCGACCTGGCATCAAAGGTGTGAGCGATAACATCAAAGTGATCAGCATCGTTGGGCGGTATCTTGAGCACAGCCGTGTCTTTTATTTCCACAACAATGGCAAGGAAGAAATCTACATGGGCAGCGCCGATTTGATGCGACGCAATCAGGATCATCGTGTAGAAGTGGTCTTCCCCGTTGAGAATGCAGATCACGTCAATTATCTGCGACACGGCATGTTGGCAACCTATCTGAGTGATAACATGCGCGCACGCGTGATGAAACCAGATGGCACCTATACACGTCTCAAGCCGCCCAGTGAGGGCAAGGCAGTGGATGTACAAGAATGGTTGATGCATAATAATTATCGCAATAAAAAATCCTGACGTTAGCCAGGATTTTTTATTCAACAGGGATGGAAAAATAAAACGTACTGCCACGCCCTTCAACGCTCTCTGCCCAAATTTTGCCATTGTGTGCTTCCACGATATGTTTCGCAATGGATAAGCCCAAGCCTGTTCCACTACCTGTTCTGGATTTATCGACTCGATAGAAACGTTCAAAGATTCTGGTGACATCATCCGCTGGGATGCCGATCCCTGAATCTCGAACCGCGAATCTTACTTCGCCGATTCCTGCTTCCGCAAAAAGAACCACTTCACCTCCCGAGCGTGTGAACTTGACCGCATTGTGAATCAGATTCACCAACACCTGTTCCAATCTTTGCGAATCGATTTTGACTTTGGGTAGATCATCTACGCATTCGACGCGCAGGTTTAATCCTGCACGCTCGGCTTGCAGTTGCATCCGCCTGGAGGCTGAGTCAAGGAGATCGCAAGCCGCAGCAGGCGCAAGGTCCAGAGAGAGGCGACCGGATTCGATTTTGGAAAGTTCTAATAGTTCCGTCACCATTTGAGTCAGCGCGTCTACTTCGATCTGAATCTGATCAATGAAACGACGCGCGGCAGGTGGGTCATCCAGTGCGCCATCTTGGAGGGTTTCGGCAAGGGCTTTGAGGGAGGCAAGCGGAGTGCGCAGCTCGTGCGAGAGGTTGCTGATGAAATCACGTCGCACGGTTTCGAGGCGGCGGATGCGCGTGAGATCTTGCACGAGCAGCAAGCTGCCACTTGAATGTGAGTCGGGGATGACAACGAGCTGTAAAAATTGATGACGGGCAGGTACTTCCACGGTTTCGCTTTGCAGTTCGTGTGACTGCTGGCAACGCCGCCAGGCCTCGACAAGTTGGTGATTGCGAATGACTTCGGTGAGGCTGCGGTTAATTGGGTTTGAGGTTTGAAAAAGTTTGCCGGCGGCGGGATTCGCAAATTGAATGAGACCTTGCGCATCAGCGATCAACACGCCGTCAGTCATCTGCTCAAGGACAGTAGCTAGACGGGCACGCTCATCATCCAAGGTTGAATGTTGAAGTTGAAAAGTTGAAATCAGGGATGTAATTGCGCTGGCGAGGTCATCGAGTTCTTTGATTTCCGTGTTGATGTGTTGTTGCCGTATACGGCTTGCATATTCATCCAGGTCGCGGCGCAGTTTGGTATAGCGCCACGCATACCACGCGGCGAGGAGGATAGCGATGATCGTGAGAATGAGAGTGAAATTCATAATGAATGTTTAAATTCGTCCTGAGTGGAATGACGAGCGACACTTGCACCGCACGCAAGTGCAGGTGTAGCGAGGAATGAAGTCGAAGGACAAACTAATATAAAACTTTTCTTGAAACCCTACCCTTCGACTTTGCCGCACATCCTTCAGCTCCGTTTCACTTCACTCAGGATTGCGGCTCCGCTCAGGGCGAAGTATAACTACCCCTCAAACCGATAACCACCTCCACGCACCGTAACGATACGCGTCGGGTTGCTGGGGTCCTCTTCGATCTTTTGGCGCAGCCAGCGTACGTGAACATCCACTGTGCGGCTATCGCCGATGAAATCCCAACCCCAAACCCGTTCGAGGATAAATTCACGCGAGAGCATTTGCCCCTTGTGTTCAGCGAAGAAAAGTAACAGTTGATATTCCTGCGGCTTGATAGGGAGCGGCTCGTTATCCAGAATGACTTCCTGGCGGGTGAGGTTGATGACCAGATTTCCAAATGTTAATTTTTCATGCTTCTTTTCAGGTGTCGATTTTGCTACTTCTTCCTGCATGATGCGTGCCCGGCGTAACTGCGCCTTGACGCGCGCCATCAGTTCGCGCATCGAGAAGGGTTTGGTAAGGTAATCATCAGCGCCCATTTCAAGACCGACTACACGGTCAATCTCATCATCGCGGGCCGTGAGCATCAGAATGGGAGTGGTCATTTCTTTGCGCAGAATGCGCGCCACTTCGAAGCCGTCCAATTCGGGGAGCATGATATCCAAGATGATGAGGTTGGGTTTGATCTCTCGAGCTGATTCGAGCGCAGAGCGCCCGTCACCGACAGCCTGAACGATGAAGCCGTCCTTTTTTAGGTTGTAGGTGAGTGTATCTCGTAAAGCGAATTCGTCTTCAACGATGAGAATGGTTTCAGGCATAATTGTTAACAACACTATACCATAAGACATTTTTCAACATAGGTTAAGATATTGTTAATGGTTTGATGGTTTTGGGGTGAGACCGCAATGGTATTTTCATGTTGTTAATTGTACAATTAAGTCACTCATCCGCGTCTACATCACACAATGGCAAAAGAATTCTATTTCTCTTGGCAATGGAACCTCAAATCAACCCCTGAAGCGCTCTGGCCCCTTGCCTCGGATACGAATCGCTTTAACCGTGATACGGGTCAACCCGAAGTGGAAATGCTCAGCAATCTGATGGGCACTAAAAAAC
>Ga0209131_1001857_pt1 | contig 14490 bp, 15 predicted proteins | sample GraSoi_2013_40cm_FD_185826 | JGI IMG/M metagenome (GOLD analysis project Ga0209131, IMG submission 185826) | Grasslands soil microbial communities from the Angelo Coastal Reserve, California, USA - Sample 9_17_2013_40cm (SPAdes) (version 2) | ecosystem: Environmental > Terrestrial > Soil >...
CCTGAGCACACGTGTTCTCTTGTCGTGGTCGCTTTTATGCCTATCCATGGGCCCTAACAATCTCTTCGCCACCCACCGAGCCATCAGACGTCATCGTTATCGACCGATCGGGGATGATTGCCTTTGCTTGACTTGCCATTCGGCCGCTGCGAGACTGATTGTATCCGCGCAGAAAACATGGCTGACGCACAAAAACAGATTGTCACCGTGGGTGTGACCGGCGCAAGCGGAACGATTCTCGCGCAAAAGACGCTGGTGTTACTCGAAGAGGATCCGCGCGTCGCCCGCGTTCATCTGGTCGTCTCGGAAGCCGGCCAGCGGCTCCTTGCGGAAGAGCTTGGCGTTACTTCCGGCGACATGAAACAACTCCCGAGTCGCATTCTTGGCCATCCGGTCGCCAAAGTCGATGTCTTACCCAACAAAGATGTGGGCGCTTCGATTGCTTCCGGGAGCTACGCGGTGGATGCCATGGTGGTCATTCCCTGCTCGATGGGGGCGCTAGGGGCGATTGCCCATGGCATCAGTGACGATCTTGTGTCGCGAGCGGCAGACGTGATGCTGAAGGAAGGGCGCAAGCTGGTTCTTTGCCTGCGCGACACGCCGGTCAGTCGCATTCATCTTGAAAATATGCTGCGGGCGCAGCAGGCAGGCGCGGTCATCATGCCCGCGGTTCCCGCGTTTTATCACCATCCGAAAACGATCGACGATCTGGTGACGCAATACGTATGCCGGGTACTGGCGCAGATGGGGCTGCCGCAGGAAAAGATGTATCGCTGGACGGGCACGCCGGCGTCGAAAAAAGCGGAGGCGTGACGCAGCTCGCGAATCAGAAATGGGCAGCCGCATCAAAACCGTGCTCGAAATGATCAAGTTCGAGCATTCCGTATTTGCCTTGCCGTTCGCCCTGACCGGCGCTCTGCTGGCTGCGCGCGCAACGCATCAACCTCCAAGGGGCTGGCCTTCGCTGCGGCAAATTGTGTGGATCATTGTCGCGATGGTGGCGGCGCGCTCCGCGGCAATGACCATGAACCGCATCGCCGATCTGCGCTATGACCGCGAGAATCCGCGAACGCAGCAGCGCGCGCTGCCGACAGGCGCGCTCACGCTGCAATTTGCGTGGCTTTTCACGGATGGTGCTGTGGCGGTGTTTCTTGTCGCGGCCTGGCAATTGAATCCTCTCGCTCTACTCCTTCACGAAGCGCTTCACGAACTGGTCGCATCTATTTCTCGGATTTGCGCTGGGCATCTCGCCGGCCGCGGCGTGGATCGCCATCACGGGCGATCTCGATCCACGCATGCTGATCCTTTGCGCCGCGGTCACGCTGTGGGTTGGCGGGTTTGACGTGCTCTACGCGTGTCAGGACATTGAGTACGATCAGCGCGCGGGACTCTTCTCCGTGCCCAAGAAATTCGGGATTGCCAAAGCGTTGCTGATCGCGCGAGCAATGCATGTCGGAGTGATCGCGCTGCTCGGATGGCTGGCGCTGAGCTTCGGCCTGCCGTGGCCGGCGTGGGCAGGAATCGCGGTTGTCGCCTCGCTACTGGGCTATGAACATTCTCTTGTCAAAGCAGATGATCTCAGCAAGCTGGACGCTGCGTTTTTCACCGTGAACGGCTATATTAGTATGTTGTTCCTGCTGTTCTGGGGCGTCGCAGCGGCGGTTTGGCGCGTTTGAAACTTTCGACGGATTCATAATGAGCGAACTGACGATTACCGATCAACGGTTGAAGCCGATAGCGGAGAAAGTTCTCGCAGGCGAACGGCTTGCGTTTGACGACGGCATCACCCTGTACCGTTCGCCGGATTTGCTAGCGGTCGGCTGGCTCGCGAATCACGTCCGCGAGAAAAAGCACGGCAACATCACGTATTTCAATGTCAACAGGCACATCAATCCGACCAACATTTGCGTCGCGCATTGTAAGCTCTGCGCCTTTGGCCGCGACCCCAATGCGCAGGGCGCTTACAATTTTTCGTTGGAAGAAATTTACGCCCGCGCGGAACAAGGCGCGCGCGAAGGCGCGCTGGAGTTTCACATTGTTGGCGGGCTGCACCCGGATTTGCCTTTCGACTATTTTCTGGAGATGATTCGCGGGCTGAAGCAGCGCTGCCCGGGCGTGCACTTGAAGGCGTTCACCATGGTCGAGGTGGGCTACTTCGCGCGCATCGCCAAGCTCTCGACCAAAGAGACGCTCTTAAAGCTGAAAGAAGCCGGCGTCGATTCGCTGCCCGGCGGGGGAGCGGAAATTTTTCATCCACGGGTACGCAGGATTATCTGCGACCACAAAGTCAGCGGGCAGATGTGGCTGAACATCGCGCGCCAGGCCCATGAGGTCGGCTTGCGCTCGAACGCCACCATGCTTTACGGGCACGTGGAAACGGAAGAAGAGCGCGTGGATCACCTCGTCAAGCTGCGCGAATTGCAGGACGAGACGCATGGCTTCGTTGCGTTTATCCCGCTGGCGTTTCATCCGGACAACACTGCGCTCTCGCACATCCCCAAACCTACAGGTTACGCCGACCTTCGCAACATTGCCGTGTCGCGGCTGCTGCTCGACAACTTCGAGCACATCAAGGCGTACTGGATCATGCTTTCGCCGAGCATCGCGCAGATTGCGTTGCGCTTCGGTGCAAACGACTTGGATGGCACGGTTGTCGAAGAAAAGATTTATCACGACGCCGGCGCAAAAACGTCCGAGTTCACTCCGCGCAATGAACTGGAACGCTTGATTCGCGCCGCCGGCCGCGTGCCCGTCGAGCGCGATACGCTTTATCATCCCGTGGACCGCTCGAAGCTGCCGCCCTTTCCGCCGCCCCCACGCACTGATCTCGTCTCCCTTACACTCAACATGTGAAGCCCGTGGTAGACTTTCCCGAGAGGTACTTCGATGCGACAGGTAATCCTCTATCCCGGTGAGATTGGCTATTGGGTCGCGGAATGTCCAAGCCTGGCCGGATGCGTCAGCCAGGGGAAAACAAAGGAAGAAGCTATTCAAAACATTCGCGAAGCCATTGAAGGTTATATCCTCGTGTTGAAGGAAGATGGACTCGCAGTTCCCCCTGATAATTTTGACGCTGTTCTCGTCGCTGTATGACCAAGCTGCCTCGAATCTCGGGGCGCGACTGCGTTTCCGCACTTCTCAAACTAGGCTTTCAACTCAAACGGCAGCATGGGAGCCAGATCATTCTTCGATGAGATGTTCCGTTCGCATAGGTGGTCGTGCCAGATCATTCAGAACTCGACACGGGCACTCTACGCTCAATCCTTCGCCAAGCCGGAATATCACCGAGCGAGTTCAGTGCCTTGCTCTAGGAACTGAGTTCACCGGATTGTCGCGGCTCTCTGTGCCACTTTTGCCAAAACTTCAGGCGGCAAAATCGCGTAACCCTTTTCCTGTGCGATTTTCTGCCCGCTGGTGTAGACCCACTTTAAGTAGCCAGCCACCGTGCTGCCCCGGCCGGGTTCCTTGGCGATCGCGGGAACGTAAAACCACGTGAAACTGCTGATGGGGTAGCTTTCTTTGCCGGGCGCATTCGTCAGGGAAACGCGGAAATCATTATTCATTTTGTTGCCGCTGGCGGTAGCGGCTGCCGCAATCGACTTTGCCGAAGGTTTGACGAACTCACCAGCCGCATTCCTGATACTGGCGATGCGGACGGCCGAACCAGCGGCGAGGTTCAATTCCGTGTAGCCGATCGCGCCGGGCGTGCCATGCAACTTGGCCACCAGATCCTGAGAACGCTGGAAGCCTTGACCCAGGGGCCATTTCGGCGATTCGCTGCGCCCCGCCGTGGCAAGAAATTCCGGACTCACTTTGGCCAGATAATCGGAAAGAATGTAGTTGGATCCTTTGCCCTCATTGCGGTGCAGAACTTGAATGGGAAGCTCCGGCAGTTTCATGTCTGGATTGAGCTTTGCAATCACCGGGTCGTTCCACGATTTGATTTTCCCCAGAAAAATGTTAGCAAGCACCGGTCCCGTGAGCTTGAGTTCGCCCTTCACGTCCGGCAACTCGTAGATGATCACAATACCGATCAAGACAGCTGGCAGTTCAAGAATCGGGCGGCCTGCCGTGCGCAGCAGAGCCTCCGGAATCGGCGCATCCCCGCCGCCGAAGTCACCTGAACCTGCAAGAATGTTCCGGGCGCTCTCCGCCGTTCCCGTGGCCATATAGCGAATGTCGGTGGACGGCTGCTGTCGGTGGAATTCGTCGATCCAATTCTTATAGAGCGGTTCTGGCATGCTCGAGCCGGTCTCGACGAGCAGGATTTTTTCCTGGCCGCGACGTGCGGCCGGGAGAAAAAGCGCCCAACCGAGAAAGACTGTGAAGAATTTGCAGGATCTTGCGCGCACTCGTCCCCTCCATCTTGCGAAAGTTCTTGTCAAACTCCGCGAGCAGCAAGCAATAGTCACGCGTATTCCCCGAGACTAGCGGAGATGGTCAAGCGCGCGAAAGAGGACGGAGGTACAGTTGTGCGGAATCTGCACTAAGTCCTTGACGACACTGCAACTTCGTTGAATGTTTCCCCGTCTCAAGTCTGTATTACGGTCTGCTTCACAGCGTAGTGCTTAGGAGATCCTATCTCGATGCGAACAATTCTACTGCTCACCATCTCGAACATCTTCATGACCTTTGCGTGGTATGGCCACCTGAAATTTCGCAGTGAAGCTCTCTGGAAAGTGATCATGATCAGCTGGGGGATAGCGTTCTTCGAATACTGTTTCCAGGTGCCCGCGAATCGCATCGGCTCCTATCAGTTCAGCGCCGCGAAACTGAAGACCATTCAAGAGATTATTACTCTCTCGGTTTTTTCCGGTCTTTTCCGTATTTTATCTCGGCGACAAATTCAAATGGAATTACGGCGTCGGCTTCGCTTTCATTGTCATCGCCGCATTCTTTATCTTTCACAAGTGGTAGGAGTTTGCCGGTCCGGTTAGCCTATTTTGGCTGGGTGCCATACGAGAACGTCCTGCCTTCGCGCAAAATGCAGGAGCGGCCGCGAAGTCAAGGCGACCCCCAATGAAGCCGTCATCGAGTTACACGCAAATTCCACTTCAGCGCGCTGCAGGGGCCACGGCGAATGATGAATCTCCCCGCGAATGAGCCGGCCGCGCCCATCGGTCGTGTACAAGCAATAACGCTCGGTCAAATAATGCTCCAGCGTCCCGTGCTGCGGGCGAAGAACTTCGCTAACGGGGCGATACCGGCCTTCGAGCACTGCGATCGGCGCTCCGCGATGCGTCCTCTCGCTCTGGTAATGAATCCAGCCGTCCCGTTCTGCGCAGCCCATTCGTGCTCGAAAGTACGGCAAGTGAAACCACGCCCGCGCGATGGCCACGGCCATTGAGTTACTCGCATCCAGACTGAAAAACCACACTCCAGGCTTGCCGCCAAACGTCACATAGGTACGGACATTCAATTCAGGAAACGCCGACAGCCATGGAAGCGGGGGCGTTCCGCGCAACCGGACACCAGTCATACGAAACGGAACGACCGCGAGCCAGGCCTGCCCCTCAAACGTGTCGATTTGCAACTGCGAAGGAAGAAGCGGCCGCATCGTTGCGGCGTTGACGGGCCAATGTGCAAAGAGCAAGTCGTGCCAGCTCTGCGCCATCACCCATGTTCCCGCTGGCAATGGCCAGGGCCGGTGTGCCGCTTCTTGCAGGACCGAACTCATTCTGAGTTGCAAGACCTTCTCGACAAGCCCATTCTCTGAATATACCCTTCCACTAGGCCCAAGAATCGAACTTCTGTTAATTCAAAGGGAACGAAAGAACCAAAAGGAGAGAAATCATGCAGCGCAAAGCATCCGCGGTTTGGCAGGGCGGCTTGAAAGATGGCAAGGGCTCGATTTCGACGGACAGTGGCGTCCTGAAGCAGACGCAATACTCCTACAGCACGCGCTTTGAAAACGGCATTGGAACCAATCCCGAGGAGTTACTCGCCGCGGCGCATGCCGGCTGATTTACGATGGCTCTTTCCGCCCAGTTGGGCGGCGCGGGCATGACTGCCACCAGGCTTGAGACGACGGCGACAATTTCGCTCGAAAAGGTCGGGGATAGCTTCGCCATCACGAAAAGCCATCTGGACCTCGTCGCGAAAATTCCCGGCGCGGACAAAGCCAAATTTGACACGGCCGTAAAGGCCGCCGAAACCGGCTGTCCCGTCTCGAAGCTGTTCAAAGCGGAAATTAGCGTCAGCGCGCGTCTGGAATCATAGAAAACCACGCGTTTTCAAGGGGAATTCTCATTCAGAAGGCCAAGCAGGTACAATGCCCCACATGATTCCAGCTCCGGGAGCGTTCGCCGCGGGTGTCGCGATCTTTCTGATCGTGCTGTGGGATGCGTTCGAGGCCATCATTCTCCCGCGCCGCGTCACGCGAAAGTTTCGCCTCGCTCGCCTTTTTTACCGCTCCACCTGGACCGTGTGGAAATTCGTGATGTGCTTCATCCCCAAGCCCAAGACGCGAGAAGCCATGCTGGGTTTCTATGGCCCGCTCTCGCTCCTCGTTCTCGTCGGTGTCTGGGCCGTTGGCCTGGTGCTGGGCTTTGGCCTGATGCAGTATGGCGCCGGGTCCGCCGTAGTAACAACCGGCAACCAGGGAAGTTTCCTGACCGATATCTACCTTAGCGGCACGACTTTTTTCACCCTCGGTCTCGGCGACGTCATTCCCCGCTCTGGTTTGGCTCGCGCCTTGGTCGTCACCGAAGCAGGTTTTGGCTTCGGATTTCTCGCCGCCGTCATCGGCTATCTGCCATTCATCTACGGCTCGTTTTCCAAGCGCGAGGTGAATATCTCTCTCCTCGATTCCCGTGCCGGCACGCCCCCCACCGCCGGCGAGCTGCTTCGCCGTCACAGTTATGCCAACGGATTGGAGGCGCTCAGGCTTCTCCTCAAGGAGTGGGAGTTTTGGTGCGCCGAGCTGATGGAGAGCCATCTCTCGTATCCCGTGCTCGCTTATTTTCGTTCGCAGCACGACAACCAATCGTGGATCGCTTCGCTCACCGCCATTCTGGATACTTGCGCGATCGTCATGGTCGGTATCGAAGGCGCTTGTGAAAAGCAGGCCGAGCTTACTTTCGCCATCGCGCGTCATGCGGTCGTCGATCTTTCGCAAGTCTTCGGCACGGCGCCCCATCCGCTGCCGCACGATCGCGTGCCTTTACAAGATCTGCGCCGGATCCGCGACACGCTCGCCCAGCACGGGATGAAACTTCGTGACGGGGAAGAAGCTGACGTCAAACTAGCCGAGTTTCGCAGGATGTATGAGCCTTACATCTATGCGCTGGCCAATTATCTGAATCAGACGCTACCACCCTGGATTCCGCAGAAAAAAGGCAAGGACAATTGGCAAACCACGGCTTGGGCGCGGTCCGCAGGGCTTGAGGACAAGACTGTCGCCACCGTCGCGGTCGATGACCATTTCTAGTTTTCCTTAACTGCGGCACATTGACACCATTCCTTTGCGTTCACTGATTCTTCCGCTGGAGTGAAACAATGAAAGCGATTCTCGTTCACAAATTCGGCGGCCCAGAAGTCCTGAAGCTCGAGGAAGTCCCCACGCCAAAACTCGCCGCCGGACAAGTTCTCGTCCGCGTCCACGCCGCCGGCGTGAATCCTTACGACACCTACATGCGTGCGGGAACGTACGCAATCAAACCGCCGCTTCCCTACACGCCGGGTTCGGACGCCGCCGGAGTGATCGAAGCGGTCGGAGATAGCGTCAAGAAAGCGAAGCCGGGCGATCGCGTCTACACCGCGAAAACCCTTACCGGCGCCTACGCGCAATATGCTCTCGCGCTCGAAGAGCAAGTGCATTCGCTGCCCGATAAAATTAGTTTTTCGCAAGGTGCGAGCGTCTGGGTTCCTTACGGAACCGCCTATCATGCGCTTCATCACTCCGCGCAGGCACATTCTGCTGAGACTGTCCTGGTGCATGGCGCGAGCGGCGGAGTCGGCACCGCGGCGGTACAGATGGCGCGTGCGATGGGCCTCACCGTTTTTGGCACCGCCGGAACACAAAAAGGCGCTGATCTCGTCAAGCGCGAAGGTGCGCACCAGGTTTTTGACCACAGCAAGGCCGGCTATCTGGAAGAAATTATGAAAGCCACGGGCGGCCGTGGCTTCGACATCATCCTCGAAATGCTCGCCAACGTGAATCTTTCGGCAGACTTGAAACTTCTCGCCACGAATGGCCGCGTGATCATCATCGGCAACCGCGGCGACATCACCATCAACCCGCGTGACTTGATGTCGCGTCGGGCCTCTGCCCGCGGCTTCACGCTCTGGGCCGTTACCCCCGCGGAAGAAGCGCAAATCCACGCCGGATTGATAGCCGGCCTGGAAAACGGCACTCTGCGCCCGGTCGTCGGCAAGGAACTGCCGCTCGCCGAAGCCGCCCGCGCGCACAAAGAAGTCCTCGAGCCCGGTGCCGCCGGCAAGATCGTTCTTGTTCCTTAGTGTAGTATTCCAACCTGCCGCACTCAGCAAAGCAACGCTGCCGCGGACCAAATTGTTCCATCTTCATCCGGGCCGACAACATGCCGTATAATTATAATTCTCGAAATACGGACGCGGAGCAATCTTGGCAGGCGGCGGAATCACTCTCATCGTGAACACAGCCCTCTCACTCTCGGTGGGTCTCGCGGCGCAGAACTCCATCGGCCATTATTGGCACAGGATCACCGACAAAACTTTTGCCGGCATGTACCACGCCAATGCCTTCGACCTGGCGATGATGATTCCCTACTTCATCGTTCTTTTTGTCCTTGCCGTTTACGGCCTCCACCGCTATTGGCTGGTCTATGACTATTTCGCATATTCGAAAAATGTTCCTCCAGCTCCGCCGCCGGTTGCAACCTGGCCCCGCGTCACCGTGCAATTGCCCATTTTCAACGAGCGCTACGTCATCGAGCGCCTCGTCGAAGCCGTATCCCGCTTTGACTACCCATCCGAGTTACTCGACGTGCAAGTCCTCGACGACTCCACGGATGAAACCTGTGAAGTCGCTCGCGCTTGCGTCGAACGTCACGCCGCGCAGGGCATGCCCATCGTTTACATTCATCGCGCGAATCGTGAAGGTTACAAAGCCGGCGCCCTCGAAAATGGCCTGAAAACCTCCAAGGGCGAATTCGTCGCCATCTTCGACGCCGACTTTCTCCCTGAGCCCGATTTTCTTCGCCGCACTATTCCCTATTTCATGAATCCCGATGGCGGCGAGAAAATCGGCATGGTGCAGACCCGTTGGACCTATCTCAATACCGACTATTCGCTCCTGACCAACGTCGAAACGATCCTTCTCGATGGCCATTTCGTCGTCGAGCACGGTGCTCGCTCCCGCCGCGGCACTTTTTTTAACTTCAACGGCACCGCCGGCGTGTGGCGCCGCAAAGCCATTGACGATGCCGGCGGCTGGGAGCACGACACGCTCACCGAAGACACCGATCTTTCCTATCGTTCGCAGCTCAAAGGGTGGAAGTTTCTCTACCTCCCGCAAATCGAGTGCGCTTCCGAGTTGCCCGTGGACATGAACGGCTTCAAAGCCCAGCAAGCCCGTTGGGCCAAAGGCCTCATGCAAACCGCGAAAAAAATTCTTCCCAAAGTTTGGAAATCAGATGCGCCGTGGCACGTCAAAGCCGAGGCTTTCTTTCACTTGACCGCTAATATCAGCTATCCGTTGATGGTTCTGCTTTCCACCATGTTGCTGCCAGTCATGATCGTGCGGTTCCAACAAGGCTGGTTCCAGATGTTGCTCATCGACCTGCCCTTGTTCTTGGCTTCCACTTGTTCCATCTCCAGCTTCTATCTGGTCGCCCAGAGGGAGCTTCGCCCGAAGTCCTGGCAGCGCACTTTTCTCTATTTGCCCTTCGTCATGGCCACCGGCATCGGCATCTCCGTGCGCAACGCACAGGCGGTCATGGAAGCGATCGTCGGAAAGAAAAGCGAGTTCGCCCGCACGCCAAAATTTAGTATCGAAGGTAAGCAGGGAACGTTCGCGAAGAAGTCCTACAGGAACAAAGCCGGCTGGATACCTTACGCGGAAGTTCTTCTCGGTGTTTATTTCTCATTGACGGTGGTCTACGCCATCCTCAACGAAAATTACGCCACCGTCCCGTTCCTGCTGCTTTTTGTCTGGGGCTACCTCTACACGGGGTGCATGTCTCTCGGTCAAACGTATTTCGCGCGCCTCCGCTTCGGCGTCAACGCCCCCGAAATGCGCCCCGCCACGTCCGGCGCCCCCGGCTTCTAGTTGAATTATGCCGTCGCCCTTTTTGCCACAGAGGGCTGCCGCCCGGTGGTTCGCTAGAAAACTACCCGAATCCGACTGGCCCAGTACGGCGCGTGACGCTTTGGAGGCCGGATTCGACGGAACCGCCCTGCGCCGTCTTGCCGCTCTCGAGAAGGCGAATCATTGGGATGTAGTCAATTACATTGAGCCAGCCTTAGGCGAGATGGGCGCTCAGAGCATGTCCCTTGAGGAAGCTCTTCTTTGGACCGCCAAGGACATTTGCCGTGACATTGTCGAAGGCTTGCGTGACCCATTTGACGGTGCAACAGAAATTTGGCGGGATATGCTTCGTCTTTCGTGCTTCCCGAATGAGTTGAGGGCAATTTTCGATGACATCGAAATGGACGGCACGGGCTACTTTAAGGGTGGCAAGCCGGAGGCCCGTGCAAGAATCCTCTCGCACGCGCGCGTACTCCTTTCCATAGAAGATGCCCCAAATCAAAAAACACCCGATGAATCGCCATCTCAATTTTTTAAGAACTCCGGTCAGTGGATTCATGCCATTGCTGCCGGCCCCAAGGACGGCCCTGTGGTCCTTCTTCTGCACGGCTTTCCGGAATTCTGGTATGGCTGGCGCCGCCAAATCGAGCCGCTCGTGGCCGCCGGCTTTCGCGTCGTCGTTCCGGACCAGCGCGGCTACAATCTGAGCAGCAAACCCTCCGGCGTGGCAGCCTACGCTCTGACTGAGCTCATCTCCGACGTCATCGCCATCGCCGATCAACTCGGCCAGGAGAAAATCTTTCTCGTCGGACACGATTGGGGCGCCGCCGTTGCCTGGAGCGCCGCGCTCCTGCATCCGCAACGCATCTCCAAGCTCGTCGTCCTCAACGTCCCTCATCCCTCGGTCATGCGAAAATTCCTTAGCACGCGTCCGCGTCAACTCCTACGCAGTTGGTATATGTTTTTCTTTCAACTTCCTTGGCTGCCCGAAGCCGTCTTCTCCGCATTCAACTTCCGCGTCGGCGTGCGTGCACTTCTGCGCTCCAGTCGCCCGGGCACTTTCTCTTCAGAAGAACTCGCCCAATATTGCGGAGCATGGTCTCAGCCCCGCGCCCTCACCGGCATGATCAACTGGTATCGCGCCCTCTTCCGCACGCGCGTCAAATTTCCAGACAAAACCGTCCGCGTCCCCACACGCATCCTCTGGGGCGAGCGTGACGCCTTCCTCCTGGCGGAAATGGCTCACGAAAGCCTGCGCTATTGCACGAACGCGGAGCTCTTCACTTTCGCCAACGCCACACATTGGCTGCAGCACGAAGAACCTGCTCGCGTCTCTGAATTGTTGATTGATTTCTTCCGAAGCTGATCGCGGTTCCGTTAGTCATCCCGCGGGCGCAATCGTTCATCACACTGAGACCGTACACGAACTGGCGGTAAATCCTCCGCGCCATCCATGTCCACGGATAAAACTGCCCTACATGCGTGTGTCCCGAAACCTGCAGCGAGATTCCTTCCCTCTCCGCGATGTGCGGCCGGTCCGGTGCATGCGTCAGCAGGATGCTGGCGCGATTCCGGTCTACGCCGATCTGCTGCAGAACGTTCTGAAAGTGTTCGTCCTCGGAGGCGTGATTGTAAGGGACGCCCACGATTTGTAGTTGATCCGCTTCCACTTTTTCGTTGTGCAGCACGCGCACTCCCGCGCTGCTGACCGCTCGCAGGTATCTCGAATCGTCGCCGAACTGTTCGTGGTTGCCTGCAACGAAATACGTGCCGTGCGGCGCGTGGAGATCGCGCAAAGGTTCCGCGGCCTTCGCCGCATCGATGGCCGTCCCATCGTACAAATCGCCGGCCAGGAACACGGCGTCAGGATTCTCTTTCATCACTTTCGCAACGATCCGCCGCAAGAAGCTGCCATTGCGAACGTGCCCCAGATGCAAGTCGCTGACCAGCGCCGCTGTCCGTCCTCGCCACGTTTCCGGCAAATTCTCGAGCCGCACCGTGATTCGCCGGATGCGCGTCCACCCGGCATTCAGCACGCCGGCAACTCCGCTCAAAACTGCGGCCACGTACAAGACCTCCACGATCACATGGAAATTCAGATCCACACCAGCAAGCCGCGTCACGCCAAAGACTACCCACGACGCTCCGGCCGCAAAAAACAGGAAGCTGACAATTCCCAGCCACACGGCAGCAATTCGATAAAGCGTTCTTACAGCGCGATTTGTAAATCGAAACGCCAGCAGCGATGCAGACAAAAAGCTCAGCGACAACAAACCAACCGTAACCTGGAACCAGGTGGCGGCGATCTGTTTCCCTGGCGCCGCAAACATCCACGTCTTGTAAATGAAAAAATGCGTCAAGAACAAAATAACCTGGACAACACTGGCAAACGCGATGAGCCCTCGTATTCGCATACATAATTAGATTCCCCGAGTTGCCAAAACGGTATCTCTTTGCTTCCGGGCTTGAGCCGTTCATGCCACGGCAAACTAAGCGCAGGCCGATGGCAGGTCCTCAGGCGGGGGATGCCGCGGGGGGCCGCACCCTTCGCTTTTTAGCGCGTTTTTTGCGTTCCGGATGTTTTTGCGGAGGGTGCGGAGGTCGACTTTGCCTTCTTTACCGCTCGGCTCGCATCCACCACAACCATTCAACCAGCCCCAGCGACCGTTCAACCCTCATTTTCGACCGTTCAATGGATAATACTTAACCCTTCGATACTGGTGTGCTATACTCCTCTGTTTATATAGAATTCGATCCTCGCCCGTTCTTCCCTGCGAAACCTCAGCGTTCCGACGCCGTCTCGGTTGTCTCCTTGTTCCACTACCCGACTATCCCCCTGCCTCCCGGTTCTCTTGTCCCCTCGCCCCGTCTCCCTTCTTCGCCAGTCCATTTTGCACAATTTTGGGGCAGTGTAAGTCCCTTAGCTACAACACTTATGGATCCCCTCGCAAGTGCAAACAAAAGACTTGCGCTATGGCTAACTCGTTTAGATGCAACACTTACAAGAAACATAGGGGGAAGGGTGCATTTCTTGCTTCCTCAAATTTTCTACGCGTCTCTTGCCACGAGACTCAAGTTCTTTCCTTTCATATTCTTGCGCACTCTCTTGCGCATTTTTGCAACCTGGCAAAACTCAACTCCTTTCTTCTCAAGCGATTCCGCACTCTTTGCCAAAAACCACCCGGGGTGGGGTGTTGTCGTCAACCAAAACCAAACAATTTCGGCCACCCGGCTCTTTCAGTTACAATCGCCCGGCCCTGTGTGGCACGCCGCAACCCACATGCCCTGTGGGCGCAAGAACGAAAGGTTGGTTCCGAGGTGCGTGAATGAGTGGTGGTCTGTGGCCGGCGGGTTCCGGTTGTCTGTCGAATTCAGCAGCGCGATCTTTCTGGGGATTTCTCTGCCTGGTTTGCTTCGCCGCCGGCGCACAAGCGCAGGAACGCCGCGAGCGCGAACCCAATAGCGTTTACGCAGAACGCCGCGCCAAACTGGCGGCACAGGTCGACGGGCCGATCATTCTTTGGGGTTTTACAGGCCGCGAGGAAATTTCAGAGGCCTATGTCTTTGCCCAAGAAGAGAATTTCTACTATCTCAACGGCCACAACGAAGAAGGCGCCGGACTTTTGCTGCTCCCCTTTGCAAAAGGCGGCAACGCGGCGAGCGGACCGCGCGAAATCTTATTTCTTCCCGCAAAAAATCCGCAAAAGGAAAAATGGAATGGCGTCCGCATGTCTCCGTCGGATCCCGGCATCGAAGCGCGCACTGGATTTGCTGCCGTAAAACAGTTCGACACCGACTTTCGCTCCACGATCGAGAATCTTGCAAAAACGTTTTCGACTCTCTACACGATTCTTCCTTATCAAAAGGAACTCGGCGGTTATCCCCACGAAAAAGCCGTTGTCGACTGGCTGCAGCTCGCCGCCCCGCAGACCAAGCTGAAAGACATTCGCGCGCAAATCGGCGCCATGCGCCAGATCAAATCTCCGGGCGAACTCGCGTTCCTGAAAGAAGCGATTGACTTGACGCTGGACTCCCACCTGGAAGCGATGAAGTTGATGCACCCCGGGCTTTACGAATACCAGGTGGCCGCAAGAATGGTCGAAGTCCATGCGTGGGGCGGCTCGGAAGCGGAAGGTTACGCACCGATTGTTGGCGCCGGTCCGAATTCCACCGTGCTCCACTATGACAAGCTCTCGCGCAAAATCGAAGACGGTGACATCGTCGTCATGGACGTTGGCGCGCAATATTCCGGCTACTCCGCG
>Ga0209131_1001859_pt1 | contig 14487 bp, 16 predicted proteins | sample GraSoi_2013_40cm_FD_185826 | JGI IMG/M metagenome (GOLD analysis project Ga0209131, IMG submission 185826) | Grasslands soil microbial communities from the Angelo Coastal Reserve, California, USA - Sample 9_17_2013_40cm (SPAdes) (version 2) | ecosystem: Environmental > Terrestrial > Soil >...
GCGCGCCGCGGGCAGCACCGCCTCGACTTCCTCGCCGCGCGGCGCCTCGGCGAGGACCGACACGCCCTCGCGCAGGAGCCCCCGCCGCCCGTCGAAGAGCATCCACGCGAACCGCGTGTTCGGGTCCGGCCGTTCGATCGCGGGAAGGAAGATCCGAAGCTTCATGCCGCTAGTATCGCGGACGCCGCCAGAGGATGGCGGGCGGAGTGCTTCCGACGCGGCCGATGAGCGCGTCGGTGGAGAGCTCCACGTTGTCCTGCGCGACCTGCACGCGCACGTAGAAATAGTCGCTGCGCACGCCTAGGTGCGTGCCTTCGTCCGCCGTGAGCGTGGGTATCCACGCCTTGATGTCGTCCTTGCTGCGCAACGGCTTGCCCACGCGGCTGCGCACCAGCTGCTTCACCTGCTCGGCGCGATCCGGGAGGTACGCGAGCAGAACCTCCGCGGACGCGGTGTTCACGTTGAGCGTCGTGAGCCCTGCCTTGACGGGAAGCGCGGTCACGAACGGGCGAAGCTTCCTCACCGCGGTCGCGTCGAAACCGCGCACCTGGTAGAGCTCCTCGACCTGCATCATCGGCGCGTTCGCGGTTCGATAGGGTTTCGGCAGCGAGAGGTAATAGGCATCCTCGGCTCCGCCCGGTCCCGAGAGATCGCTGTCGCTGTCGATCCAGTCCACCACGGCGTCGGCAAGCTCGGGCGCGAGGCCCTGCGAGGCGAGCAACCGCCCGAATGCCGTCACGTCCCAGCCGCTGCGGGCGGTTCCCTGCACCAGGTTGTTGAGGTTGAACTTGCCCTGCTCGTCGGTGAGGGCCCCGGCGATGAGCGCGCGGTCCACCGGAAGTCCCACGATGGGCTGCGCCCACGCCTCGTCCAGCGAGTCCACGTTGTTGGAGCTGCGCGTGTCCTGCATCACGACGCCGCGCGCCCAGTCGAGACCGGCGCGCGCGTACATGTCGGCTTGCGCGCGCGAGCTGATGAGGGTCGCCTGGTCCACCATCGCCGATTGCTGGGCGAGCATGATCGTCGCGGCGGACGCGGCCACCGCCACGATGAGGATCGCCGTGATGGCGGCCACGCCGCGCTCGCGCGCGCTCACGGGGCCGGCCCGGTGGTCATGTCCACGAGGCGCACGATGCTCTCGCCGCTCGCGAGCTTGAGGGTCACCTCGATCGCCGCGGGAACCGGCGTGGGCGATCCGTTCCAGTTGCGGCGCCATTCCCCGTTCGTGTCGAGGAACCGCAACTCGAGTCCCGACACCGAGGCGAGTATCGGGACCACGGTAGGCTCCTCGCGCGGCGATGCATCGACGCTGCTCCACGCGAGGCGCTCGATCGTGTTGCCGTTCAGGCGCCAGGCGATGCGCTGCGGCGCGGCGAGCACGTTCTCCTGCAGCACGCTTCCGGAACGGATGAGGGCCACGCCGCTCACGCCCAGCGCGGGCACCGCCTGCGTGACCGGCGCCATGCGGCGGTTCACGCCGCCGGAGGCCGGCAGCGCGATCACCGCGGAGAAATCACGCTCGATGCGGCCCACGAAGAGCGCGATGTCGCGCCACTTGCGCGTCTCCTTCTGCATCGCCTCGCGGCTGTCCAGCATCGACTGCAGGCCGCGATAGGCGAATCCGGCGATGAGCGCGAAGATGGCGAGCGCCACCAGGAGCTCGACGAGCGTGAAGGCGGCCTCGCGGCTCTTGCGAGGTCGTCCCCAGGTCGTTGGGGACCCGGTCATCTTATGGCTGCGAGACATAGGCGGTGAGGTGCGCGAGCACGCGGCCGGGGTTGCGCGCGTCCGATGCGGCGATATCGACGCGGCGGATGGTCGGATTGGGCGTGCCGCTCACGACTTCCTCGAGCGAGAGCGTGAGGCCGCCCTGCGCCACGGTGCTGTTGGTCGTCGCCGTATCGGGGAAGGCGCGCCGCGCGTGCAGCTCCGCGACGCGGTTTTCGAGCGCCCACGTGGCGAGCAGCCGCTGGCGGGTCTCGAGCGCGCCATCGGTGGCGACACTTGCGGCGCGCGTCGTCGCGGCCAGCGCGACCGCGAGGATCGCCACCGCCACCAGGATCTCGATGAGAGTGAAGCCGAGCGCGCGCAACGCAGAGCGCGGTCGCCCCTGCGAAGGCAGGGGCCCAGCAAGACGCGAAACCGGAGCGTTCGTCATCCCTGCGCCAGCGTGATGGCCCCGGCCGCGTCGCCTTCGATGGCCCACGCAAGGCCGCGCACGTCGAGCGCCACGCGAAAGGGGATGCCCAGGCCGTCGGGCATGAAGACGAGCCGGTCGCCTCGCTTCAACGGCTGCCCGTCCACGTAGATGGCGGTGACGCGCACGCTCGGGTCGAGCAATTGATCCCGTCCCGCGTCCGCGCGCCATTCGGATCCGTTGTAGCGCCACGCGCGCACCGCGCCATCCTCGATCGTGACCGACATGGGGCGGCCCCCGAACCAGGCGGCGTCTCGCGTGCCCTCGATCGCGAGCGCCAGGGTGCCGGACTCGCGCCGTGCGATCTCCGCATCGCTGGGAAACAGGTTCGGCGCGGCCAGCGCGATGATGATGCCGGTGATGGCGACCACCGCGAGCACCTCGATGAGCGTGAAGGCGAGCGCGCGCCCCTTGCGCGCGGGTCCCCGAGTCATTGGGGACCCACAGTTACTCCCAGTTGCCGATATCGGCCGCATTGCCTTCGCCGCCGCGCGCGTGGTCGGCGCCGAGGCTGAACACATCGATCTCGCCCTTCACGCCCGGGTAGAGGTACTGGTAGTCGCCCTGCCACGGATCCTTGGGCAAACGGTCGATGTAGGGCTTCCAGTTGGGCGGGACCGGGTTGGTGCCCGGCCTCTGCACCAGCGCCATCAGTCCCTGTTCCGTCGTGGGATAGTTCCCGTTGTCGAGCCGGTAGATCTTCAGCTGGTTCACGAGGGTGGCGATGTCGGCCTTCGCGGCCACGCGTTTCGCCTCGTCCGGCCGATCCATGATGCGCGGCACCACGATCGCCGCGAGGATGCCGAGGATCGCCACGACCACGAGGACTTCGATGAGGGTAAAACCGGCCGCCCGCCACGCAGAGGGCGGTCGTCCCCGCGAAGGCGGGGACCCAGCAATACGCGATGCCGGAGCGTTCATCATTTTCCCACCAGCGAATTCAATTGGAAGATCGGCAGCAGGATCGCGAGCACGATCGTGAGCACGACGCCTCCCATGAAAAGGATCATCGCGGGCTCGAAGAGCGTCGCGAAGACGGTGAGCCGCGTGGCGATGTCGCTCTGCTGCTGGCGCGCCGCGCGCTCGAGCGCTTCGTCGAGGCGCCCGCTGGTCTCGCCGCTCGAGATGAGGTGCACCATCACCGGCGGGAACGCCTGCGTCGCCCCGAGCGCGCGCGCGAGCGGCATGCCTTCGCGAACGCCGCGAGCGGCGGTGTTGAGCGCCTCGCGCATGGGGACGAGCGACATCACGCCGGTGCCGGCTTCGAGGGCCTGCAGGATCGGCACGCGGCTTCCGACGAGGATCGACAGCGTGGCCGCGAGGCGGGCGGCGTCAAGGTGGCGAAGCACGCGGCCGATCGCCGGCGCGCGCCACAGGAGCCGGTGCACCGTTGCGCGGGTGGCGGGACGACGCATCACGGCGCGCAGGGCGACGGCGAGCGCGATGGCGAGCGCGATCCAGATGACCCACGTGGCCTGCAGGAACACCGACAGCGCGATCAGCGCGCGCGTGAGCACGGGCAGCTGCTGGTGCGCGTGCTGGAAGACGCCGACGACCTGGGGAAGCACGTAGACGAGGAGCGCTCCCACCACCACGATCGCCACGCCCATCACGATGCAGGGATAGACGAGCGCCAGCGCGAGCCGCGAGCGCATCTGCTGGCGGTCCTCGAGGTAGTCGGCGAGCTTCGAGAGCACGCGGGGAAGCTGGCCCGAGGTCTCCCCCGCGGCGACGAGCGTGCGATAAAGATCCGAGAAGACGTGGGGGAAGGCGCCCAGCGCTTTCGCGATCGTGTTGCCGGCGATCACCTCGCCGCGCAGCGCCGCGAGCACCTGGCGAACGCGTTCGCGCTCGGCCTGCTCGATGAGCGCGTTGAATGCCTGCTCGACCGTGAGGCCCGCCTCGAGCAGCGACGCGAGCCCGCGCGTGAGCTGCGTGAGCTCGGAAGTGGATAGCGAGATGCGCCCGAAGCGCGTGCCGCCGGCCGCATCGTTGGCGGCGATGAGCTCGACGCGGTGCGGCGTGAGCCCCTGGTCGCGAAGCGTCGCGCGCGCCTGGCGCGCGCTGTCGGCCTCGAGCACGCCCTTGTGGAGCTTGCCCTCGACGTTGTAGGCCTGATAGCGAAAGCCAGGCATGGACGCGGCTTACGTGCGGGTGACGCGCAGCACTTCGTCGAGCGAGGTCGCGCCCTCGCGCACCCAGCGAAGCCCGTCTTCGCGAAGGCGCAGCATTCCCTGGCGCACCGCGTGCGCGCGCAGCTCGCTCTCGGCGGCGCGGTCGTGGACCATGTGGCGCGACTGGTCGTCGGCCATGAAGAGCTCGTAGATTCCGGTGCGGCCCTTGTAGCCGGAGAAGTTGCAGGCACCGCATCCGACAGCGCGGTAGATGCGATCGGGCACGCTGCGCCCGAAGATCGATTTCTCCGCCGTGCCGGGCTCGTAGGGCGACTTGCACTCGGGGCAGAGCTTGCGCACCAGGCGCTGTGCCAGCACGCCGTTCAGCGTCGAGGCGAGCAGGTACGCCTCGATGCCCATGTCGATCAGGCGCGTGACGGCGCCGGGCGCGTCGTTGGTGTGGAGCGTGGCGAGCACCAGGTGGCCGGTGAGCGATGCCTGCACGGCGATCTGTGCGGTCTCCAGGTCGCGGATCTCGCCGATCATCACCACGTCGGGGTCCTGTCGCAGGATCCCGCGCAGCGCGCGCGCGAACGTCATCTCGATGCGGGGATTCACCTGCGTCTGCCCGATGCCGTCCAGCTCGTACTCGACCGGGTCCTCCACCGTGAGGATGTTGCGCGTCTTGCGGTCCAGGCGCGTGAGCGCGGAGTAGAGCGTCGTCGTCTTGCCCGAGCCCGTGGGGCCGGTGACGAGGAAGATGCCGTGCGGCTGCTGGATCAGCGAATCGACGTTGTCGCGGGTGGCCGCGCCCATGCCGAGCGCATCGAGCGTGAGCCGGCTCGCCTGCTTGTCCAGCAGGCGCAGCACCACGCGCTCGCCGTTCGCGGTCGGAATGGTCGAGACGCGCACGTCGATCGGGCGGCCCGCGATGCGCAGCGCGATGCGCCCGTCCTGCGGCAGGCGCTTCTCGGCGATGTCGAGCGAGGCCATGACCTTCACGCGCGAGACCATCGCTGGATGCAGCCCGCGGCGCGGTTCCACCACGTCGCGCAGCGTGCCGTCGACGCGATAGCGCACCAGCGCGCGCGATTCGAAGCTCTCGAGGTGCACGTCGGATGCGCCCTCGCGCACCGCCTGCGTGAGGAGCGCGTTGATGAGCCGGATGATGGGCGCGTCGTTCTCGGCTTCGAGGAGGTCGGCGACTTCCGGAAGCTGCTCGGTGAGCTTCGCAAGGTCGACCGACTCGCCCATGTCATCGACGATCGTCTCGGCGGCCGAGGGCTCGCGCGTGTAGGCGAGCGCCAGGCAGTGGTCGAATTCCTCCGGCGTGAGCAGCACCTCGCGGATGGGCTTGCCCGCCATGCGGCGCACTTCCGCGAGCGTGGAGGCCTGGGGATAGGGACGGATCCAGACTTCGAGCGTGCCGGACACCTCGCGCGCGGCGATCACGCCCTTCGCCTTCGCGAAGGGGTAGGGAAGCAGGCGCACGGAATGCGCATCGAGCTCGCGCGGGTTCACGGTTCGTTCGAGGGGCGCGGTCATTTGGGCGAAGCCGTCGGAGTTCCCGGCGGAGTCCCGAGCGGTTGCTTGTTCTGCTCCTCCATCGGCGGCATCGGGGTGGCCGCGGTCGGCGGCAGCAGCCCGTTCCACGGCAGCTGGATGTCGCCCTGCAGGTGGCGGATGTACTCGTAGCGGTCCGCGGTGATGGTCGCCGCGCCCTTCTCGTCCTTCACGATGACGGGGCGCAGGAAGATCATGAGGTTGGTGCGCTTGCGGCTGCGGCTCTCGTACTTGAAGAGCGCGCCGAGCCATGGGATGTCGCCCAGCAGCGGAACCTTGTCCACGCTGGACTGCTGGTCGTCCTGGATGAGCCCGCCGAGCACCACGATCTGCCCATTGTCCACCAGCACGGTCGACTCGAGCGAGCGCTTGTTGGTGATGATGTCGGCCGATTGCACCAGGACCTTGTCGCGCGTGACGCTCGAGACCTCCTGGAAGATCTTGAGCTTCACCGCACCCGCCTCCGAGACCGTGGGCGTGACGCGCAGCGTGATGCCGATGTCCTTGCGCTCGATGGTCTGGAAGGGATTCACCGCACTTCCGGTCGTCGGCGTGTAGCTGCCGGTGATGAAGGGCACGTTCTGGCCCACGACGATCTTCGCTTCCTCGTTGTCGAGGGTGAGGATGTTCGGCGTGGACAGCACGTTGGCGCCGGAGTTGCCCTCGAGCGCGCGCGCCAGAACCTGCAGGTTGGCGATCTGGATGTCCGTGCCGGGAATCGTGAACGAACCCTTGATGAGGCCGACGTTCAGGCCGTTGGCGGCGTTGCGCGGGTCCTGGGCGATGCTGAGGATGTTGCTGCCGATGGTCGTGCTGAAGTTCGTGCCGCCGAAGACGCTCTGGCCGCCGCCCACGTTGGTGCCCGCGTTCCACTGCACGCCGAATTCGGCGGCGAGGCCCGTGGCCACTTCGACGATGAGCGCCTCGACGAACACCTGCTGGCGGCGCTGGTCGAGCGAATCGATCACGGTGCGAAGGCTCGGTCGCCGTGATGATGATCGAGTTGGTGGGCGGGTAGGCCTGGATGATCGAGTTGACAGAGGCGATGGATGCGGGCGGGCTGGCGCTCGTGAGGGTCGACGTGCTCTGCGTCTGTGTGTTCCCGCCCGGGGTGGTGAGCGTGGTCGTCGAGCGCGACGATTCGGCGCCCGACATCAGCGCGCGAAGCGTCTCGGCGATGCGGATCGCCTCGGCGTTGCGAAGGAACACCACGTAGATGTTGCCGGTGCCGGCGCCCGGGGTGTCCAGGCCGAGGGCGAGCGACTTGATGCGAGCCATCAGCTGCGGCGCGTCGCTGCGTACCAGCAGGCTGTTGGTTCGCGTATCCACGGCCACCGCGGCCTTCGGCGGCGTGCCGGGGGCGCTGGGCGTGGACGACATCTCGGGCACGACGCGCTGCAGCATCTGCGCGATGTCGATGGCCGAGGCGTTGGTGAGCTTGATGAGCTGCACGTCCGCGCCCGAGGGCAGGTCGATGGAGCGGATGATCCGCTCGATGCGCCGCACGTTCTCCGCGTAGTCGGTGATGACGATCGCGTTGTTGTTCGGATAGGCGGCGATGAAGTTGTTCGCGGTGACCAGCGGGCGAAGCACGGGGACGAGCTGCACCGCCGACTCGTTCTGGAGCATGAAGACCTGGGTGACGATGCGATCGCCCGGCACGCGCGCGGCCTGCTCGCCGACCGGGCCCGCGTTGGTCTTGGCTTCCGCCTCGGGAACGATCTTCACGAAGCCGCCTTCCTCGACGGCGGCGTAGCCCTGGACGCGCAGCGCCGACAGGAAGATCTGGTAGAGCAGCTCGCGCGACACCGGTTTGTCGGAGACGATGTTCACGGTGCCGGTCACGCGCGGGTCGAGGATGAAGTTGCGCCCGGTGTGCTGGCCCACGGTCTTGATCACGGACTGGATGTCCGCGTTCACGAAATTGACGGTGATCTTGTCCTCGCCGTTGGAGGCGGCGATCTGGGCCGGGTTCGCCGCGGGGGTCGCGGGCGCGGCCGGGGCCTGGGCTTCAGCCGCGAACGCGAAAAGCCCGAGCGCGCCGGCGGCCACGAGGGCCGGCAGGCGGTTCGCCCGCGCACTTAGAAACGGTGTCACGTATTTGGTCTTTGGCTTTGATTTATCGGGGCATTTTGCGCCTAAACGGCCGTCTTGTCAGCAAGGCGGCCGTCCCCCGCGAAGGCGGGGATCCAGACAGAGGCGGACGCGACCGGGATCGGCGGGGTCGAGCGTACCTGCTAAGGCTGAATGGAATATGAAACCTGGAGCGTCTGGCTGCCCCTCTGGATCTCGGCGTTGATCACCGAAGTGGTGGCGAATTGCTGGTAGAAACGCGCCAGGTCGCCGGAAGAGGCGACGGGCTGGCCGTTGATCTTCTTGATGATGTCGCCCGGCTGCAGGCCCAGCTTCTGCGCGAGGCTTCCGCTGGGGGCGGCTTCCATTCGCGCGCCGCCGCCGGGCGGCATTCCGATGACGCCGAGATAGGTGAGCTGGTTCGGGTCGCGGAGCGCCTCGTCCAGTTCCTTGCGCGAGAAGGTGTAGCTGCTGGCCGACGATCGCGTCACGTTCATTCGGAATCCCGGGGTCCGCGAGCCGCGCGCATCGCTGCCGGCCGCCGCGACGCTTCGCGCGGCTTCGAGATCGATGCGCTCGCGCACGGCGTTGCGCGACACGATGACGTGGTCCGGCTTCACCTCGAGGAGCTTCAGGCCCGGCGCGATCTCGCGCTCGACGAACACCGCGATGTCGCGGCCGCTCCCGGTGGAAAAGATCGCCGAGGCGATGGGTCCCCCGTCGGGGGCGACCACGCCCTTCAGGCGCAGCCCCGAGGACGAGGCGACGGTCGCCGACGATGGCGGTGACGCTCCGAAGAGCTTTGCGATCGCCGCCATGTCGACGCCCGCATCGCCGGCGGGGGACGTCGCGACTTGCGCCGGCGCGACGAACACCCAGGTCCAGTGCGCGAGCTGGAACGCGAGCACGAGCGTGAGCGCCACGATCGCCAACGCGCCGATCGCGCCGTTCGCCGGTGCGCCGCTCCTCGCCAATGCCGCCATGGACGAAATTCTACTTGGGCTGGCGCGCCAGATCGATGTCGACGTAGCGCCAGGGCTCGTGGGCGAACGGGTGCTTCTTGTAGTTGAGGAGCCAGGGATGCATGAGGATGGTCGTGGTCTTGTACGTCTCGACCATCCACGGGACGTAAACGCAGATGAGCTTCACCATGCTCGCGTATAGCGCGTTGCGCTCGGGGCCGTCGGGCAGGCGCTTGGCTTTCGCGTAGAGCTCGTTGTACTCGGGCAGGTCGAACATCGCGTAGTTGGCCTGGCCGATGGAGCCCTTCCACATGAGCTGCAGGAAGTTCTCGCCGTCGGGATAGTCCGCGATCCATCCGTAGCTGAACGACTGCACCTTGCCGAAGCGCGCTTGCTTGCGCAATTCCGGTAGCTTCTCGACCTTGTCGAACGTGACCCGGATGCCGATGTCGTCCATCGAGCGCTTCCAGAGCTGGTTGCGCTGTCGCTCGCGTTGCGTCGGATACCACGCGTGGTCGAACACGAGCGGGGAGCCGTCGGGGTTCTCGCGGTAGCCGTCGCCGTCGCGGTCGATGAAGCCGAACATGTCGAGCAGCGCCTTGGCCTTCGCCGGGTTGTATTCGAGCGTCGGGCTCACGAAATTCGGGTCGTGGCCGGCGACCGCCGGCGGCAGCGGCGTGTATGCGCGCATCGACTGGTGCTTGTCGAGGAGCGCGACCTGCTCGTCGACGCGGTAGGCCATCGCGATCGCGCGTCGCAGCGCGATGCGCTCGGGGGTGTAGCCGCCGACGGGATTGGGCTTGCCGTCGATCTGCGCCTGCATGTTGAACGTCGTGTACGTCACGTACGCGATCTCGTCGGGCGTCGCGGTGATGCCCTTCTTCTTCAGGTTGGGCGCGAGCTCACCACCGGGCAAGCCGATCTGGCCGAAATCCTCCGGAAGCGGGCGGATGTAGTCGTGTTCGGCGTTCAGGAACGCGAGCCAGCGCGGCTGGTCCTCGTCGATCACGTACACCTCGACGCGGCCGACGATCGGCAGGCGCTTGCCCTTGAGTCGGGCGGCGATCTCTTGCGAGCGGGCGTCGTCGCCCGATTCGCCCTCGAAGTATTGCTCGCGGAAGTCCGGGTTCGCCTCCAGCACGATCTTCGAGCCGCGCGTCCAGCTTTTCAGCAGGAAAGGTCCGGTGCCGACGGGATGCGAGTGGAAATCGTCGCCGTAGTACTCGGCCACCTCGCGTGCCACGGCGCAAGTCGGCGGCATCGCGAACACGTACGAGAATCCGAAGTCGGTGGCATTCAGCTCGATGCGCAGCGTATAGCGGTCGATGGCACGCAATCCCTCGATGGGCCGGTCGTAGTCGTACCGGTTCGCCTTGCGGGCGTCGGCCATGACCGCATCGGCGCCCTTGATCTTGCCTTCCACGAGGAAAAGCCACTGGCTCTTCAGCTTCGGATCGTAGAGACGGCGGATCGAGTAGGCGTAGTCCTCGGCCGTGAGCTCGCGCTTGCGCCCCTTGAACGCCGGATCGGGCGTGAAGTAGATACCCGGCTTGACGTGGAAGACGTACACGGTGCCATCGGTGTTCACTTCGGGAAGCGCGGCCGCGGCGCGCGGGCGCAGCTTCGCCGGGCGTGCGAGGTAGTCGTATTCGAGCAGCGAATCGAAGATGTGGTCGTTCAGCGTTCCCGAGGCCTCGTCGCTCTCGGCCTGCGGGTCGAGCTTGCTCTCGGCGCTGCGGAAGGTCGTGCGCAGCGTCTTGTTCATGTCGGCTGCGGGGACATCGATGGCCGCCACCCCAATGAAGCCGGCGGCGAAGGCCAGCGCTGCAAGCTTCATGAAACTCAATGCAGGGTGTGTGAAGGCGCGGCCGGCTCTTCCGCGCGCGCCTCGCCTTCGGGGGCGGGAGTAGCGTGATGCACGACCATGCGCCAGCCGCCTTCGGTGAGCTCGTAGATGTTGGTCGCGAACACCGGCGTGGGCGTGCTCTCCGCGCCGGGCGCGGCGACCAGCTCGATCACGCTATGCACGGCGAGCGCCTGGCCCGCGAACTTGCGCGCCTCGGTCGTGCGCACGCGAAGCGTGGCCCCGCCGGCGAAGATCTGCACCCAGCTTTCGCGCACCGCATCGAAGCCGGTGAGCCGCGGCCCGCGCGGATGAATGCACACGACATCGTCGGTTTCCGCCCACACGGCCATCATGAGCGCGATGTTCGCGCGCTCGAAGGCCTCGTAGAACGCGTTCTCGGCGTCCTCGGGCGTGGGAAAGAGCTTGCTTCTGGGGCGCGGCATGGTCGACTGAACGTAGCATAATAGTTGCCCCCCGTTTCGTCTTGCGTTCCTCCCTCCATGGCCAAATTCTTCTTGAACGGCGCCGGTATCGACTTCACCGCCGGCGACGACACACCTCTTCTCTGGGCGATCCGCGACTGGTTCGGCCTCACCGGCACCAAGTACGGCTGCGGGATGGCGCAATGCGGCGCCTGCACCGTCCACGTGGACGGTAATCCGACCCGTTCGTGCATCACGCCGGTCTCGGCGGTCGCGGGCAAGCGCGTCGTCACGATCGAATACCTTGCGTCGACCACGCAGGGCGCGACCTATCGCGCGGTGCGCCAGGCGTGGATCGACAAGGATGTCGTGCAGTGCGGCTATTGCCAGTCGGGACAGATCATGGCGGCCGTGGCACTGCTGCAGAAGAACAAGTCGCCGTCGGACGCGGACATCGACGCGGCGATGAGCGGCAACCTCTGCCGTTGCGGTACGTACCAGCGCATCCGGGAGGCGGTGAAGGTCGCGGCTGCATCGGTGCCCGCGGGCGCTGCGCCCGCCAAGCGCGAAGGGAAGAAAGCATGAAGACTTCCCGCCGCCAGTTCCTCAAGTCTTCCGCCGCCGTCGCCGGCGGCCTCGTCATCGGCTTCCATCTTCCGGAAGGCGGACGCCGTGCGTTCGCGCAACCGCAGGCCGGACCGATCCCGCCCAACGCTTTCCTTCGCATCGGCAAGGACGGATCGATCACGGTGATGGTGAAGCACCTCGAGTTCGGTCAGGGCGTGACCACGTCGCTGCCCATGATCGTCGCCGAGGAGCTCGAGTGCGACTGGTCGATGGTGCGCTATGCCCTCGCACCGGCCGCGCCGGAATATGCGCACACGATGTTCGGCATGCAGATGACCGGCGGATCGTCGAGCGTCGTGAACTCGTGGGACCAGCTTCGCACCGTCGGAGCCCAGGCGCGCTCGATGCTGGCGCAGGCCGCGGCCGACCAGTGGAAGGTGAGCGTCTCGCAGGTGCGTGCGGAGAATGGCTCGATGGTGGGCCCGTCGGGACAGCGCGCGACGTATGCCCAGCTCGCGGATGCCGCGGCCAGGCTTCCCGTGCCCGCGAGCGTGAAGCTGAAGGACCCGAAGGAATTCAAGCTCATCGGCAAGCCCACGAAGCGCATCGACTCGCCGGAGAAGACCGACGGCAGCGCGGTGTTCGGCATGGACATGAAGATGAAGGACCTGCACACGGCGTTGATCGCGCATCCGCCGGTGTTCGGCGCGAAGTTGAAAGGTTTCGGCGCGGACAAGGTGAAGCAAGTCCGCGGCGTCACGCACGTGATCGACCTGGGCAACTCGGTCGCCGTCGTCGGCAACCACTTCTGGGCGTGCAAGAAGGGACGCGACGCGCTGGAGCTCGAGTGGGACCTGGGCCCGAACGCGGCGCTGTCGACGGCATCGCTTTCGCAGCAGTTCCGCGAGCAGGCGAAGACACCGGGCACCGTCGCGAAGAAGGGCGACAACCCGGCCGCCGTCGCCTCCGCGGCGAAGAAGATCGTCGCCGAATACGAGGTCCCGTTCCTCGCGCATGCACCAATGGAGCCCCTCAACTGCACCGTGATCGTGCGCGACGATGGTGCGGAAATCTGGGTGGGCTCCCAATTCCAGGGCGTCGACCAGGCGGCCGCGGCGAAGGTGCTGGGTTTCAAGCCCGAGCAGGTGAAGCTAAATACCATGCTCGCGGGCGGCGGCTTCGGGCGCCGCGCCAATCCGGTATCCGACTATGTCGTCCAGGCTTGTGCGGTTGCGGCGAACCTCAAGGGCAAGCCGGTGAAGGTCATGTGGACGCGCGAGGACGACATCCGGGGCGGCTTCTACCGGCCGATGTACGTGCATCGCGTGGAAGTGGGCCTCGATGCGCAGAACAGGATCGTCGGCTGGAACCACGCGATCGTGGGTCCGTCCATCGTCGGCGGCACGCCGTTCGAGGCAATGCTGGTAAAGGGCGGCATCGATCCGACTTCCACCGAAGGTGTCGCGGACACGCCGTACGCAATACCGAACATGAACGTCGAGCTCCACACCATGAAGACCGGCGTTCCGGTTTTGTGGTGGCGTTCCGTGGGCCACTCGCATTCCGCCTTCGTGATGGAGACGATGATGGACGAGCTCGCCGCCGCGGCGGGCAAGGATCCGGTCGTTTTCCGCAGGGAAATGCTCGCCGGGCAGCCGCGGGTGCTGCGCGTGCTGGACCTCGCGGCCTCGAAATCGAACTGGGGTTCGCCGCTTCCGAAGGGACGCGCGCGCGGAATCGCCGTGCACGAGGCGTTCGGAAGCGTCTGCGCGCACGTAGCGGAAGTGTCGCTGGAGGGCGACGGGATCCGCGTCCACAAGGTGACGACCGCATTCGACTGCGGCCTCGTGGTGAATCCGCTCACGGTGGAGGCGCAACTGCAAAGCGCGGTGGCCTTCGGCCTGTCGGCGGCGCTGCACAGCAAGATCACCTTCAAGGACGGCAAGGTGGAGCAGTCGAACTTCCACGACTACCGCGTGCTGAGGATGAACGAGATGCCGGTGGTCGAAGTGCACCTCGTGCCGGGCGGCGAGAAACCCACGGGCGTGGGCGAGCCGGGCACGCCGCCCATCGCCCCCGCGGTCGCCAACGCGCTTTTCGCGCTCACCGGCAAGCGCGCGCGCAGCCTGCCGCTCGAGGACCAGAAGTGGACGTGATTTGAAACAAATGTCTTCTGGCGGGCCGCTGATTCGCGTGCTAACTTGGTGCGTGCATGCACACAAGTGGTCTCGCCCCATGGCATTGAAATTGCACGGCTCGTCCTGATCCCGACCAAGGCGGGCGAACCCTTTCGCGGCCGCAGGGTCGGAATCGGCGAATGGGAGCCAACATGGAAATGAAGCATCTCGGTCACGATTGGCGAAACACGATTTGGAAGATCGTCAGCAACCCGGCCTTCGAAGTGGTGGCCGCGATCGCGGTGGTGATGCTGGCCACGTGGATCGTGGTGACCATCGAGGTCGAAGAGAAGAAGACGCTCTTTCCCGTCCCCTACGACGCGCGCCGCTAGCGTCGCGCCTCGGGCGCTTCGCGCTGTTCCTCGCCGCCGTCGCCATCGGCGGCTGTGCCTACCTCTCCGAAAAACAAGGTGAATTGATCTTCCGCCCCGCGCGCGATGCGTGGTGGGGATTCAGCCAGGACGTCACCGCATTCCAGGACCATTGGGTCCCGGTCGCCGAGGGCCAGCAGCTCCACGCCTGGTTCCTGCCGTCCCCGGATCCGAACGCCGCCGTGGTTCTCTACC
>Ga0209131_1001861_pt1 | contig 14478 bp, 14 predicted proteins | sample GraSoi_2013_40cm_FD_185826 | JGI IMG/M metagenome (GOLD analysis project Ga0209131, IMG submission 185826) | Grasslands soil microbial communities from the Angelo Coastal Reserve, California, USA - Sample 9_17_2013_40cm (SPAdes) (version 2) | ecosystem: Environmental > Terrestrial > Soil >...
CATCAACATGCCGCTGGTGAAGACGCCCATGATCGCGCCCACCAAGCTCTACAACCACGTGCCGACGCTCTTGCCCGAGCAGGCGGCCGACCTCGTGGTCGAGGCGATCGTGTACAAGCCGGTGCGCATCGCGACCCGCCTGGGCATCTTCGGAGAAATCCTGCACGCCGTTGCGCCGAAGGCCACGCAGATCCTTCTCAATACGGCCTTCCGCATGTTCCCCGACTCGGGCGCCGCCAAGGGCAAGAAGGGCGAGGCCGCTCCCGAAGTCGAGCTCACGCCGGAGCAGGTCGCTTTCGCGCAGATTACCCAGGGAATACACTGGTAGGAATGCGGAGCAGGAGCACAATTGTTTTCTCGGCGGTACTCGCGGCTGCTTGCCTCGCAGCTGCAGCAGCTCCCACGCGCACGTGCAATCCCAACCCGTGGCAGGACAAGGTCGAGCTGTCCGGCACGACCCCCGCACTCGAGACGCGCCTCGTGGCCGCGCTCGTGTCTCCCGCCGGCGACCCTTACATGACCGACTTGCTGGGGAATGCGAAGCGAATTGAGCTTCTCGGTCGCGTCGAAATGTACACGGGCGGCAATGTGGTCGTGCTCCACTACGACCCCGTCGAGAACGTCGAGGAAATCGCGGAGAAAGTCCAACAGGATCCCGCCATTCGGTCGTTATCAACGTTGCGGGCCTGGGCATATGCCAGCCCACAAACGATGTGCTTTGCCGGTGGCAACCCGAATCTCCCGGGTCGCCAGCGCCGGATCATCACGGAGTTCTACAACTCCGCACTTGATCACTACTTCCTGTCGTCGTCCCCGGAAGAGAGCGCTTTCATCGATGCCGGAAGCGCAGGGCCTGGATGGGCGCGCACGGGCGAGAGTTTCGTGGCGTGGGATCCGGATCCCTGCGGATCTCCCAAGGCCACGAAGTCCGTCTACCGCTTCTATGGAACGCCGGGGCTGGGACCCAACTCGCATTTCTTCACCGCCGGCGTCGAGGAATGTGGCTCGTTGCGCAATGGGACTGGCTGGACCTATGAGGGTCGCGCGTTCGGCGCCGAGCTGCCGTTCGCCGGAACGTGCCGGGGCGACGTTCCCGTCGCGGTCTATCGGGCGTACAACATGCGATGGGCACAGAACGACTCCAACCACCGCTACACGACGAGCTTCGCGACCTACCAGCAGATGATCGCGCGCGGCTGGTATGGTGAAGGCATCGCGTTCTGCGTGCCGAAGGAATAGGACGGGGAATGCGTCCACCCCAATGAAGGCCGCCCGTTCCCTGCTCGCGGTCTCGCTCGCGTCGGTGCCCCTCGTCGGTGGAACGACTGAGCGCCTCACGGAGACCTGCCAGTCCGGCTACGCGAACAGTCTCAATGGCTTCGCTTCGGCGCAACTTCTCGACGAGATCAAGCAGACGCTCGCGAATCCCGAGGACCATGCAGACATGTCCGAGCGTTTGTGGAAACCCAACGGCGGGTTCGCGGGCTCCGTCCAGGCCGGATTTGACCTGACCTATAGCGTCGGTCAGGACTACAACGTCGTCATGCAGTCGCTCGCTGCGGATCCGACATTGAAGGAGAAGGGCTTGGGGACGCTTTGGCTGACGGCCGGGCCCTGCCAGTTCGGCCCCCCCACCGCGGAACCCGCGCGTGTGCAGCTGACGGAATACCGCAACACGATCACCAACCACTATTTCCTGTCCGCCTCCGATGGGGAGAACCAGGTCATCGACCGGGGCGGCGCCGGGCCCGGATGGGAGCGTACCGGCGAGACTTCCAGCACACACTATCCAACCGGATGTGATGCGCGGACGGCTCCCCGCGTCTATCGTTTCTACGGCCCGGGGCCGAACTCGCACTTCTACACCGGCAATCCGGCCGAATGCGGCATGGTTCGCAAACCCGGCACCGGATGGCTGCTCGAAGGAGTGGCATTCGCCGCGTTTGCCCCGCGGGAAGACGGCACGTGCGCGCCGTCGCTGCGAGCCGTCTGGCGCCTCTACAACAATGGAGCGGCCAGGAACGATTCGAATCACCGCCATGTCTTCCGCCCGGAGCTGATCGCGCCCATGCAGGCACAGGGCTGGTCCCTCGAAGGCATCGCGATGTGCCTGCCTTGACATCCATACTGGAGCAACTCGATGGCCATCCTTCCCAAACCCGGTGACGCCGCCCCCGATTTCGACGCCTCGACGACCGACGGCAAGCATGTGTCGCTGAAGGACTATCGCGGCAAGAAACTCGTGATGTACTTCTATCCGATGGACGACACACCCGGCTGCACCAAGCAGGCGTGCTCGCTGCGCGACCACAACGCCGAAATCAAGGCAAAGGGCGCGGCAATCCTCGGCGTCTCCACGCAGGGCGAGGAGTCCCACCAGAAGTTCACGAAGAAGTACAACCTCAACTTCCCGTTGCTCGCGGATACCGACGGCGCTGTGGGACGTGCGTACGGAACGCTGGGCGGCGGCGGACTCGTCTCGAAGCTGAAGAGCGCCGCCGGAATGGCCGATCGCGTGACCTTCATCATCGACGAGAACGGCCGCGTCGCGCACGTGATCTCGAAGCCCGACGTGGCCAACCACGCCGAAGAGGTGCTGGCGCTCCTCTAGTCGCGCATCGCGACGCCGGCCTCGCGCAGCTCCTTCAGCACGATCGCCGCGAGGCGCTCCGAAGAGAGGATGTCCACGTGACCGCGCCCCGGGATCGCGATGTTGCGCGCCCAGGCAAGCCTGCTGGTGTCGTGCGGAGCCACCAGGTTGTCGTGGGGCGTGTAGATCGAGGTGAGGCCGCAAGCGGGACCCTTCTCCCCCTCCTTGCGGCAAAGCTCCTTCAGGAAATCGCTCGCGCGCTCCATCTGCTTCGCATTGGCTCCGCTGCCGAATCGCGCGTGGACGGTCCCGTTGTGGGGGCTTGCGATGGTGACGACCTTCTTCACGCGCGCCGCGCCATACGCGCACAGGTACGCGCGCGCCACGAGCCCGCCCATGCTGTGGCAGACGAGGATCACCTGCGGCTCGCCGGTCGCCTCGACGATGCGCTCGATCTCCGCGGCCAGCCGCTCCATGAAGCTCTCGATGCCCGTGAAGGCCGAAGGAAAATCCGGCGCGAAGATGGGACCGACGCCGTGCGCTTCCAGCGACCGGACGAGCGGTCCGAAGTAGCCGCGATTGCTGAAGTAGCCGTGCACCATCACGATGGGGATGCGCCCGTCGCGCGCGGGCTGTGGGTCGCGGCGCAGGGCGATGGCGGGCCACGGGAAGCGATAGAAGTTGTTCATCAGCACCGCGCCCCATTCACGCAGCACCATGGCGATCGCGCCGCGTGGGCTGATGTGGTGCGATTTCTCGCGCGGGGAATGATGGGCGAACCCGATCGCGGTCGTGGCGAGCACCATCGCCAGGCGCCCCAAGGCAGCGGCGGCCACACAGCCGGCGGCGAGGACCGGATAGCTCCATCCGTAGAGCCAGTGGAGCCAGTTCGCGATCACCACGTATGCGACGAACTCGGCGAGGAGGGAGAAGCGGATATAGCCGGCGACCATCGCGGCCGAGTATAGCAATGCACATGCTAGGATGCGGCCGATGCCGCTGCACGCTGCCACCGTTTTCCTCAGCGCATTTTTGCTGTTCCTCGTCCAGCCGCTGCTCGCCAGGCAGATCCTGCCCTGGTTCGGAGGCGCGGCGATTGTCTGGACGATCTGCATGGTGTTCTTCCAGCTCGTGCTGCTCATGGGCTACGCCTACGCGCACTGGATCGTGCGCATGCCCGCAAAGCGCCAGGCATCGATCCACATCGCGCTGCTTGCGGCGAGCTTGCTCCTCCTGCCGGTGACGCCCGATCTGTCGTGGAAACCGGTGGGCGGCGAAAGTCCCGTGGGCCGGATCATCGCGCTCCTCTTCGCCACCGTGGGCCTGCCCTACTTCCTGTTGTCGTCCACGAGCCCGCTCGTGCAGGCGTGGTTCGCGCGCGGTTTCCCAGGCTCGAGCCCCTACCGCCTCTTCGCGCTTTCGAATTTCGCCTCGATGCTGGCGCTCCTCGGCTACCCGTTCCTCTTCGAGCCGTGGTTCGCGACGCAGGACCAGTCGCTCTACTGGTCCGTGGGCTTCGCCGCCTTCGTCCTTTGCTGCGCGGCACTCGCATGGCGCAGCCGCGACCTGCCGGCGCTCACGGTGGAGGCGGGGCAACTCGCCGCGACAGCGCAGGAGCCGGCGCCCACCGGGCGCCAAATCGGGCTATGGCTCGCTCTCGCGACGATGGGTTCGGTGATGCTGCTCGCGGTCTCGAACCATCTCACGCAGAACATCTCCTCGGTACCGCTCCTCTGGGTGGTGCCGCTCGCGGTATACCTGCTCACCTTCATCCTGTGCTTCGAGGGCAACCGCTGGTACCGGCGCGACATCTACCTGGGCAGCCTCATCTGGGTGCTGTGCGTCATGGCATGGTTCCTCGCCGACAAGAGCCTGCAGTTCAGGCTGCTGTGGCACATCTTCGTTTTCACCATCGGGCTCTTCTTCGTGTGCATGTTCTGCCATGGCGAGCTCGCGATGCGAAGGCCGGGACCCAAACACCTCACGCTTTTCTATCTCGTCGTCTCCGCGGGCGGCGTGCTGGGCGGCGTGCTCGTGGGGATCATCGCTCCCATCACGCTGCCGGGCTATCTCGAGCTCGAGATCGCGCTCACCGTCGTCGCCGCGCTGGCGCTCGGCCTCAACTGGAACCGGCCCATTCCGGTCGTTGGGCTGCTCGTGGCCGTGGCCGCATTCACGAGCGGCGCGCTCTTCTGGCGCGTGAAGTACTTCATGGAGGACACGGTCTACATCGAGCGCAACTACTACGGCGTGCTGCGCGTGAAGGAGAACACCATGCGCATGGACGACAGCGACCTGCGCTACCGTTCGCTCGTCCATGGCGCGATCCTGCACGGCGAGCAATGGCTCTCCGAGAAGTACCGTCGTTCGGCGACCACCTATTACAAGATGACCTCGGGCATCGGGCGGGTGCTGCTCGCCTTCGAGGGCAAGCCCATCAAGGTGGGCGTGATCGGGCTGGGCGCAGGATCGATCGCCGTCTACGGGGACGCGGACGACAACTACAGGTTCTACGACATCGACCCCGCCGTCGAGGAAGTCGCGTACAAATGGTTCACGTACATCACCGACACGCCGGCCAAGGTGGACATCGTGCTGGGCGACGCGCGACTGTCGATGGAGCGCGAGCCGCCGCAGAACTTCGACGTGCTGGCCGTGGACGCCTTCTCGGGCGACGCCATTCCCACGCACCTCATCACGGTGGAAGCGTTCGACACATACCTGCGCCACATGAAGCCCGGCGGCGTGATCGTCTTCCACGTTTCCAATCGATTCCTGGACCTCAAGCCCGTGCTGCTCGCGATCGCCGAGAAGCACGGCCTCGAGTATGCCTACCTGCACGAGAGCGGGGAGAACGGCGGCACCACCAGCGATTGGGTCGCGATCACGCGCGACAGGTCGTTCATCCTGAAGCCGTCGATCGTCGAGGTGACCGAGCCCGTCGCGCCGCGTCCCGACTGGCGCCTCTGGACCGACAGCTACAGCAACCTGTTCCAGGTCTTCAAGTTCGAAGCAGAGCTTCAGTAACGCCCTTCGCGATCATCGAGGACACCCGCTCGTTGGACTCGAGCGTCACGCCCGCGACGTGCGGCGTGAGCAACAGGCCGGGAACCTGCGCGAGGTGCGAGTTCTTCGGCAGCGGTTCCTGGTCGAACACGTCGAGCGCGGCGCCGCCGAGACGGCCCTGGCGCAGCATCGCGGCCAGCGTGTGCTCGTCGATGAGCCCGCCGCGGGCCGTGTTGATGAGGACGGCGTTTCGTTTCATCAGGCCCAGGCGGCTCGCGTTGAGCAGGCCCCGGGTCTCGTTCGTGAGCGGCACGTGCAGCGAGACCACGTCGCTTTCGCGCAGGACCTGCTCGAGCGTGCGAGGCGGCCCCTCCACTTCCCTCCACGCCGGGTCGTCGGGCTTGAGGAATGCATCGTGCGCGATCACGCGCATGCCAAGCGCGACGGCCTTGCGCGCCACGAGCCGCCCGATGCTGCCCAGCCCGATGATGCCCAGGACCTTGCCCGTGGCCTCGCGCCCCTGCGAGAGCATCTGGCGCGGCCAGGTGCCCGCCTCCACCGCACGCGTCGCGAAGAAGACGCCGCGCAACCCTCCCAGCGCCGCCGTGATCACGTATTCGGCCACCGACTCCGCATTGGCGCCGCTTGCCGGGATCACGCGGATTCCGCGCGCCTGGCAGCGCTCGACGTCGATGTTGTCGACGCCAGCGCCCAGGCGTCCGATCACCTTCAGGCGGGCCGCGGCCTCGAGCAGGCGGCCGCGCACCTGGGTGCGGTTGCGCACGATCCAGCCCTCGGCCTCGGCGACCGCGGATTCGAGCGCCGCGGGCTGGTCCACGAGCTTGGGCCGATAGTCCACGTCGAAATGGCGCGCCAGGCCCTCGACGGCGGGAGCGTCCATGAACTCGCTGATGACGACCCGCTTCTTCACTCGATCACGCCGATCTTGCCCACGTGGGAACCCATGTACCAGAGCCGCCCGTCCGCGGCGATGATCATCTTGCGGATGCCGGTGTTCGGCGTCGGCAGCTTGATCACCTGCATCTTTTCTGTCGCTGGATCGAGGCGGATCACGGTATTGCCGCTGATCTCGTCCACCCACGGGAAGCCCGCGCCGTCGACGGTGACGGCATAGGCGCCGCCACCGCTTCCGGCGGGCAGCGCGTATTTCTTCAGGACCTTCTGCGCGATCGGGTCGAACTTCACCAGCTCGTTGGATCCGTAGAAGGCGAACCAGAGGATAGAGCCGTCGGCATTCGCCGCGACGCGCCGCGGCCCCGTGCCGCGCGGCTGCTCGACCTCCGTGATCTTCCCGGTCGCCGGATCGAGGCGCCCCATGCGATGGCCCGAGAGCTCGCAGAACCAGACCGCGCCATCCTTCGAGATCGCGAGGCCGTAGGGGCCGCCGCGCGTTTCGTACTCGGTGATCTTGCCGCTGGCCGGATCGAGGTGGCCGATGCGATCGGCCGACAGCATGGTGAACCAGAGCGTGCCGTCGGCGGCCTCGATGATCGTGTGCGGCCCCGACCCGCTCGAGGACGTCTTGAACTCGGTGACCTTTCCGGTGGCCGGATCGAGCCGGCCGATGGTGCCGTTGCCATTGCCCGTATAGAAGACGATGCCGTGATTGTCGACGACAAGGCCATGGGGCCTCGCGCCCGCCGGAACGTCCCAGTCCCTGAACTTCTTCGTGGCGGGGTCGAAGTGGGCGATCCTGTCGCCCTGCATGACGGTGATGTACATCGTGCCGTCGGGCGCGGGCGCCGGATCACGCGCGAATTTCGGCGTGGGCACGTTCCACTCGGTCACCTGTCCCTTCACGGCCGCCAGCGTGCCCGGCTTCACGTTGTAGTTGCTGCCGCCCGCCCACGCGAGGCTCGACTGGAAAAAAAGCCCAACAGAGAGGACGCAGAGGGCCACAGAGGGCACGGAGGATTCGTGTCGTTGTTTCGCGGTACGGCTCATGACGTCTCGAAGCTCATGCATGGTTCCTCCGTGCTCTCTGTGTCCTCTGTGTTTCGCTTTGATTCTAGCGCAGCGCCTTGCGCTGGCGCGCAAGGTAACAGGTGACTTCCTCGCGATCGTGGTAGAGCTGCTTCATCCGCAGGAAATAGCCTGCGCCGCCCAGGGCCTCGTCGATGATCCCGCGGCAGCGCTGCACTTCCTCCCAGCGCTTCTTCATCGGCAGCTTCAGGTTGAAGATCGTCTCCCGGCACCATTCCTGCGCGACCCAGCCGGAGGCGAGCCGCGCGATGCGCGACGGGCTCTCCACCATGTCGCAGACCATCCAGTCCGAGGGCTCCGTCGGCTTGAAGTGGAATCCGTCGTCGCGCCGGTGCTTCACCTGGCCCGTCTCCATGAGCGCGGGGTCCATCGCGCCGTTGTCCACCGCGGTCACCATCAGGCCGCGCTGCACGAGCTGCCATGTCCACCCGCCGGGCGAGGCGCCGAGGTCCACCGCCGTCATGCCGGGGACGAGGCGCTTCGCGCGCTCCTTCTCGTCCAGGAATTCGTCGATCGCTTCGGCAAGCTTCAGCGTCGAGCGTGAGGGGGCGGCACGCGGCATCCGCAACCGCGGGATGCCCATGGGCCAGCGCGACGCGTTGGCCGGATCGGAGATACCCACGTGGCAGGCAAGGCTTCCGACGAAGAAGACATGAAGGCGTGCCCCGGCCTTCGGGTCCGCGAAGTCGATCCCCGCTTTTCGCAGCCCGCGCTCGAGGTGCGGCGTGAGCGGCCGCGTGAGCGTCGAGAGCGCCTTGCCGTCGTTGGTGTCGGGCATCTCGATCCAGAGCGCCGAGAAAGAGCGTCCGAGCGCCCTCGCGGCCGCGACGATCGGCGTCACGCGATCGTCCTCCTGCAAGGTGAGCGGCTCGAGGGTGCGAACGAGCTGGCGGGGAAACACGAGCCTCGCGAATTCGACGTGGGTGCCGAGCTCCATCCCCATGTCGTCCTGGTGCGGCTGGAATACGGCGAAGGCGCTCTCGGGCCGGGCCTTCACGAAGCCCTCCACGCCCATCTCGCCGGCGAGCGCGGTGATCTCCTGCGCGCATTCGCGCTCGAATCCCGCGCGGCAGTAGACGAGCAGGCGCGAAGGCTTCACGCGCGCCGCGCGTGCCGGAAGAGACGGAAGAAATTGTCCGTCGTCGCGCGCGCCACCTCGTCGAACGGGATCGCGCGAAGCGCCGCGATCTCCTCGGCGACGTGCTTCACGAACGCGGGCTGGTTGGGCTTGCCGCGATGGGGCACCGGGGCAAGGTAGGGCGAATCGGTCTCCACCAGCATGCGCTCGAGCGGCACCCGGCGGGCCACCTCCTTCAGATCCTTCGCGTTCTTGAAGGTGACGATGCCCGAGAACGAGATGTAGAAGCCCAGCTCCATCGCGCCCTGCGCGACTTCCCATGTCTCCGTGAAGCAGTGCATGACGCCTGCGACCTCGCTCGCGTTTTCCTCCCGCATCACGCGCAGCGTGTCCTCCGAGGCCGCACGCGTGTGGATCACGAGCGGCTTGGCGAGGCGCCGTGCCGCGCGGATGTGCGTGCGGAAGCGCTCGCGTTGCCATTCGGTATCGCCTTCGACGCGGTAGTAATCAAGGCCGGTCTCGCCGATGGCCACGACACGCTCGCTCGAGCCCATGGCGACCAGCTCGTCGAGGCCCACCTCGCGCCCATCGCGTCGCTCGTCCGGGTGCACGCCCGCCGAGCACCATACGTTCGCATGCGCCCGCGCAAGCGCGTGCACGGCCGGGAAAGTCTCGAGCGTCGTGCTGATCGTGAGCGCGTGCGTGACGCCGCTGTCGCGCATTCGCGACAGGACGCCCGGCAGGTCCGCGTTCAGCTCCGGGAAATCGAGGTGGCAGTGGGAATCGACGAGCATGGCCCTCCATTTTACGGGGTGGAGGCGCAGTCCCTTTGGCGCAAGCCCACTCCCACACCCGAACCGGACGAACGGCAATGGCCGCGCTCGTTCGTGCGTTCCATATTGGTCATTGCATCCAATGTTTCCCGGAGGCCAGACCATGAACCGCAAGCTCCTCGGCGCCGCCATCGCGGGCGCCCTTTCGATGTGCAGCCTCGTCGCATCGGCGCAGGACTATCGCTACGAACCCAATTCCACATACCGCCTCGGCCGCGCGCCGGACTGGAACCCGGCCGCGGAGGTCGGCACGTGCCACCTGCGGATCTCGGTCGACGATCGCGCCACGGTGCAGCTGCGCGGAGACCAGGTGATCGTGAACACGCGCGCGGGCAAGCGCAGCTTCGACCAGGGCAGCGTCTGCACGCAGCCGTTGCCGCTCGCCCGCGTCGACGATTTTCGCGTGACGGCGAACCAGTCGCGCGGGCGCATCGTCGACGTTCGCGATCCCACCCGCCGCAACGACTACACGGGCTCGATCACGATCGAGGATCCGCAACCAGGGTCTTCGACGTATGACCTGGTCGTGTCGTGGCGCAACCTCGACCGCCCGCCGCTCGCGGCGAACGATCCGTTCCCTTTCTATGACGAGACGCGCGCATGCCAGGAGCGCGTGCGCAGCCAGTTCCTGTCCAAGAACGAGGACGACGCGTATCTCGAGTTCACGGGCATGACCGAGCGCGACGACGCGGGACCCGGCCGCGAGCGCATCAGCGGGCGCGCGCTGGCGCGCAACCGCACGGAGTCGCGCTTCGTGAACTACGAGTGCATCCTCAACGATCGCACCAACCGCGTGGTGACCGCCTCGTACGACTTGCGGGGCCCGGCGCGATACAGCTCGCTGCAGTAGGACCTAGCGGTACATCCAATCCCGGGTGAGCGGCAGCGCCGTTCGCCCGGGCTTGCCTTGCCTCGAGGCGAGGACCTGGTAGATCGAGATCCAGCCCTGCTCGAAAGCGTGGGCGCAGCCCGCAAGGTAGACGCGCCAGATGCGCGTCGTTCGATCGCCCGCAATCTCCACGGCCTGGCCCATCCGGGACTCGAAGGCGTCGCTCCAGTAGCCGAGCGTCTTCGCGTAGTGCGGACGCAGGCTCTCCACGTCATGGACCTCCAGGTCCTGGTCGGCCATGTCGCGCACCGCGAGGTGCAGGTGCGGCAGCTCGCCACGCGGGAACACGTAGCGGTCGATGAATTCCCCTGCGCCGAGGCCCACGGCGCGGTTGCTGGTGTCCATGCTGGTGATGCCGTGATTGAGGAAAAGCCCTTTCTCCTTCAGCAGCCGGCGCACGGCGCTGAAGTACACGGGCAGGTTTCGCAGCCCCACGTGCTCGAACATCCCCACGCTGGCGATCTTGTCGTAGAACCCTTCGCCGGGCGCATCCCGGTAGTCCTGCAACAACACGCGGCATCTGTCCTCGAGCCCCGCCTCGCGGATGCGCTGGTTGGCAAGCTGGAACTGGTTCTCGGAGAGCGTGATGCCCGTCGCATCGACGCCGTATTTCGACGCGGCACGGATCGCGAGGGCGCCCCATCCGCAGCCGATGTCGAGAAAGCGCTCGCCGGGCTTGAGGCGCAGCTTCGTGCAAATGTGGTCGAGCTTCTGCAGCTGCGCGGTTTCGAGGCTGTCGCCTTCCTTCCGGAAGTACGCGCACGAGTACACCATGCGCGGGTCGAGCCAGAGCTGGAAGAACTCGTTGGACACGTCGTAGTGATGCTGGATCGCCTCGCGATCGCCGCGCTTGGTGCGGCGCGCGTTCGTGGACCCCTGCGACTTGAAGATCGACTCCGGCATCGCGCGCGCGATCTCCACCGCGCCGCGGATGGCTTCGCGCATGTCGCCCTCCAGCTCCGCGTCGCCGTCGATGTAGGCCTCGGCGAGCGAGAGCAGGTTCGGGTTCGAGAGCTTCGCCGCCGCGCGCGTGCTGTTCAGGCGCAGCGTGACACGGGGCTCGTCGGAGAACGCGACCTCCCGGCCATCCCAGAAGACCACGCGAACGGGCGCGTTGACGTTTTGCTTGAGCTTCGACAGTGCGCTGTCGACGGGCCATTCCCAGAACACAGCTTCACCTCCTTGCGCGGCCCCCGGCCGCGCCGCGAGGCTAGATCGTGTGCGTGGGTCGCGAGGACTGCAGCGCGCCGGCCAGCAGGCCCTCGACCTTCCTTCGGAGCTCGCGCCCCACCTCGCTGTCCTGCAGTTGAACGCCGATGCCTTGCGGCCGATTGCCGGCGGTGTGTGCGGGGTTGATCCACGCGACGTTGCCCTGCAGCGGGATCTTGTTCGGATCGTCCAGCAGGGACAGCAGGATGAGGATTTCCTCACCCAGGGCGTGGGACCGGTTGCTGGGCAAAAAGATTCCGCCCCCGCGCAGCAGGGGCATCCAGGCCGCATAAAGAGCGGCCTTCGACCGGATCGTCAGGGTGAACACCCCGGGCCGTGCGAGCGGCTCCGCGGCGGCTTCGCTCATGTCTTCGCTCCGAGGGTGGCCCGATTGTAGGCCATCAAAAGATGCTCGGCGAGAAGGCGCGGGTTGAGCGGATGCGCGGCGAGCCTGCGCGCCTCGACAAGCTCGCGATCCAGCTCGAAGAGAGCCTCCAGGTCCATGGACTTCGCCCGCGCGGCGAGCACGGATGCGCAACCGACGTGGTGGCGCGGCGCGCCCGCAAGGCGCACGAGCAGCAGGTCGTTCACCCAGGTTTGCAGCCAGTACACGAAGCGCTCGACGCGCGGCCGGTCGATCGAGGCTGCGAAGGAAAGTGCATCGGCGCCCGAGGGCTTCGAGAGCTCCGCGACCACGCGCCGGCGCAACTCCGCCTCTTCCGGCTGCGCGAGGTCGCGCGCGAGGAGCGGGGCGCCACCCGCGGCGGCGAGCGCCGCCTGCGCCTCGTCCACGCCTTGTGCGCGAAGCCACTCGAGCGCCTCCTGCGGCTGCGGCATCGGCAGCGCCAGGGGGCGGCAGCGGCTGCGAATGGTGGGAAGCAGGCGCGCGGGATACGCGGTCACCAGGAGGATGAACGTATGCGGCGGCGGTTCCTCGAGCGTTTTCAGCAGCGCATTCGCGGCATTCGGATGCAACGCGTCCGCGGGATGCAGGAGGAGCACGCGGTACCCGGCGCGGTGCGTGGTCAGCGCGACAAAGTCGGCGACCGCGCGCACCTGGTCGATCTTGATGACGACGCTTTTCGCCTTGTCGGCTTTCGCCGGTTCGGCCTCGCCCTCCTCCTCGTCCTCGGCGGCCGCCTCCGGCACGATCTCGCGGAAGTCGGGGTGGTTGCCCTGCGAAAACCAGTGGCACGACGGGCACTGCCCGCATGCGAGGCCCTCGCGTGGCGATTCGCACAATGCGCCCGCGGCGAGCGCGCGCGCGAATTCCACCTTGCCGATGCCGGCCGCGCCCTGGATGAGGAGCGCGTGCGGCAGGTGGAGGCGATCAGACAACAGGCGCGTGAGCGCCGCGCGGTGCCAGGGAAGCGGATTCATGCGAATGCCTGCGCGAGAGCGACTTCCAGCCGGTCGCGAACCTGCTGCGGCGTGCCGGAGGCGTCGATCACGTGGAAGCGACGGGAATGCTCCCGCGCGCGATCGAGATACGCCTCGCGCACGCGGCGGAAAAATTCGGCCTGCTCGCGCTCGAACTTGTCGGCCGAGCGCTGCTGCGCGCGCTGCCGCTCGTACGCGATGGCCGGATCCAGGTCGAAGAGGAACGTCGCGTCGGGCTGCAGCCCCGGATGGACGAGGCGTTCGAGCCCGACGACGAACTCGCGCGGCAGCCCCCGTCCTCCGCATTGGTACGCGTACGTGGCATCGCTGAAACGGTCGCAGAGCACCCACCGCCCTGCCGCGAGGGCCGGCTCGATCACCGTCGCCACATGCTCGGCGCGCGCCGCGAACATGAGCAACGCCTCCGCCTTGGGATTCATCGTGGCATGCAGGACGACTTCGCGGACCTTCTCGCCCGCGGTGGTGCCGCCCGGCTCGCGCGTCACGACCACGCCCCCGGCGCGGGTGCCCACCTGCTCGCGGATGAAATCGAGGTGCGACGACTTGCCCGCGCCGTCGATTCCTTCCACCGTGATGAATTTGCCGCGGCTCATTTTCCGAGCTGGTATTTTGCCACCGCCCGATTGTGCTCCTCGAGCGTACGGGAGAACTCGTGCGAGCCGTCGCCGCGCGCGACGAAGTAGAGGTAGTCCGATTCCGTCGGATGCGTGGCCGCGCGAAGCGATGCCATCCCCGGCATCGCGATCGGCGTGGGTGGCAGGCCCTCGCGCGTGTAGGTGTTCCAGGGCGTGTCGGCGCTCAAGTCGCGCTTGCGGATGTTGCCGTCGAAGCGATCGCCCATCCCGTAGATCACCGTGGGATCGGTCTGAAGGCGCATGCTGCGCTTCAGGCGGTTCATGAACACGGAGGCGATGAGCGGCCGCTCGGACGCCTGCCCCGTTTCCTTCTCGACGATCGAGGCGAGGATGAGCGCTTCGTACGAGGACTTGAGCGGGATCGTGGCGTCGCGCGCGCCCCACGCATCGGCCAGGCGCTTCTTCATCGCCGCATGCGCGCGCTTGAGGATATCGATGTCCGCGGTCCCCGGCGCGAAGCGATACGTATCGGGAAAGAGCCAGCCCTCCAGCGAATGCTCCTCGCCCAGCGCGGCGCGCAGGTCATTGTCGGACTTGCCGCCGACCGTCTGCTTCACCCGCGTGTTGCCCGCGAGCTGTACCAGCCATTGCTTGAGCGTCGTGCCCTCGACGAAGAGCGCTTCCACGAACACCACGTCGCCGCGTGCGAGCTTGTCGATGATCTCGAGCGCGCTCATGGGATTGTCCAGCCGGTAGGTCCCGGCCTGTATTCGCTGCGCCTTGCCCAGGAGGCGGCCGAGGATCCAGAACGATTCGCCCTCCGGCAGCACGCCGTCGGCGGAGAGCTGGCGTCCCACCGCCTTCAGGCCCGAACCGGGATGCACAGTGAATTC
>Ga0209131_1001864_pt1 | contig 14472 bp, 15 predicted proteins | sample GraSoi_2013_40cm_FD_185826 | JGI IMG/M metagenome (GOLD analysis project Ga0209131, IMG submission 185826) | Grasslands soil microbial communities from the Angelo Coastal Reserve, California, USA - Sample 9_17_2013_40cm (SPAdes) (version 2) | ecosystem: Environmental > Terrestrial > Soil >...
CACCTCGCCGCCGATCAGTTCGCGCGCCTCGCGGGCCTGCACCTCGTGCACGTGCCGTACAAGGGCGTGGGGCCCGCGTTCCCGGATCTGATCGCGGGCCGCCTGCAGATCATGTCGATGAGCTACGGCTCGGCGCGGCCCTATCTCAAGAGCGGTGCCCTGCGCGCCCTCGCTGCCGGATCGAAGCGGCGCCTCGCCGGACTGCCCGAGGTGCCGACCTCCGCGGAGGCGGGGCTGCCGGGCTGGGAAATGAGCGCCTGGTTCGGGATCTTCGCGCCGAAAAACACGAGTCCCGAGATCGTGCGCCTGCTGAACGAGAAGTTCCAGGCGGCGATCGAGGAGCCCAAGGCGAGAGAGCGGCTGCTCGAGGTCGGCGCCGAGCCGCTCGGCGGCCCGCAGCCGGCGTTCGCCGAGCGCGTGCGCGCCGACTATAGGATGTGGGGGCAGGTCATCCGCGAATCGGGAATCAAGCTGGAGTAGCGCTATGACTCGGTCGGTGCTCAAGACGAAGTTCATTTCGCACGGCACGCTCGGCTCGAAGGATCTCGAGGCGACGCGCCGCTTCTACGAGGAGTTCCTCGGTCTGGAGGTGGTGCGCACCAGCCCCGTGTCCCTGATGATCCGCCTCGGCGGCGACCACGTGTACGCGGTGGTGTATACCAAGAAGAAGGAGCGCATGCCGCGCATCTACCACAACGGATTGGACGTAGCCACCGACGCCGAAGTCGACGAAGCCTGGCGGGCGTGCCAGTCGCAGGCGGACAAATGGGGATTGCACGACATCGACAAGCCTTCGGCGCGCCACGGCACCTACAGCTTCCTTTTCTGGGACGCCGACGACAACGCCTGGGAAATTCTTTCCAACCCCAAAGGCGGCTACACCTGGATCTTCGAGCAGGGCGATCTCGAAGGCCGCGGGCATTTCGAGCGCGGCTTCCGTCACAAGCGTCCCGACGCGAAGAAGGAAACTGCGTGAGGGCGGTGTACTACGATCGCAAGGGGCCCGCGCCGAAAGTCCTCGTGCTGGGCGAGCTGCCCGACCCGCAGCCGGAACCGGGCGAAGTGCGCGTGAAGGTCCATGTCTCCGGGATCAATCCCACCGATACGAAATTGCGCGGAGGCTGGGACGGCAACCTGGAGATGCCGTTTCCGCGCGTGATCCCGCATCAGGACGGCGCGGGCGTCATCGACAGGGTCGGCGCGGGCGTGCCCCGGTCGAGGCTGGGCGAACGCGTGTGGATTTATGAAGCGCAGCGCGGCCGCGCTTCCGGAACCGCGGCCGAGTACGTCACCCTCCTCGCGGAAAACGCCGTCACCCTGCCCGAAGGTGCGAGCTTCGAGACCGGAGCCTGCCTGGGAATCGCGGGGATGACGGCGCACCGCTGCCTCTTCCAGGACGGAGGCATTCAGGGACAGACCGTGCTCGTTGCGGGCGGCGCGGGCGCGGTGGGCCACGCGGCGATCCAGCTTGCGAAATGGGGCGGAGCGCGGGTCGTCACCACCGTGAGCCGGCCCGAGCAGGAGAAAATCGCGCTCGAGGCGGGCGCCGATCTCGCCGTCAACCGAAAAACGGAGGACCCCGTGGCGAGGATCAAGGCGTTCACGCGGGGGCAAGGCCTCGACCGCGTGGTGGAAGTCGCCTTCGAGGCGAACCTCGAGCTCAACCGCGCGGTGCTCAGAGCCAACGGGGTGATCTCCACCTACTCCTCCGGTCCGCCCGACAGCGCGCCGCGGATCCCGTTCACGTCTATCATGCGGCAGGGAATAAGCGTGCACTTCATCCTCGTATACGTGATGCCCGCAGAAGCGCACCGGGCGGCCGCGCGCGACCTGAACGCGGCGATCGAGGCGGCGCGCTACCGTCCCCATGTCGCAGGACTCTTCGAGCTCGATGAAACGGCCAGGGCGCACGAAGCGCAGGAAAGCGGCGGCACCGTCGGCAAGCTCCTCATCAGTGTCTGAGGCCACGCGGACCGACTTCATGAACAAGCTGCGCGCAGGCGCGAAAAAAGCGGATGGAGCCGTCAGGGCGTGGCTTAGTCGCGCGGTCGCTCAAGCGGACAAGCTGCGCCCGCACACCGCAAAGATGCTCGAAACCGTCAAAACCTGGTGGATCGCCTGCGCGAACAAGCTGCGCGCATACGCGGGAAAGGCGCTCGAAAAACTCAGGACCCGGTTTCCGATTCTGGACGTTTATGCGCGCACGCTGCGACTGCACGCCGCCCGGTTGCTCGAAGCCGTCAACAGCGGATACCGCGCAGGGGTCGCCGCCATCGCCAGGTACAGCCCGCGTACCGCCAGAGCAATCGTGGCCTGCGAGACCTGGCTCCGGCAAAGCGACTGGCGCAGGCTCGGCCTCGCGGCGCTCGCCGTCGTCCTCGTGCTCGGGATCGGTTTCGCGGCGATTTTTCCCGAAGCAGCCGGGCGCTACGGCCGCGTGATATTCACTTCGAACCGGATCGTGCCGCTCCCGGATGAAACGCGCCGCGCCGTCCGCGAAAAGGCGAAACAGCTCGCCGCGGCGCTCGACAAGCGCCTGGACAGGAAAAGAAAGCTCGCCGGCGAGACCTGGACCTCCGCGCAAATCCTCGTCGCGCTGAGGGCAAGCGATCCGGACTACGCGAGCCGGATCGACGTCAAGCTGATAGAGCGGTATTTCCGCTCCGTGGCCGGACCCGAGTGCGCCTGCTGGCGCCGGTTTCCCCAGGGGAAGCATCCGAATCACCTCGGCGTCACATCGTGGGTGCTGTGGACCTTCGCGCAGTACGGGATCCCGGCCCACAAGAACGAGCTCGAGTTTCTGCTCTCGGCCCAGGGCGCGGACGGAGGCTGGCCCCTGTTCGCGGGCGCGCAGCAGGAAAAGTTCGCCTCGAGCTACGGGACGGCCGCCGCCATACTCGCGCTGCACGAGCAAGCGGCCCTCCAACCCGACCGTGAGCAGAAGAAACGGCTCGCCGCCGCCGTGGACCGCGGAGCCGACTGGCTGAAGAGCCGCGTCGTCGCCGGCCGGGCGCGCTGGGTGGACTATCCGGCGCGGCCGGAGGCCCAGGAAGACTTCCTGGGGGTCTCGGGTTTCGCGCTTTTCGCGCTGCATCGCGTGGGCGCCTGGTGGCTCGGTTCGCTCGACCGCGACTGGCTGCGCGGGCTTCCGGCGCAAGCGCCCGGCGCACTGAGCGGCGAAGCCTCGGCGAAAGCGGTGCAGGTCGGCAACCGGTCCTTCCCGGACCAGACGCGCTACTACGAGCTCCCTTGGATGATTCTCGCGACTGAGGAGGTCTACCGGAGCGCCTGGATTTTCCGAAAAGTCCGCGCGGTGCAGTGGCTCGAGCGCGCCCTTGCGCCCGGGGCTTCGATCTACGGGCTCACCGGACGCGAAAAGAGCGCGACGATCGCCGCCGAAGCGCTGCTCGCCTTGCGGAACGAAGTGAAGCATGAGTAGCGCGAAGGGGCGTCGCGGCGCCGAACCCACGCTCAAGCGCGACGTGGCGCTCGCCAACCTCATCATCGAGCGTTTCGGTCTCTCCAACGCCTTCGGGCACGCGAGCGCCCGCATCCCGGGCACAAACACGTTCTTCATGCCCACGCGGCGCAGCCCCGGCCTCGCCAGCGCGAGCACGCTGCTGGTTCTGGACTCCGAAGGCAAGATCCTCTCGGGCAGGGGGACGCCGAACAGCGAGCTCTGGATCCACGCACGAATCTACGCGGCGCGCCCTGACGTGGGCGCAGTGGTGCACGCGCATCCGCCGGCCTGCGTGTGTCTCACGCAGATCGGGCAGCCGCATCGCGTCGTGCACAACCAGGGCGGGGCGTTTTACGCCGGCGTGCCCGAATTCGAGCGCATCGGCCTCATCCGCACCCGCGAATTGGGCGACCTGCTCGCCCGCAAGCTGGGCGCCGGCCTCGCCGTCATGATGCGCGGTCATGGCATCACCACCGCGCTCCCCGACGTGCGCGCGGCCACCGTCGCCGCATGCATGCTGGAGGAGAGCGCCCGCATGCAGCTGCGCATGCTCGCCTCCTCGGGCGGGGACGCCGCGCGCATCCGCGTCTTCAGCCGCGAGGAGGCCGAGAGCGTGAGCGACCAGATCAGCCCCAGAGTGGTGGAGCGGGCGTGGGAGTATTACGCGCTCGCAGCGGGACAGAAACCGCTGGGCGGCTAGAGAACTCCAGATCGTCCTCGACCGGCCGTCTCACTTCCTCCCCGGGCCGGCCTCCTGCACGAGGTTCTTGTCGATCAGCGTGATCTCGATGCGGCGGTTCTTCTTCCGCCCTTCGGGGGTGTCGTTCTCGGCGACGGGCTGATATTCGGCGCGGCCCGAGGCGATCATGCGCTCGGGCGGGATGCCCACTTCCTGGAGATAGTGCACGACGTTGGTCGCGCGCGCGACCGACAGCTCCCAGTTGGAGGGAAAGACCTTCTGCGCCGACTTGCTGATCGGCACGTTGTCGGTGTGGCCGACGATGCGGATGACCTTGTCCTCGTAGCCTTTCAGCGCCTCGCCGACTTTCTTCAGTACCGCCTTGCCGGTCTCCTTGAGGTTCGCCCGGCCGGAATCGAAGAACAGCTGCTCGGCGACGTCGACCGTCAGCATGTCCTTGTACTGCCGCACCTGCAGCTCGCCCTTCTTGACCTCCTCGGTGAGGTTGCGCACCAGCGCGTCGTATTGCGATTTGTTCTGCTGGCTGGCGGTCAGCAGTTGCGTCTTCTGCTGCTCCAGCGCGTCGATCTGCCTGCGCAGCTCCGCCTGCTGCTGCTCGAGCGACGTCTTCTGCGACTGCAGGCCCTGCACCTGCTCCTGGAGCCCGCCGCGCTGCTTCTGCAGCGCTGTGATCTCCTGGTTCTTGTCCGCCTCGAGCTTGTCGTAGGTGCCCTGGCTGACGCAGCCGCACAGCGTGAACACCCCGGCGAGCGCGGCGCCCGCAGCGTGCAATCTCCTTCCGTTCATTTCCATCTCCTTGTTCAAAGCGATGACTCCCCTGGGTCGATACAATATAACACCGCGATAGAAAAGACGGAGGAGGCTCGCATGAAAGGGATCGAATCGCTGCTCGCCATGCCCGCCGCGGCGCTGGCGGTATTCCTCGCGGCCTGCGCTGCCACGCCTCCGGGGCCGACCGCCTCGGTGAAAGCCGAGCTCGCCCCCACGGGAACGCTGCGCGTGGCGGTCTTCACCGGCAACCCGGTGCTCGGCACGCGCGACAAGGCGACGGGAGAGGTGGGCGGCACGACCGCGACGATGGGACGCGCGCTCGCGGAAAGCGCGGGCGTTCCCGCGAAGATCATCGAGTACACCGCGATCGCGAAGCTCGTCGAGGACGCGAAGACGGGCGAGTGGGACATCGCGGCCGTCGCCTTCGATCCGGCGCGGCGCAGCGTCGTGGATTTCGCGCCGCCGCACATCGTCGTCGATCTGACTTTCCTCGTCGCACCGGGCTCGACGATCGGGAGCGTGGCCGAGGCCGACCGTGCCGGGGTGGCGATCGCCGCGGCGCGCGGCGCGGCGACCACGCTCTACCTGCAGCGCGAGTTCAAGCAGGCCCAGATCGTGCAGGCCGAGAACGAGCCGGCCGCGTTCAACCTGCTCAAGGAAGGCAAGGCGCAGGTCTACGCGCAGAACCGCACCATGCTTCTGGGTCTCGCGGACAGTCTTCCCGGGGCGCGCGTGCTCGAAGACCGTTTTTCCGCTGCCGAGATGTCCATCGCGCTGCCGAAGGGGCGCCCCGCTGCGCTCGCTTACGTGAGCGCGTTCGTCGGACAGTCGAAAAAGTCCGGGACCGTGCAGCGGGCGATCGAAACGGCGAAGCTGCGCGGCGTGCGCGTCGCGCCCTAGCCTCTACCAGCTCGCTGCGCCGCGGCTCCGGGCGACGGGGACGGCCGTGCGGAAAGTGAAGTTTCCGGCGGTGATCGCGTTCGGGCCGTTGAAAGTTCCGGGCATGATTCCGGGTCCGACGACGTTTCCGGCGGTCAGTCCCGTGAACGAGGTGCGCACGGGCATGGGGCGGCGGTGCCGGACAGGGACCACCGCGATGGGCCCGGCATACGGCATGGTTCCGCCGTAAGCGTCGCAATCCACGCGCCGGTCCGCAAGGCAACGCTCATACGCCGCCTGTGTGAACGAGGCGAGCTCATATTGTTGCCGGGCCAGCCGCTCCGCCTGCAGCTGCCGCTCCAGCCTGTCCACGCGGTCCGAAAGGGCCGGGTCCGGTGCGGCAGTCGCCGCGGCGCGCGCTAGGAGAGAAGGGTCGGGGGCGTAGACGGAGATCCTGTCCGCGACCGTGTCGATTTTCTTGCGGCCTGCGGGCGCCGTATCGGAGTAGTGCGTCTTGCCCGCCTCGTCCACCCACTTGTAGATCTGGGCGTGGGCCGGTCCGCTGCCGGCTCCCAGCAGAATCACGACCAAGGATGAGCCAAGAGCTCTCATGATTCAAATGCTAGCAAAGTCCCGGACCCCGCGGGGTGACTATATTGTTTCAAATTGTGTGGCCGTAGCACTTCGGCCACATCCGGCTAAGCCTGTATTCGGATGGGCAGCGAGCGAATCGGCTTGCCTGTCGCCGCGAACAATGCATTGGCGACTGCCGGTGCGATGACCGGCGTGGCGGGCTCGCCGACTCCGGTGGGCTTCTCGTTCGAGCGCGCGATGTACACGCCGATCCGCGGCATCTCGTTCATGCGCAGCGGCATGTAGTCGTGGAAGTTCGACTGCTCGACCACGCCGTCCTTCAGCGTGATCGCGCCGTGCATCGCCGCAGTGAGGCCGTACGCGATGCCGCTTTCCATCTGAGCGCGGATCACGTCCGGGTTCACCGCCAGGCCGCAGTCCACGGCGCACATGACGCGGTCCACGCGCCAGGAGCCGTCGCGCCTGATGGTGACTTCCGCCACCTGCGCGACCACCGTGTTGAACGACTCGTGCACGGCGATGCCGCGCCCGCGCCGCTCGCCGACCCGGGCCGACACGAGCGGGGTGCTCCAATCGGCCTCGGTCGCCGCCATTTCCAGGACCGCCTTGTGCCGCGGGGATTTCGCGAGCAGCGCGCGGCGAAGCTGGTAGGGATCCTTTCCGGCCGCCAGAGCGAGCTCGTCCAGGAAGGTCTCGGTCGAGAACGCGGTATGGGTGGAGCCGACCGAGCGCCACCACTGCACCGGCACGCCCATCTTCGGTGAGTGCAGCTCCACGCCCAGATTGGGAACGGCGTACGGGAGGTTCGCCGCGCCCTCCACCGAGGTTGCGTCGATCCCGTCCTTCACCATCATGCCCTCGAAGGCGGTGCCGGCGAGGATCGACTGCCCGACGATGCGGTGCTGCCAGGCGATGAGGTTCCCTTGCGCGTCGAGGCCGGCTTTCAGCGCGTGGTAATACATCGGACGGTAGTGGCCCGCGCGCATGTCGTCCTCCCGCGTCCACACGAGCTTCACCGGAGCGCGCCCATCGATGGCTTTAGCGATCTGCGTCGCCTCGACGAGGTAGTCCGCGTGCGGATTGGCGCGGCGCCCGAAGCTGCCGCCGGCGAAGAGCATGTTGAGCTTGACCTGCTCGGGCTTCATCCCCAGGACCGCCGCGACCTCCGGCTGGTCGATCGACTGGAACTGCTCGCCGTTCCAGATCTCGCAGGCGTCCGGCGAGAGCTTCACGACGCAGTTCATCGGCTCCATGCAGGCGTGCGCGAGATACGGGAACTCGTAAGCCGCCTCCAGCGTCTTCGCCGCGCGGGCGAACGCTCCGGGGAGATCGCCTTCCTTCCTCGCGGGCAGGCCCGGCGTCGCGGCGAGGTTCCTGTACTCGGCCATGATCTCGGCCGAACCCAGCTTGAACGCGCCGGACTCCTCCCAATCGACAGTCAGCGCGTCGCGGCCTTTCTTAGCCGACCAGAAATCGTTCGCGAGCACCGCCACGCCCTGCGGGATCGCCACCACGTCGGCCACGCCCTTCACCGCCTTCGCCCTCGCCGCGTCGAAGGACTTCGGTTTTCCGCCGAAGCGCGGCGGATGCGCGACGAGCGCCGTGAGCATCCCGGGGAGCTTCACGTCCTGCGTGTAGATCGCCGTGCCGTTCGACTTGGCGCGGCTGTCGGTGCGCGTCACGCGCCGGCCGATCAGGGCGAAATCCTTCGGATCCTTGAGCTTCACTTCCTGCGGGACCGGCAGCTTGGCCGCGCTCGCCGCGAGCTGGCCGAAGGTCGTCCTGCGGTTCGAAGGCGTGTGCACCACCGCGCCGCGCGCGATCGTGATCGAATCCGGCGCGACTTTCCAGCGCTCGGCCGCCGCGGCGAGCAGCATCGCTCGCGCCGCGGCGCCTGCCTTGCGCATCTGCTCGAACGAATTCGCCAAGGCAGTGCTGCCGCCCGTGCCCTGCATCGTGCCGAGGAAAAGATTGTTGTAGCGGCTTGCGTCCGCGGGCGCGCCCTCGACCCGGATCTGGCTCCAGTCGGCGTCCAGCTCCTCTGCGACGAGCGTGGGCAGGCCCGTGTACGTGCCCTGGCCCATCTCGAGGTGCTTCACGATCACCGTGACCGTGTTGTCCGTGCCGATGCGAACGAAGGCGTTGGGTTCGAGAGCGCCGGCAGCGACGACGCTGCCGCCGCCTTGGCCGGGGCCGGCCATTTGCGCGAGCGACGGCACGGCGACCCCGAGGGTCAGCCCCGCGCCCGCCTTGAGGAAGTCGCGCCGGCTGAGATTGATGATTTCAAATGCGTTCATGTCTTTCTCCGACGCGTCATTTCAGATTCCGCGACGCCTGCCTGACCGCGAGGCTGATGCGATTGTAGGTTCCGCAACGGCATACGTTGCCGCTCATGGCGCTTTCGATTTCGGCGTCGGTGGGGCGCTTCACCTTGGCGAGCAGCGCTGCGGCGCTCATGATCTGGCCCGACTGGCAGTAGCCGCACTGCGGCACGTCGTTCGCGACCCAGGCCTCCTGCAGCACTCTCCCTTCCTTGGTCTGGCCGATACCCTCGATCGTCGTGATTCTCTTGCCGGCCGCCGCGCTCAGGGGCGTCGAGCAGGATCGCGCGGGCTGGCCGTTCAGGTGCACCGTGCAGGCGCCGCACAGCGCCATGCCGCAGCCGTACTTGGTGCCGGTCATGCCGAGGTGGTCGCGCAGGACCCACAGGAGAGGCGTGTCCGGATCGGCGTCCACAGACATGGGTTTGCCGTTGACGTTCAGGGTGATCATCGAAGAGCTCCTAGGGAAAAAACCGCGAGCGCGTCCGGACCGCGAGCGCGGCGACGCCGCCTGACCTCAGTGGTGGTTCGCGGACATCGTCGTGTTGGAAGTGGCCACTGCCGCCGCCGCGGCAACTGCCGTCCCGACCACGGCCGCCAGGGTCGACATGACGCCTGGTTTCCCTGGCGAAGCGCCGACGCCCGGCGACGCGCCGCCGGACATCTGGGCGACCTGGACCGGGCCCTGGGCGGGCCCCGGGGTCTGCGCAAAGCCATTCGCTGCAAATACGAGCAAGACGAACGAGACTGGCAAGGTTTTCACCTGTCCTCCTGATTCCAAGCATTCGAAGACCCGACCTCCGGATTATAAGCTTGGTTTTGGGCCTTGAGACAGGTCTGCCGTGACTTTTTCCGTCATGGGCCCGCGAGGGCCGGATAAAGCGACTGCGCAGTGCGGGAAAAAATCCAGTCGCGATCCGGGCTCGGAAGCGCCGCGAGCGCCGAGCGCGCCTCCCCGAGAATGCCCGCGAGCGTCCCCTCGGAGGCCGGATAATTCGAGCCCCAGGCGATGCGCGGGGCGCCGAATTCTGCCACGACGCGCCCAAAGAAGCTCTCCGGGGTGGCCTTGCCGCTGCGCGACTCACGCACGTTGTGCGTGGTCAGCTTGAGATAGAGATTCTCGTGGCGCGCGAGCGAAAACAAGCTCGAGGCCGCGCTGTACGGCGGCCCGGCGTCGAGGACGGGCCGCGCCATGTGGTCGAGAAGGACGCGCACACTCGGAAACCGCTCGAGCATGGTCCTCAGCTGCGGCAGGCCCGCCGCGCGCAGCTGCACGCACACCGGGATGCCCGCTTTTCCGGCGGTTTCCCAGGCGGGAAGGGAGCGCGGGTCGTCGAGCCGCGCGTCCTTCGCCGCCGCGGTGTGCCCGGCGATGAACACGCGCAGGCCCGTCAATCCCCGGCTCATCCAGTAGCCGATGCGCTCGGATGCGTCGGCGGCGCAAACGTCCACCGAGAACACCCCGGTGAAACGCTCCGGGTGCGCCGCGACGGCGTCGGCGACATAGGAGTTGTCGTGCGTGTACGAGGTCGATGCCTGGACGAGCGCGGACTTCGCGACGCCCGCTTCGTCCATCGCGGCGATCATCCGCTCGAAGTCGACCGGACGCTCGCGCGCCCAGTCCGATTGATGCCCGCCCATGGGCGCGAGCGGATAACGCCGCGTGTCGGCGGCGATGACGTGCGAATGCAGATCGATGACCGCGCTCATTCGATGCGCCCGACCGCCTTTACAACCTTGGCCATTTCCTCGTAGTCCTCGCGGATCAGCCGCTCGAACGCCTCGGGGCTCAGGGGGCGCGGCTCGACGCCCTGGCTCGCGAGCCGCGCGAGGATCACCGGGTCGCGCAGCAGCTTCGCCACTTCCGCGTTGATGCGCGCGATCACCGCCTTTGGCGTCCTCGCCGGCGCGAGCAGCCCGAACCACGAATCGAACCCGTATCCTGGAACGCTCTCGGCGACGGGCGGAACTCCGGGGAGGAAGACCGAGGGCTTTTGCGAAGTCACGCCGAGGAGCCGGATGCGCCCGTCCTTGACGAAAGGAATCGCGCCGACGTTCGGCACGATCACGGCGTGCGAGCGCGCCGCGAGCACGTCGTTGGTGGCGTCCTGCGTGGACTTGAACGGGATGTGCACCATGTTCAGCCCCGCGACGCTCGCGAAATACGCCATCGCGAGGTGGCCCGAGCTTCCGTGGCCGGGCGAAGCGTAGTTGAGCTTCCCGGGGTTTGCGCGCGCGTACCGGATGAACTCGGCCACCGTTTTCGCGGGAACTGCGGCGCTCGTCATGAGCACGTAGCTCTGCATGCCGATGTTGGCGACGCCGGCGAAGTCCTTGATCGGGTCGTAAGCGGGATTTGCGCCGAGCAGCGCCGTGACGTTGTGGCTCGACGCGGCGAAGACGAGCGTCTGGCCGTCGGGCGCCGCCTTCGCGACGCTCGCCGTGCCGATCGCGCCGCCCGCTCCGGGCCGGTTGTCGATGATCGCGGTCACCCCGAGCGCGGCGCCCAGCTCGCTGTAGAAAGTGCGCGCGAGCACCTCGCGCGCGCCGCCCGCCGCGAAAGGCACGACGATGCGCATCAGCTTGCCGCCCGGCTGCGCTTGAGCGGGGCACGCGAAAGCGACGCCCAAGAGCGCAAGGGATATTGATACGCAGCTGGGCATCCGGCTCACGATGCCGGGACTTTAGCAAATTCGCGGTATCGGCTCGGGTCTACAACAACGTGCTCATCGGCTGGAGCGCGCCCCCTCCAGTTCACGGCGCGCCTGCTCCGCGTCGTCCTCGAGCTTCTTCTGGCGCTCCCAGTAGGCGTCGGTCAGACGAGATCCGGCTTCGGGGCTCGTGCCCGTCCCGGTGCCCGTATCTGTTCCGGTTCCGGTGCCCGTACCTGTTCCGGTTCCGGTTCCGGTGCCCGTACCTGTTCCTGTTCCGGTGCCGGTTCCGGTGCCGGTTCCGGTGCCCGTTCCGGTTCCCGTGCCAGTCCCTTTTCCCCGACGGGCGATGCCAAGGCGCTCGCCGGGAAGCGAGTCTCTGCCCGCTTCGCGTGCCGCTTCCGCTTCGCGCAGCGCCTTCTCGGCCGCCCGCAGCTTCTCCTCTTTCTCTTCGCGCTGGATCCTGGCTTTCCGAAATTCCTCCAGGAGCTGGGCCTCGCGCGGACTGGTGCCGCCGATGCCGGCTTTTGATGTGTCGGGCCGACTCTCTATGACTTTCGCCGCGCCGGGGGCGGGCTTGTCGCCGTACACGATGCGGCCGTCCGGCAGGATGGACTTGTAGAGGACTTGCGCTGCGGCCGCTGCTGGCAGTCCGAACGTCGCGATCAGGCACCCGCCACAGGCCGCGCTACGCAGCCGGGCCGCGAGAATCAACCGCGATGAAAGCATGGTTCGATTGTAGTTGGCCGATTCCTTTCCCGCTGTCGTGGCAACTCGAATTTGTTGTGGTTTCATGACGACAGCGTGTCGTCATTTCAAGGACTCCCCGGGGCGCAGCTATACTCTCCGGCGTATTGGCCTCAGGGAGAAATGATCGGATGAGATCGCACGCCAGCCTCTTCGTCGCGTTACTCGCCTGCGCGGTGCTCGTCGGTGCCGCACACGCCCAGAGCGCCTACCCCAGCCGGCCGATCAGATTCATCGCGCCGTTCCCACCCGGCGGGTCGACCGACGTGCTCTGCCGGCTGCTGGGCTCGAAGCTCGCCGAGGGCCTCGGACAGCCGGTGACGGTGGACAACCGCCCCGGCGCCTCCGGCAACATCGGCCACGAGGCCGCCGCCAAGGCGGCTCCCGACGGCTACACCATCCTGATATCGAGCAGCAGCACGCTCGTGAACAACGTGCACCTGTTCAAGAGCCTGCGCTACGATCCGCTGGGAGACTTCACGCCGGTCTCGATGGTGGCGAGCGCTGGGCAGGTGCTCGTGGTGCATCCTTCGGTCCCGGCGAAGAGCGTGAGCGAGCTTATCGCTCTTGCCAAAGCGCAACCGGCCAAGCTCAACTTCGGCTCGGGCGGCAAAGGCATCCAGTCGCACATCTCCGGCGAGATGTTCAAGTCGGCGGTGGGCATCGACATCGTTCACATCCCGTACAAGGGAACGGTGCAGGCGGTGTCGGACCTGGTCGCGGGACAGGTGCAGCTCGTCTTCTCCGACATGGTTCCCGCGATGCCGCACATCAGGGCGGGGCGCCTGCGGCCGCTCGCCGTCACCACGCGCGAGCGCTCGACGGCGCTCCCCGACGTGCCCACCATGATCGAGTCGGGCGTGCCCGGCTACGAGGCCGGGGTGTGGTGGGCCGTGATGGCGCCCAGGGGAACGCCCGCCGAGGTCGTGAACAGGTTGAACGCGGAATTCGCGCGGATCATGAAGCTGCCCGACGTCCTGGAAAAATACGCGAGCCTCGGCATCGACACCGAATACAGCACGCCGCAGCACGTGACCGAGATGATCAGGCGCGATACGCCCAGGATGGCGCAGGTGCTGAAGGCGGCCGGCGTGGAGCCGGAGTAGTGGACCGTTCGGGAATTCCCGCCGGGGCGGCGGCGCTGCTCGCTTGCTCTCTCGCCGCCGCCCAGAGCCCGGAGCAGTATCCCTCGCGGCCGATCCGCTACATCGTCGCGAGCGCCCCCGGCGGCATCGCCGACATCACCCCGAGGGTGCTGGCCCCTCGCCTCTCCGAAGCGCTGCGCCAGCCGGTGGTCGTCGAGAACCGGCCCGGTGGCGGCATCGTCGCGGGCGGCGAAGCGGTCGCGAAGAGCGCGCCCGACGGCTACACGCTGCTTTCGGCGACGCCGCAGGTGGCGATCGTGCAGTCGATGGTGAAGGACCTCGCCTTCGACCCGCGCCGGGACCTCGTCCCGATCGCGCTCGTCGGGGTGATACCGAACGTGCTCGTCGCCGGTCCGCGCACGCCGGCGAAGACGCTCGGCGAATTGATCGAGCTCGCGCGACGCAATCCGGGCAAGCTGAATTACTCCTCCACGGGTGCTGGCACCTCCGTGCATCTTTCGGCGGAGCTCCTCAAGTACTATGCCGGGATCGACATCGTCCACGTCCCGTATCGCGGTGCGGCGGCGGCGATGACCGCGCTCCTCGCGGGCGACGTCGACGTGATGGTGGATTCCGTGCCGCCGTCGCTGCCGCATATCCGCGCGGGGAAGGTGCGCGCGCTCGCGGTGACCAGCGGGCGGCGCGTGCCGCAGCTGCCGAAGGTGCCGACCATGATCGAATCCGGCTATCCGGATTTCGAGATCAACGGTTGGTCGGGCGTCGTGACCACCGCCGGCACGCCGGGCGCGATCATCGCGCGGCTCGAAGCGGAAATCAAAAAGGCGCTGTCGCAGCCGCAGGTCGTCGCGGCTTACGAAAACGCGGGGCTCACGGTGCGCTTTATGGGCGCGGCGGAGTTCGGCGCGTTCTGGGACAAGGAGATCGCAAAATTCGCGCTCGCGATCAAGCATTCCGGTGCGGTGAAGGAATAGACAAGAGGCAAAAATGAAATCGATTTCATCAGTAGCAGTCTTGGCTGTGCTCTCGGGCTGCATCGCGTCCGGACCGCAGCGCGAAGAGACTTCCAAGGTGCCAACCATGACCCAACTGCCCAAAGACATCCATCCTGAATCGCGCTCGCGGCTGCCGCTGCCCAAGCGCGAGGCGCTCGACGAGCAGGGAAAGCGCGTCTACGACTCGGTCCTCGATCCCAAGCGTCCCACGCTCGCGGGGTTCCAGGGGCCCGCCGGCATCTGGCTGCACA
>Ga0209131_1001867_pt1 | contig 14453 bp, 17 predicted proteins | sample GraSoi_2013_40cm_FD_185826 | JGI IMG/M metagenome (GOLD analysis project Ga0209131, IMG submission 185826) | Grasslands soil microbial communities from the Angelo Coastal Reserve, California, USA - Sample 9_17_2013_40cm (SPAdes) (version 2) | ecosystem: Environmental > Terrestrial > Soil >...
GCGCGGAGCGACGAAAAAGGAACTCGTGGCCAGTCTTTCGCACGGCGGGAGCAGCAAGACGTTCAGGCTGAAGATCGAAGTCGATGGCGCGGGCAGATCGGGAATGTAAGACGCTGGGCCGGCGGAAGGAAAGTCAGTTGCAAGCGGAAGGGAAGTCATTTGCAAGCAGGAGGTGCAGCATGAAGCGATTCACACGGTATGCGATCGGTACGATTCTTGTCCTCGGGATGTCGAGCGCGTGGGCGCAGCAGCGCGATCTCGAGGTGACGATGGACGTCGTGCCGGCCAATGCGTCCGCCGGCGCCGCCGGCGAGATCAAGCTGCCCATCACGCTGCCCGACTCGTCGGCCTCGCCCCGGGGGCAGGATTCCTCTTCCTTCGGCCTTGGGATCTCAACCATGGCTCGCGAGAAGGGGGAGCTCACTGGCCAGCAGTTCGGCGACCAAGTATCGGGGGACGCGCGCAACCAAACCCGCACCCCGAACCTCCCGCCGCAATCCAGGCGCCCGTAACGCAATCGTTCCAGTGAATGCGCGCCCCGCCGGAGTACACTCCGGCGGGTGCGCGCGTTTATTCGCCGTCGAAGGACGCAAAGGGGAAAAACAAGCGACTTTCGGCTTTCCCGCCTCATCGTCATCGTCTTACTCCTGAGTATCGTTCCGTGGCAGCCTGCCGGCGCCGCCGCGGAAGGCGCGCAGGTTTTCGAGCAGGGCGTCAAGGCGTTTCGCGCTGGGGACTACCAGGCGGCGCTTCGATCGTTCCTCGATGCGCTGCGCGCGGGCCTGGACACCCCGGGTCTGCGCTACGACCTCGGAGCGACGTATTACCGGCTGGGCCGTTACGCGGAGGCCGAGCGCGAGTTCCAGGCGCTCGCGCCCGATCCGAACTGGGCCCCTCTCGCCCGCTACAACCTCGGCCTGACCGCGCAGCGCGCGGGTCGCCCGCAGCAGGCGATCGAATACTTCGAACAGGCGTACCGCACGACCACCGACCCGAATTTGCGCGCTCTCGCGGCTACGGCCCTCGAGCGGCTCGGCGGCGCGCCGCCGTCGCCGGGGACGAGCGCCGTGGCGTCCCTGGCCGGCGGCTACGACAGCAACGCGACGCTGTCGCCGGACGCCGCGACAGCAGGAGTCAGCCACCAGGGCGACTGGTTCGTCGAGGGGTTGGCCGCGGCGAGTCGTCGTCTGGCCGGAAACACCGAGGGCGGGTGGGTTGCCCACGGCAGCCTGGTCCTGCGGAAGTACGCAGATCTGAGCCAGTTCGACTTGGCGGGGTCGCGCGCCGGCTTGGGCTACGACACCGATTCCGGTCGCGTGCAGACCAGCGTCGGCGGTTATTTCGACACTGCGTACTTCGGCGGCGACCGCCTCGAGCAAGTCGCGGCGGTCGACGTGCAGGCGCGCAGGCGCCTGGATGCCGGCGGCGACTTGCGCGGGCGCTATCAGCTCGGGCACGTCGCCGGTGGCGGCGGTTTCAAGTATCTCGACGGGTCGCAGCAGCGTTTGTCGGCGGAGGCTGGGTTCGTGCTGGAGCCCGCGCTCTTGCGCCTCGGCTATCAACTCGAGCTCAACCATCGCAGGGATCTCCAGCAGGGGGGCGAGTTCTTCAGCGCCTCGCCGACGCGGCATTCGCTGTTTGCGACCGTCGCCCTGCGCAGCGTCGGCGGCTGGCAGACCGACGCGCGCGGCGAATATCGCGTCAGCCGCTACGACGATCCCAATCTCATCAACGGGGGCACCCTCGAGGTCACGCGCAAAGACGACCGTTACGCGTTCGCCTTGCGCGCGAATCGTCGGCTGGGCGCTCCGTGGCGCGTGTTCATCGACTATAGCTACTATCGAAACCAATCGAACCTGGACACCTACGACTACAGCCGTCAGCAGTTTATGGCAGGTATCGAAGCTGCGCTGGAAAAATAGCTTCAGAGTCGATTTTCTTTGTAATAGGATGAGAGCTCGCAACTGACCGCGGCCGGGGGGAACGCGATGGAAGGCCCAAGCCCAGTCGAAACCGGAGAGGATCCTCTCGCCCCTTATCGCGGGCGGATCCTGTACGGGCTCGCGAGCGCGGCGGCGGTCTGCCTCCTTCCGTTCTCCGTCAACGCCTTCGTGCAGGGGAACAACGGGCTGGGAGCGGGAATTCTGTGCGCGTTCCTCGTTCTCGGCATCGACGCGCTCGCCATCTACCTGAAGAAACCTCCGCCCATTCCGCTGATACTGCTGCTGGTCCCCATCGCCGCGGGCACGGCCATATCGCTCAAGGTCCAGGGGTTCTTCGGCGCGCTATGGGCCTATCCCACGGTCCTGCTCTTCACTTTCGGCCTTTCGCGGCGCATGGCCTATGTAGGCAGCATCCTGCTGCTGCTGATCATCAGCGCGCTCGTGTATCACTACATCGGCATTGCGTACACCATCCGATTTTTCGTGACGCTGACCCTCACCATCGTTCTGGCCAACATCGTCCTGAGCATCATCGTCGACCTGCATCGCAGGCTCCTCGACCAGGCGATCGTGGACCCGCTGACCGGCGTCTTCAACCGGCGCCACATGGAGCGCTGCATGAGCGACGCCATCGAGCGGCAGCGGCGCAACTCGGCGCCGACTTCGCTGCTGCTGATCGATGTCGACCGCTTCAAGAGCATCAACGATCAGTTCGGCCATGCGAAGGGCGACAGCGTGCTGAAGGGCATCGTCTCGCTGATCAAAAAGCGCTCGCGCCAGCTCGATCTGCTCTTTCGCATCGGCGGCGAGGAATTCATGTTGTTGCTGCCCGACACGCAAGAGGCCGCGGCCGCCGTCGTCGCGGAGGAGCTTCGCGCTTCGACCGCGGAGTCGCGTCTTCTCGAAGACCAGCAGCTGACGCTCAGCATAGGGGTCGCTGAGCTTCTACCCGGCGAGTCACTGGACTCCTGGATGAAACACGCCGATGACGCCCTGTATGCCGCCAAGAAGGCGGGCCGCAATCGAGTGGTTTGTGCCGGGCTGCGCCCCGAGGAGAGCGGGGCAATCCCTTGACGCGGCCGGAGTGCGCGTGTATAAGGAGCGCGCAGGATTCTCCAAGTCGAGATCGTCTGGTCCAGCTGCAGCCGCTTAGGCACGCTCATCTCATCAGGTCGTCGTTTTCTCTCTCCCCTTGAAGTTCCCGCGTTCCGGGCGAAAGCCTTCTTACAATTTTTTAGGAAATGTGCAAATGAGTACAGGTACGGTCAAGTGGTTCAACGACTCCAAGGGTTTCGGGTTCATCACCCCGGACGGCGGCGGCAAGGATCTGTTCGCGCACTTCTCGGCGATCCAGGGCAGCGGCTTCAAGTCCCTGAAGGAAAACCAGAAGGTGTCGTTCGATGTGACCGCCGGCCCGAAAGGTGATCAGGCCGTCAACATCAAGCCCATCGCGTAACAAGCGACGCAGGCCGAGAAAAAAGCCCGGGCAGCCGGGCTTTTTTCATTCGGGCCCCGAAAGAGGCGGGTTGACGTTGCTCGCCGCGAACGCCCATTCCTCGACAGAACGGGGGCGCTTCTATATCCTGCGGCTCCATGGACAAGCGAAAAGCGTGGCGGGAACAGGAACAGCAACTGGTCGAGCGGTGGAACGCCGCGGCGAGCCGGTTCCGCGACGCTCAGGCTGCCTTGTCATCTCCGCCTTCGGAGAACGGCGATGCTGCGCCGCACGAAGAGAAGGTGCTGAAGGCCAAGGCGGCCCGGGCCGAGCTCGAGGCGGTGCGCAAGCAGGTGGCGCGCCTCAAAGTGGAGTTCAGCGCCGGAAAGCGGTACTAGGAAGGCGCAAGGGCCTTTTCCGGCACTCTTCGCTCCCGAGCGCTACTCGTCGCTTCGGCTCGCGGGGAAGATGAAAATGAAGCCTCGATCCGCGGCTTTTGCGCTCGCGGCGGTTTTCACGGGACTCTCCGCCGCCCTGGCCCAGAACTACCCGTCGCGGCCGGTCACGATGGTGGTGCCGTTTGCGGCGGGCGGGCCGGTGGACACGATCGCCCGCATCGTCGGCACCCCGATGGGGAAGACGCTCGGCCAGACCATCTTGGTGGAAAACGTCGTCGGCGCCTCCGGCACCCTCGGCGTAGGCAGGGTCGCGCGCGCCGCCCCCGACGGCTACACGCTCAGCATCGGCCACTGGGGTACGCACGTCATCAACGGCGCGGTCTATCCGCTGCAATACGACCTGCTCCGCGATCTGGAACCGCTGGCGATGATCGCGAGCAATCCACTGATGATCGTCGCGAACCCTTCGTTGCCGGCAAGAGACTTGAAGGAATTGATCGGGTGGCTGAAGGACAATCCGGGCAAGGCCTCGGCGGGAACCGCCGGGTCCGGCTCGGCCACGCATATCGGCGGAATCTACTTCCAGAACGCGACTGGCACCCGGTTCGAGCTCGTGCCCTACAAGGGCTCGGGGCCGGCGATGCTCGACTTGGTCGGCGGTCGTATCGAGCTGATGATCGACCAGGCTTCGAACTCCATTCCGCAGGTGCGCGGCGGCAAGATCAGGGCGTACGCGATCACCGCGAAAACACGCCTGGCGGCGGCGCCTGACATACCCACCGTGGACGAAGCGGGCCTGCCGGGGCTGCACGTTTCCGTATGGTACGGAATCTGGGCGCCGCGCGGCACGCGCCGCGACGTCGTGGCTAAGCTGAACGGGGCCATCGTCGCGGCGCTCGCCGATACGACGGTGCGAGCGCGCTTCGCCGATCTGGGCCAGGAGATCCCGGCGCGGGAGCAGCAGACCCCGGAAGCGCTGGCCGCGTTTCACAAAGCCGAGATCGAGAAGTGGTGGCCGATGGTGAAGGCCGCGGGCATCAAGGCGGAATAATGTCCTCCGCGATCCCCAAGACCAGGACGACCGCGCGGGACTCGGCGAAGCTCGCGTCGATGTGGAACGAAATCAGGCTCCACCTCGAAGACCGGAGGCGCTCGCTCGCCGCGGAGATCCGGAACTATCCGACTCCGATTCCGCGGTGCGACGCGCAGTTCAATCACCTGTACGAGCAGCAGGCCAGGCTCGCCCGCGAACTGGATCGAATCGGCGCGCTCGCCCGGAAAAACACACCCGGCGACACCATCGAATCGATCAGGCGATTCGTCGCCTCGGCGCCCTATACGGACGATCCCGCCGAACGCCAGCTCCGATCCCGACTCGAGACGGAACTCTCCGCCGTCGGAAAATAAGGCCGCGCGCGAAGATTCAGGGCGGGGTTACTCGAGCACACCAGAGCCCCGATGGACGAGATCGTATCGCGATCGATGCTGAAGTGGCCGGACGTGCCGGCGGTGTACGGCTGGCTTTCGCTCGATCGGCGCGGAAGCTGGATGATCAAAACCGTCGCGGGTCGCTTCGAGCGCATTGCCAATGCCGCCGTCGGGGAGTTCATCGCCAGGAATTACGCGGCCGACGCCGAAGGCCGCTGGTATTTCCAGAACGGCCCCCAACGGGTGTTCGTCGCACTCGATTACACGCCGTGGGTCTACCGGCTCGACGACGCCGGGGAGGGGCTCATCGCGCACACGGGGGCCGTGCCGCGCGCACTCGAAGCGATATTTCTCGACGACGAGGGCGCACTGCTTTTCAAAACCGAACTCGGCATCGGCGTCCTACTTGATCGCGATCTGCCGACGGTGCTCGACCGCATGAGCGTTTTGCAAGATGCCGAAACGCAAGTGATGCTGCAGGGCAAAAACGTCCCGATCGCTTCCATTCGCTCCGCGGATGTTCCCCACCGGTTCGGATTCGTCGCGCGGCCCGCGCCTCGGGCGGGCGAGCGGGAGTGCTGAGTGAGCCCGGATGTAACCAGGTGTAAAAGGTCAACGTTGGCCGAGCGCTGGCGTTACACTTCTTCAGAGCCGGGTTCTCCTGAAAGGAGGCTCCCATGAAACGACCGATCGCGATTCTTCTTGGCCTCGTCCTGCTGGCAAGCGCAGGGGCGGTCTTCGCGCGCGGCGGCGGGGGCAGGGGTGGGGGTGGCGGACACGGAGCAATGAGCGGACACGGTGGAATGAGCGGGCACGCGGGCTTCGGCGGACGCACAGGGTTCGCCGGACACGCGGGATCCGCGGGCGTGAGACCTTTCGTGGGCGTGCGTCCCGGGCCGGTGTTTGTCGGCCGTCCTCCCTTCTTCTTCCATCGCAACCGCGTGATAGTCGGCAGCACGGTCGTGATCGGTGCGCCGTTCTTTTTCCCCTACCCCTACTATCCTCCGGTGTACGCTCCGCCTCCGGCCTATATCGAGCAGGGCGCTGGCGTGTATTACTACTGCCCGGATTACAACGATTACTACCCCAACGTGCCCAGCTGTCCCTCGCAGTGGGTGCCGGTCTCTTCGAGCGCGGGCGAATACCCGCAATGAGCCCATTCACGGCTGGTCCGTAGTCAGCACGACCTTTCCCTGAACCCTGCGGTTCATCATGTCGTTGAGCGCGTCGGCCGCGCGCTCGAGCGGGTAGCTCGCGCTCACCAGCGGCTTGATCTTCTTGGCGCGCAGCCATGCCGTCAGCTCCCTCAGGTTCGCCGCGTTGAGATCGCGCTCCCGCTTGGCGAACTCGCCCCAGAAAACGCCCACGATAGCGCAGCCCTTGAGCAGCGCCAGGTTGAGCGGGATCTTCGGGATCTCGCCCGAGGCGAAACCGACCACGAGGTAGCGTCCCTTCCAGGCCATCGCGCGCACGGCGGGCTCGGAATATTTTCCGCCGACCGGATCCAAGGCGACGTCGACGGCGCCGCCCAGATTCTTGAGGGCTTCGCGCAGGTCTTCTCGCTCGTAGTTGATCGTGACTTCGGCGCCGAAACGCTTGCAGGTCTGGAGCTTCTCGTCTGAGGAGGCGCAGGCGATCACGCGCGCGCCCAGGAGCTTGCCGAGCTCCACGGCGGCAAGGCCGACGCCGCCGGCCGCGCCGAGCACGAGCAGCGTCTCGCCCGACTGGATCTTCGCGCGGTCCTTGAGCGCGTGGTAGGCCGTCGCGTAGACCAAGCCGAACGAAGCGGCGACGGTGAATTCGAGGCCGGCCGGAACCGGCGTTACGAGCGCTTCGTCGACCACGACTTCCTCCGCATAGCCGCCCGAGCGGATGTGCGCCATGACCCGGTCCCCCGGCATGAAGCCGTGCACGCCTTCACCGGCCTGCTTGACCACGCCGGCGATCTCGCTCCCCGGCGAGAAGGGCAGCTCGGGCTTGAACTGGTACTTGTTCTGGATGAGGAGGACGTCGGGGAAATTCACCCCGCTCGCTTTGACGGAAACCAGAAGCTGTCCCTTGCCCGGCGCGGGCGACGGGATGTCCTCGACCACCAGCGCGTCGGGCGGCCCCCAATCCTTGCACAGCACGGCTTTCATGCGCGACCCTTTCGAATTTCCGGGCCATCATAAGGCGATGTTGCTTCGGTCACAAATGTCGGGCTACCATGCGCTCGAAGGGGGTGACCATGGCCGAAACCGTGACATCGCGCGAGCCGAAATACGTGGGCTTCTGGATGCGCTTGCTCGCCTTCTTCATCGACTCCCTGATCCTGACCGTGATCATCGGCCTCGTCCTTTTTGCGATGTTTGGAAGGAACTACCTCCAGCTCTCGCAGCAGGGCAAGACCTTCTGGGCCGACATCCTGTTCCAGGTTGTCCTGCCGGCCGTCGCCGCGATCCTGTTCTGGCGCTACCGCGGCGCGACGCCGGGAAAGATGCTCATCTCGGCGAGAATTGTGGATGCCCGCACCTTCGGCCCGCCCTCCACCGGCAAACTCGTAGGGCGATACCTCGCTTACCTCGCTTCGATCATTCCACTGTTCCTGGGTTTCCTCTGGATCGCCTTCGACAAGCGCAAGCAGGGCTGGCACGACAAGCTTGCCGGGACGGTGGTGATCACCGTCGAGGACGATTGACCGGGCTGCTTGAGCGGTGGGCTCATTGTCCGGAAAAATCGCCTGGGTCACGGGCGGAGGCAGTGGGATCGGGCAGGCGTCCGCGGTCGAGCTCGCAAGAGGGGGCGCGACGGTGGTCGTGTCGGGGAGGCGCGCCGATGCGCTCGCCGAAACCGAGGCGCTGATCAAGCAAGCCGGCGGCAAAGGCGAAGCCGAGGCGGTCGACACCGCCGACAAGCAGGCGGTCGAACGCGCGGCGGCCGCGATCCTCGATCGCCACGGTCGTATCGACATCCTCGTCAATTGCGCCGGCACCAACGTCCCGAAGCGCTTCTTCAAGGACCTCGACGCGGCCGAGTGGGACCGGGTCATCGGCGTCAACCTGAACGGCGCGCTGTATTGCACCCTGGCGGTGCTGCCCTCGATGCGCGAGCGGCGCGAGGGCCTCGTGATCCACATCGCGTCCTGGTTCGCCCGCTATCAGGCCTATGTCGGCGGCGCGGCCTACAACGCGAGCAAGCAGGCGCTGTGCGCGCTGGTCCACCAGATCAACATCGAGGAAGGGCTGCACGGAATCCGCGGCTGCGCGATCCATCCGGGCGAGACGGTGACTCCGCTGCAAAAGGCGCGGCCAAAGCCGCCTTCGCCCGAAGACCAGGCGAAGATGCTCAAGATGGAGGATCTGGGACGGGTCGTGCGCTTCGTCGCGGAATCCCCTGCGCACGTCTGCGTGAACGAAATCGTCGTCAGTCCGACATGGAACCGCCTGATACTCGGCGGCGGAGAGATGCTGTTCGCGCCGAAGATCGAATAGGGCGTCAGCGGCGCAGCTTATTTTTCCGGGCGCGGGTCGGCAATCAGCCGGGAGGGCGAGCCGTACAGAACCAAAACCTTTTGCCGCACCGAGAACACCGGCTCGAGACCTTGGACGATCGTCATCAGATTGCCGTTTTCGGTCTCGACAACGTACTCCATGCCTTTTTGACGCGTGGCACCGGATTCAATTGCGGCCCCGGCGACACCTCCGACCACGGCTCCGCCAATGGCGCCTACGATGTTTCCGCGCGCATTGTTGCCTCCTAAGCCCGACGCGGCGGTGCCCCCGGCCGCAGCGCCTGCCACGCTGCCTACTCCGCTGGTACCGGCGATGTCAACCTCGCGTGCACTGACGACGGTGGCAGGCACCGTCCGGTTGACCTGGCCAACCGATCCGACGGAATAGGTTTGAGGCGAAATGTTCTGCTTGCAGGCACCCAGCATCGACGCCCCGATACCTATGGCGAGCCAAAACCGCTTCATTTCGACGCGCCCGTCTTTGCCGGAAACATCGGCTTTCGAATGTCGACCGACTCGAGTGCTTGCAAGAACTGGGTGATATTGTCTTGCACCGCGTGATTGATCGAGTCGTTTATCCGTATCCGTGCATTGAACGCGAAGTCGGCCGGAGTAGTGTGGGCCGATGAAAAATCCTGCGTGTAGATGATGTCGCCATTCTTGCGGTCGGCGATTTCGTAGCGGGCCGTTGTCTTCGTGGTCATCGAAAAGCCGGCACCCGGCGGGTCAAAACTCAGAATCTTCACGGATAAATTGAGTTTCATCGGGGCATCATCCTGGAAGATCGCCATCTTGTTGAGTGCCTCGTTCATCGCCGAGGTCCAGAGCGGAGTGACTACGGCTGTATTTATGTTTTGAGTTCCAGTGGCCTCACTGGTGGGGGCTACCGTCACGGTCAACGACTTCACCTCGGCATCGATTTTCTTTTTCGAGAGCCCCACGTTCGGAACCGAAAAGTTGATCGGCACCACGGGTGTTGCGCAGCCGCAAAGCAGCAGCGCAGCTGCCGCAGCGACGAACCAATGTTGAGCTTTTTGCACGAGAACCCCCCTTTTGTTTGTAGTTGAACACGGAATCCGGCGATGCCCTCCCAGGCCTTGCACGGCGCCTGAAGAGAAACCTCCGCGCCGTGATGCAAGCGTACTCCTCGCTGCCAGAGGCGGCAAGCGCGCAGCGGGCCGCTTGCGTTCAGGTCATCACCGGGGCGCGAATCGTCGAATCGCTCGGCCCCTATCCGCTCTTTTTCTCCCTGTCCGCAAGCAGCTTGAAAGTCCCGATCGCCTTGGCGAGGAGCGCGCCCTTGTCGTCGCGCGCCTCGGCTTCGCAGAAGGCCGTGGATTTGCCGCCGTGGAGAACCTTGCCTTCGGCCGTCACCTTGTCGCCGAAGCTGCCTTTCATGAAGCCGACGCTCAAGTCGACCGTGAGCACGCCGCCGACCACTCCGTAGTGGCCGCGCACCGCCCAGCTCATGACGAGGTCGAGCATGGTCATGATCACCCCGCCGTGAGTCGCGCCCCAGCTGTTCAAGAGCTCCGGGCGCTTCCTGAGCGAAACCACCGCGTGCTCCTTCGTCATCTCGACGAGCTCGACGCCGAGGTGCTCGGTGAACGGGATCTTGATGCCGCCGGAGTTCGGCGTCATCGCGGCTCCTTCAGGCGACACTCGCGCCTCCATCGACCGCGATGATCTGCCCCGAGATGTGGCGCGAAGCGTCCGAAGCAAGCAGGACCACGAGCCCCTTCAGGTCCTCTGCGTCGCCGAGCCGGCGCAGCGGCGTGCGCGCGACGATCCTCTCGCCGAGCTTCTCGAGCGACGCCTGGGTCATCTTCGAAGGAAAGAATCCCGGCGCGATGGCGTTCACCGTGATGCCGTGCTCGCCCCATTCGGCTGCCAGCGCGCGCGTGAAATTCACCACCCCCCCCTTCGTCGTGTTGTAGCCCAGCGTCTCCAGCATGTCCACGGGATTGCCGCGCAGTCCCGCGATCGATGCGACGTTGATGATTCTGCCATAGCGGTTCGGGATCATCGAGCGTTTTCCCACCGCCTGGGTCACGAGAAACGTTCCCGTCAAGTTGAGGTTCAAGAGCTTCTGCCAGGCTTCCAGCGGATGGTCTTCGGCGGGCGCGCCCCAGGTGGCGCCCGCGTTGTTGACGAGGACGTCCGCCTTCCCGTGGCGCTCGAGTAGCTTCGACACCATCGGTTCGATGGCTTCCGGCCGGGAAATGTCGCAGACGAGCGTCAGGGCGTCGATGCGCTGCCTCGCGAGGACTTCGCGCGCCTGCTCCAACTCGTCCGGTTTCCTCGCGGTGATCGCGATCTTCGCCCCCATCTCGCCGAGCGCCTCGGCGATCTGCAGCCCGAGGCCGCGCGAGCCGCCGGTGACGAGAGCGACCTTTCCGGTGAGATCGAGGAGTTTCTTGACGCTCATGGCCGTGGTGTCAGCTTACGCTCCTTCCCGATTGTAGATTGACACGGGTTTGCGCGCAGGGTAATTTTCCCCGGCCCCCTCGGCCGCCCGGGAGACAAACCATGCGCGCTCAGATGATGGACATGCCGCTGCTCGTCTCGTCGATCATCGCGCATGCCGACCGCAGCCACGGCGACACGGAAATCGTGTCGCGCACCGTCGAGGGTCCGATCCACCGCTATACGTACAGCGAGGCGCACAAGCGCTCGAAGCGGCTCGCCCAGGCGCTCACGCGCCTGGGCGTGAAACAGGGCGAGCGCGTCGGCACTCTCGCCTGGAACGGCTTCCGCCACTTCGAGCTCTACTACGGCGTTGCCGGAATGGGCGCCGTGGTCCACACGGTCAATCCGCGGCTTTTTCAGGAGCAGCTGGTCTTCATCGTCAACGACGCGGAAGACCGCTACGTCTTCTTCGACCTGACGTTCGCGCCGCTCGCGGAGAAGCTCGCCCCGGCGTGCAAGGGCGTCAAGGGCTGGGTGGCGATGACGGACCGCGCGCACATGCCGGACGCGAATCTGCCCAATCTGCTCTGCTACGAGGAGCTGATCGCGCGCGAGGACGTAGATTACGAGTGGCCGCAGTTCGACGAATGGACCGCCGCGGGCCTGTGCTATACCTCGGGCACGACCGGCAACCCCAAGGGCGTGCTCTTCGCCAACCGTTCCACCATCCTGCACGCCTATGCGGCGTCGCTCCCGGACGTGATGAATTGTTCGGCGCGCTCGGTGATCCTTCCGGTCGTGCCCATGTTCCACGTCAACGCCTGGGGAATTCCGTATCTCGCGCCGCTGAACGGCGCAAAGCTGGTTTTCCCCGGAGCGGGTCTCGACGGCAAGAGCCTGTACGAGCTCTTCGAAGCGGAGAAAGTGACCAACAGCGCCGGCGTGCCCACCGTGTGGCTCGCGCTGCTCGCCTACATGAAGCAGAACAATCTCAAATTCAGCACGCTCAGGAACGTCACAGTCGGCGGCTCGGCCTGCCCTCCGGCGATGATCGATGCTTTCCGTGACGAGCACGGCGTGCAATGCCAGCACGCCTGGGGAATGACCGAGATGAGCCCGCTCGGCAGCTTCTGCACGCTGAAAGCCAAGCACGAAGCGCTGCCGCGCGACAGGAAGCGCGAGGTGGAATGCAAGCAGGGGCGCACGATCTACGGCGTCGAGATGAAGATCGTGGACGGCGCGGGCAAGGAGCTGCCGCGCGACGGCAAGGCCTTCGGTGACCTCCTCGTGCGCGGGCCCTGGATACTCAAGGAATACTTCAAGGGCGCGGGCGGCGACCCGCTGCGCGACGGCTGGTTTCCCACGGGCGACGTCGCCACGATCGACCCGGACGGCTACATGCAGATCACCGACCGCTCGAAGGACGTGATCAAGTCGGGGGGCGAGTGGATCAGCTCGATCGACCTGGAGAACATCGCCGTGGCGCATCCGGCGATCGCGGAGGCCGCGGTGATCGGCGTGCGCCACCCGAAATGGGACGAGCGGCCGCTCGTGATCGCGGTGAAGAAGCCCGGTGCCAGTGTCACGCGCGAGGACCTGCTCGAGTTCTACCAGGGCAAAGTGGCGAAGTGGTGGATGCCCGACGACGTCGCCTTCGTCGAGCAGCTGCCGCACACGGCGACGGGGAAGCTGCTGAAGACGAAATTACGGCAGGACTTCAGAGATTACAGGTTGCCCACGGCATAAGGCATATTGCGGTCGCGCAGGCCGAAGGGCAAAATGAATCGGTCCATCATGATGATCCCGTTCCGCAAGTCCCGCCGAGATTTTCTCAAGGCGTCCACCGCCGCCGGCGGCGGTCTCGCGCTTGAACTCTGCGTTCCTACGCCGGTCCTCGCCCAGGCTGCCGCAAAAACTAAGGGCCCCGAGCTCACCGCGTGGATCGTAGTCAATCCCGACAACAGCGTCCTCATCCGCGTGGCGCGCTCGGAGATGGGGCAGGGCAGCTCGACCGGGCTTCCCATGCTGGTCGCGGAGGAGCTCGAGTGCGACTGGAAGAAGGTCCGCACCGAATTCGTCTCGACCAACGAGCAGGTCCGCCGCAACCGGGTGTGGGGCTCGATGGCCACCGGCGGCAGCCGCTCGATCCGGGACTCGCAGGAATATTTGCGCCAGGCGGGCGCCGCCGCGCGCGAGATGCTGATCGCCGCCGCGGCGCAAAGATGGAAGGTTCCCGGGTCCGAATGCGACGCCGAGAACGGCGTGATCACGCATACGCCGTCGCAGAGGAAGCTGCGCTTCGGCCAGGTGGCTCAAGCGGCCTCCAAGCTCGAGCCGCCCAAGGATGTGAAGCTGAAGGATCCCAAGGAGTGGAATCTCATCGGCAAGCCGGCGCGCCGGCTCGACATCCCCGACAAGGTCGAAGGCAAGCCTCTCTTCGGAATCGACGTGCAGCTGCCTGGCATGGCTTACGCCGCGATCGCGCAGTGCCCGGTGTTTCGCGGCAAGCTCGTGACCGTCGCCGACGAAAGGATCAAGGGCCTGCGGGGCCTCATCAAGGTGGTGAAGCTGGAGGACGCGGTCGCCGTGGTCGCCGACAACTGGTGGCGCGCGAACCGAATGCTCAAGCTCCTCGCGATCGAATGGGACGCGGGCCCGAACGGCGGGGCGTCGACGGAGAGCATCCGCGAATTCGTGCGCTTCGGCCTGGAGGATTCCAGTATCCCGGTCGCGCGCAACGACGGCGACGTCGAGGCGGCTTTCTCCTCCGCGGCCAAGGTGGTCGAGTCGGAGTACTACGCGCCTTTTCTCAACCATGCTCCGATGGAACCCATGAACTGCACGGCGCTCGTGAAAGGCGACCGCGTCGACGTGTGGGCGCCGACGCAGAACGCGGAAAGCACGCACGCGGCTGCGGCGGCGGTCGCGGGCGTTCCGCTCGAGAACGTGGACGTGCACCTGACGCACCTCGGCGGGGGCTTCGGGCGGCGCGGCTTCCAGGACTACACCCGCCAGGCGGTGGCGATCGCAAAGGCGCTGGAAGGCAGGCCGGTGAAGCTCCTGTGGTCGCGCGAAGAGGACATGCAGCACGACTACTACCGCCCGATGACCCTGATGCGCTTCAAGGCGGCGCTCGACTCGGGCGGCAGGCTCACGGCCTGGCGCGTCCGCGACGCCAGCCATTCCATCATGGCGGGCGTGCGTCCCCAGGAAATCAAGGAAGGCATCGACCGGCATGCGCTGGGCGGCATCGTCGATATGCCTTACGAGGTGCCGAACCTGAGAATCGAGTTCGCGATGAGGAACAGCCACGTGCCGGTGGGCTTCATGCGCACGGTGTTCCATTCCCA
>Ga0209131_1001868_pt1 | contig 14447 bp, 11 predicted proteins | sample GraSoi_2013_40cm_FD_185826 | JGI IMG/M metagenome (GOLD analysis project Ga0209131, IMG submission 185826) | Grasslands soil microbial communities from the Angelo Coastal Reserve, California, USA - Sample 9_17_2013_40cm (SPAdes) (version 2) | ecosystem: Environmental > Terrestrial > Soil >...
CGGACCAGTGCCGGCCGAGTGCGACTGGAACCAGTGGTCGGCGTGGTCAACCTTGGGAGCGTTGGCGGCGTCAGAGCCGCCGTTGGCCTGGACCACCTTCGAGTTGAGTATGGACGTATAGGTCGCCGACATCTGGTTCGGGAACTCCCAGTCGGGCCGCGACAGCGTCACCACGGCTGTGTGCGGGTCAGGAGTCGTGACTCCCGTCATGAAGCTCACGAGATAGGACGCGCTCCCCGCCAGGTTCTTGAGGCGCAGCAGCGAGAATTTTACGTCGGCCGCGGTGACGGGCGTGCCGTCGCTGAACCTCGCCTTCGGGTTCAGGTTGAACGTCCACACGGTGTGGTTGGCGTTGGCTTGCCAGGACGTCGCGACCTCGGGAATAAGCGTGTGGTTGTCATTGGCGAGTGTGACCAGAGTTTGGTATGTCGCCGCGAAGACAATCTGGCATGTGTCGCATATCGCGGTGGAGGGGTCGGTGTCGATCAGGTCCATGTTCCTGGCGATCACGAGCGTGTGCGAGCCACTGCTTTTGCTCCCGCCGCCCGAGTTCCCGCCATTCGAGGTCTGCCCGACACAGCCCGCTATGGCGAGCATGCTGACCACCACGGTGCCGAACACCTTGGCAAGGCGCGGCGTTCGCCGGCGCTTGGATACCTCTGCAGTCATCTTCAGCTCCCCTCCATTGTTTTCAGGCTGTAACCGGACGTTCGGAGTCAGTCAGGACCGAAGGTGGCACGCACCGCGCGGAAGGCAGCGTCGGTGGCCTCGAGGACTCGGTCGATATCGGCATCGGTATGCGCGGACGACAGGAACCAGTTGTGCCGCGGGTGCAGGATGGCGCCATTTGCAGCTGCCGCACCGCAGAATGTCATCGCCTTCTTGAACTCCACGTCGCCGGCGAACGAGAGATTGGGAATCTGGACAGGCCCGCTCTGATTGATGTCGCACGAGTACTGGTCCGCCTGCTGGGCGATGCCCTCGCGGAGCCTCGTGCCCGTCGCCTGCATCTTGGCGACGGCGTCCTCGTCCTTCAGAGCGTGAATCGTCGCGACCGCGGCCGCCATCGGGACGGCCTGGTACCAGAAGGATCCGGTGGCGAAGACCTGTTCGATGCCCGCGCGGAAGCGCTCGTTCCCGAGCGCCGCAGCGAGCGGATAGCCGTTGGCGATCGCCTTGCTCCAGGCGCTCAGGTCGGGTTTCACGCCGAGCGGCTCCCAGCTGCTCCCGTGGTGGAGACGGAAGCCGGCGCGCACCTCGTCCATGGCGAGGGCGGCCCCGATCTCGTCGCAGAGCGCCCTGATGCCCTTGGCGAACTCCGGGTCGATGAGCTCTTGGTCGTGGCCGGCGTCGTGCCGAAATGGTGACACGAAGATAGCGGCGACCTTCTCGGGGCAGGCCTGCGCAACGGCGGCACGGACACTGTCCAGGTCGTTGTACGTGTAGCGGAAAGTCTCGGGGTCTGGCCGCCCCGCTGAACCGTCGGCCAGCTTGTTGGACCAGCTGGACCAGCCATGGTAGGAGGTCTCGGCGGCGACGACGCTGCGGCGCCCCGTGGTGGCGCGGGCCGCGCTGAGGCAGAGCCGGGTGGCGTCGCTGCCGTTCTTGCCGAACATCGCCCAGTCGGCGTGGTCGACCCGCTCGGTGAGGAGTTCCGCCAGCTCGACCATGCACGCTCCGGGGCCGGGCTGCGTGTCGCCGCTCTCGCGCTGGGCGGCGGCGGCCTGCTCCACCTTCTCGTGCTGGTAGCCGAGGATCATCGGACCGAAGCTGCACATCATGTCGACGAACTCGCGCCCGTCGACGTCCCAGGCGCGCGCGCCCTGCACCCGCGCGTAGAACTGCGGGTAATGCGCGGGCAGCCGCTGGGCGCTCAGATGGCCGTACATCCCGCCGGGGATGACCTTGTCCGCGCGCTCGCGCAGGCTCTGGTCCTGGTCCCTGGAGACCGCCGTGAGCGCATCGGTCATCGGTCGCTTCCCCTCATGTGCTGCAGCAGATCCTTGGCACGGCTCGTGAGGCCGGCCGCGTCGAGCTCGTAGTGGGCGTACAGGGCGGCCGGCGGGCCGAGAACTACGTGAACGTCGGGGACACCGGCCCGCCTGAAGTTGACCGGCTTCCCGAACTCAGCGATCACCTCGGCGACTGCTGCACCGAGGCCGCCGGTGACGTTGTGCTCCTCCACGGTGAGGATCGTCCCGATGTCGTCGACGGCTGCTCGTATCTCAGCCGCGTCGACCGGCGAGATCGTGTGCATGTCGACGACGCGTGCCGAGATGCCCTGCTTCGCCAGTTCTTCGGCCGCCTGCAGACAGGGTTGCACCTGCGACCCGGTGGTGATCAGCGCGACGTCCGACCCTTCGGTGAGCCGGATCGCCTCGCCGAAGGCGAAGTTCTCGGGGACATCGGCATAGACCTCAGCGTCGCGGCCGCGACCCATCCGCACGTAGACGGGGCCATCGTGCACGAGCGAGGCGCGCAGGATCGCCCGCAGCTCATTGGCATCGCAGGCGCAGACGACAGTGAGTCCGGCGATGCCCCGCATGGCGCTCAGGTCCTCGAGCGCGTGATGGCTCGTGCCGTAGTAGCCGAGCGCCATGCCGGAGTGGTGGGCGAGCATGACGACCGGCATCCCCGTGTAGGCCAGGTCGGTCCGGATCTGCTCGCAGCACAAGAGCGCGAGATACGCGGCGAACGTGCTGACGAACGGCCTGAGGCCAGTTGACGCCATGCCAGCCGCGACCGAGACCATGTTCTGCTCGGCTACGCCGATGTTGAAGAAATGGTCCGGGTGCCGTGTTGCGAAGTCGATCGTGCGGCCGGCGCTCGCCAGGTCGGCCGTCATGACGACGACGCGCTCGTCGGCGTCCGCCAGATCGGCCAGTTCCTCTCCGGCGATGAAGGTCGGAATCGAGCGAGCGCTGACGCCTTGCTCGGACTTCTTGCCTGTCTCCTTCAGAGCGGTGGCCCCGTCGGCGCTGCCACGGAAGACGCCGGAGATCTCCTGGGGACCGGCGCTTGCCGTCGACGTCGTCTCGCCTGTCATGCGTGGCTCCTAGAGGGCGCCAAGCCGGCGTCGATCTCGGCCATCACGTCGTCGTAGTCGGCGCCCATGAGGTTGCCCACGTGCCAGTCCTTATCGAGCTCCATCCGCTCGACGCCGCGGCCCTTCACCGTGTCTGCGATGACGCAGAATGGCCGCTCGTCGCTGCGGTCCCGCACGTAACAGAACGTGTCGAGGATCTGGTCGTAGTCGTGGCCGTCGATGCGGCGGACTTCCCAGCGGAAGGCGGCGAACTTGTCGTCCAGCGGCTCGACGCCCATCACGGTCTCGGTGTTGCCGTCGATCGACAGCTGATTGCGGTCGATGATGGCGATGAGATTGCTGGCCTTGAAATGACCCGCTGCCATGGCGGCAGACCAGACCTGGCCCTCGGCCAGCTCGCCGTCGCCGAGCATGCAGTACGTGAGGTACTCCCTGCCGGTCACCCGCGCGGCGAGCGCCATCCCCAGCGAGACCGACAGGCCGTGGCCAAGGGAACCGGAGCTGAAGTCGGCACCGGGGACCTTGCGCATGTCCGGGTGGTCGCCGAACGGGCTGTGCAGCCGCGTGTAATTGTCGAGTAGCTCGGCATCGAAGAAGCCGAGATCCGCCAGCACCGGATAAAGGCCGATGGCGGCGTGCCCCTTGCTGAGCACGAACCTGTCGCGTTCCGCCCAGTGCGGCTCGTCGGGCCTGAAGCGAAGCTGCGAGTAATACAGTGCCGAGAAGAGCTCGGCGCAGGAGAAGGTACCGGTGTAGTGCCCGGCACCGGCGATTCGGGAAAGGCGGACGGTTTGTCGCCGCACGAGCTTCGCCTTTTCTTCCAGAAAGCGAAACAAGCGTTCTCGTTCCTGCGTACCGCGTACTGGAATCGGTGCGGTGTTCTGTGTGACGGCCACCCTTATGCCTTCTCATCCGGAAGCGGGTTCCGAGGTGGGTTATTATAGACGGACGTCCGAAATAAGGTCAAGAGGGCCCGAAACCGCCGGCTGCGGACGCTCGGGTCAAGATGACTGAAGCTGGCCAGCTACGTCGATGAGGAAGGTGGTAGCCCACATGCCGAGAGTTGTCGACCACGTGGATCGTCGGCACGAGCTCGCAGAGGCGGCGTGGCGGGCAATCGTCAAATACGGGCTTGAGGGCACGACGACGCGGCTCATTGCCAAGGAGTCGGGGTACTCGGCCGGCGTGCTGGCGCACTACTTCGAGTCGAAGGACGAGATCCTTCTGGAGGCCCTCCGGATCTCTCACGATGGCGTCGACAGGCGCATCCGGGAGGCCGTAGAGGACAAGGACGGTTTCGACGCGCTGCGGACGTTCTGTATCGAAGTGCTGCCGATCTCGGAGCAGCCGGTGCGAGAGACGCACCTCGAAATGAGCATGTGGAGCCGCGCGCTCGTCAATGACGAGCTCCGCTCCGTGCAGCGCTCCGAGTCCTCCCGCTGGCGCCGCCTCCTGGAGCGCCTCATCGTGGATGCCCAGCGATCAGGCGAGCTTGTTGAGATGCCGCCTCGCACGATCGCCGTTCTGCTCTCGGCCGTTATCGACGGGCTGAGCATCTACGCGTTGCTGTACCCCGACCGCTTCGGCAAGGCCGAGCTCATTGGCTTCCTTGACGAATTCTTCGCCGCCTTCAGACCGGGCGGTGTGGAAACTGGTTCGAAGAGGTCGGCCGGGAGCCCCGACGGGGCGCGTCCGCAGAGCGAGGCGCGACGGCGTAAATAAATTCGCGTATTGCCTGAGCGAGCTTCTCGGGCTGGTCCAGGGGAATGAGGCAGTCCCCGCTTGCCCAGACCACGAGCGCGGGCTCGGCGACGTTCGGCAAGCGTGCCGCCACCGTGCGCAAGAGGTGCCGGTCCGCGAACACACAATGCCGGCGGCTATTTGCGGGGGCGGTTCTCAGGGCGAAAGTGCAGGCGAGAACTTCGTGTTCGTTCGATCACGTGATTATATCCTGGCCCTACCTTATCCCGGCCGCCGTTCTGTGTGTTGCTTGGGTGATCTGGGGCATAGGGGGAGTTACCATTCTTGGCTCTCACATGAATTTCAAGACTCTGCGATCTGACATCAGCAAGATTCAGCTGCCTGCTGGGTTCGAAGAGGTTTCATCCTCTGAATCTGGTAGGGATTGTGCGAAGCGGCCGTGCGCGCTGAGAGAGTTCTGGGTCTGGCGCGGTAGCAGGACTCACACCGCTATCGATGCGTGCCGGGACGTCAGGCGGGCAATGGGAGCGCAGCTCCCCCAGGTTGAGCCTAACGATCCGATGCCGCACGGGACGGCATGTAGTTATTTCGACATCCTGGGCGCTTTCCTTCGCCCTGATCTCGGAAAACGATCGGCAGATGCTCCGGGTAGTCCGTGCCCATCATCGGCAGTCTCCCATGCACACCGATTTGCCTCCTCAGCTGGCCATCCAGGCGGCGGTGTCGTCGCGGAGCGCCTGGTGCCTCTGCAGGATGTCAGGCTGCGGCTCGCCGACATGCTCTTCGGCGGGTACGGTCGGCCATGCGGGCGGTTCAGGCCTGCCAGCTAGAGCCCACGCCGCCTGGCGAGCAGCGCCAAGGGCGACGTACTCGGCTTGAGCGGGCACAAGGACGGGGGAGCCAAGGATTCCCGGCGCGAGCTTGCGGACGGCCTCCGACCTCGCGGCTCCCCCGATGAGCAGCACGCGTTGCCGTCGCGCTCCATACCGCGTGAGCAGGTCGCCGACGCTTGCGAGCGACGCGATTACCGACTCGACGCCGGCCCGGGCGAGATTCTCCCTGGTCGCGTTCCGAGTCGTCAGGCCGCGCAGCACGCCGGTCGCCTGCGGCCGGTCTGGGGTCCGTTCCCCGTCGAGATAAGGCAGGACAGTGATGCCTGCGGCACCCGGCGTTGAAGCCAAGGCGAGCGACGATAGCTCCTCCAGGCTGGCACCTAGCAGCGATGCTGTGGCCGACAGGACAAGACCCGCGTTCACGGTGCAGACGAGCGGCAGGAAATGGCCGGTCGCATCCGCGAATCCAGCAACGGCGCCCGACGGGTCGGCGGCGGGCACCTCGCTGAACGCGAACACGGTGCCAGACGTCCCGATCGAGATTGCGACATCACCGGGTTGCAGACCGAGCCCCAAGGCGGCGGCCATATTGTCACCCGTTCCAGCCGACAATGCAGCACCCCAGGAGGTCTCCCCGGCCACCTCTGCAGGCTTGGCGACCCTGGGCAGCGTCAGCGGGTGACGTATCGCCGACGCCGCCAGTTCTGGTAGCCAGCTGCCTGCCGTCGTCGAGAAGTAACCAGTTCCCGAAGCGTCGCCCCGGTCAGTCACGGGTTCGGCCGCTCCCGCGACATCTTTCCCATCACGAGAGCACTGCAGTCGCCACGTCAGCCAGTCATGCGGGAGCAACACCGTTTCCGCAAGCTTCGCATTCGCAGGCTCGTGATCAGCTAGCCAGCGGAGCTTGGTCACGGTGAATGACGCCGTCGGCACGCTGCCGGTGTGGGTCGCCCACCAGGCGGGCCCGCCGTGCTCGGTGATCAGCTCAGCCGCGGCGCCGGCCGATCGCAGGTCGTTCCAGAGCAGCGCGGGCCTGATCACCTGCCCGGCGTGATCAAGCACGATCATCCCGTGCTGCTGGCCTGCCACGCCAACCGCCGCAGCCCTGTGCAGCAGATCCCCGCCTGCCTCCCAGAGCGCGGCCCACCAGGCGGCCGGGTCGCATTCCGTGCCGATCGGATGCGGCGCGCTCCGCTGGTCAAGGACCGTGCCATCGTCCGCCCGGCACAGCGCGACCTTCGTGGACTGAGTGGACGAATCCACTCCTGCAACGAGCATGAGCCCTCCGTTCTCACTCATATTGCCCGCTCTGCTGCGATGCTGCTGCTGGGAAATGACCGCGGACAGATCAGGAGGACGTTCAATGCCGCGCTTCAGCGTCGGCGTGCAGTTTGAGCCGCAGCACTGCTCGATCGGTGACCTGCGTGACGGGTGGCGGCGGGCGGAGCTGCTCGGGGTGGACTCGATCTGGACCTGGGACCATTTCTTCCCGCTCTCGGGTGATCCGGACGGCCGGCACTTCGAAGGCTGGTCCCTGCTCGCCGCCATGGCGTGCGACACCGTCCGTCCGCAGATCGGCGTCCTGGTGAGTTGCAACTCCTACCGCTCGCCCGACTTGGTCGCCGACATGGCCAGGACGATCGACCACATCAGCGGCGGCCGCGTCGTGCTCGGCTACGGCGCGGGGTGGTCAGAGCGAGACTACGCCGAGTACGGCTTCGACTTCGGCACGGTCGGTACCAGGGCCGCGGCGCTGGAGCCGGGCGTCATCCGGATCAAGGCGAGGCTCGCCAAGCTCAACCCCCCGCCGGTCGGGCGGCTGCCACTGATGATTGGCGGCGAAGGGGAACGAGTCACCCTCCGCGTGGCCGCGGAGCACGCCGACATCTGGACCGGTTTCGGGCCGGTGGCGATGTTCGCGCACAAGAACCGCGTGCTTGACCAGTGGTGCGAGAAAGTCGGCCGGGACAAGTCGAGCATCGAGCGCAGCGTGCTCATCGACGGCCCAGGCGATCTTGATCACATTGAGGAGTTCGCGGCCGCCGGGGCACAGGAGATCATCGTTCCCGCCCAGGCTCCGTTCGATCTCGCCGGTGTCGACGCCGTTCTGCGCATCGCAAGGAGGGCGTGACGTGGCCGACTACGAACCGGTCGACCTCTCGCAGTTGTGCAATACCGGACCGGCGATCCTGGGAGACAGCCGACGGCCGCCGATCGGCGAGCAGATATTTCATGGGCTGCCGTTCCGGATCGGCGACCCCGCCAGACCCGAGGCCCCGTGCTTTGTGCTCATCCGGCCCGGCGAGACGGTGTCTGTGCCGCTCGGCCGCCGGGCCGAGAGGGTCGTCGTGGCGCACCGGCGGCTGCCGGTGGGCCATGACGATGACGTGACAGTGGGTCAGGTCGTAGCGCACTACACGTTCGACGTCGCCGAGTCCGGGCTCTCCCCACTGGCGATCCCGATCCGCGAACGGCTCGAGATCGCCGTCGCACGAGAGGAAGCCTGGGATTCCAGCGGGCCGTTTCTCGCCGCGTCAAGCGCACCGATCAAGCTGCCGGACCGCTATGAGGGCCGCTGGGATGAACTCGGACTGCGCCAGACCGAGGTCATCATCGACTGGGTTTCCGACTACTACCTGTGGACCTGGCAGAACCCGCACCCGGGATCGGTGCTCGACAAGATCGAGTTCGCCGCGGTCGGGGCACCGGTGCTGGTTGCCGCGATCACGGTCGGGACGCTCGCAGAGCATCCGTTCTTCCGCGAGGCCGCGCGAACGCTCACGTTCACCGCCCTGGATCCGGGAGGTCCGCGGCCCCTGCGAGACCCGGCCCTGGACGTCGACCGTGGGGTGGCGTCGTACGCGTTCCGGCTGCCGGGAGCGGGCGACGTCACGCGCGGTCTGACCGACCCGATGAAGGGCTGGGGCGAGCCCGAAGACCCTGACAGCGCCATTGCGTACGCGCGGATCGCGGCGACCGGGTCGGCGACGGTTGTGCTCAAGGACGGTGAGAGCGAGGTCGGCCGGTTCCGCTGGAAGGAACTCACGCACGACCAGCCCGTGGAAACAGCCGGCATGCGGGTGCAGGTCGCCGAGCAGGGACGGAACTGGGTCCATGTGACCGTGCTCGATGATGCGACCGGACGGCCGGTGCCATGCCGGGTGGCGTTCCGGTCCGTGGAAGGCGTTCCCTATCAGCCGCACGGTCACCACGGGCATGTGAATTCCGATCTCGGCACCTGGCACATTGACGTCGGGGGAGACGTCCGGCTGGGCAGGCTTAGTTATGCCTATATCGACGGAACCTGCCAGGGCTGGCTGCCGACCGGAGACCTCGTCGTCGATGTCGCCCGCGGTTTTGAATACGAGCCGCTCCGGGAGCAGGTCCGGATAGCTGCCGGGCAGCGGGAACTCACGCTCCGGATCCGTCGGTGGACATCGATGAACGAGCGCGGCTGGTACTCCGGGGACTCCCACGTGCATTTCCTGTCCGCCCAAGGCGCGCTGACCGAGCAGCAGGGCGAGGACCTGAACGTAGTGAACCTGCTGCAGAGCCAGTGGGGCAGCTTGTTCACCTCCACCGAGGAGTTCACCGGCGCCGCGGTGGCCACCCCCGACGGTCGTCACGTCACCTGGGTGAGCCAGGAGAACCGCCAGCCGTTCTTCGGCCACCTCGTTCTGTGGGGCCTCCAGCGTCCGGTCATGCCGTGGTGCACCGACGGGCCGAACGAAGATGAGCTTGGCGGATGGCTTGAGACCACGATCAGCGACTGGGCCGACCGCTGTCACGAGCAGCAGGGCACCGTGATCATCCCGCACTTTCCGCTGCCCAACGGCGAACCAGCCGTGCTGATCGCCACCGGGCGAGCCGACGGGGTCGAGATGATCGTCCAGCGGCGTTCCTTCCACGAGGAGTATTACCGCTACCTCAACTGCGGCTACCGCTTGCCGCTGGTAGGCGGCACCGACAAGATGAGCGCCGACGTCCCGGTGGGCCTGTACCGCACCTACGCCAGGCTCGGCGACGAACCCTTCAGCTATGACGCCTGGACGCGCGCGGTACGCGCGGGCCGCACCTTCCTGAGCGGCGGCCCGATGATCGACCTCCGCGTCGAGGGCCACGAGATCGGCGATTGCGTCCGGCTGTCCGGGCCTGGCACCGTGCACGTCTCGGCCCGCGCGGAGGGAATCTTCCCAATCTGCACGCTTCAGCTGATCCAGAACGGCCGCGTGGTCGCCTCGACCGACGACCCGAGCGGCGCCCGGCGGCTCGACCTGCAGGCCGGTGTGCGCGTCGACGGCAACTGCTGGCTAACGGCCCGCTGCGGAGGTCCGCACTACTTCGACGCTCCCAGCCACCACGACGCCTGGGCGCGCCGCGTGTTCGCCCACACCTCGCCGGTTTATGTGGCGTGTGGAGCCGACGAATGGTCACAGTTCGACGTGGATCAGGCGCGGTCAATGCTGGCGGTTATCGAAGGCGGCCTGCAACGCGTGAGGCATCACGCGGTGAGCTACCCCGAGGACCGCATCTCGCACCACCATGGCGAGCCGGATCACGGCGCCTTTCTTGAGCGGCCTTTCGCCGAGGCACTCGAGCGGGTGCGGGAACGTCTGGCCGCGAATGGCTTCGCCACCGCGGACGGTCATACCGTCGCACCTGACACACGGCCATGAAGACCTCTGGGTGCCCGTCCGGCCTTGATCATCTCGGTCAAGGAGGGCTGACCGCCAGGGACTCGACGAAGTCGGCGATCTGCCGCAGCGTCCGGCACTCCCTGACCTGGGCGCACATCGGCGCGTACCGCCCGATCACCGAGTCGCCCTCGTTCCAGAACCTGCGCGGCTCCGGGTTCAGCCAGTACACCTGCCCGGCCCGGTCGCATATCTCGGCGAACGCGACCTCGCCCGGATCTGAGTAGTTCGTACGCGCGTCGCCGACGACCAGGACCACCGACCTCCGGGAGAGCTGGTGGGCGTACCCGCTGGCGAACTCCCGCATCACGTAGCCGTAGTCCGAGCTGCCGCTCCACCTGACCGCGTCCCGAGCCGCCTCCTGGGCGGTCAGCCGGCGGCCTGCCGCGCGCGCCTCGCGCACCAGCTCCGTGATATCCGCGACCCCGTCCACGAACGAGAAGACCCGCAGCCTGTTCAGGCGCGCGTCCAGTGCGATCAGAAGATCAAGCGTGAATCGCGAGAAGGCGGCGACCGAGCCGGACATGTCGGCCAGCACGACGATCCCCGGCCTGGGCGGCCGGGCCGGCTCGGTCACGAGCCTGAACGGGACCCCGCCAGTGCCCATGGCCCGGTGCATCGTTCTGCGGATGGACAGGGTGCGCTTCCGGTGGGTGGCCAGCCGGGCCAGGACATAGGTCAGCCGCTGGGCGAGCGGGCCGATCGCCGCGGCCATGGCCCGCTGTTCGGTAGCCGACGCGGTCACGATGTCCATGTCCTCGGGCAGCTCGACCCGCATGGTCGCCCGGACCGCCTGGGCGCCACGGTCGGCGACGAGGGCCCGCCGCACGGCCGCCCTCAGTTCGGCGCGCAATCCCGCCACGGCCCGGTCCGCACGTGCTTCGGCGAGCCGGCCATGCAGGCCACTGGCCCCGCTCAGCCCGGACCCCGACCCTGATCCGAATGCCGACCCTGCGCCAGCACCTCCAAGCCCTTCAGCATTAACGGGACCCTCGGCCGACTCGAGCAGCTCCGCGCGAATCCTCTCGAGATCAGCAGCCTTGTTCACGGCGATGGTCGCGAACACGCCAGCAACTGGCCTGCCCGGCTCGAGCCCGCCATACCTGCGGACGTACTCGTCGGCGAGCAGCCGCAGAAGATGATCGTCATCCCCCCGGAGCGCCTGTCGCAGCGTTTCCCGCAGTTGCTCATCGCTGAGGGCCGCCACGAGGTCGGCGCCCGCCTCCCGCGGCTCCGCGGTGACCAGGTCGAACAGGAGGTTGAACGTGTCGATGTGCTCGGCGCGCTTGATCAGCGTGCCGAGCAGCGCGGCCCGTACGACGTCCTTCTCCAGCAGCGAGATTCTGGACAGCGCCTGCGCGGCATCCAGGTGCTCGCCGACCGAGACACCGATCCCCACACTCCTCAGCTCGTCCACCAGGGTGGCCAGCATGCCCTGCATCGCGAGAACCGATCTAGATCCGCAGCTCGGCGACTGCAGTGTCGATGTCCCGCTCGTATTTGAGCAGAACCGACAGCGTCCGCCTGATCAGGTCGTCGCTCAGGTCGGTGGCGCCGAGTGTCAGCAGCGTCCGCGCCCAGTCCAGCGACTCGGCGATCGACGGCGGCTTCTTCAGGTCGGCCTTGCGCAGCAGCGCTGTCAGCTCGGCGAGCTCGCGGGCGAGGTGCTCGGCAAGCTCGGGGACGTGCAGCCGGACGATCTCGGCCTCGCGTTCGGTGCTCGGATAGCCCAGGTGCAGGAACAGGCAGCGCCGCTTGAGCGCCTCCGACAGGTCCCGGCTGTTGTTCGAGGTTAGGAACACCTGCGGGATATGCCTGGCCGTCACGGTACCGAGCTCGGGAATCGACACCTGGTAGTCCGACAGAACCTCGAGCAGCAGCGCCTCGCTCTCAATGTCGAGCCGGTCAACCTCGTCGATCAGGAGAACGACAGGGTCATCCGAGCGGATCGCGGCGAGCAGCGGCCGGCTGAGCAGGAACTCCTCACCGAAGATGCCGGCGGCGGACAGGCTCTCGGTCGACGTGCCCTGATGCAACTGAAGCTGCAGCAGCTGGCGCCGGTAATCCCATTCGTAGATCGCCTTCGACTCATCCAGCCCCTCGTAGCACTGCAGCCGGATCAGCCGTTTCCCGGCCGCGAGCGCGGCGCTCTTGGCCAGCTGGGTCTTGCCGGTCCCGGCCGGTCCCTCGACCAGCACGGGCTTGCACAGCTCGGCAGCGAGGTGGACAACTGTGCCCGTCGTGGCGTCCGCGAGATAACCCGCGCCGCGCAGGCCCTCGAGCACACGGTCAACGGGACTGAAATCTTCCGCCATGCGTTAAGTATCGCGAACTAATTATGCGTGATTCCTGGCGAGGCCTCGGGCACGAGCGATCCGGGCGCAGGCTCGGTCATCGCCCTGATCGGAAATAGCCCAGTTGGCTCGCGTGTGTCGATTCTGGCGAGGGCTGTTCGTAGCCAGGGTGAGGGCCGGCCGGCCGGGCCGGCCGCTGAAAGCCAGGAGCAACCATGCGACTGACCGCAACAACCTTCGTGACCATCGACGGCGTGATGCAGAGCCCGGGCGCTCCGCAGGAAGACCCCAGGAACGGCTTCGACCTGGGCGGCTGGCTACCGCCGTACTTCGACGACGAGACCGGCCAATATATGAACGAGGTGTTCGACCAAGCGGACGCGTTCCTGCTTGGCCGCTTCACCTACGAGGCGATGGCCGGCTACTGGCCGAACGTCACCGACCCGGCCATCCGCGTCGGCGTCGCGCTGAACAACCTGCCCAAGCACGTCGTCACGACCTCGCTCACTGACCTGACCTGGAAGAACTCGGTGCCCGTGACCGGGGACATCGCCAAGCAGGTCGCTGAGCTCAAGCAACAGCCCGGCCGCGAACTGCAGATCCACGGCAGCGGCAGCCTGGCCAGACACCTGATGGGTCACGGCCTCATCGACGCCTACCGCCTGGTCACATTCCCGGTCGTCCTCGGCCGCGGCCAGCGTCTGTTTGCCGACGGTGTCCCGCCGGCCGCGCTGCGGCTCACGGACACCCGGACAACATCTCGCGGCGTCGTCATGCACACCTACGAGGCCGCGGGAGAGCCCGCTTTCGGCTCGGTCTAATGAGGAAGTGCTTACCTTGCGCAGAACCATAAGTGCGGAATCAATCACATAATTCTTGCAGCCCCAGCTATGTCGATAACTGAGAGCGGTTCAGTCCCACTGCCGTGCCCCGAACCGAGTACTGTATGACGCCAAGTTCGGCCGGCAGTGCGGTGGGGGGACCACGCACGATAGGCCGCGCAGGTGGGGGGATTGGCATGCTGTTGCTGCGCTCAAAGACGACAGGCCGGGTTGTCGTGGCCGCACTGGCGTCATTTGTTGTGCCGGCAGTGGCGGCTGTGGTTCCATTGGCCGGGCCGGGCCAGGCTGCGGTTGCATCCGTGCTGCCGAGCGGGTTCCGCGACACCGTGGTGCTCAGCGGAATGACGAAGCCTGTTGTGGTGCAGTTCGCGTCGGACGGCCGCATATTCGTGGGCCAGAAAAACGGCGTGATCAAGGTCTTCTCGAGCCTGACCGACACGCATCCAGTCACATTTGCTGACCTATCCGCGGAAGTGGACGACTACTGGGATCGCGGCCTGCTCGGGCTGGCGCTTGACCCCAATTTCCCCGCTCGGCCCTACGTCTACGTGCTCTACACCTATGACGCACCCATCGGCGGCACCGCTCCGACCTGGAACGACGCCTGCCCGACGCCGCCAGGACCCACTACCGACGGCTGTGTGGTCTCGGCCCGTGTCTCCAAGCTGACCGCCAGCGGCAACAGCATGACCGGCGCCGAGCAGGTGCTGGTCCAGGGCTGGTGCCAGCAGTTCCCCAGTCACTCCATCGGCACGCTGATGTTCGGCCGGGACGGAGCGCTCTACGCTGGCGCCGGCGACGGCGCCAACTTCAACAACGTCGACTACGGTCAGTACGGCGCGACCTATGCCGGCGACCAGGCAAATCCGTGCGCCGATCCGCCCTCGCCGGCCGGCACGGCGCTGAGCCCCCCGACGGCAGAGGGCGGCGCACTGCGCAGCCAGAGCGTGCGACGCACCGACGGCCCGGCGACGCTCAATGGCGCGATCATCCGGATCAACCCAGACACCGGGCAGGGCCTGCCGGACAACCCGTTT
>Ga0209131_1001870_pt1 | contig 14438 bp, 14 predicted proteins | sample GraSoi_2013_40cm_FD_185826 | JGI IMG/M metagenome (GOLD analysis project Ga0209131, IMG submission 185826) | Grasslands soil microbial communities from the Angelo Coastal Reserve, California, USA - Sample 9_17_2013_40cm (SPAdes) (version 2) | ecosystem: Environmental > Terrestrial > Soil >...
ACGCCCAGGTAGCTTACGACTGCATCAGTCTCGGCGATCTCGACTGGGCGCACACCAACGCGGTCACCGCCCGCGCGGAGGCCGATGCCGCCGAGAATGTCCTGCGCGCCGTCCTGGGCGCCACGGGCAGCATCGCCGGCGATCGCTGACCGCAGCAGGCTTGCGACGCTCATCGCCCAAGTTCCGGTTGCCGGTGGACACCGCGAATCCGGCCGCGGCGTCAGCCCCGGCCGGCGTCAACCATGTCCGCTCGCCGGATCCCGGGAACCGCACAGACGCGGGCGATCTGCGTCCCGGCAGGGCCAGCCGAATTAGCATGATCCGGATCATGCAGGATGACATCTTCAACGCGCGGCCGTACATCGTCCTCTCCTACGCCGCGTGGACCCAGGGGGGCGCGGCCTGGACAGGCTTCGTCCTCTGCCCCAACGGCTCGTTCAGCCAGATGTCGGTGCAGACGATGCTGCAGCTGCGCCGGACCTGATGGCTTGGTGCTGGCATTCGCGGAGAGGGCCTCACCGGTAGCCGAGCACCTTGATGTCGTAAACGGATGCCTGGAACGTGCCGGCCTGGTCCGGCGGCAACCTGGTGAACCACACCAGCACGTAACGACCGCGCGTCGGTTGCAGGTGCATCAAGACCTCGTGGCTTGCGTTGGTCATGTGCGCCACGGTCCGCATGCGCGCAAGCGTCGGTGTGCTGCCGATACGCAGGTCGAGGGCGGCGCCGGGGCCATAGCCCAGCGCGATCCGCGCACCGGTGACCGTCACGGTGCGTCCCATGTCCAGCAGGAGACCGGTGCCAGATTGCAAGTTCCCGAACTGTGGCGTCGCGTACCAGTCGCTGTGCCAGGGCGTTGCCGCTTTCCCTTTTACAGCCAGGTTAGCTAGCTGGGGGCTGTCACCATGACTCGTGCCTGCGGGGCCGAACGCCGCGATGGAGGACGGGGCGAGAACCTGCGCGAGGTTGCTGCTCCCGGGGGTGGGCGACGGGGCGGCCGCGGGGGACCGGGCAGCATGAGCTGCCGATGCATGCTGTGACGCTGCCTGGTGCGCCGCGGTGCGGGCACCGAGCTGATGCCGCGCCGCCGCGGATACGTGCGGCCCCGCGGTCCCGGCTGTGCCCCGGATCAGCAGGATGCCGCCCAAAGCAGCGACTACGAGCAGCGCCAGTGCCAGCCGCCAGATCCAGTTCCTCTGGCGCAGGTCAGTTATCACCGACCTGAGTGCATCCCCCAACTTGGCCCTCACGCTGACCGGTCCGGCCAGCTCCCAGACCGGTCCCGCGGGCGGCCGGCTCGCATCGTATTCCTCGATCAGTGGCTTGGAGTCGACGCCGACCGCGCGTGCTATCTCGCGAATCTCGCCTCGGGCGAAGAGGTCGATCCCGGATGCCGGGTAATCGTCATGCTCGAGGTGCTCGATGAAACTCTCCCTGATGCGGGTCCGCTGACTGATATCCGCGACGCTCAGGCCCGCATCGCGTCGCGCCCGGGCCAGCGTCTCGCCGATGCTCAAACCGCAAACCTCCCTTCGCCGCACGCACCGTTGCCCGCGGGATTGCAACGGCGACAATGGCAGGCGCGAACTCGAGGCGCAATGACCGCGCCATTACGGCCACGCTACCTCGGCCTTACCAACAGAGGTGAGCCGGGGACTCGGGGAGGCGGACTCCCCGAGCGACCTGGTATGAGCCGGGAGAACCGTGGCTTCCGGCCCCAGGCGACCACGGTCGCCAGCAAAGCAGGCCGGTCGTCGGCGGATGAGCCTGCGGGATGCGGGCGCACCAGGCGGCGCGATTTCGCGCCCCTGATGCCGACGGTCATTTGCAGCGGCCACTGCTTCGAGCTCGTCGAGCGGCTCGCGGATAAGTTGCGGCCGGTCTCGCTCGCTCGTCTCGCTGGGCCAGTGTTCGATCGCGATCCTGAAGACAGTGATCCCCGCCATGGACGTCTGCGACACGGATGTGCTGATCTGTGCCGCGGTACCGGGCACCCGCTCGGCCGGCGGGTGGCCGCTGTGTTCGACGCACCGGCGGGCGGCGCCCTGGCCGGAGCTGGCTCAGTCCTTCTGCTCCCTGATTTGCTGGGCAAACCCCTGCGCGATGGAGCTGCGGACGAGGTCCGGGTTCTCGCAGGACTGCTGGCCAGTGCCCCACGACATCAAGCTGGTGCACCAGGGTCAAGGGGTACACATCATCCGCGTGCGCCCACGTGGAAGAAGACGTTCAGGTTCCATCCCTGGCCGCGTTCGCCGACCATGGCCAGGACAGCACCGGGGAACCGCTGGCGATCCTGTTCCGGCCGGGCAACGCCGGGGCCAACACCGCGGCCGACCACATCGAGGTCACCCAGCTGGCCCTGGCCCAGATGCCCCGGCACCTGCGGCGCCGGGTGCTGATCCGTGCCTGGAGATCCCCAGAGTCCACCGCACATTGGGGCTCGGTGACGGAGTCGCCCTACTGCAGTACTGTCCTAGCGCCCGTAGTCCCAGAGCGCGCGACAACGATCGGACGGCCGGCGATCTAGCTCCTGCCTCTACTACCAAGGAGATGCCGCAGACGAGGCTTCCGTCTGGCGTTGCCGGATCACGCACCACGCCGCAGCCTGACCGACCGCCGTGACCGCCATGCCGATGACCACAACCGCCAAGGACACCGCAAGAAACTGAGGCGCGCGGCTATGCGTGAAGGCAGCGAGACCGCCGCTATGGATGAAGGGAGCGAAACCAGCCACTACCAGGCCGACCGCGGTGAGCTGGAACGCCCAGATGATCAGTGCGAGCTGCCAGCCAGGCTGGCGCCACAGCCACCCTTTCAGACCGTGATCAGGAATCGGACGAGCCAGCGCTCGTCGCCAACTGCTTCGAGCGCGCAAAAAGAAGCCGATGCCTCCCAGCCCGGCCAGAGCCAGGATGACCGCACCGACGAGCCACGCGCCTTCGCGACGGCCGCCAATCTCAATGACCGACCCGACTACGCCAAGCACCACGACAGCCCAGACCGTCACGAGCATGACGCTGTACAGCAGGAGCATGAGTTCCGCTGCTGTCCTCGTCCGTCTCAACTGGGCGCTCCTCGCCAAGCGCTGCAGAACCCGACAACTCTGATCATCGCACCAGCACGGCCCTCGGGGCATGACTTCGGCAGGTCACCCCCCGGAACGGCACCACGCTGACGGCACAGTGCGCGGCCGGGCACTGCCGACCGGGTATTGTCGGCGCGGCCCCGGGGTGTCCGGCCGCGACTAGCGGTGCCTGTTAGCGGATCGGCGCGTGCTCGTGCCCTGCACCGTTACCGGGCCGCGATTGTAGCAGCGCCAAAGCCGCGGCGGCGGCGACGGCAGGGCCCTGACCGCGGCGAAAGGCGGCACAGGCCGCTGTGACGCTGTGGACGGTCGATCTTGCCTTCCGGCTCACCGTCATAGCGCGGATCGCCGACGCCGTGGCCGCGGGCCACGCGCTGCCGGGGTGGTACGGAGACGTCAGCGCGTGGGCAGATCCGGCGCTGGAGAAACGCGGCCGCGCTGATCGCGGGTCCGGCGATTATCGGCCTGGCTGCGCTGCGCGGCGGTGTCGTGGCGTGCTGGACCGGGTGGTTCGCCTCCGGGTGCGGCCGCTCATGCTAGGCGAGGTCGCTTTCACCGGCGACTTCGTGCCGGCCCTGCTGTACCTCGCGCCAATACCTCTCGGCATCGCCGCACTGATCCGGGCCGGACGACGGACGCCGACTAAGCGTGAGCTTCACAAGAAGCCACAGCGAAGGCACGTGGACATACGCGAGCCTGAATACCTAGTGGCAGATCGACGACATACTGATCGCGATCAGCGGCATCGAATATCTATTTGGAGGCAGTCCGCCGACATTTGCCACACCTCCGAACGACGCGCAATCAGAGGCGTCGGCGCGCGCTTTTATCTTGCGTGTCTCGTCACGCTCGGTGACAGCGACGGCTTTGCGCACACGGTCTGATCAGGCGTGGCACAACGCGCTCAAGCGGCCCGGCTAGCTGGGCCGCCCGGCAACTCACCTCGTTGAGAGGGGATTCTCTCTCGCAGGTCTCTCGCGAGCAGGTTCGCGTGCAGCCGGTCCGGCGGCCGTGTGTCATGGCAGCGAGTCATAAAATGCCTGGTAGATGGCCTGTTCATGCTGTCTTCGTGCAAGCTGCCCGTCGGGACATGGGCCGACGAGTATATATTCGAAAAATATATCTTGACCTGCGCCCCCAGCAGGATTCGAACCTGCGCACACGGCTCCGGAGGCCGTTGCTCTATCCCCTGAGCTATGGGGGCACGCGCACGGATGACCCTGCGGAGCGGACGCTCGCTGAGCCTCAGCAAGCGTACCAGTCACAAGGTTCTGTAGGACACGTGCTCGATCTGCAAGCGTGATGGCGGCCCTGCCAGGTAGCCTCACGCCCGTGACACAGGGACTCGGGCGGGTGCTGGTTGTCGATGACGATGAGGTCATCAGGCAACTGATCGCCGTCAACCTGACCCTCGAGGGCTTTGAGGTTTTCACGGCCGTTGACGGGCAGGACTGCCTCGACCGGGTCACCGATGTCAAGCCCGATGTCATCACGCTCGACGTGATGATGCCAAGGCTGGACGGCTGGGTCACGGCGACGCAGCTCCGCCGCAACCCCGAGACGGCCGGGATCAGGGTCGTCCTCATCACCGCTCGCGCACAGGAGGATGACAGGGACCGCGGCCGCCAGGTCGGCGTTGACGCCTACCTAACCAAGCCCTTTGACCCGGCGGAGATGATCCGCGTGGTCCGCGAGCTGGCTGGCGCTCCCAGCACCGCGTTCGACTAGGGCGCGGCCGCCAGCGCATGATCCCCGGCGACATCGGTGCAGCGATCGCCGGCTTGCTCTCGGCGGGCGCCGCGGCGGGCGAACTGCCCGCGCAGGCGGCCGGTCTCCGGGCTGCGGCAACCTGGCGGCCCGCACCCGCCCACGCTGGCGGCGGCCCCGGCACATATTCCACATCGCTGCCGCTCGCGCTTGCCGCGCTGGCTGATCGGCCCGCCAGGCAGGTTGCCGCCCTCCTCGCATCCCGGCTGGCTGATCTGCCGTGGATCAGCACTGCCCGGGTGACCGGCGGCGGCTACCTGACGGTTACCGTGACCACCCGCCATCTGGCCGGCCTGGCCGCCAGGGTCGTCGCAGCGGGCGAGGCCGCGGCGCAAAGCGACGCGCTCGCCGGCACGCGGTTGGCCGCGCCGGTCCTGCCGGATCCAGGCGCTGCCACGAGCTGGGCGCAGGCGTGGCGGCGGCACAGGGACGCGCTGGGCGGCCGGCTCGCCCGCGCGGCCGGCGCGGAAGTTCTCTTCTTTGATTTCCAACAAATTCGCTCCACCGCATCGACCAGGCAGGCCGCCGCACCCTCGGTGCTGGCCGCCGCAACCGAGACGGTCGGCTCGCCGGCCGCGATTGCCGGTCATGGCGGCCAGGTCCAGGCGGCCGTGGCCTATCACGGCGCCGACGCGGTCCGGTACGTGCTGGCCGGGACATCGGCGCCGAGCGCCGAGCGCATCGGCCGCCAGCTCGCCTTGCCGCTTGATCTGGCTAACCCGTACGTAGCAGTCAGGTACGCACATGCCGACGCCGCCTCGACGCTGCGTTGGGCAGCAAGCCTCGGGCTAGCTGAGGGCCGCGGGACTGGCCAGGAAGCGGCGACCGCCGAACCCGATGCCAGGCAGCCGGCGCAGGAACCGGCGGCGGACGAGCTTCTCCCGCCCGAACTCGCGCTGCTTGAGGTCATGTCCTGGCTGCCTGAACGCGTCGCAGCGGCGGCTCGCCGCCGCCGCCCAGCGGAACTCGTCGCCTACCTGGAGCGCCTGGCTGGCGTCTGGCTCGATTGCAACCAGGCCTGCCCGGCGCTGCCGTTTCGCGGGGCCGCCGCCCCCGCCGTCGGGGCTAGAACGCAGGCAGCGGCGAGGCTTGGCCTCGCGGACGCGGCGCGTGCCGCGTTGGCTGGCGGCCTCGCCTTGCTTGGGGTTTCCGCCCCTGATCGGATCTGAGCGGACCCGAAGGTGCGGGGTGCCGGCGCCCCGGGTCTTGTCAGAAACTGCCCAGTTAATGTAATTTCGGCCTGGTCTTGAATCCCGTCGAACTGCGGCAGGAATTCCTAACGCCCGGGGTTCAAGAATGAGTGAAGCGGGTATCGCATGGCGTGTAAGCCCCCAAGGCGTCGACGATCTCGTAGCTCCACCCCCACGAGCCGGGCAGTACCCACCAGGCAGACAATGCCGGCCCTGAGCTTCCGGAGTCGAGTATTCGCTACTTTGACGGCGTTTCTGGCTGTTCTGCTGGGCCACAGCAGCGCTTGGACGCGGTCAGAGCCCTAGAAGGAATGCCGTGACCGCTGTTGGTGTTAGACTGTGCGAGGCACCAGGCGCTCCGTCCCGGGGCGATGTGCGTATCCGCATCCCGTCAGTCCAACCCCGCAGCACGCGGCGGCGGGTTGCTCTCGGTGACATCCATCTGTCAGGAGACATTCGAAGTTCGCGTCTGGCTCATCGCCGGCGCCGCGCATACTCGCGGCTGCCGACGACACCCAGGCGGGCAGGCGAGATGGCGGATTGCACAATGACCGGCCAGGCCGATCAGGGCGGCAGCGGAACTCGCATGGCGCTGAACGGCAACCGGTGGCTGGCCGGTGACCTCATATCTTGGAAGGACCCCTTGTGACCGAAACGACCAACCTGTACCCAGACTCGGCGGAGCCGCTGTCGAAGGATGACGGTGTCACGCACGACGTGACAGAAGTTTCTCGCCAGGTGTCTGGTGCGGTAGGGTCTTCCGCCGAACAGACCGGCGCGGTACGCTCCTGGCCTGGCAGTACTCCCTCCGACGAGGCGCACGTGGCCGACGGCCGGGCCCAGCGCTTGTCAGCGATGCTGCTGCCTGAGTTGCAGCGACTCGCGCAATCGCTCCGCATCACCGGCACCGGCCGGATGCGCAAGGGACAGCTAATCGCCGCGATCGAAGAGGCGCGGCGTGCCCGCGACGTCGAGGTCAGCGGTGCAGATCGTGGCTCGGCGCCAGTAGTGATCGAACCTGTCGTCGCCTCCATCGCCGACGGGGCCAATCAAAGCAAATCAAGTGGAAACTCAGTCAAGCGGAGCGCGCCTGCGGGAGCCGGCGCCAACCGCCCCTTTGAGCAGGACGCCATGGAATCAGAAGGATCAGGGCAGCTCAGCATGGTCAGTGCGGACTCGACAGGTCTAGGCGTGGCTTCGCCCGCCGCCGGTCAGGAAACTGGGCAGGCACCTCACGCCCCCGGCGGTGAGTCAAACATGCCGCAGGCCACACAGCCCGCTCCGGGCGTGCCGGCCGGCGTACCAGCTGGCGGAGCGACTCCCCTCAGCGGAGAGACCGCCAGCGGAGCCGACCTCACCGGCGTGGCCGACCGGGACTTCAGCGCCCGCGACGCGGCCGGACAGGAGACCGGCCGGGACGCGGCCGAGCAGAACGGCGGTCAGGATGGCCAGGGCCAGGAGGGCCAGGAGGGCGGCTCCGGCACGGCCAGGCGCGGCGACGCAGGTTCGCGCCGCGATGGCCAGCGGGGTGACCGGCGCGGGCGTGGCGGCAATGGCCGCCGGGATGACCAGGGAAGGGCCGCCGCTGAGGGCGGTACCGACCAGGTTCGCGATGGTGCGCGTGGCGAGCAGCAGCGCGACTCGGGCCAGCAGGGCCGCGGGGACCAGCAGGGCTACCGCGACAACGGCGGCCGGGACACCGGCGGGCGTGATGACGACCGCGACGGCCAGAGCCGGCGCAGCAGGGACCGTGACCGGTTCCGCAACCGCAACCAGGGCACCAACCGGCGCCGCGAGCGCGGCGGCGGCGAGTCCGAGCCAGTGATCACCGAGGACGACGTGCTCATCCCGATCGCCGGGATACTCGACGTGCTCGACAACTACGGTTTCGTGCGGACGACCGGCTACCTGCCTGGCGCCAACGACGTCTACGTCTCGCTGTCCCAGGTGCGCAGGTACGGCCTGCGCAAGGGCGACGTCATCGAGGGCGCGATCCGCCAGCCACGTGAAGGCGAGCGGCGGGAGAAGTTCAACGCCCTGGTCCGCCTGGACAAGATCAACGGGCTGGACCCGCAAGAGTCGCTAGGCCGTGCCGAGTTCTCCAAGCTCGTCCCGCTCTACCCGCAGCAGCGGCTCCGCCTGGAGACCGAGCCGACCATCATGACGACCAGGATCATTGACCTGATCGCCCCGATCGGCAAGGGCCAGCGCGGCCTGATCGTGTCGCCGTCCAAGGCGGGCAAGACCCTGATCATGCAGGCGATCGCGAACGCGATTACCAAGAACAACCCCGAGTGCCACCTCATGGTTGTCCTCGTGGACGAGCGTCCTGAGGAAGTCACCGACATGCAGCGCTCGGTCAAGGGCGAGGTGATTTACTCGACCTTCGACCGGCCATCAGAGGACCACACGATGGTCGCCGAGCTTGCGATCGAGCGGGCCAAGCGACTGGCCGAAATGGGCCACGACGTCGTCGTGCTGCTGGACTCGATCACCCGGCTCGGGCGGGCTTACAACCTGTCGGCGCCGGCCAGCGGGCGGATCATGTCCGGCGGCGTGGACTCGACCGCGCTCTACCCGCCGAAGCGGTTCTTCGGCGCGGCACGCAATATCGAGCACGGCGGGTCGATCACGATCCTGGCGACCGCCCTGATCGAGACCGGCTCGCGAGCGGACGAGGTCATCTTCGAGGAGTTCAAGGGCACCGGCAACATGGAGCTGCGGCTCCGCCGCGAGCTGGCCGATAAGCGGATCTTCCCGGCCATCGACGTGGACTCGTCGGGCACCCGCAAGGAAGAGCTGCTGATGACGCCTGAGGAGCTCAAGATCGTCTGGCAGCTCCGCCGCGTGCTGCACGCGCTCGAGCCGCAGCAGGCACTCGAGGTTCTGATGGAGCGGATGAAGGAGACCAAGAGCAACGCCGAGTTCCTGCTGCACGTCCAGAAGACCACGGTGGCTTCTTAGGCGGCGGTTTCTGGCCGCGGCGTCCTCCGCGGCCCGTTCCCGGCCTTTGGCTAGCGGGAATCTGCGGGCCTGCCAGCCTGTTGAGCAAGTGGCACACTGGTGTGCCGAACAAGTGCGGTACCGGTTCACGCCCTCGGCGCTCGCGCCGCGCGGCGACCCGGCGACCGACGGAACCAGGAGAATTCATGAAGCGCGACATTCATCCCGACTACGTGGTGACTCAGGTCACTTGCACGTGCGGGAACACCTTTACGACCCACAGCACGGCGAAGAACGGCCAGATTCACGCCGATGTCTGCTCCAGCTGCCACCCGTTCTACACGGGCAAGCAGAAGATTCTCGACACCGGTGGCCGGGTGGCCAGGTTCGAGCGCCGGTTCGGCAAGCAGGGCAAGTAGCCAAGCCAGCCCGCCCACGCCGTCGGCCTGGCCGGCCATCAGAGCTGCGAGCCCGGGCTTTGGTCCGGGCTCGCAGCGACAGTTCCCGAGGAGGTAAGCAGTGCTAGAGCGGCTTGCCGACCTCGCGGCCGAGCACGCGCAGCTCGAGCGTGACCTGGCTGATCCCGCGGTGCACGCCGATCAGGACAAGGCCAGGGCGCTGGGCAGGCGGTACAGCGAGCTCACCCCGATCGTGCAGGCGTACTCCCAGTGGCGGCAGGTGAGCGGCGACCAGGCCGCCGCCGTCGAGCTGGCTGGCGAGGACCAGTCGTTCGCCGCGGAAGCGGACCAGCTTGGCCGCCGCAAGGAAGAACTCGAGCAGCGGCTCGAGCACCTGCTGGTGCCGCGTGATGCCCTTGACTCTAAGGACGTGATCCTGGAGATCAAGGCGGGCGAGGGCGGCGAGGAATCGGCGCTGTTCGCGGCCGACCTGCTGCGGATGTACCTCCGGTACGCCGAGCGGCAGGGCTGGAGGACCGAGATGCTCGACGCCACCGGCACCGGGCTCGGCGGCTACAAGGATGTGACCGTCGCGGTCAAGGCGGCGGGCCGTGGCAGCCTCGCCGGAACGCCCGACGGCGCCTGGTCGCTGCTCAAATACGAGGGCGGCGTGCACCGGGTGCAGCGCGTCCCGGTCACTGAGTCTCAGGGCCGGATCCACACCTCAGCCGCCGGCGTCATGGTCATGCCGGAGGCCGATCCGGTTGAGATCAGCATCGACCCGAATGACCTGCGGATCGACGTTTTCCGCTCGTCCGGGCCGGGCGGCCAGAGCGTTAATACCACGGACTCCGCAGTACGGATCACGCACCTGCCCAGTGGCATCGTTGTGTCCTGCCAGAACGAGAAGAGCCAGCTGCAGAACAAAGAGGCGGCGCTGCGCATCCTGCGCGCCAGGCTGCTGGCCGCGGCCCAGGAGCAAGCCGACGCGCAGGCCTCGGCCGAGCGCCGCAGTCAGGTCGCGACGGTGGACAGGTCGCAGCGGGTCAGGACCTACAACTACCCGGAGAACCGGATCTCCGACCACCGGGTCGGTTTCAAGGCGTACAACCTTGATCAGGTGCTCGACGGCGACCTAGACGCAGTTATCTCCGCCCTGACCGATGCCGACCGTGCCGACAAGATGTCTGCCGCCCGGTGAGCTTGAACGCCTCCCCGGTGAGCTGGAACGCCGCCCGATGAGCCTGTTGATGACCGAAATCGCCGTCGCGGTGTCGCGGCTAGCAGAGGCGGGCGTCGAGTCCCCGCGCGCTGACGCGGAGCTCATGGCGGCGCACCGGCACGGCGTGCCCAGGAGCGCGCTCAACCTCGTGGCCGACGCCGCCTTCAACCCCAGGTTCTGGGACGACGTCGCGCGGCGTGCGGCCCGCGAGCCGATGCAGCACATCACCGGCACCGCCTACTTCCGGTACGTCGAGCTTGAGGTCGGGCCCGGCGTGTTCGTGCCGCGGCCTGAGACCGAGGTCATGACGGGCTGGGCGATCGACCGGCTGACCGAGATGGACGTCGCCGAGCCCGTTGTCGCTGATCTGGGGACCGGCTCGGGGGCGATCGCGCTCGCCATCGCGCAGGAAGTGCCAGGGGCGCGAGTCCATGCGGTCGAGGGCGACCCGCTCGCCAGGCCGTGGACCGAGCGGAACATCGCGCGCTGCGTGGCAGCCGCGCCGCACACCAGCGGGCGAGTGAGGCTGCATGACGGTGATTTCGGCTCCGCCCTGCGCGACCTGGACGGAGCGGTGGACCTGGTGATCAGCAACCCTCCGTATATCCCGGTCGGCGCCCTCGTGCCGCCCGAGGTCGGCGAGTACGAGCCGTCTGCGGCGCTGTACTCCGGCGCCGACGGCCTCGACGCGATCCGCGTTGTCGAGCGGGTCGCAGGCCGGCTGCTGCGGCCGGGCGGCCGGGTTGCGGTCGAGCACGGCGCCCCGCAGGGCGCGGCGGTGTACTGGGTCTTCGCCGAGGAGAACGGCTGGAAGGAAACCCGCAATCATAGCGACCTCGCCGGGCTTGACCGGTTTGTCACCGCAGTCATGCCATGATCGGCCGGTCGGCCCGGCCCGCGGGCCGGGCGGTGCCTATGGCGGCCACCGCCGTGGAAGGATAATCGGCCATGAGTGACATATTCGAGTGCGCCGACGAGACGCAGCGGGCCGCCGGTCTCGCCGCGGGAACCGCAGCCGTGCTCAAGGGCGCGCTCGTCGTGCTGCCGACCGACACGGTTTACGGGATCGGCGCCGATGCCTTCCGGCCCTCGGCCGTGCAGAGCCTGCTGGCCACGAAGGGACGCGGCACAGACATGCCGCCGCCGGTGCTGGTCGGGTCCGTGCGGGCGGCCAGCGCGCTGGTGGAAGACCTGGGCCCGTACGGCCAGGAGCTGATCGACGAGTTCTGGCCGGGCGGCCTTACCGTTGTCTGCCGCGCCAGCCGGTCCCTGAAATGGGATCTCGGCGAAAGCAAGGGGACGGTAGCCGTGCGGATGCCGCAGCACTCCGTGGCTCTCGAGCTGCTGGCAGAGACCGGGCCGATGGCGGTGAGCAGTGCGAACCTGACCGGCCACCCCCCGGCCATGACCGCGGCTGATGCCCGCGAGCAATTCGGTGACGCTGTCGAGGTCTATCTCGACGGCGGGCAGTGCGAGACCGACATACCGTCCACGATCGTCGACCTGACCGGTGACATGCCGCGGTTGCTGCGCGGCGGTGCCGTCTCGATCGGGCGGCTGCGCGAGGTCGCGGCCGTGGCCATGGGACCGGACTGAACTGGGCAGCCGGACTTCGGCGACGCCGCAGGTGCCATACAGTTGATCCGATGTCTTCCGATCTCCGGACCTGGTGAGCGCGTTGCGCGAGTACGGCCTGACGCTGCTCGTCGTGGTGGCGGTCACCTACCTCTTGACGCCGCTTGTGCGCCTGGCAGCGATCAGGTTCAAGGCAGTCATCCCGGCCCGGGATCGCGACGTGCACGCCGCCTCCATCCCGCGGATGGGCGGGATCGCCATGTATCTAGGGGTAGTGGCCGGCCTGCTGGTGGCCAGCCGCCTCGTCCCGCTGCGCGATACCTTCCATGGCACCGGGCTTGTCGTTGGCCTGCTCGGAGCGGGCGGCCTGATCGTGCTCATCGGGATCGTCGATGACCGGTGGGGGATCGGTGCGATCGGCAAGCTGGCCGGCCAGATCGCCGCGGCCGCGATCCTGTTCGCGAGCGGCGCGAGGCTGACCTACTTTCCCGAGCCGCACAACGGCCTGTTCGCCCTGACCCAGAACGAGTCTGTCGTGCTGACCATCCTGGTGGTGGTCGCGACGATCAACGCGGTCAACTTCATCGATGGGCTCGACGGGCTGGCGGCAGGGATCGTGTGCATCGCCGCGAGTTCGTTCTTCATTTACTACTACTCGCTGGCCAAGGTCGTCGGCCTGTCGGCTGAAGCCGTGCCCGCGCTGGCCTCCATCCTGCTGGCCGGGGCATGCCTGGGATTCCTGCCGCACAACTTCTACCCGGCCAGGATCTTTATGGGCGACACCGGGTCGATGCTGCTCGGACTGCTGCTCGCGTACGTGCCGATCTGGGCGATCAACTCGCTCGACTTCACCACCCTGAGCTACCAGGCGAACAGGTACGCGGAAATCTTGCCGCTGCTGCTGCCCGCCGCCGTTCTCGTCATCCCGTACGTCGACATGCTGCGCGCTGTGATCAGGCGGACGCGGGCTGGCCTGTCGCCCTTCGCTGCTGACCGCAAGCACCTGCACCACATAATGATGCTGGAGATCGGCCACTCACACCGGTCGAGCGTGCTGATCCTGTATGCGTGGGCGGCGCTGTTCGCCGGCGCGGTGGTGGGCCTGTCGATCGTGACGGTGCCCCTGGCCGTGCTGATCTGGACGACCCTGGCCGCCGTGCTTGCGCTCGCGATGCTGTCGATCCCGAAGCTGCGCTGGTGGCAGCGGACTCAGTCGGAGGCCAACGGCTGGCCACCGGCCGCTGACCGCCTGCTCGGGCGGGCTGAGCAGACGGCGGAGCACGCGCCGGGACACGCCGAGGACGAGCCGGCCAAATCCGGCACGCCTGCGGACGAACCGGTGTTGCGCGCTCCTAGCAACTTCATCCCGTGAATCCCTGCAGGCTGGCGCGGTCACATCGGCCACATTCGTCACGTTCGGTAACCTGGTGGGGCCAACGCCGGAGAGCTTGTGATATCTTTCACGAGCAGCCGCACACCGCCGGCTGCGTGGCCCGTGATACGTTTCGGACGCACTGACAGCACGGGATTTGCCCGCTGCAGCGGGAGTCGCCGGGCGGATCTCAGGGACACCGACGCCGCTATGTAGATGTCGGCCGGCCAGCAGGCTGGCCGCAGCCCACCGGAGTTTGAAAACTTGATGCTGGCGAACTACGCTCAGATCGTCCGCCGGTCGGTTCTGACCACGGCGGCAGTCGGCGTGGTCATGATCATCCTCAGCGTCGCGCTCAGCGGGATCAAGGGACTGCTTGGCGCCGTTCTTGGGGTAGCTCTCGTCGCCGTGTTCTTCGGGATCAGCGTGCTCGCCGTGGGCCGGGCCGCTCGCCGGGGCCCGCAGGCCATGATGATTACCGCTCTGACGACCTATGTCGTGAAGATCCTGCTTCTGCTCTTTCTTGTGGTGCGGTTCGCCGGAACCACGGCATTCAGCTCGCGCCTATTCGGTCTCACCGCGCTCGCGTGCATCCTGGCGTGGTCGGCATCGCAGGTCGTGTGGTCGATGCGGCTGAAGCAGCCCTACGTCGAACCATCCGGACGGTGATGAGCCGTGCGGGCAAGCATGAGCGAGGCGACCGGTGATGGCCGACGATTCGCAGAACGCTGGCTGGACGATCTTCAGCTACCTGATCTCCGGCATGCTGTTCTACGCCGGGCTCGGCTGGCTGATCGGCCACTTCACGCACATCGCCATGCTGTTTCCCATCGGGGCACTGGTCGGCCTCGGGGTCGGGATCTTTGCCGTCATCTACCGATACGGG
>Ga0209131_1001871_pt1 | contig 14437 bp, 17 predicted proteins | sample GraSoi_2013_40cm_FD_185826 | JGI IMG/M metagenome (GOLD analysis project Ga0209131, IMG submission 185826) | Grasslands soil microbial communities from the Angelo Coastal Reserve, California, USA - Sample 9_17_2013_40cm (SPAdes) (version 2) | ecosystem: Environmental > Terrestrial > Soil >...
CACCCTGCCCCGCCACTCGGCAAGCCGCCGGGATTTGCCGGACAGGTCCGGGAAGCTCGCGGCAAAAAGCGTCCGGCTGGCAGCATCGCCATCCCCGAGTTGAAGGAGGAGCGGTCCGGCGATGAAGCCCGCCCCCGCCGCCGCAATTCCCGCCGCGCCCAGCAGCAAGGCCTCGCGCCGGCCCGGCGTCATGTCTTGACCATGGCGCGGACTTCGGCGATGCCGGCCCGCGCCGCGACGCGGCCGGCCGGCGAGGTCTTGAGCGCCGAGCGCTCGTCGCGGGGATCGAACAGCGAAAGCCGTAGAGGAACCCCCTGCCAGCTGAGCGAGATCACCGCTACCGCCCGGGCGCGGTCGCGGGTGTAGCGCTTCTCGTCGCTTGCCTCGTAGGGGATGTTGCGATCGAGTAGAAACAACTCCACTTCCTTGCTGCTTTCGGGGAATAGTTGCAGGTCGATTTCGGCGTAGGCGCCCGCAAGTCCCGTCAATACCGGCCCGGTGAGGTAGGGGCTGAACTGCTCGAATTCCTGCATCGCGTCCAGCGCGAGCCGGCGCAGCTCGGTGATGCGCTCCGGATGCTCATCGGCCTGGTATAGCGCCAGGTAGTCGCGCAACTCGGCCTCGATCTCGTCGTTCGCCGGCAACGCTTCGGTGTCGGCAGCCCCCAGCCGTCGCGCCGCCTTGCGCTTGGCCAGCGCAAAATCGTCGATGCCCTCCTCGGCCATGATGCGCGCGGCCGCCGCAGCGATGCGAGCGCGCATTTCTCCCCGCGCGCCCCGCGCTCCGCTCTCTCTCGCGCCGTTTCTGCGGCCCATCACCGGATAATAGCGTTGTGCATCTCCATATCCTCGGCATCTGCGGCACCTTCATGGGCGGCATCGCGGCGATCGCCCAGCAGGCCGGGCATCGCGTCACCGGCTGCGATGCCAGCGTCTATCCGCCGATGAGCGAGCAACTCGCCGCGCTCGGCATCGAGCTGGTGGAAGGCTACGGCGTCGGGCAGCTGCGCTTTGCGCCCGACCTCTGGGTCATCGGCAATGTGGTGACCCGCGGCAATCCGCTCATGGAGGCCATTCTCGATCGCGCCGACCGCTACCAATCTGGCCCCCAATGGTTGGCGGACCAGGTCTTGGGCGGAAAGTGGGTGCTAACTGTGGCTGGAACCCATGGAAAGACGACCACCTCCGCCATGCTGGCGTGGATCCTGGAAGGCGCCGGGCGCAAGCCCGGTTTCCTGATCGGCGGGATTGCGCCCGACCTCCGGGTTTCGGCCCGGATCGGCGCTGGCGAGCTTTTCGTGATCGAGGGGGACGAGTACGACACCGCCTTCTTCGACAAACGCTCCAAATTCGTGCATTACCGGACTCGGACGGCGATTCTGAGCAATCTGGAGTTCGATCATGCAGACATCTTCTCCGATCTCGCAGCGATTGAACGTCAATTCCACCATTTTGTGCGAACCCTGCCTGGGTCTGGGCGAATCCTGGTGAATGGCCGAGACCCGAATCTGAAGCATGTCTTGGCGCAGGGCTGCTGGACCCCGGTGGAAGAGTTCGGCGTCGCGGGCGGGTGGGAGGCGGGCGCGCCGGATGCAGAGGGCGGTTTCGAAGTCGCCTGGCAGGGAAGGGGGCTCGGGCGGGTGCGCTGGGGGATGGCGGGAGACTACAACCGCATGAATGCGCTTGCCGCGATCGGCGCGGCGCGCCATGCGGGGGTTGAGCCGGCTGTTGCGGTCGAGGCCTTGTCCCGCTTCCAGGGGGTGCGGCGCCGGCTGGAATTGCGCGGCACGGTACGCGGCGTGCGCGTCTACGACGATTTCGCGCACCATCCGACGGCGATCCGCGAGACGATCGCGGGCCTGCGCCAGCGCATCGAAGGATCGCGCCAGCGCGATGGCGCCGGGCGCATCCTCGCGGTATTCGAGCCGCGCTCCAACACGCTCAAGCACGGCGTGCTGAACGCGGCGCTGCCGGCGAGTTTCGCGGGCGCCGACAAGGTCTACATCAACAACGCCGGGCTCTCCTGGGATGCGCCGGCGCTGTTCGCGCCGCTCGGCGCGCGCGCGCGCTGCCTGCCCGAGCTGCCGGCCCTGGTCGAGGCCATCGCGGGCGAGGCGCGCGACGGCGACCACGTCCTGGTGATGTCGAACGGCGGCTTCGGCGGCATCCACCAGCGCCTGCTCGACGCGCTGGCGCGGAACTAAGCCGGCGATGCTGGTCTACCTGCATGGCTTCAACAGCTCGGCGGCGTCCCACAAGGCGCAGTTGATGAAAACCTATATGGAGGGGAGGGGGCTTGCTTCGCACTATGCCTGCCCGGCGCTGCCGGACGCACCCGAGGCGGCGATCGGCGTCATCCGCCAGGCGATCGCCGGCAGCGAGCCGCGCGCGCTCACCTTCATCGGCAGCTCGCTGGGTGGTTTCTATGCGACCTACCTTGCCGAGACGCTCGGCTGCCGCGCCGTGCTCGTCAATCCGGCGGTGACGCCGCACATCGGGCTCGAGGCCTACCTGGGTACGCAGAAGAACCTGCATACGGGAGAGCCCTACGAACTCACGCGCGCGCACCTCGAGGGCTGGCGCAAGCTGATCATCGAGCGCATCGACCCCGAGAAATACCTGCTGCTGCTGGAAACCGGCGACGAAGTGCTCGACTGGCGCGTCGCCGCGCGAAAATACGAGGGCGCGCGCATGGTGGTGCGCGACGGCGGCGACCATTCGCTGCAGTGCTTTGCCGAATTGATGCCGAAAATCCTCGCTTTTGCGCGCCTGCAGGCGGCCTCCTGATGGCGACCAACGTTCTCTACGAAGAAGACGGCGAGTTCAAGGTCGGCGCGGTGCTGTCGCAGAGCCCGGCCTCCTTCCAGGTCGAGAGCCCGCACGGCCGGCGCTCGAAAATCAAGGCGGCCAGCGTGGTGCTGAGCTTCGAGCGGCCCTCCGGCGCGGAATTGCTCGCCGAGGCGCGCAAGTTCGCCGAGGGGCTGGACACGGATTTCCTGTGGCAATGCCGCAAGGGGGCGGAGTTCGGCTTCCAGGACCTCGCGCGCGACTATGTAGGACACGAACCGGCGCCGGCGGAAACCGCGGGCGTGCTGCTCAAGCTGCACTCGGCGCCGATGTACTTCTACCGGCGCGGCCGCGGGCGCTACCAGGCGGCGCCCGAGGAGACGCTGCGGCTCGCGCAGGCGGGCCTGGCGAAAAAGAAGCTGCTGCAGGAACGCATCGCGCAGTGGGCCGAGCGGCTCTCGCGCTTCGAATGCCCGCCCGAAATCGCGCGCCTGCGCGACGAGCTGCTCTACCAGCCCGACCGCGGCAAGCCGGAGACCCAGGCCCTGCTGAAGGCCTGCGAGCAAAGCGGCTTGTCGGCGGCGCGCCTGTTCGAGCGCTGTGGCCTGCTGGGCGACAGCCACGCCTACCACCTCGGCCGCTTCGTGCATGAATTCTTTCCGCACGGACTGGATTTTCCCGCCCACGAAGCGGTGCTGCCGCCGGCGGACCTGCCGCTTGCGCCGGCCGCCGCGTTCAGCCTGGACGACACGGGCACCACGGAGATCGACGACGCTTTCTCGGTGACGCGCGTCTCGGACGATGAAATCCGCATCGGCATCCACATCGCCGCGCCGGGCCTCGCCTTCGCGCCGGGCTCGTCGCTCGATGCGATCGCGCGCGAACGGCTCTCCACCGCCTATATGCCGGGCCGCAAATTCACCATGCTGCCCGAGGACGCCATCGCGCCGCTGTCGCTTGAAGAGGGCAGCGAGCGGCCCGTGCTGTCGCTCTATCTGAATGTAGGCGCCAAGGACTACGCGCTGCGCGGGCGCCATTCGCGGCTGGAGCGAATCCACGTGGCCGCCAACCTGCGCCACGCCTCGCACGACGCGCTGAATGCCGCCTTCGAGGGCGGTCGTGCCGGGGGCGCCCTGGGGCTGCCTTTCGAGGAGGAGCTGCACACGCTCTGGCAGGTCGCGCTCGCGCTGGAGGTGGGCCGCGGCAAGCCGAGCGTCAATGTCGCGAACCTGGACTTCGTGTTCCGTGTCGAAGACGGCAAGGTGGCGATCGAAGCGCGCAAGCGCGGCGCGCCGCTCGACAAACTGGTCGCCGAACTGATGATCCTCGCCAACACCACCTGGGGCGAAGTGCTCGCGGAGCGCGACGTCGCCGCTCTCTATCGCGTGCAGGCGTCGGGCAAGGTGCGCATGAGCGTGCATCCGGAAATGCACGAAGGCCTGGGCGTCGCTACCTACGGCTGGTTCACCTCGCCCTTGCGCCGCTACGTCGACCTCGTCAACCAGTGGCAGCTGGCCGCGGCCCTGCGCGGCGGGCGCGCGCCGTTTTCGCGCAATTCCGAAGCGCTGCTGTCGGCCTTGCGCGCTTTCGAGCTGACCGCCGCGCGCTACGACGAGCACCAGCGCGCGATGGAGCATTACTGGTGCCTGCGCTGGGTCGAGCAGGAGCGCGCCGAGCGCGGGCAGGGCGTGCTGGAAGTGGAAGGCACGGTGTTGCGGGAGAACCAGGTGCGCGTCGACCACCTGCCGCTGGTGCTGCGCGTCGCCTCGCTGCCGGAACTGGAGGCCGGCAGCCGGGTGCGCATCGCGCTCGAGCCCGCGGACCTGATCGAGCGCAGCGTGGCCTGCGTCTGGCGCGCCACGCTCGGGCAAGCTGCGCTGTAAAGGCCTAAAATGGTTAAAGAACTTCGCCGAACGAGGTGAAATTGCAGGCGAGCGCCGCGAGCATGCTGCTGGATCCGCGCGAGTACTGGGGGGGCCTCGACCGCCAGTCCCGGCTGCTCTGGATATCAGTGGCGGCATCGATCCTGCTGCACACGGTGCTGATGTTCATCCACTTCCGTTTTCCGGACGCGCTGCGCTGGAAGTCGGCCAACCAGCCGCTGGAAGTCGTGCTGATGAACGCCAAGAGCCGCGACCGGCCGGATCGCGCCAAGGCGCTCGCGCAGGCCAATCTCGACGGCGGCGGCAATACCGACGAGCGGCGCCGCGCCAGCAGCCCGCTGCCGGTGACCAACCCGAAGGATCCGGGCCGCGACCTGGCCGAAATGCGGCGCCGGCAGCGCGAGCTCGAAGCGCAGCAGCAGCGGCTGCTCGCGCAGGCACGCGAAACGCGCGCCTCGGTGCCGGCGGAAGGGCAGGGCAGGAATCCGGTCGAAGAGCCCACGCCGCAGGTCAGCGGCCGCGACATGGCGGACCGGTCGCTCGCCATGCTGGACCTGCAGGCGCAGATCGCGCGCCAGACCCAGGCTTACCAGGAGCGGCCGCGCAAGCGCTTCATCGGCGCGAATGCGCGCGAATACCGCTTCGCGCAGTACGAAGAGGACTGGCGCTCCAAGATCGAGCGCGTGGGCACGCTCAATTACCCGGCCGAGGCGCGCGGCAAGCTGTACGGCGTGCTGCAGTTGACTGTGACCATCCGACCCGACGGCGGCGTGGATTCGATCGAACTGAACCGCTCCTCGGGCCTCAAGGTCCTCGACCAGGCCGCCTTTCGCATCGTCAAGATGGCGGCGCCCTTCGCGGTGTTCCCGGCCGAAATCCGCAAGGATACGGACCTGCTGGTGATCACCCGCACCTGGTTCTTCGCGCAAGGCGACAAGGTCTGGACTGAATGACCGACCGGTATGCGGTGATCGGGAACCCGGTCGCGCATTCACAGTCGCCCTGGATCCACGCCGAGTTCGCGCGCCAGACGGGCCAGGACATCGAGTACCTGCGCATCGAAGCGCCGCTGGCGGGCTTCGCGCGCAGCGTCGATGAATTCCGCGCTGCCGGGGGACGCGGCGCCAACGTCACCGTACCGTTCAAGGAGCAGGCTTTCCAGTATTGCCGGAATGCCGTAACGGAGCGGGCGCGCGCGGCGGGCGTGGTGAATACCCTGGTTTTCCAGAACGGCAGTACGCACGGCGACAACACGGACGGCGTGGGTCTGCTGCGCGATCTCACGACCAATCTGCGGCGCGTCATCGCCGGCCAGCGCGTGCTGCTGATGGGCGCGGGCGGCGCGGCGCAGGGTGTGCTCGCGCCTTTGGTGGAGGCGCGTCCGCGGCGCCTGGTCGTGGCCAACCGCACCGCCGGGAGGGCGCGCACGCTCGCGCAGCGCTTCGGCGCGGCCGCGGGCGGCGGCTACGATGAATTTCGCGGCGAGCAGTTCGACCTGCTGGTCAACGCCACGTCGGCCGGCCTTGCCGGAGAGGCGCCGCCGCTCGCGCCAGCGGCGTTTGCGCCGGGGGCGCTCGGCTACGACATGGTCTACGGCCGCGACACGCCGTTTCTCGCCATGGCGCGCGCCGCCGGCGCGCAGGCCTGCGACGGCAGCGGCATGCTGGTCGAGCAGGCCGCCGAGTCCTTCCTGCTCTGGCGCGGCCAGCGGCCCGATACCGCGCCGGTGCTGGCGGCGCTGCGCGGGCGCTGAGCGCGCAAAGTGGCGGTCGGCATGCTGCGCGGCCTGCGCATCGCCTGGAAAGCCTTCTGCTACGGCCTCGGCGCATTCGTCATCGCCGGCCTCGCCGTGCAGGGCTGGTACTACGCCCACGTGCTTTGGTGGCGCAGCTACCAGCCTGCGGCGAGTGCGTTCATGGAAGCGCGCATCGAGCGGCTGCGCGAGAAGGATCCGAAGGCAAAGCTCATCCACCAGTGGGTGCCCTACGAGCGCATCTCGGTGCAATTGAAGCGCGCGGTAGTGGCCGCGGAGGATGCGAAATTCGTCGACCACGAGGGCTTCGACTGGGAGGCGATTTCCAAGGCGATTGAGAAGAATGAGCGCCAGGGCAAGGTGGTCTCGGGGGCTTCGACCATCAGCCAGCAGCTGGCGAAGAACCTGTTCCTGTCGGGCGAGCGCTCCTGGTTGCGCAAGGGCCAGGAGGCGGTCATCACCTGGATGCTCGAAGCCACGCTCAGCAAGCGGCGCATCCTGGAGCTCTACCTGAACTACGCCGAATGGGGCGAGGGCGTGTTCGGCGCCGAAGCCGCCGCGCGCTACCACTTCGGCACCAACGCGGCAAACTTGAGCGCGCAGCAGGCCGCGTTCCTCGCGGCGATCCTGCCCAGCCCGCGCCGCTACGTGGCCGGGCGCGTGACCCCCTATGTCGCGGGCCGCATCGGGACCATACTTGCGCGCATGCCCGCCGCGCAGATTCCCTAGCCGAGCAGGATCATCCCCGCGTGATATGAGCGAGTTGCCGACCCGCCTCGAAGTCGAGGACCTGCAGCAGAACCTGCGCGTGGTCCAGGATAGCCTCGCGCAGCAGCGCGCGCCGGCCGAGCTGCGCAGCGCGCTCGACAAGCTGCACCCGGCCGACGTCGCCTACATCCTCGAAGCGCTGCCGCTGGAGGAACGGCAGGTGGTCTGGGACCTGGTCAAGGCCGAGCGCGAGGGCGAGATCCTGCTCGAGCTCTCCGAGGCGGTGCGCGAGTCGCTCATCGCGACCATGGATTCCAAGGAACTGGTCGCGGCGGCCGAAACCCTCGAGGCCGACGAGATCGCCGACCTCGCGCCCGACCTGCCCGCGGCGGTGGTGCAGGACGTCATCCGCGCGCTGCCGGCGGAGGAGCGCGTGCTGCTGCGCGCGGCGCTGTCCTACGACGAGGGCACGGTGGGCGCCTTGATGGAATTCGACCAGGTCAGCGTGCGCGCCGACGTTTCGCTGGAGGCGGCCACGCGCTACCTGCGCGCGCTGGACGAGCTGCCCGCGCACACCGATCAGCTGTTCGTGGTCGACCGCGGCGGCAAGCTGCTCGGGACGCTGCCGCTTGCGCGCCTTATCGTGAGCGACCTGGCGCGCGAAGTCGGCGCAGTGATGATCCCCGAGAGCGTCAAGCTGCATCCCGAAGACCGCGCCGAGGACGCGGCGCAGGCCTTCGAGCGCTATGACCTGGTGTCGGCGCCGGTGGTCGACCTCATCACCGGCGCGCTGGTGGGGCGCCTCACCGTGAATTCGGTGGTCGACTACATCCGCGCCAACAGCGCCGAGAAGCAGCTCGCCGAGGCCGGCCTGTCCAAGGAAGAGGACGTGTTCGCGCCGGTCTGGAACAGCTTTCGCAACCGCTGGTCCTGGCTGGCGATCAACCTGGTGACCGCCTTCATCGCCTCGCGCGTGATCGGCGCCTTCGAGGGTTCGATCGAGAAGCTGGTCGCGCTCGCCGCGCTGATGCCGATCGTCGCCGGCATCGGCGGCAATTCGGGCAACCAGACCATCACCATGATCGTGCGCGCGCTGGCGCTGGGGCAGATCCAGGCGAGCTACTGGCGCAAGCTGATCGGCAAGGAACTGGGCGTGGCGACGCTGAACGGCGTGCTCTGGGGCGGGCTGCTCGGCGTCGTCACCTACGTGCTCTACGGCAACGTCGCGCTGGCCGGCGTGATGGCGCTCGCGATGCTGCTCAATCTCCTGCTGGCCGCGGCGATGGGCGTCACGATCCCCTATCTGCGCGCAAGGTTTGGGCGAGACCCTGCGGTCGGGTCGTCCGTCCTGATCACTGCGTGCACCGACTCCGGCGGATTTTTCATTTTCCTGGGATTGGCCACGCTGTTCCTGCTGCGATGATCGTCACGCGCATCTACGCCGCGGCCGATGGCAGCGCGCGCATCGAGCGCCGCGAAGTGCCGATGCAGCCCGACGCGAGCGGCAGGGCGACCTCCGCCGATCTGCCGGCGCTGCGCTTCTTCTTCCGCGACACGCCGCCCGCGCACGTGAATCCGAAACACCGCGCGCCGCAGCGGCAGTTCATCTTCGTCACTTCGGGCGTCGGCGAAATCGAGCTCGGCGACGGCACGCGTCACCGTTTCCGGCCGGGCGATATCCTGTTCGCGGAGGACACCACGGGCGAGGGCCATGTGACGCGCACGCTCGAAGGCACGCGCGGCTTTGCGCACGTGCCGGTGCCGGAGGCCTTCGACATCACGCGCTGGCCGCTGGCCGGCTAGCTTGCCGCTTTGAACGCCTCGCGCGCGGCTGCGCAGGTCGCCTCGACCTCCGTCGTGCCATGGGCGGCGGAGACGAAGCCCGCTTCGTAAGCGGAGGGCGCCAGATAGACGCCTTGCGCCAGCATCGCGTGGAAGAATTTGTTGAACCGATCCTTGTCGCACTGCATGACCTCGGCGAAGCTCTTCGGCGGCGCCGTGCGGAAGTACAGGCCGAACATGCTGCCGATCGACTGCGCGGAGAAAACGACCTTTGCTTTTCGCGCTTCGTCGGTCAAACCGTGAATGAGTGTCTGCGTGGTTTTTTCTATTTTCGATTGGAATTCTTTTTCTTCCACCAGCTTCAACGTCGCCAGTCCGGCAGCGACGGCAACCGGATTGCCCGACAGCGTTCCGGCCTGGTAGACCGGCCCGAGCGGCGCGATTTTCTGCAGGATGTCGCGCCGGCCGCCGACCGCGCCGACTGGCAGGCCGCCGCCGATCACTTTGCCGAGCGTGGTCAGGTCCGGCCGGATGGCGTAGCGCGCTTGCGCGCCGCCGAGCGCGACGCGGAATCCCGTCATGACTTCGTCGAAGATCAAGACGGCGCCGTGCGCGGCGCAGTTCTTCTGCAGCGATTCGAGGAAACCCGGCCCGGGCAAAACCAGGTTCATGTTGCCGGCCACGGGCTCAACGATCACGCAGGCGATCTGTTGGCCTTTTTCCTTGAACAGATTTTCAACTTGAGCGGTGTCGTTGTAATCCAGCACCAGCGTATGCGCGGCGGTTTCCGGCGGTACGCCCGCGGAACTTGGGTTGCCGAAGGTGAGGGCGCCCGAGCCCGCCTTGACGAGCAGGCTGTCGGCGTGACCGTGATAGCAGCCCTCGAATTTCACGATCAGGCTGCGGCCGGTGAAGCCGCGCGCGAGCCGGATCGCGGTCATGGTCGCCTCGGTGCCCGAGGAGACGAGGCGCAGCATCTCGATCGAAGGGACGAGACGGCAAATCACCTCGGCGAGCTCGATCTCGGCTTCGGTGGGTGCGCCGTAGGAAAGCGCCATGGCGGCGGCGGCCTGCACCGCCTCGACCACCGCCGGATGCGTATGCCCAAGCACCATCGGTCCCCAGGAGCCGACATAGTCGATGTAGCGCTTGCCGTCGGCGTCCCACAGGTGCGGGCCTGACGCGCGCTCGAAAAAAGGCGGCGTGCCGCCGACCGCACCGAAGGCGCGCACGGGCGAGTTCACCCCCGCGGGAATGCGCTCGCGCGCGCGCTCGAACAGCGCCTTATTGCGTGTGCTCATGCCGGAACAGCTTACCGTATGCGCGCGCGCGCTCGGCGATGTCGGCCGCGTCGAACAGGTTGGAGACCACCGCCAGCGCATCGGCGCCGGCTTCGAGCAATTGCGGCGCGTTCTCCAGCGTGATGCCGCCGATGGCGACCAGCGGAACGCCGAGCGTCCGGGCTTCGCTGAACAGCGCATGCGGCGCCCGCACCGCGGAAGGTTTGGTGGGGGAGGGGAAGACGCTGCCGAAGGCGACGTAGTCCGCGCCCGCCGCCACGGCTGCGCGCGCGGCAGCGAGCGAGTCGTAGCAGGAAGCGCCCAGCAGCTTGCCGCCGAGACGCGCGCGCGCTTCGGCGAGCGCGCCGTCGTCGCGCCCGAGATGCACGCCGTCGGCGCCGCACTCCAGCGCGAGCGCCAGATCGTCGTTGACGATAAAGGGCACGCTGCGGCGCCGGCAGAGCGCGAGGAGGGCACGGGCTTCCTGAATGTCCTGCCGGCCTTTGCGCCGGTATTGCAGGGCCGAAATGCCGCCTTCGAGCGCTTGGGCAACGCTGTCCAGCAATGCGTCGCGATCAGCCGCCTCGGGCGTGATGGCGTAAAGCCCGCGCAGCTTCATTTGGCGCCGAAAAAGCGATTCGGCAGATGCTGGCCGCGGCCGGGACGAAAGCCAGCCTTCAGCGCTTGCCAGGTGTAGTCCTGCGCCTGCCGCACCGCCTCTTCGATCGCGAGTCCCCTGGCGAGGAAGGCGGCGATGGCGGATGCGAGCGTGCAACCGGAGCCGTGGTAGTCGCCCGGCAGGCGCGGCCAGGCGTCCTCGCGCAGCCTGCCGTCCGCGCCGTAGAGCGTATTGGTGACCTGCGCGCCGGCTTCGTGCGTGCCGGTGACGAGCACGTACCGGCAACCCAGTTTCGCGAGCGCGCGCGCGCAACCCGGCAGGTCCGCATCCGGCGCGGCGAGCGCCAAGCGCCGCGTCTCGAGGCTGTTCGGCGTCAGTACGGTGGCGCGTGGCAGCAGGAATGCGCGCAGCGCCTGCAGCGTGTCGTCGTCGGCAAGCGGGTCGCCGCGGCCGGACGCCAGCACCGGGTCGAGCACGACCGGCGTGCGCGGATGCTCGGCGAGGATCGCCGCGACGGCCTCTGCGTTGCGCGCCGAACCGAGCAGCCCAAGTTTGAACGCTGCGACCGGGATGTCGGCGAGGACGCCGCGCGCCTGGCGCGTGATCCACGCCGCATCGAGCGCGAGGACGCCGTCGACGCCGCGCGTGTCCTGCGCGGTGATGGCCGTGAGCACCGAGAGCGGATGGCAGCCCAGGCTTGCGATGGTGAGCAGGTCCGCCTGCAGGCCCGCGCCGCCGGTCGGATCGGCGGCGGCGAAGGCAAGAACGATCGGGGGCGACGACGACATGCGTTAATATCCGACGCAATTTTACTGTTCCGCCACCCATGACCGAGCAGCAAGTTCAATACAAGACCTGGATGTGCCTCATCTGCGGATGGGTGTACGACGAAGCAGCGGGACTCCCCGGCGAAGGCATCGCGCCGGGCACGCGCTGGGAGGATGTGCCGATGAACTGGACCTGTCCCGAATGCGGCGCGCGCAAGGACGACTTCGAGATGGTGGAGATCTAGCGGCGCGGTGCAGCGGCGCGCGCGCAGGCGCCGGCGCGCCGGAGGACATTGCGCTAAAATAGTGTCAAGCGTGTCCTCGATCAATCTGACGAATCATTTCCTGATCGCCATGCCCAACATGGCCGATCCGTACTTTTCCAGGACCCTGACCTACGTTTGCGAGCACAACGAGCAGGGCGCGCTCGGCATCGTCGTCAACCGCCCCATCGACATGACCCTGCAGGCGCTGTTCGAGCGCCTGTCGCTCAAGCTCAAGGACCAGGCCTGCGCTGACGCGCCGGTCTACTTCGGCGGTCCGGTGCAGACCGACCGCGGCTTCGTGCTGCACCTGCCGGCGGGGGAATGGCAGGCGACCATCAAAGTACGCGATGCCATCGGCCTTACCACCTCCAAGGACATCCTCGAGGCCGTCGGCCGCGGCGAAGGGCCGGCGAAAATGCTGGTATCGCTCGGCTACGCCGGCTGGTCGGCGGGCCAGATCGAGCATGAGCTGAAGCAGAACGCCTGGCTCACGGTCGAGGCCAAGGACACGATCATTTTCGACCTGCCGGCCGACGAGCGTCTGCCGGCCGCGATGCACTTGCTGGGCCTCGATTACGCGCGGCTCGCCGACCAGGCGGGACATGCCTGACCCGGCCGGCCGAACCGTCCTCGCCTTCGATTTCGGTTTGCAGCGTATTGGCGTGGCGGTCGGCGAGGCGGCGCTCGGCAGCGCGCATCCGCTGCCTGTCCTTACCGCGGCGACGCAGCCCGGCCGCCTCACCGCGATCGAGCGGCTGGTGAAGCAATGGCAGCCGGCGCTGCTGCTGGTCGGGCGGCCGCTCGGCGAGGACGGCGCGCCGCACGAAATGACGCGGCGCGCCGAGCGCTTCGCGCGCCAGTTGAACGGCCGCTTCGGCCTGCCGGTGGAGCTGGTGGACGAACGCTACAGCTCCGCGGAAGCCGAAAGCCGCGTGCGCGCGGCCTATGGCGCGCGCAAGGCGGCCGAGCTCGCACGCGGCAAGGCGCTCGATTCGCAGGCCGCGCAACTGGTACTCGAGCAGTATTTCAATGGCCGGCAAGCTACCTGACGCCGAAGCGCTGCTGCCCGGGCTCGCCGCCGGGATCAAGGCGCGCGTGACGCCGGCCTCCGCGATGATCGGCCTGCATACCGGCGGCGCCTGGGTCGCCGAGCGCCTGCACCCGCTGCTGGGCCTCAAGGAAGCGCTCGGGCTCATGGATATCGCCTTCTATCGCGACGACTACGCCAAGGAAGGCCTGAAGCACGATCCCAAGCGCACGCGCATCCCCTTCGAGGTCGAGGGCAGGGACATCCTGCTGGTGGATGACGTGCTCTACACCGGGCGCACGGTGCGCGCGGCCATGAACGAGCTGTTCGATTACGGGCGGCCCAAGAGCATCGCGCTGGTGGTGCTCGCCGACCGCGGCGGCCGGCAGCTGCCGATCGAAGCGCAGCACTGCGGCGCGCGGCTCGAAGTCCCCGCGGGCAAGCGCCTGCGCCTGAAACGCAGCGCCAACGGCAAGCTGTCGCTGGAGCTCGAGGATGTCGACCGTGCAGAATAACCCGCAGCTCAACGCCAACGGCGAGTTGCAGCACCTGCTGTCCATCGAAGGGCTGCCGCGCGAAATCCTCGAGCAGATCCTCGTCACCGCGGAATCTTTCGCCGGGGTCACCGAGCGCGAAGTGAAAAAGGTGCCGCTGCTGCGCGGCAAGAGCGTGTTCAACCTGTTCTTCGAGGCCTCGACGCGCACGCGCACCACCTTCGAGATCGCCGCCAAGCGGCTCTCGGCCGACGTCATCAACCTCAACGTCGCGGTGAGCTCGCAATCGAAGGGTGAATCGCTGCTCGACACCGTCGCCAACCTGTCGGCGATGCAGGCCGACCTGTTCGTCGTGCGGCACGGCTCCTCGGGTGCGCCCTACCTGATCGCGCGCCACGTCAAGCCGCACGAGCACGTGATCAACGCGGGCGACGGGCGGCACGCCCATCCGACGCAGGGGCTGCTCGACCTCTACACCATCCGCCACTACAAGAAGGATTTCAGCCGGCTGCGCGTGGCCATCGTCGGCGACGTGCTGCATTCGCGCGTGGCGCGCTCGCTGATCCACGGCCTCACCACGCTCGGCGCGCCCGAGGTGCGCGTGATCGGGCCGCAGACGCTGATGCCCGCGGGCGTCGAGGCGCTCGGCGTGCGCGTGTTCCACGACATGCGCGCGGGCCTCAAGGATTGCGACGTGGTGGTGATGCTGCGGCTGCAGAACGAGCGCATGAACGGGCCGCTGCTGCCCTCGGCCCAGGAATTCTTCAAGAATTACGGCCTCACGGCCGAGAAGCTCGCGCTGGCCAAGCCCGATGCGATCGTCATGCACCCGGGCCCGATGAACCGGGGCGTCGAGATCGATTCGCCGGTCGCCGACGGCCCGCACTCGGTGATCCTGCCGCAGGTCACCTTCGGCATCGCGGTGCGCATGGCGGTGATGTCGATCGTGGCGGGCAACTGATGAAGCTGCTCATCAAGGGCGGACGTATCGTGGATCCGGCCAGCGGCCGGGACGAAGTAGGGGATGTTTTCATTTCTGATGGAAAGATTTCCGGCAAGAAAGAAAAAGCAG
>Ga0209131_1001872_pt1 | contig 14437 bp, 13 predicted proteins | sample GraSoi_2013_40cm_FD_185826 | JGI IMG/M metagenome (GOLD analysis project Ga0209131, IMG submission 185826) | Grasslands soil microbial communities from the Angelo Coastal Reserve, California, USA - Sample 9_17_2013_40cm (SPAdes) (version 2) | ecosystem: Environmental > Terrestrial > Soil >...
ATGCATATTGCAACGAGGAAAGCCGGGAAGAAAAGGGAGAACCGTTGCTCTACCAGTCGTTTCAGGCGATCGCCGATGCGAGTCTTCATGCGCGCATGCTTTCGAGCGTCCTGAACGATGCCTTCCACAACTCTTGGCGCGGCGCCCCGTTCTATCCGGCGTCGAAGCTCGCCGCGCTGCTGGAGCTCGTCTCGCTCGCCGGCCTGACGCACGCACGCCCGGAGTTCGCCATCGGCTCGGTCGAATCGAACGGCGTGGAATGCACGGTGCGCGAGGAAGTCGTGCTGGCGCGGCCGTTCGGCTCCCTGCTGCGCTTTCGCAAGGAAGGCGCGCCGCTTCGCAACGAAGAGCCGCCACGGCAGCCGCGCGTGCTGGTGGTCGCGCCGATGTCGGGACACTTCGCCACGCTTCTGCGCGCGACGGTGCGCACGCTCCTCGCGGACCACGACGTCTATATCACCGACTGGCACAACCCGCGCGACGTGCCGCTGTCGCAGGGCCGGTTCGGCTTCGACGAATACGTGCTTCAGCTCGTCGAATTCCTGGAGACGATCGGGCCGGGCGCGCATCTCCTCGCGGTGTGCCAGCCCGCGGTCGCGGCGCTCGCGGCCGTGTCGCTCATGGCGCAGGACGCTAGCCCCGCGCAGCCGATCAGCCTCACGCTCATGGCCGGCCCGGTGGACGCCCGCCAGAATCCCACCAAGGTGAACGAGCTCGCGACGAGCAAGCCGATCGAGTGGTTCGAGAGCAACCTGATCTCGCGCGTGCCGGCGCGCTTCGCCGGCAGCGCGCGCCGTGTCTATCCGGGCTTCGTGCAGCTGAGCGCATTCATGGCGATGAACCTCGAGCGCCACGTCAACGCTTTCGCAGAGATCTACAAGGCGCGTCTGCGCGGCGACCGCGCGAAGGCCGAGGCGACCCGGCGCTTCTACGACGAGTATTTCGCCACCATGGATCTGCCGGCGGAGTTCTACCTCGAGACGGTCAAGACGGTGTTCCAGGACTATTCCCTCGCCAAAGGCGAGCTCTCGGTGCGCGGCCGCAAGATCGAGCCGCGCGCGATCCGCCGCATGGCTTTGCTCACCGTCGAAGGCGAGCGCGACGATATCTGCGCGGTCGGCCAGACGCTCGCGGCGCAGGACCTGTGCGCCGGCGTGCGGCCTTACCTCAAGCGCCACCACGTCCAGACCGGCGTCGGCCACTACGGCGTTTTCAGCGGCAAGCGCTGGGAGACCGGCGTCTATCCGCAGGTGCGCGATGTCATCCAGATGGCCGAGCAGACGCTCAGAGCCCACTAACCCAAGGGAGAAAATAAAATGTCGAACCATTCACGCCGCGATGTGTTGAAGGCCCTGGGCGCCGCCGGCCTCGCCGGCGCGCTGAGCCCCGCCTTCGCCCAGGGAAGGAAGCTCGTGGTCGGCGTCATCTACGTGGGGCCGCGGGACGACTACGGCTACAACCAGGCGCAGGCGCAGGCCGCGGCGGCGCTGAAGAAGATGCCGGGGATCACGGTCGTCGAGCAGGAAAAGGTGCCGGAGACTTCCGACGTCCAGAAGGTGATGGCCTCCATGATCGAGCAGGACGGCGCCGCGCTCATCTTCCCGACCTCGTTCGGCTACTTCGACCCTCACGTGCTGAGGACGGCGGAGAAATATCCGAAGGTGCGCTTCGCGCACTGCGGCGGGCTCTGGACCCAGGGCAAGCATCCGATGAACACCGCCAGCTACTTCGGCTATATCGACGAGTGCCAGTACATCAACGGCATCGCCGCCGGCCACGCGAGCAAAACGAAGAAGATCGGCTTCATCGCCGCCAAGCCCATCCCGCAGGTGCTGCGCAACATCAACGCCTTCACGCTCGGCGCGAAGAGCGTCGATCCGAAGATCGCCTGCCAGCTCATCGTCACCGGCGACTGGTCGCTTCCGGTGAAGGAAGCCGAAGCCGCGAACAGCCTGATCGACCAGGGCGTGGACGTGATCACCTGCCACGTCGACAGCCCGAAGGTCGTCGTCGAGACGGCCGAGCGGCGCGGCATCTACGTCTGCGGCTATCACGCCGGCCAGGGCGCGCTCGCGCCGAAGGGCTACCTCACCGGCGCGGAGTGGAACTGGCTCCCGGTCTACAGCGATCACGTCGCGGCGGCCCTCGAAGGCAAGCCGATGCAGAACTTCATGCGCGGCGGATTGAAGGAGGGCTACGTGAAGATGTCGCCCTACGGCGCGGCGCTGCCCGAGGCCGGGCGCAAGAAGGCCGACGCGGCGCTGGCCGAGATGAAGAAAGGCACCTACGCCATCTTCAAGGGCCCGCTCAAGGACAACGCCGGCAAGGAAGTCATCGCCGCGGGCACCGCCTACAGGCAGACCGAGCCGGTGCTCGAGCAGATGGGCTACCTGGTCGAGGGCGTGGCCGGCAAGGTCTGAGGCCGGGATGGCGTCCGCGGGCGAAGCGTTCGCGATATCGCTCGCGGCCCTGGCGGCGGCGCTGGCGCTGTTCGGCGTTTTCATGGCCGCGCTCGGGCACAGCCCGCTGGAGGTCTACAGCCTCATCTGGCGCGGCGGATTCGCGAGCGGCTTCGCCTGGCAGAACACGCTGACGCGCGCCGCGCCGCTCATCCTTACAGCGCTTTGCGTCGCGATCCCGGCGCAGGCCGGATTGATGGTGCTCGGCTCGGAGGGCGCGCTGGTGCTCGGCGGCCTCGCCGCCGCCGTGACCGGCCACGCGCTGGCGGGAAGCGCGCCGATGACGGTGAAGCTCGCCATGGCCCTCGGCGGAATGCTCGCCGGCGGTCTGTGGGTCGCCGCCGCGGGCGCGCTGCGCCAGTACCGCGGCGTGAACGAGACGATCTCCAGCCTGCTCCTCACCTACATCGCGCTCGCGCTGTTCAACCACATGGTGGAAGGACCGCTGCGCGACCCGGCGAGCCTGAACAAGCCTTCGACGCATCCGATCGGCCAGGCGAGCATGCTCGGCAGCATTCCGGGATTCGACGTGCACTGGGGCCTCGCCTTCGGCGTCGTGTTCTGCGCGGCGATGTACGTCCTGGTCCGGCACACCACCTGGGGCTTCGCGCTGCGCATCGTCGGCGGCAATCCGCGCGCCGCGCAGCTCGCCGGCCTGCCCGCGTCGCGCCTGATCGTGCTCGCGTGCTTCCTCGGCGGCGCGGCGTCGGGCCTCGCCGGCATGGTGGAAGTCGGCGCGGTGCACGGCACCGCGAACGCCTCGCTGATCGCGGGCTACGGCTACACCGGGATCCTGGTCGCGTTCATCGCGCGCCAGAATCCCATTGCGATCATTCCCGTGGCGATTCTCCTGGGCGGCATCGCCGTTTCCGGCGGCATGCTGCAGCGCCGGCTCGACCTGCCCGACGCCACCGTGCTCGTGCTGCAGGGCATCGCGTTCCTTACGATCCTCGCCAGCGAAACGCTCTACGGACGGTTTCGTTTCAATTTTCGGTGGGTTGGTTTTCTCTTTTTTATGAAAGACAGAGAACCAAAACCAAGGCGGGTGGAGGTGAATCCATGACCGAGCTCGGCTGGTGGGGCGTGCCGGTCGCGGTGCTCGGCGGCGCGCTGCGCGTCAGCACGCCGTTCCTGTTCGTCAGCCTCGGCGAGGCGATCACCGAGCGTAGCGGCCGCATCAACCTCGGCCTCGAGGGCATCCTGGTCATGGGCGCGATGAGCGGCTACGCCGTCTCCTATTGGAGCGGCAACCCCTGGCTTGGCGTGCTCGCGGCCGGCGGCGCGGGCATGCTGCTCGGGTTGCTGCACGGGCTGATCTGCAACCTGCCGCGCGTGAACGACATCGCGGTGGGAATCGGCCTCATGCTGTTCGGCACCGGGCTCGCGTTCTTTCTCGGCAAGCCGTTCGTGCAGCCGAAGGCGCCGACCCTGCCATCGATTCCGTTCGGCTGGTGGAGCGATCTTCCGCAGCTCCAGTCGGCGCTCCAGGTCAGCCCGCTCTTCCTCATCGGCCTCGCGCTCGCGCTCGCCCTCGCCTGGGCGTTCCGCAACACGCGCTGGGGACTGGTGGTGCGCATGGTGGGCGACAGCTCCGACGCGGCGCGCGCGATGGGCTACAACGTCGACGTCGTGCGCACGCTGTCCACGGCGGCGGGCGGCTTCCTCGCCGGCGTCGGCGGCTCGTTCCTCTCGCTCTACTACCCCGGGAGCTGGAGCGAGGGCCTCTCCAGCGGCCAGGGCTTGATGGCGGTGGCGCTGGTGATCTTTGCGCGCTGGAATCCGCTCTGGTGCTTCTTCGCGGCGCTGCTCTTCGGCGGCGCGGGCTCGCTCGGCCCGGCGCTGCAGGCGGTCGGCGTCACTTCGGGCTACTACCTCTTCAACGCCGCGCCTTACCTGCTGACGCTGGGAATCATGATCGCGACCTGCTCCACCCGCCGCACGCTGGCGGGCGCGCCCGGCGAGCTGAGCATCAACCGCTGACCGCCATGCCCCTCGTCGCCGCCGATCCGTATCCGTGGCCCTTCGACGCAGACCTGCGCCCGGCGAATACCGCGCTGGTGATCATCGACATGCAGACCGACTTCTGCGGCGCCGGCGGCTACGTGGACAAGATGGGCTACGACCTCGCCCTCACGCGAGCGCCCGTCGTGCCCATAAAGAATCTCCTGGGCGAGATGAGGCGCAAGGGTTTCCACATCATCCACACGCGCGAAGGCCATCGCCCCGACCTCTCCGACCTGCCGGAGAACAAGCGCTGGCGCTCGCGGCGGCTCGGCGCGGGCATAGGCGATCCCGGCCCCTGCGGCCGGATCCTGGTGCGCGGCGAGCCCGGCTGGGAGATCATTCCGGAGCTCGCGCCGCTTCCCGGCGAGATCGTCGTCGACAAGCCCGGCAAGGGCTCGTTCTGCGCGACCGATCTCGAGCTGATCCTGCGCACGCGCGGCATCCGCAACCTCGTCCTCACCGGCATCACGACGGATGTGTGCGTGCATACGACGATGCGCGAGGCCAACGACCGCGGCTTCGAGTGCCTGCTGCTGGCGGACTGCACCGGCGCGACCGACCACGGCAACCACCTCGCGGCGCTGAAGATGGTGAAGATGCAGGGCGGCGTGTTCGGCGCGGTCGCCGATTCGCTTTCTTTACTGAAAAGTATTTCCTGAACGCCTCTTTATCGAAAAGTATTTTCTGAAAATTTCTTGAAAAGTATTTCCTGAAAATGGCGGAAGCGGAACTGCTGCGCCTCAAGCCCGAGCGCTCCGGGACGGGAACGGGCGCGATCGCCGTCGAGGTGAGCGGCATGACCAAGCGCTTTGGCGCCTTCGCCGCGCTCGACGGCGTGTCGATGCGCGTCGCGGCGGGCTCCTTCCACGCGCTGCTCGGCGAGAACGGCGCCGGCAAGAGCACGCTCGTGAAATGCCTCGTCGGCTTCTACCGGCCGGACGCCGGCGAGATCCAGATCGACGGCCGGCAGTGCGAGATCCGCTCGCCGCAGGACTCGCACGCTTTCGGCATCGGCATGGTCTACCAGCATTTCACCCTGGTGCCGAGCATGACCGCCGCCGAGAACCTGGTCATGTCGCGCGCCGACGTGCCGGCGGTCGTGCGCTGGAACGACGAGCGCGAGAGACTCGCGGCCTTCATGCAGACCGTGCCTTTCAGGATCCCGCTCGACAAGCCCGTGTCGAGCCTCGCCGCCGGCGAGAAACAGAAGCTGGAGATCCTGAAGCAGCTCTACCTGCGGCGCCGCTTCATGATCCTGGACGAGCCGAGCTCGGTCCTCACGCCGGACGAAGCCGACGAGGTGCTCGGCATGCTGAAAGGCCTCGCGCGCGGCGGCAGCGTGACGGTGCTGATGATCACGCACAAATTCCGCGAGGTCATGGCGTTCGCCGATGCCGCGACCGTGCTGCGCCGTGGCAAGCTGACCGGCGGCGGCGCCGTGGCCGACCTCGACACGACGCGGCTCGCGCAGATGATGGTCGGCACGCGCGAGATCCCGCGGGCGCATGCCGAGAAATCGGCCGCGAAGCCGGGCGCGGCGGCGAGCGAGCCGCGCCTTGCGCTGCACGAGCTCGTCGTGGAGGACGACGCCGGCATGGCCGCGGTGAACCGGGTCAGCCTGTCGGTGCGTCCGGGCGAGATCGTCGGCATCGCCGGCGTCTCCGGCAACGGGCAGCGCGAGCTGGTGCAGGCGCTGGTGGGGCAGCGCAAGCCCGCCGCCGGCGCGATCCGCATCGACGGCCGGCCGTATCGCGCCACGCGCCGCGAGATCCGGCACTACAAGGCGTTCAGCCTTCCCGAGGAGCCGCTGAAGAACGCCTGCGTCCCGGGCATGAGCGTGGCCGAGAACATGGCGCTGCGAAATTTCGATCGCGCGCCGCTCGCTTCCGGCTTCTGGCTGCGCGCCGGCGCGATGGACGCCCAGGCTGTGCGCTGGATCGAGCAGTTCAAGGTCGCCGCGCGCGGCCCGCACGCGCCCATCGCCACGCTCTCCGGCGGCAACGTGCAGCGCGCCGTGCTCGCGCGCGAGCTGTCGGAGCCGGTCTCGGTGCTGATCGCGGCCAACCCGGTGTTCGGCCTGGACTTCGCGGCGGTCGCCGAGATCCACGACCGGATCATCGCGGCGCGCAACGCGGGCGCCGCCGTCCTTCTGGTCTCCGAAGACCTCGACGAGCTGCTGGAGCTTTCCGACCGCATCGCGGTCCTGTTCAACGGACGCGTCGTGCATGAGACGCCCGCCGCCGCGGCCGATATCGCGGTCATCGGGCGCTGCATGGCGGGCCAGGCCGCGGGCGCCGCCTGATGCCGGTCATTCGCGCGAGGCCGTTCGACTATTCGTTCGAGCCGCGCTCCACCGCGCTGGTCGTCATCGACATGCAGCGCGACTTCGTCGAGCCCGGCGGCTTCGGCGAGGCGCTGGGCAACGACGCGCGGCGCCTGGCGGCCATCGTTCCGGCGGTGCGCTCGCTCCTCGCCGCTTGCCGCGGGGCCGGAATGACGATCGTGCACACCCGCGAGGGACACCGCCCCGACCTCTCCGATTGCCCGCCGGCGAAGCGGCTGCGCGGCAGCCCGAAGCTTCGCATCGGCGATCCCGGGCCGATGGGGCGCATCCTCGTTGCCGGCGAGCCCGGCCACGCGATCGTCGCCGAGCTCGCGCCCGCGCCCGGAGAGCTGGTGATCGACAAGCCCGGCAAGGGCGCCTTCTACGCCACCTCGCTGAACAAGTTTCTGCATACGGGCGGCATCACGCATCTTCTCTTCGCCGGCGTGACGACCGAGGTGTGCGTGCAGACCACGATGCGCGAGGCGAACGACCGCGGCTACGAATGCCTGCTCGCCGAGGACGCCACCGAAAGCTATTTTCCCGAATTCAAGCGCGCCGCGATCGAGATGATGACCGCGCAAGGCGCCATCGTCGGCTGGGCGGCGCCCTGCGCCCGGATCGAAGCGGCGCTGGCCGGAAGTCCCGAACGCTAGGTCAGGCGGGCGTAGCTGCCGGCGTGCGCCCCGCGCGCAACCGCCGCACCTGCAGTGTCGCGCCGATGAGGAACAGCAGGAAAAAGAATCCCGCGGCCGCCTTGAGCTGCGGCGCGTCCGGGCCGGGGAGCACCGGCGAGCCCGGCGGCAGCCGCGTCAAGGTCTCCGTCACGCCGGGGATCATGTGGAAGAACAGCGTCGCGGAGTAGCCGACGGTCTCGATGTATCGGGAGGCCCCGCCGAAGAGCTTCGTGGATTCCGCCACGGCGGCGACGCCGATCACGAGGAGCGTGACGATCCCGAGCACGTGCGGATTGCCGAAGCCGCCGTGCTGGAAGATGCCGAAGCCGGTCAGGCAGACGATCACCGTCGCCGCCACGTAGATCCTGCCGAGCAGCGTCCGCAGCGAGATCTCCCTGTCGCGCGCGAGGAGAACGAATCCGGCGGCCACGGCGATCAGGCTGATCGCGGTGTGCCATGTTCCGAGCGTGGTCAGGCCGAGCATGTTGGTGGGTGCCATGAGGAGCTCCGTGGTGAGTGTCTTTCGTATCCTGTTCCACATTGCGCCGGATCACAACGGGGAAAGCGGTTTGCCGGGACGATCGGCTAAAATCCGAGCCGTTCGCCCGGAGAAACCGCGATGCTCTACGACCTGCTGCTCCGAGGGGGCCGCGTCATCGACCCCGCCCAGCGCCTCGACGGCGTGCGCGATGTCGCGATCAAGGGCGGCCGCATCGCCGCGGTGCTTCCGTCCATCGCGCCGTCGAGCGCGAAGGAATCGGTAGACCTGTCCGGCAAGCTGGTGCTGCCGGGCCTGATCGACACTCACGCGCACGTGTTCGAGCACGTGACCGGACGCTTCGGCCTGGAAGCCGATCTGTGCGGCGTGCGCTCCGGCGTGACCACGCTGGTCGACCAGGGCGGCCCCTCCTGCATGACGCTCCCCGCGTTCCGGGAATTCGTCGTCAACCAGAAGAAAAGCCGCACGGTCACGTTCCTCTCCTCTTACCTCGTCGGCGGCATGGAAGGCCATTTCTATCCGTCGCTCTACAAGCCCGACTGCGTCGATGTCGAGGCGACCGTGAAGAGCGCGCTCGCCAACCGCGACATCGTCAAGGGCTTCAAGGCGCACGCCGAGCTCGGCGGCTTCGCGCGCTGGGGCATCGAGGTGATCAAGCTCGCGGCCGAGATCGGCAAGCGCGCGGACCTGCCGGTGTACATCCATTTCGGCCAGCTCTGGGGCCTGCCCGAGTCGGGCGACCACGGCGTCGATCCCGATACCATCCTCGATCAGGTGGTGCCGCTGCTCAAGCCCGGCGATATCCTCGCGCATCCCTTCACGCGCCATCCGGGCGGCTTCGTCAACCGCGAAGGCAAGGTGCATCCGGTCGTGAAGGAAGCGCTCGCGCGCGGGCTCAAGACCGACGTCGGCCACGGCTCGCATTTCAGCTACCGCATGGCGCGCATCGCGCTCGACGCCGGCATCGTGCCCGACACCCTTGGTGCGGATATGCACGGCTACAACACGCGGGTTCCGAAGCCTTCTGCGTCTCTCGCCGGCACGCCCGACGAGCATCCGGACAAGGAGCACATGTTCTTCGGCCAGACGCGCTTCTCGCTCGTCTCGGCGATGACCTCGATGCTCGCGCTCGGCCTGCCGCTCGAGAAGATCGTGCCGATGGTCACCGTGAATCCGGCACGGATGCTCGGCCTGCAGGACGAGATCGGCTCGCTGCGCCCCGGCGTCGAGGCGGACGTCTCGGTGCTGCACGACGAGCGCGGCAGCTGGACGCTCACCGACAACGAGAAAACCCGGCAGAAGACCGATCGCCTGCTGCGCCCGTATTTCTGCCTGCGCTCGGGCGTGCGCTTCGACTCGGACGCCTCGATCCTGCCGCCGATGGCCCAAGCGGCGTGACGACGAAGGGCGTTGGCGCAAGTCTTCCGCGCAAGGAAGACCGGCGTTTTCTGCGCGGCCAGGGCGAATACGTCGCCAATATCCGTCTCGCCGGCATGCTCGACGTCGCCTTTGTGCGTTCGCCGATGGCTCACGCAAGGATAGTTTCAGTCAGGAAGCCTTCCGGTTTTGAAAATTCTGTCTTTACCTCCGAAGATTTAAACGGCGTAAAGCCCATCCGCGCCGTCTCCGGCCTCGAGGGCTTCAAAGTCTCGGAACAATTTGTTTTAGCGAAAAACAAAGTGAGGCAAGTGGGCGAGCTCGTGGCCATGTGCGTCGCGCCCACGCGAGCCGAGGCGGAAGACCTCGCGGATTCAGTGGAGGTTGATTTTGAAGAACTGCCGGCGGTCGTCGACATGCTCGAAGCGCGCCTGAGCCCGCCGGCGCTGGTGCACGAGGAATGGGGCGACAACGTGTTCCTCGAATCGCTGGTCGACGACGACCTCGCCGCGATCAGGGAAAAAGCCCACGTGAAGATCAGGCGCGCCATACGCACGGCGCGCCAGCACATGTCGCCGCTGGAAGGCCGCGGCGTGGTGTGCGAGTGGAACCGGCGGCTCGAGCAGCTCGTCATGCACAGCGCGGCGCAGATGCCGCACGTCAACCGCGCCGGCCTCGCCGAGTGCCTCGGCATCGACCAGGGCGCGATCCGCGTCATCGCGCCGGATGTCGGCGGCGGCTTCGGCTACAAGGGGATCCTGCTGCCGGAGGAAGTGTGCCTCGCGTGGCTCTGCCGCCGGCTCGGCCGGCCGGTGCGCTGGATCGAGGATCGCCGCGAGCAGCTCTCGGCGGGCGCCAACTGCCGCGAGCACCACTACGACATCACGCTCTACGCCGACAGGAAGGGCCGCCTGCTCGGCCTCGATTGCGAAGCGACGGTGGATTCGGGCGCGTACTCCTCCTACCCGTTCTCCGCCTGCCTCGAAGGCGCGCAAGTGAGCTCGATCCTGCCCGGCCCGTACAAGATGGACCGCTACCGCTGCCGCACCTGGTCGGTGGCGACCAACAAGGCGCCGATCCTCCCGTACCGCGGCGTCGCGCGCACCGGCGTGTGCTTCGCGCTCGAGCTGATGATGGACGCCGCGGCGCGCGAGCTGAAGATGGAGCCGCACGAGCTGCGCCTCGCGAACCTCGTCCAGCCCGGCGAGATGCCGTACACCAACATCACGAAGAAGTATTTCGACAGCGGCGATTACCCCGAGGCGGTGCGCCGCGCGGCAAAGATGATCGATGTGGATGGCATTCGAAAGCTGCAAAAAGATTTCGATTCAAACAAAAAACAAAATGAAAAAAACCGGCGTATTGGCGTCGGCTTCTCGATCTACTGCGAGCAGGCCGCGCACGGCACGTCGGTCTACCACGGCTGGGGCATCCCGATGGTGCCGGGCCACGAGCAGTGCGCCGCGCGCCTCTCGCCCGACGGCGTGCTCGAGCTTCGCATCGGCGCGCACTCGCACGGACAGGGCATGGAGACCACCCTCGCGCAGGTCGCGAACACCGTGCTCGGCATCGACCCGGAGAACGTTCGCCTGGTGCACGGCGACACCGGCCTCACGCCCTACTCCACCGGCACCTGGGGCTCGCGCAGCATGGTCATGTCCGGCGGCGCCGTCGCCGCCGCCTGTGATGTGATTGCAGGCCGGGTGAAGACGATTGCTTCCCGGCTTTTTGAGGTTTCGACGAGTGATTTGATTCTCGAAAACGGGTACGTGGCGGTGGAGGGAACCGACCGCAGGAAATCGTTGAGCGAGATAGCGCATGTCTGGTACCGCCAGCCGCAACTCCTCCCGCCTGACGTCGATCCGGCCGGCCTCGAAGCGACCGCCGGCTACAAAGCAAAAGTCGATACGGGCACCTTCAGCTATGCCTGCCACGCCGCGAAGGTGGCGGTGGACACCGAGACCGGCCACGTCGAGATCCTCGACTATGTGATCGTCGAGGATGGCGGCACGCTGGTGAACCCGATGATCGTCGACGGCCAGGTGTTCGGCGGCACCGCGCAGGGCGTCGGCACCGCGCTCTACGAGGAGATGCCGTTCGACGCGCAGGGCCAGCCGCTCGCCACCACCCTCGCCGATTACCTGCTGCCGAGCGCCACCGAAGTGCCGGCTATCCGCCTCTCGCATATGGAATCGCCCTCGCCGCACACGCGCTTCGGGCAGAAGGGCATCGGCGAAGGCGGCGCCATCGCCCCGCCGGCGGCGATCGCCAACGCCGTCAACGACGCGCTCGCGCCGCTCGGCGTGGAGATCACCGAGTCGCCGCTCACGCCCCGGCGTATTGCGGAAGCGATCCTGAATAAGAAGAAAAGTAAATGAAGGCGAGCGCTTTCGACTACGCCCGCCCGCGGGACCTGCGGGATGCATTGAAAATCCTGTCTGAAAACAAAAATGCAAAGGCCGCGGCCGGCACCCAGTCGCTGGGGCCGATGCTCAACCTGCGCGTGGTGCAGCCCTCGGTCCTCGTCGATCTTCGCTTCATCGAAGAATTGGCCGGTTGTTCCGAGAACAAAGACAGCGTGACGCTCGGCGCCTGCGTCACCCACGCGCAGATCGAGGACGGCAAGGTTCCCGACCCCACGCGCGGCTTCATGCGCGAGGTCGCCTCGAACATCGCCTACCGCGCCGTGCGCAACCGCGGCACCGTCGGCGGCAGCCTCGCGCACGCCGACCCGGCCGCCGACTGGCCGAGCGCCCTCACCCTCCTCGGCGCCGTCGCCATCGTCGCCGGCCCGCACGGCCGCCGCGAAGCGCCGGTCGAGAAGTTCGTGACCGGGCTTTTTCAAACGGACTTGACGGATAAAGAGCTTCTTGTCGCCATCCGCATTCCCAAGCGCCCGGCCGGCGCGCGTTTCGGCTACTGGAAGTTCTGCCGCAAGGCGGGCGAATTCGCGCAAGCCATCGGCGCCGCGCTGCGCGATCCGGAGCGCAAGGAGTGGCGCGCAGTCATCGGCGCCACGGGCAGTTCTCCGTTTCTTTTTTCACAAACAGAATCTCTTTTAAAAAACCCGGACGACAACGCCTGCCTGGCCGCGGTCGACGCCGCCCGTTTCACCAAAGACGCCTACAACCGCCAGCTCCACGCCGTCGCCCTGCGCCGCGCCATCGAAAGGCTCGCCGCATGAAGCACAGCGCTCTTAATCCATGAAACGCATCGCCCTCACCGTCAACGGCAAGCGCGTCCAGGCGGAGGTCGAGCCGCGCACCCACCTCGCCGACTTCCTGCGCGAGAGCCAGGGCCTCACCGGCACCAATCTCGGCTGCGAGCATGGTGTCTGCGGCGCCTGCACACTCGAGATCGACGGCGCACCGTCGCGCTCCTGCATCGCCTTCGCTGCCGCCTGCGACGGCGCCGCCGTGCGCACCATCGAGGGCTTCGACGACGACCCGGTCATGGAGCAGCTCCGGGCCGCCTTCACCGCCGAGCACGCGCTGCAATGCGGCTACTGCACCCCCGGCATGCTGATCACCGCGCGCGACATCGTCCTGCGTCTTCCGGACGCGGACGAAGCCCGGGTCCGAAAGGAATTGTCGGGAAATCTTTGCCGCTGCACCGGGTACATGGGAATCGTGCGCGCTATTCAACTGGTACTCACTGCGCGTCGTTAAAACATTAACGAACTCGGGTTTCGATTTGAAGATTTAGAAATTTAGGCGTAAATTGTGAATCGTGGCAGCGTTGCCGCAGCCCCGTGACCGGAGGGCGTGATCTGGTTAAGTGAAAGGTGGAATCATTATGTCAACGTCCAATGCCGCCGTCCTGGCGGCTAGTAATTCCCGAAATGAGGTAACTATGCCGAAGGCGGAGAGCATTACGCGCGCCCCCGAGTCGGAGTTTTCCGACATTTTGATCAAGAGGGATGGCGAGGCTGATCTCATGCTCGAGAAAGGCCGATTGCTGCTCACAGTCGAGACGAAGCCCGCAGGCCTAATCGCAAACGCAATGACGCAGCGCTGGAAAATATATCGCCTGTATGGCGGCAAGCCGCCTTTGATAAAGGACCGATTTGGGAAAACACCTCCTTTTCGAACTCTCGTTGTCAACTACGCGCTATTCCGCCCGCGTATGTGGCGGAGCCGTCGAAGTGTGGGAAGCGATGGGCAAACTTGACGAGCTCAAGTCAGAGCTAGCCGCACTCAATTTGCCAGTCGTCGAGCGAGTCTAGTCTGAAGTAAGACGGCCGCAGCGGCGTCGCGAAACGCAGCTGCGGCTTAACCACGAAGCAAACTTCAGTAGCGGATCTAGTTTTACGCCGCGATTGGTACGTTGTCCCAGTCGCTCGGATCAGCCTTCGAGAGAAGCGTCACGGCCCAACGCACGCTGTTGAACAACTGTTGCGCGTCGCGGCTCCATTGAATCTGCGCATCACGCGAATGAACAATCTTGTTGCGTGCATCCCACAGGGCCGTAAGCTCCGCCGCAACCCCGCTCGGAAGTCGACGCCCGATTTCGACTAGGCTTCTACGAACGGGAACCTTGGGGCCTTCGTCTATCCCGTATCGTCTTGCGGCAAATCGAATACTGTGCTCGAACGCAGCCATTGCCATAAGCAGCGCCGGGAGGGTAAGACTTGAGCTGAGAGCAGTCTCGGCCTGCTGCATCATCTCTGCAGCAACCGGATCGGAAATTTCGGAACTTTCCACGGCCACCGGAGGTGGTTCACCTTTAGCCGCCGCGCGCGCCGCCAGCGCCGCTTTGATAGCCTGCACATCCGCTCCGAGACCGATTAGAAGGTCGCGATCATGGAGTTGTTTTTTCACTCTAAGGAATTGACCGACAAACCACATCAAAAGAAAAAAGGCGACACCAAATAACTTTACCTTAGTAGCAAAGGCAAACTCTGTTCCGTAGGTGCTATCCCACCAAACGTAGGCAATCGCGATGACGAAGGGGATGGAACATTCCCAAACGAGTCGCTTGACTGTGCGCCCAATGCTAGGGCCGCCGAGGGTTATTGAGCCGTCGTTCGAGTTGTTTGATGAACCCGTCATGGTGCCGCCTCCGGACGTGTGCTCCCAATGCCGCTCATTGTCCTGTC
>Ga0209131_1001873_pt1 | contig 14434 bp, 12 predicted proteins | sample GraSoi_2013_40cm_FD_185826 | JGI IMG/M metagenome (GOLD analysis project Ga0209131, IMG submission 185826) | Grasslands soil microbial communities from the Angelo Coastal Reserve, California, USA - Sample 9_17_2013_40cm (SPAdes) (version 2) | ecosystem: Environmental > Terrestrial > Soil >...
AGCAGCAGCGGCACCGCGGTCTCGAGGCCCACGATGCCGTTGGCCGCCTCCGCGAACTCGCCCTCCTTCTCGGAGAGCGCGTGCGGCGCGTGATCGGTGGCCACGCAGTCGATGGTGCCGTCCACCAGCGCCTCCAGGCACGTCTCGACGTCGCGCTTGCCCCGGAGCGGGGGCGCCATCTTGCAGCTCGAGTCGTAGCTGCGCACCACCTCGTCGGTGAGCAGCAGGTGATGCGGAGTCACCTCCGCGGTCACCCGGACTCCGCGCGCCTTGGCGTCGCGCACGAGCCGCACCGCGCCGGCGGTGGAAATGTGCGCGATGTGCAGATGCGCCCCGGTCAGCTCGGCGAGGATGATGTCGCGCGCCACCATCACGTCCTCGGCGGCCGCGGGCTGGCCGTCGAGGCCCAGCTCGGTGGAGACGAACCCCTCGTGCATGGCCCCGCGGTGCGCGAGCTCGCAGTCCTCCGCGTGGCTGATGACCGGCACGCCGAAGGGCAGCGCGTACTCCATCGCCCGGCGGTAGAGCTCCGCGTTCATGATGCACTTGCCGTCGTCGGAGAAGGCGACGCAGCCGGCCTCGGCCTGCTCGGCCAGCTCCGCGAGCTGCTTGCCTTCGAGGTTGCGGGTCACCGCCCCGATGGGGTACACCCGGACCACTCCCTCGACCTTCGCGCGGGCCAGGATGTAGTCGGTGACCGCGCGGTTGTCGTTGACCGGGAAGGTATTGGCCATGCAGGCGACCGCGGTGAAGCCGCCCGCAGCGGCGGCCCGCGTGCCGCTCGCGATGGTCTCCTTGTACTCGAACCCCGGCTCGCGCAGGTGCACGTGCATGTCGATGAAGCCTGGGCACACCACCTTGCCGGTCGCGTCCACCGTCTCGGCCCCCGCGGGAGCCTTCAGACCGCGCCCGATCTTGTGGATGCGACCGTCGGCGATCCAGACGTCCTGGACCGCGTCGGTCCCCCCGGCCGGATCCACCACCCGCCCGCCCTTGATCAGCAGGTTCATGCGCCCTTGCTCCCGGCCAGCAGGTAGAGCACCGCCATGCGCACCGCCACCCCGTTGGAGACCTGGTCGAGGATGACCGAGTAGGCGCTGTCCGCCACCTCGGGAGCCAGCTCGACGCCGCGATTCACCGGCCCCGGGTGCATGATCAGCACGTCGGGCCGGCAGTGCTCGAGCTTGGCCAGCGTGAGGCCCCACACCCGCGAGTACTCGCGGAGGGAGGGGATGAAGCCGCCCTGCATCCGCTCGTGCTGCAGGCGCAGCATCATGATCACGTCGGCGTGGGCGATCGCTTCCTCCAGGCGGTGGCTGACCTTCACTCCCAGCTCCTGGCATTGGGCGGGGATCAGGGTGGGCGGGCCCGCCACCGTCACCGTGATCCCCATCTTCCGCATCCCGTAGATGTCGGAGCGCGCGACCCGACTGTGGGTGATGTCCCCCACGATCGTGACGTTGAGCCCTTCGAGATGCCCCTTCTTCTCCCGGATCGTCATGAGATCGAGCAGGGCCTGGGTCGGATGCTCGTGGGCCCCGTCGCCCGCGTTGACCACCCCGCAGCGCAGGTGCCGGGCGAGGAGGGCGGGGGCGCCGGAGGCCTTGTGGCGCACCACCACTACGTCGGGGCTCATCGCCTCGATGTTGCGCGCGGTGTCGAGCAGGCTCTCGCCCTTGTCCGAACTCGAGCCGGAGGCGGAGAAGTTGATCACGTCGGCGGAGAGCCACTTGCCCGCGATCTCGAACGAGGTGCGCGTGCGGGTGGACGACTCGTAGAAGAGGTTCACCACCGTCTTGCCCCGGAGCGTCGGGACCTTCTTGATCTCGCGCGAGGCGATCTCCTTCATGGAGGTGGCGGTGTCGAGCACGCCGATGATCTCGGCCGCGTCCAGGTCCTGCATGCCGAGCAGATCCTTGCGCTTCCAGCTCATCGCCTCACTCCTCTAGGATGACGACGCGGTCCTCGCCGTCGTGCTCGCGGAGCAGCACGGCCACCGTCTCCCGGCGGCTCGTGGGCAGGTTCTTGCCGATGTAGTCGGGCCGGATGGGCAGCTCGCGGTGGCCGCGGTCCACCAGGACGGCGAGGCGGATGATGTGCGGGCGCCCGAGGTCCATGAGAGCGTCCATGGCGGCCCGGATGGTCCGTCCGGTGAAGAGCACGTCGTCCACCAGCACCACCGTGCGTCCCTTGATCGGGAAGCTGATCTCGGTGCTGCGGACCACCGGCTGCTCGGCTTTGAGACCGAGGTCGTCGCGGTAGAGCGTGATGTCGAGCGCGCCCACCGACGGTTTGGTGCCCTCGATGGTCGCGATCTTGGCGCCGATGCGCTCGGCGAGGGTCACCCCGCGGGTCTTGATGCCGACGAGGGCGATGTCCTGTCCGCCGCCCGCCTGCTCGACGATCTCGTGGGCGATCCGGGTGAGCGCGCGATCGAGCCCGGTCTCGTCGAGGACCTGCGCCTTCTCGCGGGAGCTCACGCCGCCGCTCCCGGGCAAAAAAAATGCCCCGGCGGGGGCGGGGGACTGCCGATGTTCTTCGGATGCCGCATGACTGCTCTCTCCTTGCCGGCCTCGCGGGGCCTGCTTAAAGGAGTGAATCGTGATGTGGTCGTATGCTACGCCGCGACGCGCGGCCTGTCAAGGCGGAGCGGTCACGAATTGCGCGTGGTGAGCCACCGCACCAGTCCCACCAGGAAGATCCCGACGCCGACCATCAGGGGAACCCAGAAGCGCGGCACCTGGAGAACCTGGACCCCCGTTGCGCCCGCGCGGTACGGCCGGCCGTCGTAGCCGGAGTAGGCGCGGAGGAATCGCAGCCCGACGGAGCGGAGCATCCGCCGCCACTGGGGAAGGGAGAACTCCTGGAAGCGCAGGGTCTTCTGCACGATCCATCGCCGCCCGGTGGTGACGATGAGCTGGGTGCTGTCGGTCATCCGGGTGCGGCGATCGAAGTGCCGCTCCTCGAGCACGAATCGCTTCCGACCGGTCCGGTACCAGAGCCGGCGCGGCAGGTCCGCGTCGTAGGCCGGGTCGCGGTGGTCCACCAGGAGCCGGCCACCCGGCCGGAGCGCGCGCGCCATCCGGCGCAGGGTGGCCACGTTCTGCGCGGGCGTGAAGTAGCCGAAGCTCGTGTAGAGATTGATCACCGCGTCGAATTCGTCCCGGAACGCGAGGCGGCGCATGTCGCCCCGCCGGAAGTGCAGGCGCGGGCCCTCGGCGAAGCGACCGCGGGCCTCCGCGAGCATCGCGCGCGAGAGATCCACCCCGACCACGCGGAAGCCGCGCCGTGCCAGCAGCGCGGCGTGCCGGCCGTAGCCGCAGGGCACGTCGAGGATCCGCGCGCCCTCGGGCGGGCCCAGGCAGCGGAGCGCGAACTCCACCTCGAGCCGGGTCTGCCGGAGGGGTTTCTCTTCGCGTAGCGCCGCGACGTAGCTGGCGTCGAAGAAGTGCGTGAACCATTCCCGCCGGCTCATTCGCCGCGTAGTATACTCCGCCCTGGTCACCCCATGAGCCGGCTTCACGACGCAGCGCGCACCGAGGCCCGCACGATCGGCGTGTCGGTCATTCTTTCCGCGGGTCTGCGCCGGCTCCTGCCCGGGAGCGCCGACGGACCGCAGCGCCACACCCTCGCCGCGGGCGCCACCCTGGGGGATCTGCTCGCCGTGATCGGCATCGGCGCGGCGACCGATCTCACCGCGGCGGTGGACGGCGAGCTGGCCGAGCGGGATATCCCGCTCCGCGACGGCGCCGAGGTGATGTTATTGGTTCCGATGGAAGGTGGAAGGCAGTAGCGGCCGAACAACCTCACACCGAAGAGAGGATCGACATGGCTCAGCTCAGAATTCCCCTCGATGAGAAGCGCTTCAACGCCGGTCAGACCTGGAAGGACTACATGGCCCAGATGGGCGATACGCGGGCCAAGACCGAGGCGAACTACGCGAACTCCAAGCTGACCGACGAGGAGCGCAAGTTCTTCGCCGGCGTCAGCGGGGTCAAGTACGTGGTGATGCTCGCGGAGAACTGGTGCGGCGACGTCCACCGCAACTCGCCCCTGATCGCCCACATCGTCGAGGCGATGCCGGGCGCCGAGCTGCGCGTGTTCCTCCGCGATCAGAACGCGGACCTGCGCGACAGCTTCCTCAACAACGGGTACCAGTCCATCCCGGTGGTGGTCTTCTTCGACAAGGACTGGAACGAGATCGGCCGCTGGCTCGAGCGCGCGCACGGCGCCACCACCGTGACCGCCGGGATCCGCGCCCGCACGCTGGGGGCGGTGCCGCAGGGCGCGGCCAAGGAGCAGCAGGACGCGGCGATGAACGAATTCCGCGCGCAGGTCCAGGCCGAGTACGACAAGCCGGGCGGGGCGCTCTGGCGGGCCGCGGCCGCCGAGGTCAAGCTCCTGCTGGAGACGAAGCTGGGCGCCAAGAAGTAGTCGGACACACGTTCGTGCGCCCACGGAGGCCCCGATGACGGTCGAGCTCGGCATGTTCACCATGCCGTTCCATCATCCGGATCGGGACTACGCCACCATCCTCGAGGAGGATCAGGAGGCGATCGTCCTGGCCGACCGGCTCGGCTTCACCGAGGCCTTCGTGGGCGAGCGTGGGCGAGCATTTCTCGTCGTGGAGCGAGCGCATCACCTCGCCCCTCATCTTCTTCGCCACCTTGATTCCCCGCACCACCCGGATCCGCTTCGGCACCGGGGTCATCAACCTGCCCCAGCTCCACCCGGCCACCGTGGCCGCCCACGCGGCCATGTTCGACCAGCTCTGCAAGGGCCGCTTCATCATGGGCATCGGGCCGGGCGGCCTCGTGAGCGATCTGGAGATGTTCGACGTGGGCCAGGCCGAGCTGCGCCCGCAGATGGTCATCGAGTCCATCGAGACCGTGCTCAAGCTCTGGGCCCAGGACCCGCCCTACGAGATCGACGGCCGCTTCTGGAAGATCTCGCTCAAGGACGGGATCTGGCCCGAGTTCAAGGTCGGCACCGTGCCGCGGCCCTATCAACGGCCGCACCCGCCGATCGCGCTCTCCCTGCTCACCCCCAACTCCAGCAGCGCGATCACCGCGGGCGAGCGCGGCTGGATCCCGATCTCCGGCCAGTTCTTCCACCGGCGCTATCTGCGCGGGCACTGGGAGAAGTACGTCGAGGGCTGCGAGCGGGCGGGGCGAAGGCCGGATCCGAGCATCTGGCGCGTGTCGCGGAGCGTGCTCGTCACCGAGAGCGACGCGCAGGCCGAGGAGTACCTGGCCGATCCCGACAACGGGCTCTCCTTCTACTACCACTTCTTCCACCACAGCTTCTCGAAGGGGCGCAAGGCCCTCTTCATGCTCAAGCCCGACCTCCTCATTCCCGACGAGGACGTGACCGAGGACATGATCAAGCGCGCCCTCGTCATCGCGGGCAGCCCCAAGCGGGTGGTCGAGCAGCTCGTGGCCCTGCGCGAGGAGACCGGCCCCTTCGGCACGCTCCTGATGGGCGGGCACGACTGGGACCAGCCCGCCCTGTGGCGCCGCTCGATGGAGCTCCTGGCCACGCAGGTGATGCCGCAGTTCTCGAAGCACGCCGCCGCCCGTCCGTGAAGGTCGCGACCTGGCGTGGAGGCACCCGCTTCACCCTCGACGAGGCGCCCGATCCCGTCGCGGGACCGGGCCAGGTGGTGGTGGACGTGACCGCGGCGGGCATCTGCGGCACCGACGTGCACGCGACCCAGGGCCTCTTCCCCTGGACGCCGCCCATGATCATGGGCCACGAGTACTCGGGGGTGGTGCGCGAGGTAGGTCGCGGCGTAAACCGAAGACTCATCGGTCGGGCAGTTGCCTGCGAGCCGAGCTTCGGGTGCGGCACGTGCCTGCACTGCCGGAACGGCCGCATCAGCCAGTGCGCCAAGGCCACCCGGGTGGGCGGCTTCGCGGAGCGCGCCGCGCTGCCGCTCGATTGCGTGCACCCGCTGCCGAAGGGGCTCGATCCGGTCACCGCCGCGCTGGCCGAGCCCGCGTCCTGCTGCCTCTCCGGCCTCGAGATGTTCACGATGCCGCGCAACGCCACCGTGGTGGTGATGGGCGGCGGCATCATGGGGCTCCTCACCATGGCGATTGCCCGCCGCCGAGGCGCCGCGCGTCTCGTCCTGTCCGATCCGCTCGAGGAGCGGCGGCAGATCGCGAGCAAGCTCGGCGCGCGCGTGGGGGGGGATCCGTCCTGTCCGATCCGCTCGAGGAGCGGCGGCAGATCGCGAGCAAGCTCGGCGCGCGCGTGGTGGTGGATCCGACTCGCGAGAGCCTGCACGACCGCGTGATGGCGCTGACCGGCGGCCGCGGCGCGGAGGTGGTCTGCGAGGCGGTGGGCAAGCCGGAGCTGGTCGGGGAGGCCTTCGCGATGGTGAAGCCGACCGGCGTGCTGCAGCTCGTGGGGGTCAATCCCAAGGGCAGCCGCCTGCCGATGGATCTCTTCGACATCCACTTCCGCGAGATCCGCATCCACGGCGCCTACGGCCGCGGCACCGCCTTCCGGCGGGCGCTCGCGCTGCTGCCGAAGCTCGGCGTGAAGCGCCTGATCGGCGCCCGGTTCCCGCTCGAGCGCATCGAGGAGGCCTTCGCGCACGCCACCGCCGGGCGCGGCGCGAAGACCGTCATCACGCCCGCCTAGCGTGCACCTCGCGTACCGCCAGGTTGTTGTCGAAGGGCACCAGGTCCTTCCAGCCCACCTGGGCGCCCGCGGGCAGATCCTGGGTCACCGCCTTGTCCTCCCCGCTCTCCACCACGATCAGGAGCGCGTGCTTGCCCGGCTCCGCCGGGGTCCAGGGAAACGGGCCCACGATCGTGCCCGCGCCGCCCCCGGCCGCGACGGTGGCGGGCATCGGGCCGGGCGGCGCGGGCAGCTCCGTCCAGTCCGCGGGCCAGCGGCGCGCGCTCCCCGGCCCGCTCCGGAACGCCCGCACCGTGATCGGCCCGGAGGCGGCGGTGCCGCGGTTCTTGATCCGGGTGAACAGGAACGCGGGCACCTCCGCGGGCACCTGGCCCGCATGGTCCGCGGGCGTGCCGGGCGTCGCCACCGTCCGCACCCAGACGTCGGGGGCGTCGTCGTGGCGCTCCTTCCACAGCGCCTTCTCGAAGTCATCGTCGTCGCCGTCCGCGGCGCCGTACCCACCGGCCCGGCCGTCGTCGACGTAGACGTCCACCGAGGGCGCCGCGTAGCCCTCGACGAACCGTCGGGCGAAGACCTCCTTGATCACCTTGCCGTGCAGGCCGTTCGGGTACCGCCATCCGCCCAGGTTCCAGTCGGCGGTCTCCATCGCCTGCGCCATCTCCATGATGCTCGCGTCCACCTTCGGCACGTTCGCGTAGCCGAGCAGGTGCAGCCGGATCGAGAGGTCGCGGGCGGCGGTCTTCCGGTCCGCGTCGGCGGAGTCGCCGCCGAGCTTGCGGTAGAGCTCGAACGTGGTGGAGCACCAGAGCGCGCCCTTGTCGTAGCCGCCGAGCAGGGTCCATGCCGCCGCGTTCGCGACCTTCATGTCGTAGCGCCGGCCCCCGCCCTTGTCCACCGGGTTGGCATTCCACGAGAACATGATCCCGCGCGTCTTCTCCGGCTTGGCGTGCTTGTCGTCGTAGTAGACCGCGGCGAGGAAGTCCGCGAAGCCCTCGCTCACCCCGCTCGGGAAGTTGCCGTCCGCCGAGTCCTCGAGCACGCTGTTCTGCAGGAAGTGGCCATACTCGTGGAGGATGATCATCGCGTCGGAGGCATCCGGCAGGGCGTCCTCCGCGAACCCGATCCCGGAGCCCGTCGTGTTGGAGCCATCGCTGGTACTGAGCTGGGGGTCCACCGCCACCGAGGAGTTGCCCATCCCGGGCAGCGCGAGGTCGGTCTGGATGTACTGCTGGAAGCGATCGATGTGGAAGTAGACCATCACGTCGAGGAAGCTCGAACTGGTGCTGCTGAAGGAAAAGCTTCCGCTCGCGCTGCTCGGCTCGATCGGGTTCGGAGCGTTCATGTTGACGATGTGTACCCACGCCCCGTCCAGCCGCAGCCGTCCGTCGGCGGGCGAATCCAGCCGCTCCAGGTCCACCCCGACCCGCTGCGCATTCAGCTTCGCGGCCGCGGTGTGGGAGGACAGGGTCATGTCGCCGCCGGTCACGATGGGATTCGGATCGAACACCTTGCCCCGCGGCCGCGCGTAGGCGGCGAGGTCGCGCGCCTCGAGCAGCGCCCCGGACATCGCGTCCACCAGGAACCGCCAGCTCTGGGGTGGCCGGCGGGTCGTGAGCCGCACGTCCCAGGCCAGCACGTGCGTGCCCACGCGCGGCCGGGCCGCACGACGCCGCCCGGCCGCGAGCGCGGTCGTCACCGCCCGCCGGAGCCGGGCCCGCGCGCTCGGCCGCCGGCGCCGCGCGGGGCGGCCGCGCGGGGGCGGATCCTTGGGCGCGCGCGGCGCGTAGCGGTGGACGATCAGCCCCGGCGGGCCGATCTCCCGATCGGCGAACGCGGAGGCGAGGTGGGCCACCAGTCGCCGGGCCTCGACCGGGCCGATGCGGATCCGCGCCGGATCGAGATCGGGCGGGACGTCGTAGTGGTACTGGTTGTACACGGACTGGACGCGGCCGTCGCTCGTGATGTTCACGACGACCTCGCTCGCGTCGACCGGGAGGCCCTTGAACTCCTGGATCATGCGGGCCGACCAGGCGTGGGGGGTCTCGACGAGCTCGGCGTCGCGGAGGTCGGGAAGGCCCGAGGGCCAGTTGAACAGCCCGGCGCTGCGCTCACAGACCTGCCGCGCGAGCTCGCGCGGGGCGAACGGCCCGGGCACCAGCGGGGCGACGCCCGGGTCGAACCAGCTCCGGAGAGCACCCGAGACGGGATCCCGCGTGACGCGGCCGCCCCGGTGGAGCGGGACTTGCGGGTCTACCGGCGGCGTCGCTTCGAGCCCTTCGCCTTCTTCGGCTTCCGCACCGCCTTGGCCTTCTTCGAAGTCTGCGCCTTCTTGGCGGCTTTTTTCGCCGGCTTCTTCGCCGACTGCTCCGAGCCGCCGAGCATGAGCTGGAGCGCCGCGTTGTTCTTGCCGGGCAGGATGCTGAGCCCGAAGAGGTAGTTGTCGTTCGCGAACGTCCGGTTGGCGTGGGTGAACGCGACCGTCACGACCTGGAAGCCGTTGTCGTGGACGGAGAAGGGGCTCACCCGCAGCGTCGAGTTGAACTTGGTGCCGAACGCGGGATCGTAGTCCGCGAGGAAGGTCGCCCACTTCTCGTCGGCGGCCAGCCCGAGCGTGGCGGCCAGGTCCTGGGCGATGGGATCGTTCGGGGGCTGGGGGTGGACCGCCATGAGGCCGCCGCCGGCCGGACGCAGCTCGAGCGCCTCGATCTGCTGCGCCTGCTTGATGCGGAGCCCCAGCTTGAGCTGTATCGCGTGGTCGGGCTTTGGCGTCTGCGCGTCGACCTCACTCTCCTTCTCGATCTTCTGGGGCGGGAAGTTGACGGTCTTCTTCTTGATGATCAACTTCGCCTGGCCGCCCCGGATATTGCCCGTCATGGCGTGGACCTCCTTGCTGGACGTGCAGGGGAGAGAAGTGACTCGGCGGGGACGCTATCACGCGACGGAGGACACCGCAAGACGGTCAGCGGGACGGGCGCGCGATGAGCTCGGCCTCCGCCCGCGCGAGCCAGTACGGCATCGCCAGCGCCCGGAACGTCTCGGCCGCGGCCCGGAGCTCCGCCTCCGCCTCCTCCGGGCGCCCGGCGGTCCGGTGGACGAGCCCGAGCCCGAGCCGGCACCGCCCCTGGAGCGGACGCATCCCCAGCTCCTCGGCCCGCGCGAGCGCCTGCCGGTACGTGGCCTGGGCCTCGGTGACGAGCGGGGACGCCTGGCTCGCCTCCACCTCGCCGACCAGCCGCAGGGCCCAGCCCTCGACGCCCCGGCTCCTCACGAACTGGGTGAGCTGATGCCCGCGGCGGGCCAGGGGCAGCGCATCGGCGGCCCGGCCGGAGGCGAGGTGGATCTCGGCGAGCCCGCCGGTGCGCAGCCAGTGGCCGAACGGGTCACCCATCGCCACCGCGTGGTCCACCGCCTCGTGCAGCAACCGGTGGGCATCGTCCGCCCGGCCCGCCAGCACGTAACTGGAGATGAGCGCCGCGGCCACGTTGAGGAAGCCGCCCCGGGTCTCGGCGCTGCGGCACACCGCGAGGCCGGCCTCGAGTTCGCCGATCGCCCCCGGGTGGTCGCCCCGGCGCAGGTGGAGCGTGCCGAGCCCGAGCCGCGCGAACACGATGCTGAACGGGTGCTCGGCGGCCTCGGCGATCTGGATCGCGTCGGTGCCGACCGCGATGCCCTCGTCGAAATCGCCCCGCTCGGCCAGGCACCACACGAGCACGGTGCGCGAGTAGACGGCGGGCAGCATGGCCATGCCGAAGCGCTCGCGGACGAGATCGCCTTCGAGCCGGCCCACGTTGCGGCGCGCCAGCTCCATCGCCTGGCCGTAGTCGCCCAGCCCGAACCGGGCGAGCCCCAGGAAGGTGTTGGCCAGCACCTGGACCGGCAGGTCGCCGATGTCGTCGCCGATCGCCACCGCGCGCCGGCCGTAGTCGGTGGCGAGATCGAGGTCGATCATCACGGTGTGGAAGTTGGTGAGGAACGCGGACACCAGGCCGAGCCGCCGGCGGTCGCCCGCAGGTGCTGGAGGGCGGCCAGCGCCTGCTCGAACCACTCCACCGCGGCCCGGTGCGCCGAGCGCGCGAACGCGCGGGCCCCCGCCTGGCGGCAGTAGTCGAGCGCCTTGGCCCAGAGCTCGGCCCGGACCGCGTGGCGGGCGAGCCGGTCGAGGTGGTCCGCGGTGCGCTCCCCCGGCCGCTCGAGGGATTCCACGATGCGGGCGTCGAGGACGCGCCGCCGCTCGCGCAGGAGGCTGGCCGCGGCGACCTCGAGGGTGAGCGCGTGCTTGAACGTGTACTCGGGCGAGGGAAACAGGGTGACCTCGTAGAGCAGCTCGGCGGCCTGCAGGCGGCGGAGGCCTTGCCGGAGCGGCTCCTCCTCGAGGTCGCTGATCGCGGCCAGCAGCACGAGCGGGATGTCCTTGCCGATGACCGCCGCCGCCTGGAGCAGCCGGCGCTCGTTCAGGGGGAGCCGGTCGATGCGGGCCGCGAGCACGGCGTGGACGGTCGCCGGGATCTGGGCCTCGCGGCCCGGCCGCCCCAGCCGGTAGCCGCCGCGCTCGCCGACGAGCGCGCCCGCCTCGACCAGGTGCCAGACGCTCTCCTCGAGAAAGAAGGGGTTGCCCTCGGTGCGCTCGATCAGGTGCGCCTTCAACGGCAACAGATCGCCGTCGCCACCCAGCAGGCCGTCGAGGAACGCGCGCGCGAGCCCGGGCGTGAGGGGATCGAGCGAGATCTGGGTGTAGTAGCTCTTGTTCCCCCAGGCGTGCTCGAACTCCGGCCGCGCGCTCATCAGGCACAAGATGCGGGCGGTGGGCAGCCCGTCGATCAGCCGGTCGAGCAGCGAATGGGTCTCCGAGTCGATCCAGTGCAGGTCCTCGACGACGAGACAGACCGGCTGGAGCTGGCTCTCCCGCACGATGAGCCGCCGGAGGAAGTCGAGGATGCGCCGCCGGCGCTGGACCGGGTCGAGGGCCTCCCACGCCTCGTCGGTCGTGGGCGCGTCCAGGAGCGAGAGCACGACCGGGATCCCCGCGGCCAGCGGATCCTCGAAGGCGAGCAGTCGGGAGCTGACCTTGTCGATGACCTTGCCCTCGTCGTCGCCGTCCTCGATCTGGAAGTAGTCGCGCAGGAGGCCGACGATCGGCAGGTAGGGCGTGGAGCGCCCGTAGGAGGCGGTGGCCGCCTCGATCACCCGCCAGGTCGGCGGCAGGTGGCCGTGGACGAACTCGTGCACGAGGCGCGACTTGCCGATGCCCGGCTCGCCGATGACGCAGAGGACCTGGCCGTGGCCGACGTCCGCCGGCTCGGCGGCGCGCCGCAGCACCGCCAGCTCGCTCTCTCGCCCCACGAAGCGGGTCAGCCCGCGCAGGGCCGAGACCTGTAACCGCGACCGGGCCTGCCCCGGGCCCACGAGCTCGAAGACCTCGAGGGGGGTCGATAGGCCCTTCACCGACACCGGGCCGGTCGGCCGCACCGAGACGTGGCCCTGGACGAGCTGCAAGGTCTCGCGGGTGAGGAACGTGGTGCCCGGCCGGGCGAGCTGCTCCATGCGATGGGCGAGGTGCGTGGTCTGCCCGACCGCGCTGTAGTCCATGCGCAGGTCGCTGCCGATGGCCCGGACGACGACCTCACCCGAGTTGATCCCGACCCGGATCTGGATCGGCCCCGCGGGCCGCGTCACCAGCCGGCGCACCGACTCCTGCATGCGAAGGGCCGCGTAGCAGGCGTTGGTCGCATGGTCCTCCAGCGCGAGCGGCGCCCCGAACAGCGCCATGATCCCGTCGCCCATCACCTGGTTGACGGTGCCCTCGTAGTGATGGACCGCCTCCATCATCGACTCGATGACCGGATCGAGGATCTGGCGCGCCTCCTCCGGGTCGCGCGCGGCGAGCATCTCGAGCGAGCTCTTGAGATCGGCGAACAGCACCGTGACCTGCTTGCGCTCGCCCTCCAGGGACTCGCGGACGCTCATCATGCGCTCGGCCAGGTGCCGCGGCGTGTAGGCGTTGGGCGGGCCGAAGCGGGCGTCCTCGGGCGATCGCACCAGGGTGGGCTCCGCGCACTCGGGACAGAAGCGGGCGGTCGGGGGCAGCGGGCTGGCGCAGCGGCGGCAGGACGGAGCGAGCGCCGCGCCGCACTCGGCGCAGAACTTCGATTGGAGCTGGTTGTCCGCGTGACACTGGAGACACTGCATGTCGAGGGCCCTCGTTCCCACGCCGCCCGGGACCTAGGGCACCGTAGTCTTTCCCGGGGCGAGGGTCAAGGAGCGCCACGGCTCCGTCACCGACCGTGCGTGCTCGACGGACACCCGCCCGGCCTTGACCACCAGCCGGCACGGCGCCAGCGCGGCGATGACGTCCTCGACCCGCTCGGCCTCCCAGATCGCCAGGTCGGCCCGGGCGCCCACCGTCAGGCCGTAGTCGGCCAGGCGCAGGATGCGCGCCGGATGCGTGGTCAGCGTGTCGAGCACCACGCGCAGCTCCGGGTCGGCGCCCAGGTGCGCGGCCACGCCCAGCAGGTAGCCCATCAGGGGAAGCCCCGCGGTGCCGAGCGGGGTGAAGGCGTTGCGCACGTTGTTGGTCGCCGCGGCCACCGTCACGCCGGCCGCGAGCAGCCGCTTGACCGGCGCGATGCCCCGGCGCACCGCGCGCACGTCCTTGCGCCCCATCAGGTAGAGATCGGTCGCGGGCAGCGCGATCACCGCGACGCCCGCCCGCGCCAGGACGCGGGCCACCCGGTCCTGCTCGTCGGGGGGCAGCGCGGCCATCTCGCTCATGTGGCCGAGGGCCACCCGGCCCTGCCAGCCGCGCCGGATCGTCTCCTCCGCGATGTGGAGGGCGTGCAGATGCTGGGGCTCGTCGAAGAAGTCGGTGTGGAAGTCCACGTCCACCCCGAACTCGGCGGCGAGGTCGAACACGATCGCGATGTGCCGGTGCGCGTCGGTGTCGTTGTAGGGCACCCCGCCGACCAGATCCGCGCCCATGCGGAGGGCCTCGCGCAGCAGGGCCTCGGTGCCGGGCATCTGGAGGATGCCCTCCTGGGCGAACGCGCAGAGCTGCAGGTCGATCGCGGGAGCGTACTCGCGCCGGAGGGGCCCGATCGCCTCGAAGCCCATGAGGCCGACGATCGGGTCCACCTCCACGTGGCTGCGCATCGCGGTGGTGCCCTGGCGCACCGCCAGGTCGAGCACGCGCCGGGCCCGATCCGCGATGTCTTCGCGGGTGAAGCCACGCTTGGCCGCGCCGGTGACCCGGATCGCCTCGCTCACCGTGCCCTCGCGGCTCGGGGCCCGCGCGCCGAGCAGGGCCTTGTCGAGGTGGATGTGGGAGTCCACCAGCCCCGGGGTCACCACTTGCCCCTCGCACGCGATCTCGCGGGCCGCCGCGCGGCCGGCCAGCGCCCCGATCTCGACGATGCGGCCGGCGCGGCAGCCGATGTCGGCCACCCGGCCATCCGGCAGCCGGCCGTCACGAAGTAGCAGATCGAGCGGCACGCTATTTCGGCGCGCTGATTCCGTACGCCTTCAACTTCCGGTACAGGTGGCTGCGCTCGATGCCGAGGCGCTCGGCGGTGCGGGTCATGTTCCACTCGTTGGCCCGCAGCTCGCTGAGGATGAAGGCCCGCTCGAAGGCCTCGCGCGCCTCCTTGAGCGTGCGCTCGCGCAGGCCGTCGTCGGTCGCCGGCTCCGCGTCCCGTGGCCGGAGCGGGGGCGGGAGGTTCTCGGGGCCGATGACGTCGCGCGGGCTCATGATGACGAGCCGCTCGACCATGTTGCGCAGCTCGCGCACGTTGCC
>Ga0209131_1001876_pt1 | contig 14423 bp, 11 predicted proteins | sample GraSoi_2013_40cm_FD_185826 | JGI IMG/M metagenome (GOLD analysis project Ga0209131, IMG submission 185826) | Grasslands soil microbial communities from the Angelo Coastal Reserve, California, USA - Sample 9_17_2013_40cm (SPAdes) (version 2) | ecosystem: Environmental > Terrestrial > Soil >...
CGGGCGCAAAGAGGAGCCCGTGAGTGGCTCTACTATTCGGACGCCGGGGACATCACGCAGTTTGGCGCCTACGTGGAAACGTTGCAGCCCGGGGCCGACTCCTCCGAGCGGCATTGGCACGAAAAGGAGGATGAATTCCTCTACGTGCTGTCCGGTGAGGCGACCGTGCTGCAGGATGATGGAACGCATGTGCTCCATCCAGGCGATGCCGCGTGCTGGCCGGCGGGAGCTCCCCTTGCCCATTCCGTGGTCAATCGCTCGAGCGCTCCCTGCACCTACCTCATCGTCGGAACGCGGCTAACGCATGACGTGTGCCACTATCCCGAGACCGGGCGCGTCCTGTACACCGAGGGCACCGAGTGGCGCATCGAGAGCAGCGATGGAACGCGGCTCGAGTCCGGGCAATGCAAGTCCCCTCCAGGAAGGGATTGATCGGAAATGGCACTCAAGCGACCGAAGTGGAAGCCGGGCACGATCGTGCTCCTCGAGCACGAGTCGAAAATCCTCAAGGGCAATCGCCTCGGCGATCCGCACGTGCGCAAGCTCGCCGTGTGGCTGCCCCCGCAATACGACGACCGCGGCCCCAAGGCCTGGGCGCGGCGCTTTCCCGTTCTCTACGACCTCGTCGGCTTCACCGGGTCGGGGCTCTCGCACGTGGCGTGGAAGAATTTCAGCGAGAACGTGCCCGAGCGCGCGGCACGCCTCATCCATGAAGAGAAGATGGAGCCTGCGATCATCGTCTTTCCCGACTGCTTCACCGCGCTCGGCGGCAACCAGTACGTGAACTCGTCGGCGATCGGCAATTACGCCGACTACCTCACCAAGGAGATCGTCCCTTTCATCGATGGCGAATTCCGCACGCTCGCCTCGAGCGACCATCGCGGCTGTTTCGGAAAATCGTCGGGCGGTTACGGCGCGATCATCCACGGCATGCGCTATCCCGGAACCTGGGGCGCGATCGCCGATCACTCGGGCGACGCCTATTTCGAATTCGTGTATTGGCACGACTGGCCCAACACGCTCAACGAGCTCGCGAAGTATCGCGTGCCGAAGCTCAGGGCTGGTGCCTACGATGTGCGCCAGTCATCGCGGGGACTCGACCGTGGCCTCGACGACGGACGCGTGAAGCGCTTCCTGCAGGCCGTATGGAAGAAGCCCAAGCTCTCGATGGCCGAGGGTCACGCGATCATGAACCTGTGCATGGCCGCGACGTACGATCCGGATCCGCGCGCGCCCAACGGGTTTCGTCTGCCGGTGAACCTGGAGACCGGGGAGACGCTTGCGGAGCGCTGGAAGAACTGGCGCGCCAACGATCCGGTGAATCTCGTGGGCAGGTATTCGGCGAACCTGAGGAAGCTGGAAGCCATCTACATCGATTGCGGCTCGCGCGACCAGTATCACATCCAATACGGCTCACGCATCCTCTCGAGGCGGCTGCGTGAGGCGCGGATCGAACATCTCTACGAAGAGTTCGACGACAACCATTCGGATGTCGACTACCGGATGGATGTCTCGCTCCCCTTCCTAGCGAAGGCACTGGCGCCCTGAGGGCCTGCCGCGTGCGCTGAACCTTTCGCACTCGCCCGGCTCTGAAATCCGTCAGGGCCCGCGGGAGCGATCGATGGGAATCAACAGCGAGACCGCCGCGTTTCTCTGCGAGGCACGCAGGGGCGGCCTTTCATTCAATCAAGTGCTGACCCTCGGCCGGCAGAATCTGAATGCCGACAAGGCCACGCTCGATGCGCTTGCACGCAGGAACGGCATCGACCCCGAGGCCGCGGTGTCGTCATTCGGCGACTACGCGGAGGAATTCTTCGGCACGTTCCTCGGCGCCGAGCGCGTCGACTCGATCGACCAATCGGAGTACGAGGGGGCGACGCTCGTTCACGACCTGAACGCGCCGATTCCGCCGGAATGGGAACAGCGCTACGACGCGATCGTGGACGGCGGAACCCTCGAGCACATCTTCAATTTTCCGGTGGCGCTCGCCAATTGCATGCGCATGCTGCGCACGGGCGGGCGGCTCTTCATCTGCACGCCCGCGAACAACCAGCTCGGGCACGGTTTCTACCAGTTCAGCCCCGAGCTTTTCTTTCGCACGCTCTCGCGCGAGCACGGCTTCGAGGTCGAGCGCATGTTCGCGGTGCAGTTCCGCTACAGCGGGACCGAGTATGGCTCGATGAAGGGCCACTATCGCGTCACGGACCCCGCGGCGGTCGGTTCGCGCATCACCTTGGTCAACTCGCGGCCGGTGACGCTCCTGGTCCAGGCGTGCAAGCGCGAGCATCGTGCGCAGCCGTTCGCGACCTTTCCGCAGCAGAGCGACTACTCGCAAGCGTGGAAGGTGGGGGACGCGAATGCCATCGCGCCCCCGCGACGTTTACTGGAAGGCTCGCTCCTTCGCAGGCCTGTCCAACTCGTGAAGAGCCTGCTGCCGCCCAGGGTCGGGCTGCGGCTGAGAAACGAATTCGACCACTACTTCGTCCACAGCTTCCGCAACAAGGCCTTCTATACGCGCGTCGACGAGTGACCGGCGAACGCGAGACTCAGCGCGCCCATACCTTCAGCGTCGCCGGCGGAAACATCAAGAAGGCGCTGCTGGGCCTGCCGTCGGCATGCCAACCCCAACCGGCGATCCAGCCGCGTTCGGTGATACCCGCGGGGAAGATGCTCGTCCAACCCGCGGCGATCACCTCGGGCAGCTGGTCCAGCCGCGTGACGATGCCGTTGTCGTAGAGGAACGCGCCCGCATCGATCAGCCCCACGACCGCGCCGCGATCGTTGATGGCGGTCGCCGAGTGCTCGCCGGGAATGTTGAAGAGCGGACGCATGCCGGTCGCGTCGTAGATGAAGGCGGTCATTCGATTCGCGGCATCATGCGCGCCGCCGACCACTACGCCGCTCGAGTTGATGTCGTTCGCGGTGCTGTAGGCGCCGCCGAGCGTACCGATGTCGCGCATGCGGTCATTTTCGTAGACGAAGGCGTGGGTACCCAGGTCCCCGGAGATCGACGCGTTGCCGGCGACGATGCCGCGGTCGTTGATGGCGTTGGCGCGGCTGCTGGTCCCGCCGAGCGTGCCGAGCCCCAAGACGAGGCCGTCCTTGTAGACGAACGCCCGCTGTGCGGCCCCCACCTGGAAATTGCCCACGACCTGGTCGACGCGGTTGATCGCGCGAGGCGTGCCGTGAAAATTCATCGGTGACCACGCGCCGTTCTTCCAGAGGTACGACATGCCGAAATCACCGATCGCGACTAGCGTGCCGTTCTCGTTCATCGCGGTGACTTGCGCGAACGCGCTTCCCGCGGGCGCGCCGAGGTCGTACATCGCGCTGTTCTGCCACAGGAACCCGTGGTAGGCCCCGCTGGTCTCGCCGGGATTGCGCGCGCGCGAATAGCCCGCGACGTCGCCGTTATTGTTGAGCGCGAGCGCGACGCTGCCCGAGGCGCCCAACGCGCCCAGGTCGATGATGGTCCAGTTCGAGCGCGCCTGCGCCATCGTGGCGACGACGCAGAGGACTGCCAGAATTATCCGTTTCATTTCGATTCGCTCCCATACGGAATGTATGTAGCGAACTCTTGGCCCCACGCGTTAAGCCGTGCGCGGACCGCTTGAAAGGGTTTCCGTCCGAACGGACTACGTTGTTCGCGTGATTGTGTCGTTGCGAGCGCGGCGTCTCGATTTCTTGCGCCAGCGCGACGGTGGCTGTCCGAAAACACGCTTGAACGCGTGGGAGAAAGCGCCCGATGACTCGTAGCCGGCGTCTGACGCGATCGACGCGACGGTGCGTCGCGTGTTGACGAGTTTCTGTGCGGCAAGGCGCAGGCGCCAGCTGCTGAGATACGCGATCGGCGGCTCGCCCAGGATCTGCACGAAGCGATCGGCGAGCGCGGAGCGCGAAAATCCCACCTGGCGCGCGAGCTTCTCCACGGTCCAGTTCTCGCCGGGCTTTCCGTGCATGAGCGCGAGCGCGCGCCCCACATAGCGGTCGTTGAGGCCGGCGATCCATCCGCTCGCTCCCGCCGGAGAGGCTTCCACGTGGCGGCGCAGGATCTCGATGAAGACGAGCTCCGCAAGGCGCGCGAGCGTCGCCACGCCGCCTGCGCGCGGCGCATCACTTTCGGAAAGCGAGAAGCCGAGCGCTTCCTCCATGAGCGCCGCGGCGGGAGAGCCGCGCAGGTCCGCTCGAATGACATTCGGCAATGCGTCGAGAATCGGATCGCACAGCGGCCTCTCGAGGCTCGCGATGCACGACACGAGCCGCGTGCGGGCGCCGTTGCCGCCGTGGCGAATCGGGATGAGCTCCCCGGCGAGGGGCGCCCTGGCGAGTGAGGTGAACGCGGCTTCCGGCGCGTCGGACGAGCTTGCGAGGCGATGCGCCGAGCCGCGGATGACGAGCGCCGCGTCGCCTGGGCCCAGTCTCACCGGCGCGCTGCCCGCGGCGTGGATCAGGCACTCGCCCGCGATCACCAGGTGGAAGATGGCGGGCGATTCCGCGTCGGGCAGGAAGGTGCGCGCGAGCACGCCGGTCGCCCCGATCGCGACGCTCCACGGCGCCCCGAAGTCGGCATTCAGCACCGCCGCCCCGCGCAACCTGCAGACCCTCAAGACTTCCGACAACGCATCCATGACGCAGATGATGCTTCAGTGGAAGTGGGCGGTTTGGGTGTCGGCTTCCTCGGGCAGCTCGGCGTGGACGATCTCGCCCTCGGCGTTGGCGAAGAGGGGCGCGCCGCAGTCTTCGCAATACTCGGGCGTGAAGGTGGCGGGCAGCTTCTTCACATCGGTCACGCCGGATTCCGTGAGTTGCTGCATCACCTCTTCGAGCGGACCGGGGCGCGCCGTCTCGTCCTCGCGGCCATAAAGCGGCCAGACCACGCCGTGAGCGATCTCGCCTTCGCCCGCAGCGGCGAAGCCGATGCGGTATTCGTCGACGCGTTCCTCGCCGAAGCCCGCGACGACCGCCTGCAGCTCGTCGGTCTTCACGCCGAGCGCATTTTCGAGGAATGCGATCGCGGCGCGGATTCCGAACGGCCGCACGCGCCGGTCCGATTCGCGGCAGTTCACGTAGTAGGCATCGGGCAGGAGGCATTCGAAGACGCATCCCGGCAGGAGCTTCGCGAGCGTGGGCCGCGCCTGCGCGATCCATTGCTCGAGGCTGCCGGCGCGCCCGACGTGTCCGGACGCATCTTCCTGCCAGCGAAAGAGCGGGTTGCCCCGCGGCGCGGCCACGCACGCGATCACGAACCGCGTATCGGCGAGCAGGTGCGCCGTCTCGGGAAGCCGCGTGAGGTCGAGGCGGGGCAGCTCGCCGGAAACCGCCGCGTCGCCCAGGCGCGCCGCGAGCCGGCGCAACTCGGAAAAATGCCGCGGCAGCTGGTCGATGGAATACAGGTAGGGCACGAGCGTCACGCGCGCCTCGGCGGCGAGCACATGCGCCTGGAGCTGCACGCGCAAGGCATCCGCTTCATCGCGGCCCACCGGGCCCGAGGCGATCGCGTACTTCGACCACGCCACGATGGGCGCGGCGATGAGCAGCGCTTGCCACGCGCGATCGCCCTGCATCACCACGAGCGATTCGGACTCGTTCTCCACGAGCTCGATCAGCGTGTCGTACGCGCCGAGGTTGGTCTGGTAGAGGTGGTCGAGCGCGCCGTCGATGGGCGCGTCGTTGCCGTGCTCGAGCAACTTCGCCACGAGCGCCGACATCTCGCTTTCCCAATAACGGTCTTCGGTGAGACTGCCCGAGGCATTGAGGCCGAGCGCCAGCGCAATCAGGCGCTCGGCATCGCGGGTCAGTCGAGGGGGAGACTTTGTGCGGCTGCGGGCCATGGGGGAAATGAAAGGGGAGGTCGTGTATTTTATCGCGTTACGACCACCCTGAACTACAATCGACTGGATGTTCGCACCCGCGATCGCCTTCGTCGACCTCGAGACCACCGGCACGACGCCGACCGGCGATCGCGTCACCGAGATCGGCATCGTGCGCGTGGTCGATGGCGACCTCGCCGAGGAATGGTCCACGCTGGTGAACCCCGAACGCTCGATCCCCGAGGAGATCCAGTCGCTCACCGGCATCAGCAACGCGATGGTTCGCGACAAGCCGACCTTCGCCGAGGTGAGGCGCGAGGTCGCCGAGCGCCTCGATGGCCACCTCTTCGTCGCTCACAACGCGCGCTTCGACTACGGCTTCCTCAAGAACGAGTTTCGCCGCGTCGAAATCCCCTTCACGGCGGACGTGCTCTGCACCGTGCGCCTGTCGCGCCGCCTCTTTCCGGAAGCGCTCGGCCACAGCCTCGACGCGATCATCGCGCGCCACCGGCTGGAGGACGCGTTCCAGGGCGACGCCCAAGTATCCAATTCTGCCGGTGCTTCGCAACCACGCACCGGCCGCCATTCCGCCCTCGGCGACGCGCGCGTGCTGTGGCGTTTCGTGCAGGCCGTCTATCGCGACAAGGCGTGCGACGAGGTCGAGGCGGCGGTCAAGCGCCTGCTCAAGATCCCGAGCCTGCCGCCGCAGCTGGCGCCCGATGCGCTCGAAGGATTGCCCGAGGGCGCCGGCGTCTATCGCTTCTACGGCGTGAACGACCTTCCGATCTACATCGGCAAGAGCGTGAATCTGCGCGACCGCATCCGCTCGCATTTCTCCAGCGACTATCGCTCCGCGAACGACGTGCGGCTCTCCGGCGAGATCCGCCGCATCGAGGTCGAGGAGACCGCGGGCGAGCTCGGCGCGCTGCTACGCGAGGCGCGGTTGGTGAAGGAGCTGCTGCCGCTGCACAACCACCGCCTGCGCCGCAAGCTCAACGCGTGCTTCCTGCGGATGCCCGACTTGCGTTCGGCGCCCGAGATGCTGCTCGCCAAGGACATCGACTGGCATGCGCGCGCACCGAACACCGAAACGCTTTACGGACCCTTCGCGACCAAGGCCCACGTGAAGGCCATGCTCGAGGGCATCGCCGGCGAGGAAGGGCTTTGCTGGCGACAGCTCGGCTGGGAAAAGCGCGGCGGGCCGTGCTTCGCGCGCCAGGTGCGCAAGTGCCGCGGCGCTTGCCTCGGCGAGGAAACGCCCGAGCAGCACAACCTGCGGCTCGCGACCGCGCTCGCGCCGCATCGCCTCGAGGACTGGCCCTGGCCGGGGCGCGTGGCGATTCGCGAAACCCACCCCGATGGCCGCTTCACCGAGGCGCACGTGTTCGAGCGTTGGTCGCATATCGGCACCGCACGCAGTGACGACGAGCTCGCCGACCTGGCCGAAGCCCACGTCCAGATCGACTTCGATCCGGATGTCTATCGGATCCTGGTGAGCTATCTCGCGAGGCATCGCGGCGCTGCGCGGCCCCTCACAGCAGCTCCTGCTGATCCCACGTAGCCTCGGCGTCGTTCAGGCATTCGGGCCCCTCCGCGCGCGGGTTGCTCATGAGCCTCGTCACGGCGCGCACGTTCACCTGGCTTTGATAGGGCTTGAGCAGCGCGAGCGCCTCGGCCGGGTCGCCCGAGAGCCACGTGTCGATCGCTTCCGGCGCGATGACGACCGGCATGCGATCGTGGATTCGCGCGACGGTTTCGTTCGCGTCCGTGGTGATGATCGCGAACGTCCGCACCGGCTCGCCCTGCGCGGGATGCCAGGATTCCCAGAGTCCCGCGAAGGCGAAGAGCGGCTGCCCGGCGAGCGTGATGGCGTAGGGCTGCTTGCGTCCGGGGGCACCCTTCCATTCGTAGAATCCGCTGGCGGGGGACGATGCAGCGCCGCAGGCGAAACGCTTCGCGGAAGGCCGACTTGGTCGCGACGCTTTCGCCGCGCGCGTTGATCATCTTCGTTCCGGAGGCGAGATCCTTCGACCACGACGGCACGAGGCCCCAGCGCAGGATCGCGACCTCACGGTTTCCCGCGCTGTCGGTGCGAATCACCGGCGCATCCTGCGTCGGTGCGATGTTGAAGCGCTTGCGGATCCGGTCGTCCGGCGGCACGCGGAAGGTGTACGCGATAATGTTGCCGTCGGCATCGAGGAAGTAGCGGCTGCACATGGACACAGTTTAAGGGGAGGAGCGCCATGGGAACATCCGAATACGCCTGCCCGAGCTGCGCCGCGCCGATGCGCCGCCAGGCGTTCGCACGCAGGCCCGAGGGCCGGGTCGAGCTCGACATCTGCTTCGCGTGCCAGTCGATCTGGTTCGACGAATACGAGAGCTCGCAGCTCACGCCCGGCGCGACCATCGAGCTCTTTCGCCTGATCCATGAGCACGGAGCGGAAAGCACCCGGCCCATATCCGAATCCGCACGCTGCCCGACCTGCCGTGGAACGCTCGCGCTCACCCACGACATCCTCGGCACCAACCGAATCGTGTACTACCGCTGTCGCGCGGGGCACGGGCGGTTGACGGCCTTCTTCCAGTTCCTTCGCGAGAAGCAGTTCGTGCGCTCGCTCTCGCCCGTGGAGATCCAGCGGCTGCGCGCGACGCTCGTCCAGGTGCGCTGCTCGAGTTGCGGCGGTCCGGTGAGCGTCGAGAAGGATGCCGCATGCCCGTATTGCCGATCGCCGCTTTCGATTCTCGACGCCGACGCGGTTCAACGCACGCTCGCGCAGTTGTCGGAGCAGGAACGGCGCCGCACCGTGCGCGACCCCGCGGCCGAGATCGAAGCGCTCCTCGCCGGCCAGCGCACCGCGCGGCGGGTTGGGCTTGCCGAGCGCGGCAGCCCTGTCGGCATCGACCTCGTGCGCGAGGCGCTCGGACTCCTCACCATCGAGCTGTGATTTCGGGTAATGCTGTTGTCAACTCCCCCAACATTCAAACTGAGGCACTATTTGATTTCGCGTCGCTGCCGCAACCCGTCTCGCGCGCGGAGTGTCCAATCGAAATTGTTTCCCTGGAGGTGCGCGATGAAACCGATGCGCTTGTCCATCTGGATCGTGACGCTCGCGGCAAGCGCATGCGCCGCGGCCTTGGCCCCCGACGCGCAGGTTGCCGGCAAGCAGTGGGTTGCGCGGGCCGATGGCATCGACGACGCGAAGCAGCAGCCGCGGCTCGAGTTCGTCCGTGACGGCCGGCTCACTGGCTACACCGGGTGCAACCGGCTGAGCGGCGCGTGGCGGGTGGAAGACGGCGCGGTGCGCTTCGGAGCGCTCGCGACGACGAAGCGTGCTTGCCTGGGGCCGGCCGGCGATGCCGAGAAGCGCCTGCTCGCCGCGTTGGGCGAGAGGAGCCGCGTATCGGTCGAGCGCGGCAAGCTCGTCATCCAGGGGGCCGGCGGCGAACGCGTCGAGCTCGTCGAGGCGCCTTCGACCCCCTAGGCTTACTTTCTCGCCAACACCAGGAGCTTCGCGGCTTTGGCGAGGGATTGCCGTGCGTTTCCGTAGTCCTTCCACGGGTCGGTCCGCAGCTTCGCCACGCGCTCGTGGAGGTTCGCGATCGTCCACTGGTTCGCGGCCTTCAACCCCTTGAGCTCCTTCCACGCGAGCGGCACCGAGACGCCCAGCCCCGGGCGGGCCCGTGCCGAGAAGGCGGTAATGGTCGAGGCGAGGGCGCTGTTGCGCAGGTAGTCGATGAAGATGCGGCCGACGCGGTTCGCCGCGCCGCTCTTCGCGACGAAGAGCTGCGGAATCGTGCGCGCCATGTGCGCGACCACCTCTTCGGAAAAGTCCTTCGCTTCGTCCCAACTCCAGGCCGGTTTCAGGGGCACGACCACGTGCAGCCCCTTGCCGCCGCTCGTCTTGAGAAAGCTTTCGAGCTCGAGGAGGTCGAGCATCTTCTTCACGAGCGCGGTGGCTTCGAGAAGGCGGGGCCATGTGATGCCTTCGCCCGGATCGAGGTCGAAGACCAGGCGGTCGGGTTTGCCGGCCGATTTCGCGCCGCGCGCGATGCTGACGTTGGAAGTGTGGAACTCGACCACGTTCATCTGCGCCGCGCCGATGAGCGCCTCGCGCGTGGCGATCTCGATCATCGGATCGTGGCCGGGCCAGAGGGCGCGGGGAAATTCGCGCACGCCGGGAATCTGCCGGGCGTCGGCGTGCTTCTGGAAGAAGAGCTGCCCGCCGATGCCCGCGGGCGCGCGCACGAGCGTCGCCGGCCGCCCGGCAAGGTGCGGCAGGAGGTGCGCGGCGATCTCGTCGTAGTAGCGCACCAGGTCGAGCTTGGTATGGCCGGCGCTCGCGTCGATCACGCGCTCGCCGTGGCTCACCTTGATGCCGCCGACTGTGGCGCCCTTCGCCTTGGACGATGGCGCGCCCTGAGAAGAGGGTGCATGTTGCGGCTTTTCGCGCGTGATCACGTTGGCATCCTTGTCGCTGCGTAATCCCTTGAACACCGGGTGGCGGACCCTGCCGTCGCCGGTCCACTCGGTGAATGCGACCTCGGCGACGAGCTTCGGGCGCACCCAATGACCCTTCACGCCGCGTGGCGCCGGCACCGGCGCCTTGTCGGTGGCAAGCGCCTCGAGCTTCGTCTTGATCGAGCCGAGCGAATCCTGGTCGAAGCCGGTGCCGACGTTGCCCGCGTAGCGCAGCGCGCCCGACTTCTCGTCGTGCACGGCGAGCAGGAGCGAACCGAAACCCGTGCGGCTTCCCTTGGGATCGGTGTGGCCGACGATGACGAATTCCTGGCGCCGCGAGCACTTGATCTTCACCCACGAGGTCGAGCGGGTCGACGTGTAGGGCGCGGCGGCGCGCTTGCCGATGAGACCTTCGAGGCCCTGCTTGCAGGCGGCATCGAGGAGCGGCTTCGCCGGCCCCGAGAAATGCTCGCTGAAGCGAAGGCGGGGCGAATGGCCCTTCTCGAAGATCTTTTCGAGCAGCACGCGCCGCTCGACCAGCGGCACGCGCGTCAGGTCGTAGCCGTCGAAGTGCGGCAAGTCGAACGCGAAGAACACGATGTCCCGGGTATTGGCATTGTCGAAGGCGCGCTGCAACAGCTGGAAGCTCGGCTGCCCCGCGTCGTTCATCACCACGATTTCGCCGTCGATCCAAGCCGACGCGATACCGAGCTTGCCGAGGTCGTCCGCCAGCGAGCGAAGGCGTGCAGTCCAGTCGTTGCCATTCCGCGTAAAGAGTTTCACGTCGCCGTCTTCGATGCGCGCGACGATGCGATAGCCGTCGAACTTGACTTCGTAGATCCACTCGTCGCCCTGGGGCGGCTCATCGACGAGCGTCGCGAGTTGCGGCGTGAGGAAGAGGGGAAGCTTCGCGCGGACCGCCTCGCCTCGCGCCTCTCGCCTCTTGCCCCGAGCCTTCTCTTTCAGCACGCTCTCCGGCATCGCCTCGACGACGTCGTACTCTGCGGCGGATCGCGCCTCCTCGTCGTCTTCCTTGATGAGGAGCCACGGGTCCTGGCGCTCTTTCTCGCGCGCTTTCATGCGCACCAGATTCCAGCGGCCATGGAGCTTTTCGCCGTGCAGGTCGAACTTGAGTCGCCCGGCGCGATAGCCAGCGTGCGCGTCGCCGACGGGAGTCCACTCGCCGCGGTCCCAGACGATCACCGTCCCCGCGCCGTACTGACCGGGTGGGATGACGCCTTCGAAGTCCGCGTAGCTGAGCGGATGGTCTTCCACGTGCACCGCCATGCGCTTGATGCCCGGGTCGAGGCTCGGTCCCTTCGGCACCGCCCAGCTCTTGAGCGTGCCGTCGAGCTCGAGGCGGAAGTCGTAATGCAGCCGCGTTGCCGCGTGCTTCTGGATCACGAACGAGAGGCGCTTGCCCGGCGCGGCCACCACGCCCTTCGGCTCCGAGGTGATCTTGAAGTCGCGTTTCTTCCGATAGGGAGTGAGTGAGGCGGGCATGTCCTAGTGACCACCCCGTCGGGGGATGGGTTCAGTCGTGCCTTAGTCGTCCATTGGCGAAGATCACGCGTTCGCCGACGCGGAACCCGGGGTCGGTGGGAAAGCGCAGCGTCGCGCGCGTGCCGTCGTCGAACCTCACGCGCACCTCCCATGCGCCGCCGCGTTGCAATTCGGCTTGGCGAAACGTGGTCGACGAGACGCTGCCGCAATTGGCGCAAGGCTTGGGCGCGGTGCGCCGCTCGGGGGCGGGCCCCGGTGGCGGGGCCGGCGGGGCCGGCGCGGGCGCAGGCACGACATCGGTCGCCGGGGGCACGGCCGGTTTCGCGTCCACAGGCGTCACGATGATCTCGCCAGGTGAGAGCGAATCGGCGGGTTCCAGCGCGACGCTCACCGGCGTGACGGGCGAGCGCCACCACGGCAGCCAGCCCTCGATCGCCGCGATGCCGAGCGCGGCCGCGAGCCCGACGACGATTGCCGCGACGATGATCGCGTGATGCGATTTCGGACGCATCCGGTCCTAGGGAGCCTCTGAACAATGCCACGGGGATGCGTGTTGCCGCAACCCACGAGCACGTCGATTCGAAGGAATCGACGTCCTGAGGGACGGGCGATTTCGGGCCGCTTCGTCGTTGCTCGTCCTAGCAAGGTGACCGACCTTGCTTCGGACTCGGCGCCTAGAATCGACCTCGAAATCGACCCGTCGCGCACCCCGTGGCATTGTTCAGAGGCTCCCTAGATCTCGATGTGGGTGCCGAGCTCCACCACGCGGTTGGGCGGGATATTGAAGAAGTCGGTTGCGCGGGTGGCGTTGCGCGACATCCACGCGAAGAGATGATCGCGCCACAAGGCCATGCCGGGCGTGTCGCTCGCCGGAATCACCGTCTCGCGGGAGAGGAAGAAGGACGTGTCCATCACATCGAAGGCGAGGCCGTAGCGCACGCGGCAGTGATTCAGGATCTCGTCGATGTCGGGCTGCTCCTTGAAGCCGTACCACGCCTCGAGCTTGTAGAAGCCGTTCACCATCCGCTCGAACTGGACGCGGTCCTCCGGCGGCACCATCGGCACGTCGTGGGTCACGATCGTGAGGAACACGGTCTGCTCGTGCAGCACCTTGTTGTGCTTGAGGTTGTGCAGCAGAGCGTGCGGCACGGACTCCACGTTGGCGGTCATGAAGATCGCGGTGCCCGAGACCTTGGGTGGCGGATGCGCGTGCAGGCTCTCGAGGAAGGGCTTGAGCGGTATGCCCTGCTCGGATTGGCGCTGGAACATCAGCAGGCGCCCGCGCTTCCACGTCATCAGCATGGTGAAGCACACGACGCCGATCACGACAGGGAACCAGCCGCCGGAGAGGAACTTCGCCGAGTTCGAGGCGAGGAACGCGGTATCCACGAGCAGCATCGAGCCGATCACCACGACCACCGTCACCCGCGACCATTTCCACAAGCGCCGCGCCACCACCATCGCGAGCAGGCATTCGATCACCATGGTCGCGGCGACCGCGATGCCGTATGCGTTGGCGAGATTCTCGGAGCTCTTGAAGCCGAGCACGAGCAGGACGACCGCGACGAAGAGGCTCCAGTTGATGAAGGGCACGTAAATCTGGCCGATCGCACGCGAGGATGTGTGCAGGATCTCGAGGCGCGGGATATAGCCGAGCTGGATCGCCTGGCGCGTCATCGAAAAGGCGCCCGAGATGCAGGCCTGCGAGGCGATCACCGCCGCAGCGGTCGCAAGCAGGACCATCGGCAGGAGCGCCCATCCCGGCAACATGAGGTAGAACGGATTCTTGATTCCCGCCGGATTCGCGAGGACGAACGCCGCCTGCCCGAAGTAGTTGAGCAGGAGCGCCGGCATGACGAGCGAGAACCAGGCGATGCGGATCGCGCGCTTGCCGAAATGGCCCATGTCGGCATAGAGCGCCTCGCCTCCGGTGAGCGCGAGGAAAACCGCGCCCAGGACGAGGAAGCCGAGCAGCGGATAGTCCAGCAGGAAGCGCACCGCGTACATCGGATCCACGCCCGCGAGCACCGCGGGGTTCTTCACGATCTGCGCGATGCCGGCCGCGGCGATGGCGAGGAACCAGACGATGGTGATCGGTCCCATGAAGGCGCCCACCACGCCCGTTCCGTGGCTCTGGATCATGAAGATGCCGGCGACGACCAGGATCGTGATCGGAATGATGTAGGGCTTCAGCTCATGCGCCTGCACCTCCAGGCCCTCGACCGCGCCAAGCACCGTGATCGCCGGCGTGATCATGCTGTCGCCATAGAACATCGAGGCGCCGAAGATGCCGATGCCGATGACCACCCAGCGCACGCGCGGCTGGTGGCGAATGTTGCGCAGCGCCAGGGCGAGGAGGGCGAGGATTCCGCCTTCGCCGTTGTTGTCGGCGCGCATCATCACGACGAGGTACTTGTACGCGATCACCCACGCCATCGACCAGACGATGAGCGAGAGGATGCCGAGCACGTTGTCGGGCGTGAGCGGGATGCCGTGCTCGGGGCTGAACGCGGTCTTCAGCGCATAGAGCGGGCTCGTCCCGATATCGCCGAAGACCACGCCGATCGCTCCCACGACAAGGGTCGCGGTCGCCTGCCGATGCAGGGGAACGGACGGAATCGGGGTGGTGGCGGTTGCGCTCATGCGGGGTT
>Ga0209131_1001880_pt1 | contig 14410 bp, 7 predicted proteins | sample GraSoi_2013_40cm_FD_185826 | JGI IMG/M metagenome (GOLD analysis project Ga0209131, IMG submission 185826) | Grasslands soil microbial communities from the Angelo Coastal Reserve, California, USA - Sample 9_17_2013_40cm (SPAdes) (version 2) | ecosystem: Environmental > Terrestrial > Soil >...
AACTGCCGGTCGTCAGTATCGGTCAGGCGCTGGATGGCATTCCCTCCCTGCTCGTGGACAACGCGAATGGCATTCAGGAAGCGATGGCGCATCTGATCGAAATCCATAACCGCCGCCGAATTGTCTATCTAAAGGGTCCAGAAGGGGAAATGCATGGAGAATACCGCTGCGCCGCCTATCGCCAGATACTGCAGGACTATGGCATTGCATTGGATCCGCGCTGGATAGTTTCCATGCCAGGTGACGCGGCAATGGAATGGACACAGCGCTGCCAGCTGTCTACTTATCGGCTCCTGGATGAAACAGGCTTGCAACCCGGGCGGGATTATGACGCCATACTCGCGTACAATGACGAGGTGGCGTTACAAGGATTGGGGATTTTGCTGGAGAGAGGTATCCGTGTGCCGGCCGATGTGGCAATGGTCGGCTTCGATGACAGCGCCGCGGCCAGAGTCGCCGTTCCGCCCCTCACTTCAGTAAGCCAGTCGATCAGCGAGCAGATTAGCCAAGGGTTCAATCTTCTTTTGGATTGGCTCGCCGGCCGGCCGGTGCCAGACCAGGTCAGCGTGCCCACAAAATTAATCGTGCGGTCATCATGTGGGTGTGTGAATCCTGCGATTTTACGGGCCGCAGCGGGAGAGATGGGCGAACAGCAGGATGAACCGTTCGAAATCGCAATGCAGCGGCAGCGCCGGGCCATTCTCTCCGAAATGGCGCTGGCCGCGGGGCAAAGCCTGGAAGGGGAAACGCTATCAGGGCTGGGGCAACTGCTGGAAGCTTTTATCGTTGAAGCCCAAAGTGGAACCCTGAGCCTATTCGTCAGCAAATTGGAAAATATCTTGCAGAAAATAGGAAAGGCAGGTGGAGATGTCGCAGCCTGGCAAGAATCCATATCAGTAATGCGGCGCTGGATCCTGCCGCATCTAAAAGGACAGTCATTACAGCGGGCCGAGGATTTATGGCAGCAAGCTCGAGTAATGATCGGCATTACCGCCCAATGGGCACAAACCCACCACGCTTTTCAAGTTGAAAAGCAAGCCACAGTTTTACGCGAGATCGGTTACGAACTTATTACGATGTTCGACATACCGCAATTGATGGCAACCCTGGCACAAGGATTTCCACGCCTCCGTATTCCCAGTTGTTATCTGGCTTTGTACGAGAACTCTCAACCCCATCAGGATCTTCAGCCCGCGCCTGAATGGTCGCTGTTGGCGCTGGCTTACAACCAGGCAGACGGATCAGCTTCTCAAGGGAAGGCGGCGGTTGGCGAACGACGCTTTTTGACACATCAATTGATCCCGAACGAGTTTTGGCCACAAGCCCGGCGCTTTAGCTACGTGCTGGAGCCGCTATATTTTCGAGAGGAGCAGATTGGTTTTGTGCTATTCGAGGCTGGGCCGGGTGAGGAGATTGTGTACGACATATTGGCTCAGCAGATTCGCAGCACCCTAAAAGGCGCTCTCTTGACCACACACAATGCAGAACTCTATCAAGAAGCAGTGCATGCCTGGCAAGCGGCCGAAGAAGCCAATCGACTCAAAGGACGGTTCCTCTCCACCGTGAGTCATGAACTGCGCACACCCTTAAGTCTGATCGTCGGAACCGCAAAGATGATCCAGCAACAAGAACTGGGAAACGCTTTGCCGCCGAAAATCTACCGCGACATCGAACATATCCGCGTCAGCGCACATCACCTGTTCCATCTAATTGGCGATGTGCTCGATTTGGCCAGCAGTCAGTCTGGCGAGTTAGAGTTAGCCTGCAGACTATTGAATTTCAAAGAAGTCATGGAAGACACGATCCTACTCGGAGAATTGATGGCGCAGGAACGCGGGGTAATGTGGCGCACCGACATTCCCACGGCATTGCCAGTTGTGTGGGGCGATCGCATGCGTCTACAACAGGTGGTTTTGAACTTGGTAAGCAACGCAGTCAAGTTTACCGAGCATGGCGAGGTAGCACTGAAGATCATGGTCAGAGAAAAGGAACTGACAGTGTTGGTAAGCGATACTGGCCTCGGCATTCCGGTCGATGAACAGGAAGCCATCTTTGACGAGTTCCGACAGTCGGAGCGTACGGCGCAGCGAGGCTATGGCGGAATGGGGTTGGGGTTGGCTATCAGCCGGCGTTTGGTGGAGTTGCATGGCGGACAAATTGGTGTGCGTTCGTCCGGTGAAGATAACGGCGGCTCGACCTTTTACTTCACCCTGCCCACCACAGAAAGCGTCAGCCTCAATGAAATGACGACGGGAAAGCAGTCGCAAACCGTCGTCTTGTTAACCGAACACGCAGGCGGTGCCCAGGCTTTGCAAGACCACTTGACGCAACGCGGATTTGTCGTGGAAGAACTGGCATTGGATAAACATGCAGACTGGCTGCTGCAGATCGTGGTTGCGCCTCCAGGGACCGTGGTGTTAGACCTTGACGCGGCGGCGCGACTGGGCTGGAAGTTGATGCGAATGTTGAAAGAAAACCCAGCAACCCAAGATGTCCCGGTGGTGTTTTACTCTCTTCCCGAAGAGCGAGGGGGCGGCTCCGTATTGGAATTGAATTACCTCGCCAAACCATTGGGAAGCGCCGAGCTGACACATGCCATTGAGCAGCATGATCTCACCGACCAGAAATCCCAAGCTGCTCAGACCATCCTGGTTGTAGAAGATGATCCCCAACTCCTTGACCTGCACATGCGCATGGTGCAAGCTCGCCTGCCTGGGAGCCATGTTGTGCCAGCTCGCAACGGACGCGAAGCGCTGGAAATGATGGAACATACCCGGCCTGATTTGGTGCTTTTGGATTTAATGATGCCGGAAGTGGATGGGTTTAAGGTGCTGGAAGCAATGCGCAGACGCGAGAACACGAGGGACGTGCCAGTGATTGTTCTCACCGCCCAATCCCTGACCGAAATTGAGATGGCGCGCTTGCAGCAAGGGGTGATTGCCGTGCTTGGGAAAGGAATGTTCAGCCCGTCAGAAGTACTGGCACAAGTGGAGGCAACCCTGGCGCGGAGCAAGCGCCTGGGCAGCGAAACCCAGCGCCTCGTCCGCCAGGCCATGGCTTACATTCATTGTCACTACGCAGAACAGATCACGCGCTCAGACCTAGCTCGCCACGTGGCGGTTAATGAGCGTTACCTTACACACTGTTTCCAGCAAGAGCTTAACATATCCCCTGTGAGTTATCTCAATCGATATCGGGTAAGGCAGGCCAAAGGACTGCTGGAAAAAGGCACCAGGAGCATAACTGAGGTAGCCTTGGCAATCGGCTTCACGGACGTCAGTTACTTTGGGCGGGTCTTCCGACAGGAAGTAGGCATCTCACCAAGCGCCTATCAACATGGTCAGAGGCCGGAGGGTACCTGAGATCTTTTGGAATTCCTATTCCACCCTTGCCTCCTCCCGGCAGGGAACCGAACAAAAGAAATCGGCTGGAGCAGCACGACGCTCCAGCCGATTTCTTTTGTATCAGACAGAACCATCGATTACTTTGGTTGCGACGACAAAACCTCCAATTATGCGAATCAGCCTGCCATTTGTGCGACTCAGGGGCCGTGAAAAAGGATAAAGTTATGCTCAGAAACTCAAGGAAAGGAGTTAATAGAAGAACGCAACCAAAACATTACACTGTTCCATATCTTTTGGTTAATTCTTATTCACCTGACCTTGAAAGAAGGTTTATCATGAGACAAAAAAATAAGCTCCTTCCAGTTCTCAGCATAATAGCTGTAATGCTGCTTGTAGGCTTGACGGTTCCGCGTCAAGTGAGTGCATCTCCACGACTTGCCATAGTTTCACAATATGGTCCGAATCCGATTGTATTTAACCAGACTGCTATTACTGACAATATTCAATACCTGCTGGCAGCCGCCTCAGAGCATCCTGACACCCTAACGCTTTATAATAACGATTTCCCAAAGCATTGGTGGTTCACTAATTTCAATAATACTCACTATCTAAAATGGCACATCAATGTGCCTACGGGGGCTAACTATCACGTGCTTGCCCTACTCCAGGATTCGTCAGGCGCAGCATATACCGTATCAGTTATAGAGACGGGTGCGACGCGCAATTTTACGATACCTATCAGTGACTGGGACAAGCATGACGCTGGCGTGATCGTTCTGCCCTCAGGCAACAGCACGCTGCAACTGGTTCGCACCACTTCGACTGGCCAGGCCAGCATCAAATCGCTGGAACTGATTCGCGACACTGACTATGCTGCCTATAATTCGCGTGTTGCTTCCAAAAGAGCGAATACTGCCTGGTTCAGCCAGGCAAAGTACGGCCTGATGTTTCAGGAGGGTGCCTGGAGCTACCCGCGAACCGGATCTCACAGAGACCCCGAGGTTCAAGCCAACGGGTTTGATGTGAATGCCTTTGTGAATATGGTCAAATCTACGGGGGCATCCTATGTGATTTGGTCATTCAGTTGGTATACGTATCAACCCTATGCGCCGATTTCTCAAATTGATACCCTTTTTGGGAACGCTAATATGACAACACAACGTGATGTCATTGGTGAGATGGCATCCGCGCTTCATGCTAACGGGATCAAATTCATGATGTATTATCATCGCGGCGAGCCTGCTTCGGGAATGCCATGGTTCCAGTCAAGCGTGTGGGACATGAATTTCTCTCCACGCGGCGCAGGGACTCGTACGACGTTTTTCAATAACTGGGAGTCAGTTGTCAACGCAGTGGGCGTACGCTACGGCACTAACCTTGATGGTTGGTTCTTCGACGATGGGATGGTCTATTATCCGGCAGCCTTCGAGCATCTTGAGGATGTGGCTCGCGCCGGGAATGCCAATCGTTTGGTCTCCTGGAACCCCTGGATAGGTGCTCGCGTTACCGATTTCCAGGATGTTTGGATGGGCGAAAACCATCATAGTGAAACTATTACTGGCAGTTCGACGAACGGAACGGGCATCCTGACTGCAGGGCCCAACAAAGGCGAGCTGGAGCATGGCATGTTCCTGATGAACAGCGATTGGGGAGTACATAATGCAAACCAAACCACTGGTGCACCTGGCTTTTCAGCGCAAACTGCTGCTAATTGGGTGTGTGCTGGTAAGGCTAAAGGATCGCCGCTCAGCTTCGATATGATGATGTGGGACGGTGGTACCCAACCCGATGTAGATTCAGCTACATTGAGCTTGCTAGTTACAATGAAAGGTCTTGTTGCCTCACAGTGCGGCGGTGGCAGCACTTACTATAACAATACTGATCCTGGCATCACTTATACCGGTGGTTGGAATACCTCGAGTGGTCGTGGATTTGGGGACTATCAGGAGGATGTCCGCTACACAACAACGAATGGCGATTCTGCTTCCTTCACCTTCACCGGAACAAGCATTGACTTCCTCACTGAAAAGAACTCAGACGAGGGTAATGTAGAAGTCTACATTGATAATGTATCCCAAGGTCAGTTCAGTGCTAATGCCGCAACTCGATCTGCCCAAGTGGCTCTCTATAGTACAACAAGCCTAACGAACGCCACTCATACGATCAAGGTCGTTAAGCGAACTGGTCAATATATGTTAGTGGATGCGTTCAGGAAACCCGCCGGCGGTGGTACGCCTACGACGATTAACGATAATGCTGGTGGCTTCACCTATACCGGTACTTGGGCGTACCAAGGTGGTCGTGGAGCAGGGGACTACCAGGATGATGTCCACTACACTAGCACAAACAACGATTTCTTCCAGTACACCTTCACTGGAACAGGTGTTGACTTCATTGCCCCGAAGGGCTCAGGATATGCAGTCGTTACCGTCTACATTGATGGTGTCAATAAAGGCAATTTCAGTGAGGACAATGGTGGGGCTTACGCACCTCAACAAGTCATCTACAGTATCACAGGGTTAAGTAGCGGTTCACATACCATTAAGGTTGTGAAGGTATCAGGCAATTACCAGCAGATTGATGCGTTGAAGATTTACCCGTAATTCTAGACGAGGAATCAGGTCAGATGTGGTCTTTTACAAGGGCCCACCTGACCTGGTACATCCCATCGAGCATTATGGTGGGCTGCCCGTAGAAACTGACATTAATACCTGCTGGGAGCATGCCATCAATTTTGGTTACAGCGACAAAACCTCCAATTATGCGAATCATCCTGCCATTTGTGCGACTCAGGGGGCGTGAAAAAGGATAAAGTTTGCCTTGAAAGTCAGAGTATTTTTCGCCCACAATCCAGCAACGAAACCCTGACCACTATGCCTGTGAAATGTGTTATTGGAGTAGCTGACCACTTCATCGCTCATCTGCTGGAACGTTTTGCGGAGCAAAGCGGCATGCAAACTGTGCGCGCCAACTCAGGGCAAGCATTGCTGAAAATAGCCCAACAAGTGCAGCCCGATTTCATCATTGTAGATAACGAATTGCCCGGAACAATCCAAGGCGAGGAAGTTATCTGGGCTTTGCGAAGCAACGCCGAGACCAGCCAGGTCCCGCTTGTCCTTTGCTCATGGCTCCCAGCTACAGAGGCGCAAGCTTTGTTCGGAGAAATGACGGCCTACCTGGCGAAACCAAAGTTGGATTACCAGGGGTTTTTAGCCGCCGCTTCGCTCATTAACTCAGGAGCAAAAAGCCGGCCGCCGGGTGCTGTCACGAAAACAGACTCGGATTGAAAATATTAATTAACTTACTTTTGCAAGGAGTCTAATCTATGAAATCCGACCAGGAAATAAGCGAAAAGAAATATGAATCGAATTGGGAGTCTCTAAATACCCGCCCTTGTCCGGAATGGTTTGCCAACGCCAAGTTCGGAATTTTCATCTCATGGGGCGCCTTTTCCGTGCCCGCCTATAAACCTGATAGTGGTTATGCCGAATGGATCGGTCATCCGGGCAGGGGTTGGATGAATGACCCCTTCATTAAAACCAATTTTGGGGAGAACGTAGTCTATGATGATTTTGCAAACCAATTCAAGGCAGAGCTTTATGATCCGAATCAATGGGCCGAATTAATTCAAAAATCCGGCGCAAAATATGTCTTTCTGACAGCAAAATACCATGATGGCTTCTGTCTTTGGCCGAGCAGCTATGCTACCAATGGAAAAACAAATACATGGCATGCTGGAAGTATGGGTCCTAAACGCGATCTGGTCGGCCCGTTTTGTGACGCCATGCGTGCTAAGGGATTGTTTACGGGACTATATTTTTCTCTTCATGAATGGTTCCACCCACTTTGCGGAGATTATACAGATAACTTTTTCTACTGCAAAGAACCGGAACGTTTTGCACGCGAGCACATGCACCCCCAATTCAAGGAAATGGTTAATTTGTACAAACCCGATCTCATCTTTGCTGATGGGGATACCATTTCGCCCGAAAAATGGTCAACGGCGGAGATGATCGCCTGGCTTTATAACGAGTCGCCGGTCAAGGATACAGTTGTCCTTAACGATCGCTGTGGATTCTGGACGGACGAAAAATATGGCAGGGGCAAAATAGGCGATTATTACACAACCGAATATGGTTTCGGCCTCATGTTGGAAGGCAATACAAAACCCTGGGAGGAAAGCCGAGGTATCGGAACTTCCTATGGCTACAACAGAAAAGAAGATATTAATGTCTATGCTTCGTCCGCAGAATTGATTTCTAATCTGATTGAGATTGTCAGTAAAGGAGGCAACCTTGCTCTTGACATTGGCCCAACAGCAGATGGAAGAATCCCGGTGATCATGCAGGAGCGTTTACTGGATATTGGTGCCTGGCTTGCCGTCAATGGAGAAGCCATTTACGGAACCAAAAAATGGATCAGGCCGAATGAAGAGGGGGACACCAGCTTTCAAGTGTCCAACGAGGACTTTAAGTTTGATGGTACGGAGATTAAACCTGCGAAAACAAACACGATTTGTTTTACTCAAAAAGAAAACCAAATTTTTGTAATTTGTGTAGGCTGGCCGGGAGAAACCATAGAATTTGAACTGGATAATGTGAAAGAAATCAAACGAATATCCTTGTTGGGCTTGCATGAAGATATCTCGTGGCACTTTGAAAATGGATTATTAAGAATTCAAGTACCCCAACTTACCATAGACAAATTGCCTTGCAACCACGCCTGGAGTTTCAAAATTGAAACAAATTAGATCGGCTATTTGCAGATTTGAGAATACAAAATCCGCAAGAAGGAAAGGAGGTGAGAGCAGCTATCATATACGGTTGGGCCGATAGGATTCGGCAGTATTTTGTTCAACTTTCCAGTATGTTTCACAAAGGAGAAGAAAAATGTATTCCCTGAGATCTAAACTCTTTACGATCTTATGTATTGGAACCATTATGATGATGCTGGTGGGGTGCGGTGCTCCTGCAACAACCCAGCCACAAGAACCTGTGACGTTGAAGTACCAAACTTGGTATCCAGCAGAATCGGCGCTCCGCCCGATTCTGGATCAGTTCGAGAAGGACAACCCCAACATCAAGGTTGAATTAACCGTCACAGAATCTACCAAATACCAGCAGAGCCTTCCGTTAGCCCTGAACAGCGGCGAAGCGATTGACGTGGTAGGCGTACAATCTGGCTTGATGGTAGAACAAATCCGCGGAAATTTGCAACCGATGGACCAATTGATGACTAAATATGCAGGTAGTGATTGGGAAAGCAAGTTTGTCCCGGGGAACCTGAAAACCGCGCGTTCACTAGCGTCGGATGGCGGTCTCTACTTTATTCCGCTGGGACGCCTCGGGAGCGCCGTGGGATTCTACAATGGCGCCATCTTCGATGAGCTTGGCCTGAAGGTTCCTCAAACCTATGCCGAATTAGTCGCGGTTGCCAAAACAATTCGTGAAAAGAAACCTGATGTGATCCCAATGGTATTCCCTGCGGACAATTGGTTCCAGGATGAACTGGTGCTCACCATCGTTGGGCAAGATGATCCGTCCTTCTTCAACAATATCCGCTATAAGGATGGTAAATGGGATACGGCTTCCTACATCCAAGCGCTGACTGAGTACAAGCAGATGTACACCGATGGCGTGCTAAGCCTCGACAATCAGGACATTCTGTACGACCAGGCCTCCAAATTGTTCTACACCGGCAAAGCCGCAATGTATTTCAACGGCACCTGGGAGGCGGGGCTGCTTTCCGCACCCTTCCGCGCAACCAACAAGATTGATCTGAAAGACGTTGGTCTGATGGCATTGCCGACCTTTACGGCAACCGGCACCCCGTCACTACGGTCTTTCATCGAGGTGGGACTGGGGGTTCCCGTCTCGTCCAAGCACCCAGCCGAAGCCATTAAACTCATCCAATACCTGTTAGGGGGGCCGGGACTGACGAATTTGATGACGAACTTCATTGTTGTACCAAGCAAAGTCGGCTTTGTGTTGGATGACTCGCTGCTCACAACCCAACGAGCCAAGGACGGGTATGCACTGCTTGAAAAACTGATCAACAATCCGGCCGGTGATCGGAACAACATGTCGGCGTTGTCCGCTCAGATAGGCAATGAACTCCAAGCTATGATCACAAAGGACGTTTCTCCCGAAGATACGGCAAAAACGATCCAAGCTGATTACGCCAGCGGGCGCTACAAGTAATCGTTACCAGCCACCGAAGATTTTCACCTGCGGGCGATCCTCTCAGGGTCGCCCGCGAATTTGGTCAAGCGTTTTGGGAATGACTATAATGAAAAAGTGGAACTCTAAACGTAAGCTGGATTTTACCCATCGCTTTTTGTGGAGAAAGAAAAATGAAGCTTACCGACCAAACGGCTCTCCAAAATACAACCAATCCGGCCCCTCGGATGATCGGTAATCGAAACAGACGGAAGCATAAGAATAATGTGTCTGCAACTCTGTTTCTGCTGCCCATGCTGGGTTTCTATGCAGTATTTTATGTATATGCTTTCTATTTTCTGATCCAGACCAGTTTCCAAGCTGTTACGTTGTCATTTCGCAATGCACAGCCAGTGGGCTTTCAAAACTATTTCTTAGTCTTAACACATGATCTGTTCTATCAGGCGGTACTCAACACCTTTATCTTTGCCAGTATTCTTGTTCTCGCCAGCCTCACATTAGGCTTCGGGCTGGCAGTAATACTGTCGTTCAAAATCCCCGGGCGTGCTGTCTTTTTTTCCATATTTATGCTTCCAACGCTGATCCCGGCCAGCCTGATCGCATCCGTCTTTGCCTCGATGTTGGAATACCGTTACGGCAACCTAAATGAACTTCTCAGAACCATAGAGTTGGGCGCATTAGCACAACGCTGGTTGGTTGATCCGCATCTGGCGTATATGGCAGTTATTTCCATTTTTGTATACCTGATAGGGCTGCCTATTCTATATTACACCGCTGACCTGTCAACCATTGATACGTCTGTCATCGAAGCTGCAATAATCGATGGCGCTGATACTATTCAGCTTTTCCGGTTGATCTTATTCCCTTTACTGAGCAATGCCCATAAAACAGTTATTGTGACTACGTTTCTCAGCATCTTCCGGGCGTTTGAAATTGTATACCTATTCACCGGCGGTGGGCCAAGTAACACCACTGACATTACTGGCACCTATATCTATACCTTTATGAGGACTGGCAACAATATTGGTTATGTTTCGGCTGCCTCGGTAATCGTACTACTCCTGGCATTAGTATTTTCAGTCATCCAATTAAGACTCTATCGACGCGTCGGCAATGAGGAGCGTTTATCGTGAACCTGATTAAAACTTCCAAGCGCGACATGACTATTATGCAGATTATCTTGATTGTGATTGCCGTCATTTGGCTTTTTCCACTCCTGTCGGCAGTACAACGCTCGCTCGAGTTTCAGGGCTTGGAAAACTATAAATCTTTGTTCACCAATCCGGCAAATGGCGTTCCCATCACACAGCTCTATCTCAACTCAGCAATCATTGCGGTGTTTCATGTTATTTTTGTGCTGGTCGTAGCCTCATTGGCCGGGTTTGCATTTAACCAATTGGATTTTTTTGGAAAGGAATTTATTTATTACGCGATTGTCGTCTGCCTGTCAGTACCAGCAATCGTCGTTCTTGTGCCTCTGTTCTATACACTTAAACAAGCAGGATTGCTCAATTCCTACATCGGCGTTGCGCTCACTGAGGCCGCGCTGACGCTGCCATTTGGGATTCTCATGCTGAGAAACTATGGCGACAACATTCCGCGCGAATTTTCTGAAGCCGCCACGATTGATGGTGCAGGACCGTGGGAACTATTTCGCTATATCTATTTACCCCTTGCCCGTCCGGCATTGATCAATTTGGCAACACTTTCAGCGCTATGGTCATTTCAGGACTTTTTACTCCCGGCTGTGTTCATCACCAATGCCCGCCTCACGACAGCAGCCGTCGCCGCGCAATCGTTTCGCGATTATCAGGGATTCACGGCGCTCACCATAGGTCGCTATAACGCGAGTCTCGTGCTCTTGGCGCTGCCCGCATTGGTACTGCTAATTTTCGGTCAGCGTTTCATCATCTCTGGGTTGACCAGTGGTGGTATTAAGTCGTGATATTCAGAAGTCGAGGAACTTTACGAAGCATAGACAAGAAAATCCCATTTTTGGAGCGAAAATCTGATCGATATTACGTACAAAGCAAGGTCTTTCTTAGGAAAAATATATCGCTCATCGTAGAAATCCACGCCAAAGGAGTCTTTGCTCCTGATGGAAAAAAGTACGTGAGGTTCTGACATGATGCACGGATTCTGGCACGTTTCATTCACAGTTAGTAACATTGATGCATCGGTGAAATGGTACACCGAAGTATTGGGCCTGGAATTTGTACGTGGTCAGACTCAGCATAATGAATACACTAGCAGACTCGTGGGTTTTCCAGATGCTCATCTCAAAGTGGCCCAATTGCGCGTGCCTGGTGAAACCATCCCAATCTCGCGCCATCACATTGAATTAGTGGAATATATTCATCCACGCGGCGAGAATATTCCATTAGATACCAATCGCACAGGAGTGGGTCATTGGGCTTTCATGGTAGATGATATTCATGTCGACTTCAAACGCCTCAAAGGTTTGGGTGTCAAGTTCAAAGCGGAGGAACCCATTGCCATTGAAGCCGGGGTAAATAAAGGTGGCTACACCATTTACTTTATTGACCCGGATGGCATCACGCTTGAATTGATCCAACCTCCACCTTAGTCGGTTATATCGGCTATATGTAGTGATCGCCGCATACGAACAAAAAATAGGACACGAGATACCGATTGGCCCTACTACGTTTCGCGCGTATCCAACATTAAAAGGAACACATTGGCTGGAGAAAACGAAAAAAGACAGATTTCCAAAACTAACCGCCAATTTTGCCGACCCGTTGACCAACGTCACCGCCACCGGTGTCAATGCGACCTACGCCAATGATGCCGATGGATGAAGAGTAGAGCAAACGGTTGGTTCGACGGTTACAAATTACTTATGGGATGAAACCTCATCCTATAGCGATGTGTTCTATGAATACAACAACGATAGATCGGCGCTTGCCAGTTAGGTGTTGGGTGGGATTGGATTAATTTCTCAAACACGCGGCTCGACCCACCGATTACTTCCTGCAAGATGGGCAAGGCAGTAAATTGCAGATCAATAGTGTACTGAAGACAAAAAAAAGCGAAACCTCGCGGATTTTTATCCGCGAGGTTTCGCTGGTTTGCTCACCATCCGATAAATTCAATTTCTGGTAAGTTGTAAAACTTGCCTGCTATTATACGATCTATTTTAAATTGGCTGTCTGAGCCAGCTACTCAATCTTTGATCTCCATTGCTCTGTACATACAGCGCAACGTGTTATGTTCTCATCCGTGTTTTGGGAATAATGATCGTTCCGCGGCCAACAATTTTTACCTAAAATTTGTCGTTCTTATCACCTTCCAACTCACTGATCAACATAACTGAAAATGTGAAGTGCTCATAAGATCATGATGATCCATTGTACGATTGGTTTTTACCAGCAGCAGGAAAATATCAACGAAGAAGGTATTGAATAAATAGGCGAGTATCCCCTTACACCACGTATACCGGCCGAGGTGGGCTCTAAAAAGTAATAGACAGAACTGCGAAAGTCTTTACGTGATGATATGGATACTCACCTTATGATCAGTAAGGCCGATAGCCGACATGCCTTTGACCTGTGCAGCTTGCGTCAGATCAGTAGGAGTTAAGAGACTTTCCTGCAGGGAGAAGGCGCTATGTGTGATCAAATGACACTACATTGAGCCAATTGTAAACGGGCAAGGGCTTCGCGATAGTGAATTGGCTGAAAGTTGTGTTTCAAAAGCTCAGTATGGTAATCATCTTGATGCCTCTCCGTATAACGAAGAGTAGTCTTGCAGACTCGGTTGCGCTATGCAAAAAGGATGAGTTCACCGTATAGGAATAGTGGCGTGTTTCTATAGGACATCGAAGATCAGGTAGCGAAAAGTCTGCTCAATGATATGAAGCTGCAGTTAGTAGGTTGATCTGTTGACGTACATCCATGAATCTACTCGTGCATCGAAGGTTTGTTTTCGACGAACTCTTCATCAGAATAGTAAAACGAGAATGTAAGGCTGCTATTCAAAACCTTACTGCGCTTATTATCGAAATCATCAGCGTTCTGGAAGTGACATGAGGTTTTGTATTCCCCACGCCCTCACGTCATGTAGTCCACAGACATGATACCCCCACGCTATCAATGAAAATCTCTAGGATTGATTCTCTTTATATTAATCATGAGTGTTCAATCATTAGTCAAAAAAAACTTGACGGAAACCATACTTTGTTATACTATCCATATACCTGCATTTTGATGTGCAGGGGATTATCAAAGTGATAATCATTTCAAAACACCGCCACATATAGCGAATTGTCCCGCAATTGAGTTATTTATCCCATATGTACTGGCATTTTTAAGAGCGCATAGAGAGGCTAACTCATAAGCCCAAGACCGCCAGTTCAAATCTCGCCCTCGGCACTAAGAAAAAACCCGCAAATTTGCGGGTTTTTATGTTATTTTTGGAGAAAAGGATACTTTTTTACAGTATATTTTCTCTCCATCTATGAGAGGGGGACTTTTTGTCCCTTAGCTTTAAGTTCAAACCTTATTCATGGTAATACAAAGAAAACCAGTGAATTGTCATTTCTTTGTGGGGAATAGAACTTCTCATACAATCTTTTTGCAAGCTGGTATGGTCCATTTTATTGGCGCCTCGCTCACTCATCTCGGTTCTCGCCCTCCGAAACGCTCTACTCGACCAAAGCAAATGTGTGTATGCGACCTCAGCTTTCGGCTGCAATAGCCACCGAGCCATCACTTGAGATATCACAAGATATCACTGCGCTCGAAGCTGCAAATGTGAATAGTAGCTCTCCTTGAACCAGATCCCATAGCCGCACTATCATATCTTCAGAACCGGAAACGGCGAATCGCGCATCTTCGGAGAGTGCATAAGCGAACACGATTCCACGAT
>Ga0209131_1001883_pt1 | contig 14402 bp, 13 predicted proteins | sample GraSoi_2013_40cm_FD_185826 | JGI IMG/M metagenome (GOLD analysis project Ga0209131, IMG submission 185826) | Grasslands soil microbial communities from the Angelo Coastal Reserve, California, USA - Sample 9_17_2013_40cm (SPAdes) (version 2) | ecosystem: Environmental > Terrestrial > Soil >...
AGATGCTTGGCCACGAAGAAATTCGCGCCATCATCACGGCGCTTGGTACCGGCATCGGCAAAGACGATTTTGACGCCGGCAAGCTGCGCTATCACAAAATCATTCTCATGACCGACGCTGACGTCGATGGCAGCCACATCCGCACACTTCTGCTCACATTTTTCTTCCGCCACATGAAGGAACTGATCGAGCGGGGTCACGTCTACATCGCGCAGCCGCCGCTGTATCGCGTCAAGCGCGGCAAGACCGAGCGCTACATCCGCGACGAAAGCGATTTCGCGCATGAGCTGATGAAGCGCGCTACCGAAGACCACGTGGTCAAAGCCAAGGAAGGTGTGTCGCTTGAGGGCGCGGGCCTGACAAAATTTCTTCTGAACGTCCAGGAATATGAAGCCGCTGCCGCAAAACTCGGCCGCCGCCTACGCGAGCCTGGGCTTGTGGAGTTGCTGGCGGAAAGCGGCCTGGAAAAGAAAACAGATTTTGAAGACAAGAAAGCACTCGAGAAGTTTCTCAAGGAAGTCGAGAAGGCCAAGCTCAAGCTCGAGGGCAAAATCGTTTTCGACGAAGAGCACAGCCTCAACGAAATCCAATTCGGGCCGCCGCACAGCCAAAAAATCAATTGGGCGCTCGCGTCCACAGCGGAGTACAAGCGCCTCCGCTCGCTGGCCAAGCTTATCGACGAATTCAACAAGCCGCCGTTCGTGGTGACCAATAACGGAACGAAAGTGACCAAAGAGAAGGCGCAGGACGTTTTGAACTATGTTGTCGAAGACGCCAAAAAAGATTTCACGATCACGCGATTCAAGGGCCTCGGTGAAATGAACGCCGAGCAGCTCTGGGACACGACCATGAACGCGGAGACGCGCACGCTGCTGCAAGTGAAGCTGGAAGACGCCGTCGCAGCCGAAGATATTTTCACCACGCTTATGGGCGAAAACGTCGAGGCGCGCCGCAAATTCATCGAGGACAATGCCCTCGAAGTCCAGAACCTGGACATTTGATCGATGGCGCAGAGCTGATGGCGCAAACAGGCAAGGGATCAACACGCGATGCCGTGCGTTGGGGCTTGTTGCTGGCGGCGGTAGCCGTATCGGGCTATCGCCTGCCGCGTGCGTTTCGTAATTTTGAGGAGTGGCGCGCCGCGCTTCCGGTCGATCCCTCCGCAGCCGATCTCTATCGGACGACTTTCCTGGTCGAAGCTGTGGGCATCGCAGTCGTTGTAGTCGTGGGCGTCGGCGTTTTTTATCTGCTGCGGCCGCGAACGACGAAGCCGACATGATGTACCAGTTGGGTTGGAGCACGCTGCCGGGGCTGCGCGGACTAGCTTGCAGCGATTTTCGCGCCACGCCAACGGCAGCGCCGGATAACCAGGCGGGCGTTGCCGTGGAATTCGCCAGCGAGACGCAGCGCGACGAATTCTTGCAGCAATTGGAGAAGAATTTCGCGGCGCGCCGTTTCACAAACGCAGCCGACGCTTTCGACACCGTGAAAGCCTACGTTCTTGAGCATGCAAGGGAATAAATTAGTGAGGCTTAGGAATTCCCCAGGTTTCGATATGGAGCTCAATCGCTTCGCTAAGGCTGGCGCGAGCGCTCTCGACATCCTTCCCTTGCGAAGTGATGTTCAGTTCCGGGCAACGCGCGACATACCAGCCGTCTTCCTTGGTAATCAGCGCGGAGAATCGGTAAGTCATAAATCGATGCCAGCGGATGTGTACACCGCAAGCAAGGCTTTGCAGCAAAGCGTTTTAAGCAGTCACCAATCACCTGTCACGAGGACACATGGCCGACGAAACAAATAAATCCATCCTGCTTCCCGTCGATATCGAAGCGGAAATGCGCAAGTCGTACCTCGACTACGCGATGAGCGTAATCATCGCGCGCGCTCTCCCCGACGTGCGCGACGGCCTGAAGCCGGTGCAGCGCCGCATTCTTGTGGCGATGAACGATCTCGGCCTCGCCTCCAATCGCGGCTACCGCAAGTGCGCCAAGATCTGCGGCGACACGTCCGGCAACTATCACCCGCACGGGGAAGCCGTCATATATCCGGCGCTCGTCCGCCTCGCGCAAGATTTCAACATGCGCTATCCGCTTATCGACGGGCAGGGAAATTTCGGCTCAGTCGACGGCGATCCTCCAGCGGCAATGCGGTACACCGAAGCGCGCCTGGCGAGAATCAGCGAAGACATCCTCGCTGATCTTGAGAAAGAAACGGTCGATTTCATTCCCAACTTTGATCAAACGCGTGAAGAGCCCGTCGTCCTGCCGTCGCGCATCCCGAATCTTCTCGTTAATGGCGCCAGCGGTATCGCCGTTGGCATGGCGACCAACATTCCGCCGCACAACTTGCGCGAAATCGTCGAAGCCGCCCTTCTGCTCATCGAAAGACCCGACGCCACGCTGAAAGAAGTAATGAAGCTCGTCCCCGGCCCGGATTTCCCCACGGGCGCCTACATCGCCGGGCGGGAAGGCATCGAAGCCGCGTACAAAACCGGCCGCGGCAGCTTCATGATGCGCGCCAAAGCCGCTATCGAAGAAGTTGGTAAGGATCGCGAAAACATCGTCATCACCGAAATTCCGTACCAGGTCAACAAATCCAGGCTCATCGAGCGCATTGCCGAGCTGGTCCAAAGCAAAAAAATCGAAGGTATCGCCGACGTGCGCGACGAATCCTCGCGCGAGGGCATGCGCATCGTCGTCGAAATCAAGCGCGGCGAAGAAGCGCAGCTCATTCTCAACAATCTTTTCAAATACACGCAGATGCAGGAATCCTTCGGCATGATCCTGCTGGCCATCGTCGCCGGGCAGCCGCGCGAGCTCGGCCTGATCCCGCTAATCAAGCTCTTCATCGAGCACCGCGTCGAAGTCGTGCGCCGCCGCACGATCTACGAGCTGCGCAAAGCCCGCGAGCGCGAACACATTTTGGTCGGCTACCAGATCGCGCTCGACCATCTCGACGACGTCATCCGCATCATTCGCGGTTCTGCCAGCCGCGCCGAAGCCAAGGAAAACCTGCTCAAGTATTTCACCGAGCAGGACGTCACCATCACCGACAACGGCAAGTCCAAGAAACTCGAAGGCGTCAAGCTCGATGGCCGCAAGTACAAACTCGGCCCCATTGACGGAGATACCGCCGGACGTGGCGCGACGCTCGGTCTCACTCCGATTCAGGTCGACGCCATCCTCGAATTGCAACTGCATCGGCTCACGCAGCTTTCGGTCGATGAAATTCTCAAGGAACTGAAGTCCATCCGCGAGCACATCGCCGAGCTGGAAGAAATCCTCTCCAGCGACAAAAAGTTGAAGCAAGTCATCAGCGGCGAGCTCAAGGAAGTGCAAAAGTCCTACGGCGATGATCGCCGCACGCAAATCGTCGATAAGGTCGACGAGATCAAGCTCGAAGACTTGATCGCCGACAGCGAAATGCTCATCACCGTGAGCCACAACGGCTACATCAAGCGAACTGCGGCCGACACGTATCGCCATCAGTCACGTGGGGGCAAAGGCCGCATCGGCGCCCGCACCAAGGAAGAAGATTTCGTCGAGCATCTCTTCATCGCCTCGGCGCACAGCTATATTTTGCTGTTCACTTCCAAGGGACGTATCTATTGGCTTAAGGTTTACGAACTGCCGGAAGCCGCCGCAGCAACGAGAGGCCGGGCAATTTCGAGTCTCGTGAAATTTCAAGAGGACGAAAAACTCACCGCTTTGGTAGCCGCGCGCAACCTTGAAGAAGCGGGCCAGTTCGTCTTCATGGCCACGCGCAACGGCACGGTGAAAAAATCCGCGCTCACCGAATTTTCCAACCCGCGCTCCACTGGCATCATCGCCATCACTCTCGACGGCAAAGATGAATTAATCGGCGCAAAACTCACCGACGGCAAGAAAATGATTTTTCTCGCTAGCCACGAAGGCCAAGCCATCCTGTTCCGCGAAACGGAAGTCCGCCCAATGGGCCGCGGCGCGGGCGGCGTTAATGGCATGGATCTGGACAAGGATGATTACGTGGTCAGCATGGATGCCGTGCAGCCGGCCTTCGACATCATCGCCAAGGAACACAACCAAACGTCGCAAAATCTCGAAGAACTGGAAAACGAGCAGATCAAGGCTTCGCTGACCACGCTCATGCTCACGGTGGCCGAAAAAGGTTTTGGCAAGCGCACGCCGCTCTCGGAGTACCGCATCACTTCGCGAGGCGGCAAGGGAGTCGTCAATATTAAGACTACGGACCGCAACGGATACGTCGTGGCCACTCTGCAAGTAACCGAAGAGTCGGACGTGATGATCATCACGCACAATGGCAAGGTCATCCGGGTGCACGCCAACGAAATCCGCGAGGCCGGCCGGTCGACACAAGGCGTTCGACTGCTCCGCTTGGACGACGACGACTCTGTGGCCGCCGCCGCCGTCCTCCAGGACGACAACGACGAAGAAAAAAAGTAGCTGCCGTCAATAGCGCAGGCACTTTTGTTTAGCATGACCTTGCAGGGCCTGCGCTAAGAAGAAGACCTTTGCCCAACGAGCAACTTGCCATCCGTTCATAGTGTTAGAATCCTCGCCCTATGAAACTTTTTCCACGTCTTTTCATGTATCTCCTGTTGATCGCTGCCCCCTCGCTGTTCCTCTCCGCTACCGCCTCTTCGCAGAAGCGCACTCCCAATAAGCCCTACCTCGTCTACGTTGGCACCTACACTAGCAAGAGCGCCAGCAAAGGAATCTACGTTTACAGTTTCGATCCAGGCACAGGAAAACTCACCTCGCTGGGCGTTGCCGCCGAGTCCGAAGATCCTTCCTTTCTCGCGCTGCATCCCAGCGGCAAGTATCTCTACGCCGTAAACGAAATCAACCATTTCCGTGCGCAAGAAAGTGGCGCCGCGAGCGCTTTCTCCATCGATCGGAAAACCGGGAAACTTACCCTCCTGAATCAAGCCACGACGCGCGGGGCCGGTCCTTGCCACATCTCCTTGGACAAGTCCGGCAAGTTTGCCCTGGTAGCGAATTACGATGGTGGAAGCCTGACCAGTTTTCCAGTTCACGATGACGGCACTCTCGGCGAAGCCGCTGACTTCGTCCCGCATCACGGCTCTAGCGTAAACAAGGAACGTCAGGAAGGTCCGCATGCCCACTGGATCGGCACCTCGCCGGACAATCACTTCGCCCTTGCTGCCGATCTCGGTCTCGATGAGGTCCTGATCTATCGCTTCAACTCCACAACAGGAGTTCTCAGACCGAACGATCCGCCGTACGTCAAACTAAATCCCGGTTCTGGCCCCCGGCATGTTGCCTTCCATCCCAACGGAAAATTCGCCTACGTGCTCACCGAATTGGAAAACAGCGTCACGGTCTTCTCGTACAAAGCTAGCAACGGTACACTCTCACCCCTGCAAACACTTTCCACACTTTCGATACTGCGAAAGGATTATTCGGGTCCAAAGGAGGCCGCGGAGGTCGCCGTGCATCCGAGCGGAAAATTTCTTTACGCCTCGAACCGCGCCGGCATCGACACTATTTCCACTTTTTCCATCGATCCCGCGAAGGGCACTCTCCATCTCAAAAATGAATATCCGACCATGGGAAAAACCCCCCGTAACTTCGCCATCGACCCAACAGGCAAATTTCTCCTCGCTGCCAACCAGGAATCCAACAACATCGTCGTCTTTCGCATCGACTCCATGACCGGCGCCCTAACCCCCACTGGCGATGTGGCCGAAGCGCCCGCCCCAGTCTGCATCACGTTTCTACAACTCCACTGAGCAGAAGTACTCCGCCATCGCTTTCATTCGTCCAATTCTTGATACAATCCGCGTTTGTCTCAAACCGGGAGAAATAAATGATTCGCAGCCGCCAAACGCGTTCAGTACTTCTGTGCGCATCGATGTTGCTCGCACTATTTTTTTCAGGTGCGACCAGAGCCGATGAAACCGCACCCGTGCGCGATCCTAAGCAGCCCGTTAATGAGGCGTACACCGCGAAAATCAAGAAGTACACGACCGCGCCGGTGTTCACCTCGCCGCTCGTCGACTATCTTCCCGCCTCCAAGAACGTTCCCACTCCGGACACCATCCTCGGCGACATCTCCGGCGCGCCCGGCATCCTCCCCTACGCAGCGGATGTTTACAAATATATGCGCCTCCTTGCGAAGGCCACCCCGCGCGTCAAAGTCTTCTCTATCGGCACGACCGAAGAAGGCCGCGAAATGATCGCCGTCGCCGTCTCCTCCGAAGAAAATCTGAAGCACCTCGACGAAAATCGTGCCCGCCTCGCCAAGTTAGCCGATCCACGTACCATCAAGCTCGACGACGCGGAAGCCGACCGGATCGTCGCGCAATCCACGCCCATCTACTACATCACCGGCACGATCCACTCTCCCGAGACCGGCGCGCCCACCGCGCTCATGGAGCTTGCCTATCGCCTGGCTGTCGATGACAGCCCTTACATTCGTGAGATTCGCGACGGCGTCATTACCCTCATCACTCCCGTGGTCGAAGTCGATGGCCGCGACCGCATGGTCGACATCTACCGCTGGCACCTCGCGCATCCCAAGGAATTCTATCCCCCGCTGATTTATTGGGGCAAGTACGTCGCTCACGACAACAATCGCGACGCTATGGGTGTCACTCTCAAGCTCACCGAGAACGTGCTGAATACCTACGTTGGTTGGAAAGCACAGGTCCTCCACGATCTCCACGAATCCGTTCCCTATCTTTACGACAACACCGCGGGCGACGGCCCCTTCAACGCCTGGGTTGACCCGATCCTGACCGACGAATGGGAAATGATTGGCTGGCGCAACGTTGCCGACATGACCAAGTTTGGCATGCCCGGCGTATTCACCCACGGCGTGTTCGACACATGGTCGCCCGGCTACCTGATGTTCATCGCCGCCATGCATAACGGCATCAGCCGCCTTTACGAGACTTTCGGCAACGGGGGCGCCGATACCGAAGAACGTACGCTCGATCCGGAGGAGTATTCACGCACCTGGTGGCGCCAGAATCCTCCTTTCCCTAAAACGCTGTGGTCTCAGCGCGATAACAACAATTATGAAGAGACCGGCCTGTTGACCTCGCTTCACTATTTCAATGAAAACAAGAGGCTCTTCCTGAAAAACTTTTACCTGAAATCAAAACGCTCGATTACTAAGCCCGCCGAAGAAGGGCCTGCCGCTTACGTTTTGCCGGGCGATGATCCGCGCATCGAGCTTCAGACGGAATTGCTGCAGGTGCTGCAAAAACAGAAAGTGGAGATTTCTCGCGCAACGTCAACCTTCACGGTCAATCTGCCGGCGAAGAAGTCCAAAAAATCCCGCAAAAAAGAAGACGATAAAGACGCGGGCGACAACGAAAAGAAAAAAGACGCAGAGCCCGCCTCGCGCGAATTTCCCGCCGGCAGCATCATCATCCGGATGGATCAGCCCTATTCCCGCATTGCCGACGCGCTCCTCGACCATCAGTTTTGGAGTCCTGACGATCCGCAAAAAACTCCCTACGACGACACCGGCTGGACCTTCGGTGAGCTCTTCAACGTCAAAGTTTTCCGCATCGCGGACCCGAAGGTGCTCGAAGCCGCAATGGAGCGCGTCAATGAAGTGAAAACCGCGGGCGGCGCACAAGGCCAAGGCGATATCTTCGCCATCAACAACAGCGCCGAGCCCACGCTTGCCACGCTGCGCTACAGACTTCGGGACGCCGATATGCAAGCCGCGGAAGAGCCTTTCGAATCCGCCGGCAAAAAATTCAATCGCGGCTCATTCATCATTCGTGGTGTCGCTCGTTCCGATTTCGATCGCGCTGTTAACGAAGCAGGCCTTAGCGCTACTGCCCTGAGCTCGGCGCCCGGCGTGAAATCGCATCCGGTCCGCGCCGCTCGTGTAGCCTTCGTGCATACCTGGCTCAGCACGCAGACGGAAGGCTGGTGGCGCCTCGCGCTCGATAATCTGAAACTTCCCTACGATTACATCAGCACGCAGGTCGTCGCCAAGACCGACGATCTCAATGCGAAATACGATGTGATCCTGTTTCCACCGGTCGGCTACAACTCTTCCAGCACGGGTATTATCAACGGCATGCCCATGAACTGGGGAAATCCGCTCCCTTGGAAAAACACTCCCGAGACTCCCAACCTCGTCGGCAAAAATGATTCCACCGACGACATGCGCCCCGGCCTCGGCTGGGATGGGGTCGCGCACTTGCAATCGTTCGTCGCCAGAGGTGGTGTGCTGCTCACTGCCACAGACACCTCTCGCTTCGCCCTTTCCATCGGCCTCGCGGACAGCGTTAGCGTCGGCACTTCACAAAAAATGAACATCGTCGGCTCGGTGCTCGGCACTCGCCTGGTTGATGCAGCTAGCCCCATTGCTTACGGCTACGACGAAAAACTCTCCGCCTACTGCGACAATGGCCCGATATTTACTCTCAGCAGCATCGCAGGCGCCCGCGGATTCCGTCGCTTAGGCGGTCACAGCACTTCCCGCCCCACGGGCCGAGGCACCGCCGATGATCCCGACTTCACCGTCGGCCGCCCCGGAACCGAAGCCCCCGAGGAGCCGACCTCTGAGTTATGGGAATATCCGCGAGTAAGTGATGAGCAAAGGCGCAATGGACTTCGCGTCATCCCGCCCGCCGACCGCGCGCGCGTCATTTTGCGTTATGCCGATACCAAGGACCTGCTCATCTCTGGCCTTCTTGAAGGCGGCGACGAGATCGCCGAGCATCCCGCTGTCCTGGACGTCCCGGCCGGCCAAGGCCACGTCATCCTTTTCTCGATCAATCCGGTCTACCGGGGCGAAACCCGCGGCACCTACTCGCTAGTCCTAAACACAATCCTAAATTTCGACAACCTAAACGCCGGCCGAACCATTATCGAGAAGTAGGCTCACCGTCGTAGGGGCGCAGCACGCTGCGCCCCAGCTCGGCAACATCGCTCAAGTGTGCTGAGCCCTTCTTTCTTCGTTCCTTAGCACCGGAGTACAATCCCACCACTATGCCGAAGCCCAAACCAAAGAAGCGCGCAGCAAAACGCAAATCGTTCCCCACGGCCTCCGCCAAGCTCCCGAAAAACGCTGTAACCCTCATCGTAATGTTGCGCCCTAAGCCGGGCCAGGAAACCTTGCTCGAAGCCGAACTCCGAGCCCTCGTCGCTCCCACCCGCCGCGAAGAAGGCTGCATCACTTACGACCTCCATCGCGCCACTGACGCGCCCGGAGCCTTCCTGCTCCACGAAGTCTGGGCCACACGCGAATACCATCACCTCCACAAACAAACTTCGCATTTCCTCCGCTGGGACGTCCGCAAAGACGCCCTCCTCGCTTCCCGCGAAGTCAGCTTCTGGTCCCAAGTCGTTTAACGAGTGCTTAGCTCCGCCCATCTGTATATTCTCGGCTAGAAATATGCCTTGACAAGAATATGCGTGTTGCGGCATATTCGCTCCAGCCATGTTAGAAACTTTCCGAGCCTTGGCCGAGCCAAACCGTTTGCAAATCATCGAACTGCTGCTGAACGGTCCACGCCCGGTCGGGGACATGGTCGAGCAGCTAGGCCTTCGCCAACCGCAAGTTTCCAAGCATCTCCGCGTGCTCAGTGAGGCCGGGCTGGTGGACGTCCGCGTCGATGCGCAGCGCCGAATCTATGCCTTGCGCCCAGCCCCGCTGCAGGAGCTTGAGGCTTGGGTCGAGCGGTATCGCCGGATCTGGGAAAGCAATTTCCAGCGCCTTGACGCCCTGCTCGTCGAGATGAAGGCCAGCGAGAAAAAACATGGACGTAAGAAAGCACATACCAAGCGATAGGAGAGATCACCGATGACAAATGAAGGAAACCTGAAAGTAACGCCGCGCGGCGATCGGGAAATCGTGATGACGCGCGCCTTCGATGCGCCGCGCACTATGGTTTTCGACGCGTACACCAAGCCCGAACTGGTCAGGCGTTGGTTGCTTGGGCCCGGGGGCTGGTCGATGCCGGTCTGCGAAATCGATCTGCGCGTGGGCGGCGCGTATCGCTACGTGTGGCGCAACGATTCCAACGGTGCGGAAATGGCGCTGGGCGGCATGTATCGCGAAATCGTCGTGCCAGAGCGGGTCGTCGCCACGGAGAAGTTCGACCAGGCTTGGTACCAGGGTGAGGCCCTCGGCACGCTCGTTTTGACCGAGCAGGGCGGCAAGACCACTGTGACGCAGACGATGCTGTATCAGTCGCAGGAAACACGCGACACCGTCCTCAAGTCCGGAATGGAAAAGGGCGTGGCTGCAAGCTACGACCGCCTGGCAGAGCTGCTGGCTCAAGGCCTGGAGAAAGGAGCGAGCAAGTCATGAGCGAAACAAAGTCTCCACGCCGCGTACTTCGAAGCATCGGCGCCGTGCTCGCCGGAATGGTCGTTGGCATCGCGCTCACGCTTGGCACGGATGAGATATTGCACATTGCCGGCGTTTTTCCGCCTTGGGGCCAGTCTATGGTTGGCTTCGACGGCGCCTTGCTGCTTGCGACGGCGTATCGTGTTTTCTACGGTGTTGTGGCCAGTTACATCACCGCGCGGCTCGCACTCGTTCGTCCGATGCAGCACGCTCTAGTGGGCGGCATTATCGGTCTTATCGTCAGCGTTGTTGGCGCAGTCGCGACGTGGAATAGCGGTCCTGCCTTCGGACCTCACTGGTATCCGCTCGCGCTCATCGTCACCGCGCTTCCGTCTGCCTGGGTCGGGGGCAAACTCCTTCTTATGCAGTTGCGCTCGCCTGCTCAGGTAAGCGCTGGCCCGGCATTGTAAGGACGCTCACGTCCGCTCCGACGCTGTAGCATTAGTCTGCCTTGCGTTTCAGCGGCTTGCCAATCGCCAGCAGAAAAATCGCGCTCTTGTCTTTCGCGTGCGGCGAAAAGAATTGCACTACTTCGTCATCGAAAAACGTCAGCCCGCTCGCCCCCAGGCGCAGCGCATATGCCGCCAAATACATTTTGCCGCCGATCGCCCCGGCTTCCAGTTGCACGGCGCGGTACCCGCGATTTCCGTATGCCGCCAGAATGCGATTCAAATCGGCCAGGAAAAAGACGTCCACGCACGCGTCCGCCGGCAACTGCTGCTCCAGTCCAAGCCGGTAAGCCTCAGCGCGAAACTTCCCGGCCTTCAAGAGCTCGAGTGTTTTCCGCTCACGGTGGAAGAAGTAAGCGCCTGGGGCAAGCCCCTCCACCGAATGCGCAATCAGGTAGATGTCATTGAGCTGTGCGCCGGGCTCAAGAAAATCGGCTGGAACGCCTCGCGTCGCGCGCTCGAGAATTGTTGAGAGTTGCGCCAGAGTAATCGATGCCGCTGCATCGAAAGTCCGCGTCGAGCCGCGCCGTAAAATCACTTCCTCGATCGTATCCCGGGGTTGCTCGTCTTCCGGCAATGTCTGTAGCCGGACCTCTTCGCTAACCGGAGCTGCAGACGAGAACACCAGTCGCCTCGCCCGCTCCCGCCATTGCGCCACTTCCTCCGCGGAAGCAAGCGAAGACGCCTCATGCATCTCCAGCATCGCGGGATACTCCACCTCGCGCTCCCAAACCGGAATGGTCGCAAAGCCCAAAGGCGGAACCTCTCTCGGCGCCGGTGGCGAACTCTCCGATGTCCTGCCTACGGGTACAACGCACAACGAAACCTCGCGCCGCGTATCAAGATCGAGAAGACGATTTACCGCGGCGTCCACAAACCCCAGCGCGATTTCAGCCGGCAACCTCGACGTCGCAGAAATCGCCAGCAAATTCGCCAGCAACGTCCCGTTATCCCAACCGAAATGGCGATACGTGCGCGCCTGATACTTCCAAGCATTCCGCCAATACGTTCCAGTGCCCACGATCATCGCCGGCGCATAAGCCACCGCGGGTTCCATAGCGGTCGCGCGCGCCAAGTTCCCGCGAAAATCGCCCTTTCGCAGCACACCGAGCGACATGTCCGCGGGGTTAAAATGGTACACGCCGGCAGCCAGTCCCTTCAGCTCGCCGGTCACAACATAGAGTTCGATCTCATAGAGCGCGCCAGTGCAAGCGGCCGCGCGAAAATAAATTGCTCCGCCAGTATATTTGCGCTGTTTGGTAATTCCCGCCGAGAAAAAAAGAATCCGCGCCAAATCCTGCAAGTCCGGTATCGCATCGCCGCTTAGCGCGCGCACATTCGCAGAGATCGCCGCCAGCGCCGCGACGCCCGTCTGCGGCACATCCCGTGGCAACGCAATCTGCTCGATCTCCGGATAAACCTTGAAAGGCAGCGGCTGATTCGCCCAATCCAAAACGTGCCGATTGCTATGTACACTCCTGTAAGAGTGCTTCGTCCCCTCGTGATACTTCAAAGCCGCGGCAACGTCGCGATTCTTCATCGCCCCCCCAGTTCAGACTAGCACCGCTATCTCCATGTGTCTGTGATGAGCGAGTCGCCACGAGAAGGTAGGCACGCTGTGACGGTCACCTGATGGAGATAAAGCAACCTAAAGGTTGCATTTGCTCTGCGATGTGGCTAATCTGCAACCCGGAGGTTGCGCATGAGCACAGACCGCATTGAGAAGAAGATCCTTCTGCGCGCGCCCAAGCATCGCGTCTGGCGCGCTCTGTCGGACTCCACGGAGTTCGGTACCTGGTTCGGTGTCAAATTTGAGGGCCCTTTCGTGCCAGGCGCCTCCGTGCGCGGCGTGCTGGTGACCACCTCCGTCGATTCCGAAGTCGCCAAAGCCCAGGCGCCCTACAAGGGTATGACTTTCGAGATCATCATCGAGCAGATGGAACCCGAGCGCCTATTCTCCTTCCGCTGGCATCCCTACGCTCACGACCCCAGCGTCGACTACTCGGCAGAGCCTACTACGCTCGTCGCCTTCACCCTCGAGGAAGTCGCAGGCGGCGTCATGCTCACCGTCGCCGAGTCCGGCTTCGATCGCATCCCGCTAGCGCGCCGCGCCAAGGCCTTCAACGCGAATGAGGGGGGCTGGAGCATGATGGTGAAAGTACTCGAAAAATACGTCGTCCATGAGCCGTAGCTCGCAAGCTTCGGCGCCGCCGAAAGGCTCTGCCCCACTTTTCGCGGCCCTGGGTGACGAAACCCGTTTGCGCATTGTCTCCCGCCTGTCCGGTGACGGACCCATGTCCATCACCAGGCTCACTGCCCGCTTCCACGTCACGCGCCAAGCCATCACCAAGCATCTGCGCGTGATGGAGCGAGCAGGTCTCGTGCGTAGCACACGCCAAGGCCGCGAGAGGCTTTGGCAATTGGAGCAGCAGCGCCTCGCAGACGCCCGCCGTTACCTCGCCCTGATCTCAAAGCAGTGGGACAACGCCCTCGGCCGCCTCCGCAAATTCGTCGAGGACTGACATGCGAAGGCGGAGCATGCGCGTTGCGTTGTGGAACTCGGAAGTCGTACGGCTTCGACCCGGCAAGGCAGATCGCTCCAATGCGCTTAAGATCATAAGATTGGTTGGTCTCCCGCTGAAGTAACAGCCAGCGCCAATGTTGTGCCGAGTCCAGCGTAAAGATACCGATCACCGAACGCCTTCTTCAACGCCGTGAAGGCAGGCTCCCCAGTGCAGTGCCCCGGTCCGACATACTCTACCTTGAATTTATCGTGCAGGACCGTAGCCATGTTCTCGATGTCCGAGTCGCTCGCCACTACGAGGTGAAAGCCCCCAGCGATCAAGTGGATTCGTGGGTTGATTGTGGCGGCCGCTTCAACGATCTTGTCAATGCCCGGATGCGAACAGCCGACCACGACCACCATGCCGTCCCGCGTATTGATGGCGAGCGACAACTCCCGCAATTCCAGCGTCCCCGGCTTATCGGACACCAATGCGATCAGATTGATATCGGGAGTAATCTCGGTTTGTTTGTCGACAAGTTGAAAGTTAGCTCCGGGCCAGGCCGATCCAAATCGCATCACTTCTGGAGGCCCGCCGTCGTAGTAGCGCTGTTCCGGAGCGAGAGAGGTGTCCTTGCGATAAAAACTGCTCGGTAAGTTGGCGCCGTAAACCCCGAACCCCTCTTTCGGTGCATAAATCTTCACCGTGGGGTTCACCTTCAATACGTAGGTCAGTCCTCCCATGTGATCGCCGTGCCGGTGCGACATCACGACGAAGTCCAGCTTCCTCAAGTCGATGCCCTTCGCTTTCACGTTCTGCGCAAGGATTTCAGGATTGTTGCCAGTGTCGAACAGAATCCGTTTTCCGCCGTATTCGACAAGCGCAGCGTAGCCCCAGTCTTTCTGCATCGTGGATGTTTTGCCGAATGCATCATAGAGAACAGTGATCTGCGCATTCCCAGGAGCGGCACTCGGCATCGGTGCGGCGGACATTGTCGCTGCAGTTTGGATGAAAACCAGGAGTGCTGCAGAACAGGAAACCCACTTATCGCCTGTCATTCGTCCTCCCCTGTGCTGGCGTGACGACCATTCGTGTTTTTAAACAG
>Ga0209131_1001884_pt1 | contig 14401 bp, 11 predicted proteins | sample GraSoi_2013_40cm_FD_185826 | JGI IMG/M metagenome (GOLD analysis project Ga0209131, IMG submission 185826) | Grasslands soil microbial communities from the Angelo Coastal Reserve, California, USA - Sample 9_17_2013_40cm (SPAdes) (version 2) | ecosystem: Environmental > Terrestrial > Soil >...
TGCCCGGACCCGGAATCGGACTAGGGATATAGACTGCATCAGCCAACGCGGATTCGTCGGCATAACCGTCATTAAAGACAGCGCACGTGACATCGCGCCCGTCATCCGTAGTGCCGCGCCCAAACCAGCGGCGACAATCACCGACGGAAGTGGCGTCGGGCACACAGGCCTGGTTGCCTGCCTTGGGAATATAGACCGCGTCGCTCTTAACGGTTGGAAGCGCATAACCATCGTTGAAAGCAATAAAGTACACCGGCTGACCTGTCACTTCGGTTTTACATTGTCCGAACCACTTTCTGCACTGACCGAACGTCCCGCCAGGAATGCAGGCCTTGCCTTGTTCGCCGTTGGTCGTCCTCCCCGAAATAAACACGGCGTCCGCTGGTCCACGGGAATCGGCATAGCCATCGTCAAATACCGAGCACCTGACGCGCTCCACGCCGCGACACGTGGACGACGACAGCCAGAAGGTTTGGCCATCGGTCACCGTACCCAGCGGTTCCCCCGCGGCGCCATCGTCGCAGAACAATGACCCATTGGGGTTACGCACACGAACCTCCAATCGATTGAAGGTCCATTGACCGTTGCCTGTCGCCCCCGACGTCAGCTGAATCCGCATCCCTTTGAGCATGGGCCCGGACATGGGCCGCGGCCAGAGCGCCACCCGAACCAACGGCTGCGACTCAGCCCAGCTGCGCTGACCCGGCAGATGTAGCCATACATCGCGGGTACCGCCTTGCCACACGTCCGGGTGGGCCACAACCGTTGCATCGACGGGAGGCTTAGGGCCAGTCGCCGTGCGCCCCACGACTTCGATCGTCGCTCCACGCATGGCGTAAGGATACCCCGCCGCACACGCATCGTCGTCGTTACTCCACAGCGTCTGAGCCAGGTAGTTGTGTCCGTTCAGGGTGACGTTGCTGCCATCCGCGCGCAGCGCGCCGAAGGGCGCGTAGTGGCAATAGTCGCCAACCTCCTCCCCGTACGCAAAGTTGGACGTCCACGCCGGGCGCCGACCATCGGGATTTGTAATTGCCTCTGCCAGTTCGTGGGATGCCACCACAATGACCGCATCAGCGGCCTGTTGATTGGGTGTGGTTGCCGTCACCTGGCACCCAATAAAGGACTGAGCGTCGGGTAGGACGGCATGGAACGCCAGCGTACCCCCGGGCAGCGTGACGGCACCGTGGTAGCCGCAGAAGTTTCTTCCGGCGCACTGATTGCCGCTGATCATGCCACCCGTTCCCATACATTCATTGATGCCCCACCCCAGGACCACGACAAACAGGGTGTCGAGCCCTGGACTGATGTGATTTGCAGCAACGAAGTCGCGGACGATCGACCCAATATCAAGGTCGCTTAATGGGTCGTCAACGGTCCCGGCGTGTGGGTAGGCTCTCGTTTCGACCACAGCATTGGGCGGACTGGGACTGACCGTTACATCGTCAAAGCACGGCGTACTGGCTGGCGCCGCAGACAATCCGCACTCCCCGGGATATTGGCTCACGATGTTCAGATAGTCGCCCGCAGAGACATCCGCGAAGAACTGCTGCACTGTCTGTTCAAAGGCCGTGTCCGCCGCCGCAGTGCCACTGGCATCGAAGTGAGCACCCGGTGGCAACCAGAATATGGGGAACACCCTGGGCGCGTGCATCACGGGACCACCCTGATCCACGAGCACCTGGGCTGCAACAGGAGCCGCCAGACAGACCGCCAGAGCTACCGCAGCAACGCCTTGCCACAGTTCCTGTAGCCAGGTCGCCCGACGCCGATGCATAAAGCGGGTCCGTCCGGTACGTGGTACGAGCATCGCCTCCACTCCTCTATTCTGGATTCTATCGGTGCGCTCTTGCCTTCCGATCAATTGCCCCTAGTACCTGGCTGAAGTCAGACATCACAAAGGCGTCAGTACCGTGCACGCGCCCTATCTCATCCAGTGACAACACGCCCTGGGCAATGGCCGTGGCCACGAATCGTCTCGCAAGAGGATTCAGGGTCGCCGCATCCGGGACACCCGCAAGGGCCGATGTCGCCTGAGAATCGCTCATCAGCACGACACCACGGTGCTCGATCAGCAGACTGACAATCGCGACGGCGGCTTCCAGGCGGGTGGGCGAGTCGGAAGGCAGATAATTCAGGCTTAGCCGGCATCCTGGACACAGTACATTTCGGTGCAGGTAAGGGGCGATAGCCTGGATGGCCTCGTATGAAGCGTCACCAGGAGCCACATCGACAAACGGAACGCGGGCAACCACAGCAGGCAGAGCGAAGGCCTGTTGCAAAGACGCGGCGAACCCTGCTCGACTCAGGGTGGTCGGAGTGCAAACGAATGCACCACTCACCATTTCGCTCACCGTCCCATTGGCGGCGTAGGCGATCGCCTGCACTTGCGTACGGGGGGCGTTTATTTGGACCGGTCCGGCATAGCGCAGCGAACGATGCGACGGCTCCGATCCATCGGTTGAGTAGTAGACTTCCGCCCCCGGCTGCACACCCTGTAGCGCGACCACTCGTGGACAGGCAGCAGAGCCCGGCTGCGGATCGAACACGGGCGCCGCCGGCCGGTTCAAGGGCAGCGCCACGCAGCCTAAAGTGATGCTGAGCACCAGTCCGGGGACGCAGGGCGACGTTGCGCGAGTAGGGAAGCGATTCATTCCACCCTCAATCAGCCCTTAACTCGTTCGACATTTTCATCCGCTACACGACAGAATTAGAGGACATCCAAGGTGACGCCTACATCTGCCGAAAAAGATGAGCGTGCGATTCGCTGACGTTCAATTTTTCATCGCGGCGCTTGAGTTTTAGGTTGATATGACCAAACATATCCCGCGAGACGCCTGCGATCGCGTTAGCGTTAACGATGGTCGAGCGGTGAACTTGCCAAAACACGGACGGGTCAAGTTCATTGCGCAGTTCATTCAGGTGCTTTCTAATGATCGCTTCGCACGTTGCGGTGACCACCCGGGTGTATTTCGCGTCCGCCTGGAAATACACTACCTCGTCCACGGTGATCAGCTGCATTAGGTGTCCGACGGATGCATTTATCCAACGCAGGTACTTGCGCGGCTCAACGTTTTTAATCAGTTCGCGCAGCACTGCTTCGAGATTTTGCGGGGTTGAGCCTAATCGTTGCCTGACGCGATCGACCGCCAATCGCAAACGCTCACGCTCCAGAGGCTTCAAGACGTAGTCCAGCGCGCCGGTTTCGAAGGCGGCAACCGCATACGCGTCATAGGCCGTCACAAATACAATGTGGCAGCGTCCCTGCGCCTGATGCGCCACCTCTAAACCGGTCATTCCTGGCATCTGAATGTCGAGGAACATCAGATCAGGCATCTGTTTCTCCAACAGTTGCAGTGCCTCGATTCCGGTGCCCGCCTCTCCTATTACGATTAGTTCGGGCCACAGCTCGCTCAGCCGCTGCCGCAGCTCATCGCGCAACACCTTCTCGTCCTCTGCGAGAATTGCGGTCGGTGGGCTCATGGAGAGTCAGCCGCGACTGCTCTTGAGCTCAATAATGAGCAGACGGATATCGCTGCCGCCGATGTTTTCCACCTCGTGCGTCTCCCCATTGCTCCAGAATACCGCGCCGACCGGGATATCACTGCGAACCTCAACTTTGCCGTCTGGCGTCTTGAAGCGGGCTTTGCCGGTCGACAGGAGCACACTGAGATGTGCCGGATGCGAATGCATTCCATCACCACAGACCCCCATGCCAGGACGGCCGTTGTAATCGAGCACCCGCACCCTGTCGTTTTCAAATGCAACGCGATAGTTCTGCGGTTGGCTCTGAACGGCATCCTGGGCGCTCGAGGTCTCCGTGATGACGAGCATGGGCAGCAGCGCAAGTAAGGCCCGGCGCATGCCATCGGGTTGTTCCTGGTTCATGGAATACTCCTTGTAGTCGGTTCGGGAATCAACGTTATCTCCAGCGCGGTCTTTGTCGATGGATCTCGTGTGACGGCGAAAGCCTCGCCGTACACGCTTTGTAAGCGAGCCCGCAGATGTTGCACGAACTCAAGAGAAACTTCGCGAAGACCACTCAGGGTCAGTGTGATGCGGCCATTGGCAGCCTGGGTTGTCAACAGTGGGTTCGAGCCATGGGCTCCCAGCGCCAGGAGGGGCAGCATCAACAGGCTTGGAAACTGCACGTGCAAAGTTCCGTGTTGCAATTCTTCGATACACCAGGCCGAGGTCGAACCACGTTCTTCCTGCAATCTCCCATAAGCGCGCGCCAACCGCAATTCCGTGTCTACCGTAGATACGGGTTCGCGCAGACCAGGCATCGCGCAGCGCAGAAACTCAACTAACGTTTCCAATAGGCGCTCAGCCCCGTCAGGCTCATTGCGGTAGCGCTTTTCCAGTTCACCCATCGAGCTCAGTAACAGAGCGGGATCCACTTGTCTTTGCAATGCCTGGAGTCGGGCCTCATCAAGGATTGCCTGGGTACGATTGCGAGCGACCGCATTCGCGTGCAACAGCGAGCGCATGCGCTCGCGTCGTAAAGTCAATGAGTAGGCCATCATCAGCAGGCCGCCGTAAAACAGATTGATCCACAGGTTGTATACCGTGAGCGCCATCGTGAGCCGATGAGGCGGCATGTGCACGGCCCCGTGCGTTGTCAACGCAGCTGCGTCCGGCAGGAATTCGCGAATCCACGTCGGCACGCGGTTGCCGAGGAATGGCTGCACGATGGCTGAAATCACTGCGACCGTCAGCCACCCGAGCAGTGAGCCGCGAATCTGGTGCTGGCGCGCGGCGCGATCAGCCACCCACACAAAGATGCACCCCACCAGGCACCACAGGGGAGTCAGCCAATCGGTCAGCCACCAGGACAGCATGCTTACCGTGGCCCAGGCCTCACTGGGTGTAAAATCCAGTTGTTCGACGACTGTAATGGCAATGCCCCAGGCCGTACCCCAGACGAGAATCCGCCGCCAGCGCCTGCCCGGCTCGCCGCTCATTGGGACGGCACCAGGTTACATGGCAACCTCAGCGTCGCGCGCACGCCCGTCGGTGTGTTGGCCTCGACCCGCAATGATCCGAGGGCGCCATACAATGTCGATAGGCGTGAACACACATTGTTGAGGCCGATTCCTGTGCCGCCGCCGGAGCCTGGATTAAAGCCCACCCCGGTGTCGGTGACACTAAGAACAAGCTGATGCGCGACTTCGCGCGCGAGAATGGCGATTTCACCGCCGTACTGCGCGCGTGCTATGCCGTGCTTGACCGCATTCTCAACCAACGTCGCCAGCGCCAGCGGCGGGACTCGAGCGCGCCGCAAGTTCGACGGGACGTCGATTGCGACGTGCAGGCGCTCGCCCATGCGCATTTCGACAACCTCAAGATACGCTCGCATCAGGTCAATCTCATCCCCGAGCGCTACCTCGGTGCACTCGAGCATCGGCCCTATGCGGCGCAGGTAGTCGATAAAGTTCGCGAGCAGGCGCGCGCCGGCCTCGGGCTTGGTACGCTGCAGCCAGCGCAGTGTCGCCAGGGTATTGAACAGGAAGTGAGGTTCAATCTGGCTCCTGAGCGCAGCCAGCCGCGTATTAGTCAGCTGATGTTCGATGTTCAAGCGGCGCAATGTATCGTTGCGCAATTGCTCATTTGCGTCGAAGGACATGCGCCACAGATAAAACATTGCGGATACGGCCAGTGCGACCGCACTCCAACGCAATGCGTGCGCTGTCAGGGAGCCGCCGCCGTCAAATTGGCCGTATAACCGGCGGACAAGCAATTCGCCGCTTACCGCGCCGATCACCACTCCAACGGCCAACAGTATCGCCCGTAGTTGCAGCGATTCGGTACGCACCAGCGCCGTTACAGTGATGGCGGCGGCCATAAGCACCGTCACGATCAGGCGATCGCGAAAAATAACCAGCCAGCCCTCCAGCACTTCCTCCGCCGGCCAATTGCGCCAAACAAAAGGCTGCGCGAGATACTGGAGCGACAACGCAAACGCTATCGCGACGCTGAGACATAAAGCAGCAACCAACCGAGTGCCCCTCGTTGGCACCGCCAACGCGCTCGGCGTCACATCCAGCTCTGCGGGAATGATTGACAACATGCATTGACCACGTTGCGCTTGCCTTCTCGCAGCACTCTCAACGAAAACGCGGTGCAGAGCAAGACCCGCGCCGTGCGCGCGAACTGCCGCGCCATAGAGTTCCGATGCGCCGCGGTCAATTCGTGCCCACATTGAAGGGTTTCGTGCTCGAAAAGCGCCCGCTCGTCGCAAACCTGAGCGCTGATTGCGACGCCTTGGCCTAATGACGCCCGTTGGCATTGAACGGAACCATTGTTAGCCGATTCATAAGGACTTTCACATGTACACCAAAACTGTCGTCATTAATGCCTGGTCCGTGCTTGGCACGATCATCGTCGCGTGCACATTTTATGCAGGCGATGTTAGGGCCCAGGGGCACGAAGTAACCGTCGCCCGTCAGGTGAGCACTCAGGGACTCGATCTCAGTACGCCTGCCGGAGCGCGCGAGTTGTATTCCCGGCTGAAGAGCGCTGCCTGGATCGTCTGCACCCGCGCCAACCGGGTCGGCCTGGAACCCACCCCGGACCCGGATGTTTGCTCTGAAAAGGCGCTTGGTGAGGCGATCCGTTCCGCCCACATGCCGCTGCTTGTGCAGGCCTATCTGGAGACGCATTCGCTTAGGCAAGCCACAGCACGCGGCATCGATGTGGCCGCGCGGGTGGCGGCAAAGTGAGAGCGGCCATGGGTCGCCGACCGCCGGCGTCGTCGAGTGGGGCGTTGATGCAACGAGGGGGCGACTTGGTCCACACGCTGATTTCCCGCTCGTCGCCGGTCACTGACCGGACTTCCTGGCGACCCGCTGAATGCACTTCACCTCTCAGGACAAAAGGAAAACGACATGAATATCAAACGTAGTCCATTCCAGATCACCGCCTTCTTTTCCGCCGTACTGATTGGCCTCGCCCTGCTCATGCCAGTGCGCGCCTTCGCGACTGGAAGCCCCGATAGCATCGAGCGTTGGAATATCGCCATGACCGATTTCTCGGCGGGCCTGCCGCTCTTTGCTCTACCACCGTTCGTCGAGATGCGTGCCTATGCGATGGCGCACATCGCGATGCTCAACGCCGTGAAGTCGGTGACGCGCCCGTACAGTGCGGGTTCCACCAGTGTCGACGCCGCCGTCGCGGCGGCGGCTCATGACGTACTGGTGGTCGAGTTCGGCATATTTGTCGGTCCGAACACGCCCTTCGACAGCGTCTACACGGCGGAGCTCGCGGCGATTCCAGACGGCACCGCCAAGACTCGCGGCATCGCCGTGGGCCAGGCCGCCGCAGCCGCGATGCTCGCGAGCCGCGCCAGCGAAGACGTGCTCGCGGCGCTGAACGCGCCGTATACACCGGGCACCAAGCCCGGCGACTACCAGCCCACTCCACCGACAAACTTCGTCTCCGCTGCCGGCTGGGGTGCGCTGAGCACCTTTGGCGTGCGCTCCTCGGCGCAGTTCCGTGCGCCGCGCCCGTACTCCTCGTTGAAGAGCCTCGAGTACGCCATGGATGTCAACGAGATCGCGGCTCTAGGCAAGGCCGGTGTTTCCGCGCGCAGCTCCGATCAGACTGCGATCGCGTTTTTCTGGTTCGAGAATGGCTCATTCGCCTGGAATCGGATCGCACGCAAGATCTCGGGCGGCCTGTCACTGATGCAGCACGCACGACTGTATGCGGCGCTGAACGCGGCGATGTCTGACGCCATTTCAACCACGCTCGAATCCAAGTTCTACTACAACTTCTGGCGACCGCTGACGGCCATCCGCGCGGCCGACACCGACGGCAATCCGCTGACCGTCCAAGATCCGAACTGGGAGCCCACGTTCATTACCCCGCCGGTCCCCGACTACCCGTCAGGGCATGCAGCGGCGGGCGCCGCCGCGGCAGAAGTGCTGGACGCCCTGGTTGGCCCTAACCGTCCGTTTCAACACACCTCGACCACTGCGTCCGCCGCGGGTCCGGATGCCACACTGACGCGTTCCTACGACAGCGCGCTCGATGCGGCGCGCGAAAACGCGTTCTCGCGCATGCTGGTCGGAATCCATTTCCGCCGCGCCTGCGCCGTGGGGCTGCAGCAGGGTCGCGATGTCGCCCGCTACGTCCTGGAGCAGGCACCGTTCCTCCATGATGACTGAGCCGGATTGCGCGATGGCACCCAGCGGAGGCTCAGGCCCCCTGGGTGCGGAACCTGTCAACCGACTCCCGAAACTGATCCCCTAACGACATTGATTTCTGACCCCCTGATTAATTGACAGTAGCGGCGGAGCTGGTCGGTCGTGGTAATCCGGATTTTCGCTTCTCACGCAGTCGGTAGCTGTCACCGCGGATCGTTACGACGTCGCTGTGATGCAGGAGTCGATCCAGGATGGCGGTGGGAACGACGAAATCACCGAACACGTTGCCCCACTCGCTGGTCGTGAAGATGCCTCAATCCGCCGCAAATTCCCGCGCAAGTCTCGGTCTAGTGGATGAAAGACCAACTTACTACAGCGGCATTCCTGAATTACACCGGCGGCTAGAAGAATGCATTCGCCGTTCCAAACCCAGGCTTCTTTGTCGAGGTAGATGTTCCCTAAGATGCGGAACAGAGGAAACCCCAAGAAAGGCGAGGCAGCGGTTTGAAATCTAGAACGTAAACAGGCGTGTACCGCCATCCGTCTCGTCAGGCCTCCGCCAATGCAACAGAACCTCTCCAACGTGTATTCAGAGAAGAGGATAACGAGCTGGCAGAGACTCGACCGTCGTTCGATCGCCGGCTGGCCGTCTCCGTTGTCGTTCGCCGTCGCTGGAACTCTCAGCCCGTTTTGCCATTGCGCCTCGCCACGAAAGGTGTGGTGACCGCTCACTTCTCTGCTGCTCATGCCGTAAGGCCGGGGTCGCGGATACCGATTTGGTTCGATTGACCATCTCGCGATCGCTTTGGTGAACAGCATGACTCTCTACCAGACGACGCCGCATGATATCTCGAATCTTTGGTTGACTCATGGAGAGCCGCTGGGTGCGCCTTGCAAAGAAACTCCCGGCCATGTTAAACACTCGGAAGCCTGAGGGTCACTTCATCATGCCGAAGAACTCAACACGACAGATCGGTCGCCGTGCCTTCATGCTCTCCGCTGCGGCGATGGGCGCGACCGCCGCATGGGCACGTCCCATAGGAGTGGCCTCGCGGCAGCGCTGGACGGAGCGTCGCGACCTCTATCCGGACGGCGTTGCGTCGGGCGATCCGGACTCCACTAGCGTAATCCTTTGGACTCGCCGACCGTATGAGGATGGCCGACACAGTGCGACATTGTGGGTTGAGGTCGCCGATGATGCAGCCTTCAAACGGGTCGTTGCGACTTCCCATACCGGGGTGTCCGACGTTGCGGACTGGACAACGCGGGTTTTGGTCGGTGGACTGAAGCCCAGCCACATATATTGGTATCGTTTTGTCGACGAGGCGGGCGCTGGGAGCCGCGTTGGACGGACGATCACCGCGCCGCTTGTCGGCGATACCAGTAGCAAGCGATTTGCATTCGTGTCGTGCCAAAGTGTCAACGAGGGGGCGCAGAACGCCTATCGGCGGATGATCTGGGAGGACGAGCGGGCGCCGCCTGACCAGCAATTGTGCTTCGTGCTGCATCTCGGCGACTTCATCTACGAAGTCGTCGAATATCCCGAAGAAGTGCCACATCGCTACGACCGGACAATCTTCGACATTGGCAAGGTGCCCGACGCCCGCAAGGTCAGTAATTTTCACGTGCCGACCTCCCTAGAAGGGTATCGCATGGTCTACAAGGCGCACATTGGAGACGTGGATATTCAGGACGCCCGAGCGCGATGGCCGTTCGTCTGCATCGGCGACAATCACGAATTCTCGTGGCAGGGATGGCAGAGCTTCATCAAGTACGACGGCAAGGTAGAGCCGGCGCAGTCGCTGCGCGTGGCGGCGAACCAGGCATGGTGGGAATTCATTCCTTCACGAGTCCGCAAGTCGTCGGGGCCGGATCTTGATCGCTTTGACCCCCCTGCGGTCAACAATGCCCCGATCGAGCGCTTCGACGCAGAAGGCTTGGGCGAAGAGCCGAATAACCGTTTGGCGCTGGGTAGCATGACCGCCTATCGTGCAATGCGCTACGGTCGCCATATCGAATTGATCATCACCGATCATCACAGTTACACAATGGAGGATCCAACGACGCGGCCAGAAGCGGATGCATTCGAATTGCCGGATTTCCCGTTCCTCCCTGAGGAAGTAATGGAAGTGCTCGACGCGGGCAACGCCTATTCCGATCGAAACCCGCCTGCGACGATTCCGTTCGATGGCAAGACCATTCCGAATTTCCGCAAGGACGAACCGCCGATCACATTGCTGGGCGCCGAACAGAAGGCATGGTTCAAGCGCACAATTGCAGGGTCGAAGGCCACCTGGAAAATCTGGGCCGCATCGAACGGTACGCTCGATTGGCGTGTCGACCCGCAGAACCTGCCGATGGGTCTCACCAAACCCTGGCCCGGCGGCGGCTATGCCTGCTTTGGCGGGGGCGACCTCGGCGGCATTCATACCGAACGCACCGAGCTTTACGATTTCATTCGCGACCGCAAGATAGAGGGCTTCGTGACGGTATCGGGGGATCGCCACAGTTTCTGGGCTGGCTATGCAGCAAAAGCGCTTCCACCAAGGGCGTTCGAGCCCGTGGGCGTCGCCTTCATCTGCGGCTCGCTTTCTGCTCCTGGTCTTGCCGAGGCTGTCGAGCACCGCCCGAAGGATCACCCTTTGAGCCCACTGTTCGTGGCCGAACGTCCTGGTGGCAAGTTCGAGACGACAATCAACTTGACGCTTAAACATGGTGTTCGCAGCGCACTCGAATATGCCCATTCCGGCGATCTTGCTGCGGCCCGGCGCCTCAGCAACCCTGCCAATGCCCCGCACCTCGAATTCATAGACATGGGTGGCCACGGTTATGCCGTCGTGACTGCGGGCCCAACGGCGGTCGAAACCGAGTTTGTTTGCATTCCACGCCCGCTTGCGCGGTCGGTAACTCCCGACGGCGGTCCGATCCGTTACCGCGTACGGCACACGACTCCGATGTGGCACGCTGGGGCGCACCCCGCGATCGTGCAGCAAGTCATCGAAGGCGATGTGGGATTGGCGGTCTGAAACCTCTTGCACAGGTCGTCGCTCTTCAGAGAGCTGAATTCAGCCAGAGTACCCGGAACGGATCTGGTGCATTTGCGCTCGCAAACACGGGCCCATCCCGGATTGTGTCCCGGGTTGAGTTATACCAGGGCCCGCTCCCATTGCTCCTTGAGGGACCAGTGCCGCGAGCGTATGGAAGTGATTGATCTGGCTAAGATAATTTGGGGCGCCTGGAAAGATTCAAACCTCAGGTCTTCTGGTTCCTGGGCGCCTTTTGACAAGTACGGGTTTATATTAATCAACCACTTGCAGCGCTTTCTAGTCGCAGAATGAGTGCAGTTTAGGCTCAGCCACCCGCTCTTCGTCGCGCGCGACGCCGTACTTTAAGATGCATCTGCGGGCCCAGGGGCTTCGGCCGGAACGGAACGATCATCGCGCCGAAGGCTCAAACAGACACCCCTAGCCCAATTCTTTGCAGTCGGCACCGAGGCACCGCAGTGAAAGAGCTCTGTATTCTTGGCGCTGTCGCGATGTTTGTTGGTGCGATTCCGGCAGTTGCGGCAGAACACTGTTCAATTCATACGGCCAAGGGTATGTCCGACGCTCAACTGGGTAGTCTCGCTAGGGTGTCGCAAGCTCAAGCAGAGAAGATCGCGATGGCCAGGCTTGCGGGCAGGACAGCCGTGTCGACGGTCAGCGCGGAGCTTGAAGCGGAACACGGTTGTCTAATTTGGTCGTTTGACCTTCGAGTTGCCGGTAAACCCGGCGTACAAGAGATTCAGGTTGACGCGGGTGACGGCAAGGTACTTTCGGTAAAGCACGAAAGCGCGAGGCAGGAAGTCTCCGAGGCTGTCAATGAGAAACCCGCGAACTCAACGAAATAGCCGTCGCGAGTTAATTGTCGGGGCCACATAGTTGCCCTTGCGCTCGACCGTCGCGGTGGCGCGGACCTTGATGACCTCCAGGCCTTTGGCCAGCGGCGGCCTACGGGAGTCGTCGACCTCCAATTCGTATTGCTGGGCCGGACTCATTGCCCTCGTCGTCGCCTGTCCGCCTGCGGAGGCGGCGGACCCCTCGTCCCCGCCTTCGGCCCCTTCAGTCGAGACCGTCATAGTCACCGCCCAGAGGTTGTCCGTCGAAACATTGATTGACCGAAAAGTGTACAGCATCGCAACAGATGTGCAATCCACCTTCGGCACCGTGAGTGACGTGCTGAGCGCGATTCCGTCCGTGGATGTAAGCCCCGATGGCAACGTCTCGCTGCGCGGCGACAGCAATATTCTCATCCTGATCGACGGCAAGCCTTCGGCTCAGTTAGGCGGTTCGGCGGCCGGGGACAACCTGCAGTCGATGCCCGCCAACGAGATCGAGCGCATCGAGGTCATCACGACCCCGCCCGCGCAGTTCAAGGCGGACGGCGCCGCCGGCGTAATCAATATCATCACTCGAAAGAAGCGCCCGGAAGGGCTTGCGGGTTCACTCCAGGGTAGTCTCGGCAGCGGCGGACGATCGGTGGCCGGCGCAAGTACCAGCTATGGCTCCGAGACAGTGACCGCTTCGGCGAGTGCAGGTTTCCGCCAGGACTACCGCCAGCGAATACTGGCATCGAGGGTACAGGCGACGGACTCGACCACAGGACAGATGTCCGACAGTGACAGTACCCTCAGCGAACGGGTTCGCCGCCAGGTGCCGACCGCCGTGCTGTCGGCCGAGTACGCACTGAGCGACCGTCAGTCGCTCAGCGGGTCCGTGTCGTGGGCGGAGCGTGGCGGCCTCCGCACATACACTCAGCTTAACGAGAGCGGCACGCCGTCGGGCGCTCTGACAAGCTCGACTCAGCGCCTGAGCTCCGGGCATGACCCCGAAACGGATTACGACGAGAGACTGGGACTCACGCGGAGGCTCGGCCGGACGGGAGAGGAACTGGAACTCTCCCTGCATCGATCGATCTCGCACCAGCGAGAACACTACGATTACACAAACGACTCGTTCATTCCCCCATCGACTCGCTACTTCAATAATCTGAGCCTTCGCGAAAATCATGAGACAACGGAGTTGGGGGCCGATTACATGTTGCCGTATTCGCAAGCGCGCTCCCTGAAGTTGGGTTACGCCTTTCAACAGGACGACTACCGGTTCGCAAATGCTGGCAATACCTTCGATCCGGTGACTGGCGCTCAGGTCCCGGACCCCAACGTCACGAATGACTTCAAGTTCCAACAGCAGATCAACGCGGGCTACGCGAGCTATCAGAGGAGCATCGGAGTCTGGAATTGGCTCGCTGGCTTGCGGGCGGAGTTGACCCACACTAACGCGCAGCAGCTAACGGACAACGTATCGAACGGCGGAAGGTATTTCAGAGTCTACCCAAGCCTCCACATCAATCGCAGCCTTTCGGCTGAGACGACACTCTCGTTCGGCGCGAGCCGGCGCGTGAGCCGCCCGGACCCTGGCAATCTGAACCCCTACGTCGATCATGAATACACGCCGAACCTGCGTGCCGGCAACTCAAACCTGCGACCCCAATACACTCAGTCCTACGAAATCGGCTATGGTTTCGAGGGAAAGGGTCTCGCCTACCAGCTGACGGCTTACTACCGCCGCAACCGGGACAGCGTGACCGACGTGACTGAATACCTCGGCAATGGCTTCTCACTTACGACAAAGGCCAATCTGCCGCAGGTCGACTCGGGCGGATTCGAGATCGCTCGGACAGGACATGTGGTTTCAAAGCTCGCCTACAGCCTTAGCGGAAACCTGTTCTACAGCCAGATCGATGCAAGTGCGCTGGGTTTTTCGGGGCTGCAGTCGACAACCGGAATCGACGCCAAATTGAAACTCGATTACCGCCCGACATCCGGGGACTCGGCGCAGTTGCTCTTCACCCGCACTGACAAGCGCCTGACCCCCCAGGGGCACGTAAGCGTCATCAATATTGTGAACGTCGGCTACAGGCGCGAGCTAAAACCGGACGTCACTGCGATCGTCACCTTATCGGACGTTTTTGACGGCCAGCGCTACGAGAGGTTCGAGCGTACCCCGGCATTTACGGGGGACTATCTGCGAACCGTCCGAGGCCGGGTCCTTTACTTCGGCCTACTCTATTCACTCGGTTCGATGAAGAAGGATAAACCAGCCAACTTCGAATACGACCAATCCGGCTGACAATCAACTAAACCGCAAGTCGACTCGCAGGTCATTCAGACCTTGCTTTGACTGGCGCGCCGGAAGGATTCGAATTCCCGACCT
>Ga0209131_1001886_pt1 | contig 14398 bp, 12 predicted proteins | sample GraSoi_2013_40cm_FD_185826 | JGI IMG/M metagenome (GOLD analysis project Ga0209131, IMG submission 185826) | Grasslands soil microbial communities from the Angelo Coastal Reserve, California, USA - Sample 9_17_2013_40cm (SPAdes) (version 2) | ecosystem: Environmental > Terrestrial > Soil >...
GGTTGGCAACAAGAGGGACCACCCCCTCCTGCGCCAAGTCCGGAAACAAATCGTAGGATACGCCCTGCGTCGTGAGGAAGGCGCGGATTTTCCGCTCTGCGGCGAAATGCTTTTCCAGCCGCGCGATCTTGTTGGAGCTTACCAGCATTGCGCTTTCCGGCCAAAAGGCGTCGAGAAACACAGTCGTTTCCCAGAATGACAACCGGGCCGATGTGGTGATGCCGTTGAAATGGTCGTACAATGCCGCGAAATCCTCGGGGATAGGTAAGCCGAAGCCGTCATAAAGTCCCTGCCGTAAGAGGTTATGCCGCATGATATCGCATGATTTCAAAAGGTCGTCGAAGCCGCTCTCGCGTCGCGGCGTCGACGTCTCCATCACACGACTACCCTATTAGCAGTCTAATCTATGAAGGCGGCATGACCGAGGCGGTGTCGCCACACGATTACCCCAGACTCAATTCCTTGAAGAAATCATTGCCCTTGTCGTCGATCACGATGAAGGCGGGGAAATTCTCAACCTCGATGCGCCAGATCGCCTCCATGCCGAGCTCCGCATATTCGACCACCTCGACCTTCTTGATGCAGTGCTCGGCGAGATTGGCGGCAGCGCCCCCGATCGAGGCGAGATAGAAGCCGCCGTGCCTCTTGCAGGCGTCCCGCACCTGCGGCGAACGGTTGCCCTTGGCGACCGAGACCATGGAGCCGCCGGCGGCTTGGAAATCATCGACGAAGCTGTCCATTCGCCCCGCCGTCGTCGGGCCAAACGCGCCGGACGCATAGCCCTCGGGCGTTTTTGCGGGGCCGGCGTAATAGACCGGATGATCCTTGAAATAGTCGGGCAGCCCGTGTCCTTTTTCGAGCCGCTCGCGCAGCTTGGCGTGGGCGAGATCGCGCGCCACGATCATCGGGCCGGTGAGCGCCAGTCGCGTCTTGATCGGATAGCGGGAGAGCGTCGCCAGAATGTCCTTCATCGGCCGGTTCAGGTTGATCTCGACGACCTCGCCGCCGAGCTTCGCACCGTCGACGTCCGGCAGATACTGCGCCGGATTGCGCTCCAGCTCCTCCAGGAAAATGCCGTCCCGCGTAATCTTGCCCATCGCCTGGCGGTCCGCTGAGCATGACACGCCGAGGCCGATCGGTAGCGAGGCGCCGTGGCGCGGCAGGCGAATGACGCGCACGTCGTGGCAGAAATACTTGCCGCCGAACTGCGCCCCGACACCGAGCGACTGCGTCATCCGCAGCACTTCTTGTTCCATATCGAGGTCCCTGAAGGCGTAGCCATCCTCCGAGCCCTGCGTCGGCAGGTTGTCGTAATATTTGGTGGAGGCAAGCTTGACGGTCTTCATCGTGAGTTCCGCCGACGTGCCGCCGATCACGATGGCGAGGTGGTAAGGCGGACAGGCGGCAGTGCCGAGGGTCAGCACTTTTTCCTTGAGAAATGCGAGCATCCGGTCATGGGTGAGGATCGAAGGCGTCGCCTGGAACAGAAACGCCTTGTTGGCCGAGCCGCCGCCCTTGGCGATGAACAGGAGCTTGTAGGCATCCTCACCCTCAGCGTAGATCTCGACCTGCGCCGGCATGTTGTTCTTGGTGTTCTTCTCCTCGAACATCGACAGGGGCGCGAGCTGCGAGTAGCGCAGGTTCCTCTTCAGGTACGCATCGCGCGCGCCTTCGGCGAGCGCCGCCTCATCGTCGCCGCCGGTCCAGATCAGCCGGCCTTTCTTGCCCATGATGATGGCGGTGCCGGTGTCCTGGCACATCGGCAGGACGCCGCCGGCCGCGATGTTGGCGTTCTTCAGAAAATCGTAGGCCACGAACTTGTCGTTGTCGGAGGCCTCCGGGTCGTCGAGGATCGCGCGCAGTTGCTTAAGGTGCGCAGGCCGCAGCAGATGGTTGATGTCGGCAAACGCGGCCTCCGAGAGCGCGCGCAGCGCCTCGCCGGAGATGACGACGACCTCCTCGCCCATGACGCGCTCCACCCGCACGCCGTCGGAGGAAAGCTTGCGGTAAGGGGTGGTGTCCAGGCCGAGCGGGAACAGGGGCGAGTGGCGGTAGGGAGGGCTGAGACTGACGGGCGCGTTCATAGGGTTGAATATCCGTACGGTAATGCTGCGTTGCGTGCCTTATAGGACGTTTGCTGGGCGACGGGGAGAGCGGAGTTGCTCGCTTACACTCTCCGCGGAGAAGCTAATACTTGCTTTACCTACCGCATCACCACCGACAATTCGCCCTGCGCCTTCTGCGTCGGCTTTACTGTAATCTCGAAATCCTGCTCGAGTGCCGTGAGAAACTCCATCAGCCGTCCGACCGAGAAATTTCCCGCGCGATTTCGCATCAGTGTGGAGACGTGCGGCTGCTTGATGCGAGGATTTCGCCCGCCTGCGCCTGCGTGAGGCCGCGCTTCTTTATGATCTTGCGGGTCTGCAGTGTCAGGCGAGCCTTCAGCAGCTCCTGCTCTGGGTTTGGTAGTCCGAGATCGGCGAAAACGTTGCCGGTGCCCTGCTTCGCCCTTGTCTTACCCATGGTCGGTTCCACCTTTCCCTGCCGCGCCACGACGCCAATAATTTTCCCTGCCTTTTTGATCGCAATTATAAAGAGTTCGAGTGCAGATTCACAATTATAACGTGCTGTCAAAAGTACATGTGAACCCGCGCAGAGTCTTTCGCACAAACTTACGGGGCCGGAAAAACGTCTTGTTCTCGATGCGCCCCCGGTGGCACATAGAGGCCGCCGACTGCGGCAAAGAGGGAACCTTAGATGCGCCTCCTCGTGGTCGAAGACGACCCCGATCTCAACCGCCAGCTCACCACCGCGCTGACGGATGCCGGCTATGTGGTGGACCGCGCCTTCGACGGCGAGGAGGGCCATTTTCTCGGCGATACTGAGCCCTATGACGCCGTCATCCTAGACATCGGCCTGCCCAAGATGGACGGCATTTCGGTCCTGGAGTCGTGGCGCCGAACCGGACGGATCATGCCGGTGCTGCTGCTCACCGCGCGCGACCGCTGGAGCGACAAGGTGCAGGGCTTCGACGCCGGCGCCGACGACTATGTGGCAAAACCGTTCCATCTCGAGGAGGTGCTGGCGCGCATTCGGGCGCTGCTGCGCCGTTCAGTGGGTCACGCCAAGAGCGAGTTTCTGTGCGGTCCGGTGCGGCTCGACAGCCGCACCGGGCGGGTCACGGTGGGAGGCACGCCGGTCAAGCTCACCTCGCACGAGTACCGGCTGCTGTCTTACCTGATGCACCATTCAGGCCGCGTGGTGTCGCGCACCGAGCTCGTCGAGCATCTTTACGACCAGGACTTCGACCGCGATTCCAATACCATCGAGGTGTTTGTCGGCCGTATCCGCAAGAAGCTCGGCGTCGAGATCATCCAGACGGTGCGCGGCCTCGGTTACCTGCTGACGCCCCCGGCCGATGCCCGCTAGCTCGCTTGCGCTGCGTCTGTTCTTGGCTGCCACGGCGTGGACGGTCGTCATCCTCGTCGCCACCGGCATCATCCTGTCATCGATCTACCACGAAGCAGTGGAAGGCTCGTTCGACCGGCGCCTCAGCGTCTATTTGCGCACGCTGGTGGCCGACGTCGCGGCGCCGGAGCAATCCGCGGACCGTGGGACGCCGACGCTCGGCGAGCCATTGTTCGAACTGCCGTTGTCGGGATGGTATTGGCAGATCACGGCGCTCGAGGCCGGAAAGCCGGAGGTTCGCTCCTCGCGCTCGCTGTGGGATACCGGGCTTCCCCGCCTGCATGACGAGGACGCGACCACGAGCCCGGATGGCGCCCGGCACGGCTACGCGATCGGTCCGGAGGAGCAGCGGCTGCGCCTCTTAGAGCGCACGGTCGATTTGGGCGAAGACGGCCGCTATCTGATCGTGGTCGCAGGCGATCCCCAGGAGATCGACGACGCGGTGCGCGCATTCGATCGCGCGCTGCTCGTCACCTTCGGGACGCTCGCGGCCGTCCTCCTTGTCATCACCATGTTCCAGGTGCGGTTCGGCCTCGCGCCGCTCAAGCGGATTTCCGAGGCGCTCGCTGCGATCCGGGCGGGCACGGCCGAACGTCTTGAGGGCCGGTTCCCGGTCGAGATCGCGCCGCTGGCGCGCGAGACCAACGCGCTGATCGACGCCAACCGCGAAATCGTCGAGCGCGCCCGCACCCACGTGGGCAATCTCGCCCATGCGCTCAAGACGCCGCTGTCGGTGGTGGTCAACGAGGCCGCCGGGCGCGACGACCCGCTTGCCGCCAAGGTGACGGAGCAGGCCAACATCATGCGCGACCAGATCGCCCGCCATTTGGAACGCGCGCGCCTCGCCGCCGGGCTCAAGGTGGTCGCCAGCGTCACCAGCGTCGTCCCGGTCGTGGCTGCACTGACCCGCACCATGGAGAAGATCCATCAGGGCCGCGGCATCGCCATCGATCTCGACGCGCCGGCCGACGTGCGCTTCCGCGGCGAGCGGCAAGACCTCGAGGAGATGGTCGGCAATCTCGTCGATAACGCCTGCAAATGGGCGCAGATGCGCGTGAGCGTCGAAGTCGTGGCCGAACGTCGCGATGGCATCGCGGCGGTACGCATCATCATCGACGACGATGGTCCTGGCCTTAGTCCGGCGCAGCGCGATCAGGTGGCGCGCCGCGGCCGGCGGCTCGATGAAACCAAGCCGGGTTCCGGGCTCGGCCTCTCCATCGTGCTGGAACTTGCGACGCTTTACGGCGGCAATCTCCAGCTCGGCAACACGCCCATCGGCGGACTACGGGCGGAGCTGGTACTGCCGGCCGTTTAGGATGTCTGTGGGCGCTTGCATAGCGCGCAATGTGTCGCCTGTCCGACGCTTGTCGAACCCAAATCCTAGAACACGGCGACATTCTGCTTGTTCCGCACCAAATCAGACATCGTCGCCGCCTTGAAGTGCGATAAGGCGGTGAAAGCCGCAATTCCGGTCAGCGCCATTCATCCTGCGTTCACTTTGAATCGGGCAGTTATCGACGCGGGTTGTTCTGGGGGAAATTCATTCAAAATCGGTCCGGCCCTTTCCTTGACCCCGAAAGGGGGTGCGGGCGTGCGTTCTATTGGATATCAGCCACGATGGTCGACCATGCGCATTCCTTTGATGTCCGCACCTTTGCCCCGCACGCCTTCGATGCCCTCGACGTCGGCACATTGAGGCCGGGGTCACGGTGCCGCCCAAAACGGTCACCGGCACATGACCACGACGGAAAATCGCCAAACCTTGACTTCTCCCGCGGCCAGATTGCCGCGCTGTTCGTTCTGTTCGCCTTCATCGCGGCCGTTCCGGTTCTGCTTCATCCGCTGCCGCCGATTTCGGACTACATCAATCATCTCTCGCGCATGCACATCATCGCCGCGATCGGCCGCGATTCCGACCTCGCGCGTTTCTATCAGGTGCACTGGGAGGTCATTCCCAACCTGATGATGGACATGATCCTGCCCGTGCTGGTGCGGATCATGAGCATCTACGCGGCAGGGCAGGCCTATATGATCGCGAGCTTCGTGCTGATCCTGTCCGGCACGTTCGCGCTCAATCGGCAGCTCCACGGCCGCTGGTCGGTGCTGCCGTTGGCGGCGTTTCCGCTGCTCTACAATTACGTCTTTCTCGTCGGCACCATGAACTACGTCAGCGGCATCGGGCTTTCGCTGTGGGCGCTGGTGGCGTGGATCGCCTTGCGCGAGCGCAATCTGGTGCTGCGATTGACCGTATCGGCGGTGTTCGTTGCTGCCCTGTTTTTCTGCCACTTGTTTGCGCTCGGCACCTACGGGCTCGGCCTCTTGGCATTCGAACTGCACCGACTGTGGATTTCCCCCTCCCTTCCTGCCCTCCCCGGCAAGCGGGGGAGGGCGCTGCCGGCCCGGCTGTTCGATTTCGTCGCGACCGGCCTGCCGTTCCTGCCGGTCTTGCCGCTCATGATGATGAGCCCGACCTGGGGGCTGCGCAGCGAGATTGGCTGGGAGCCGGCCGGCAAGATCGACGGGCTCCTCTATGTCATCAATGTCTACTCCAGCACGGTAGGTGCGTTGCTTGCCGCCGTCCTGGCGGTTGCGGTCGGCTTCTTGCTTTACCATCGTGCGCTGCGGTTCCACGCCTTTGGTTTTGTGCTGCTCGCCGTCGGCGCCGTCGTGTATATGGCGATGCCACGCGTCATCTTCGACACCTACATGGCGGATCAGCGGCTGCCGATCTCGCTCGCCTTCATGGTGATCGCGTGCGCCCAACTCGATCTGCGCCGCCTCGGCCTGCGCCATGCCTTCGTCCGCCAGGGCGCCGTGGCGGTTCTATTTCTGCTTCTGGCCGTTCGCGTCCTTGAAGTTCAGACCGTGTGGGCGTCGCTGTCGCCGGGCGCCGCCTCGTTTCGGGAATCCGTCGCGCTGATCGACCGCGGCGCCAAAGTCGCGGTCGCCTATGCGGATCCCGACGGCGGCGACAACGTGCGCAATCTCGGCCTCGTTCACGCCGCCTGTCTCGCCGTCATCGAGCGCTCCGCGCTGGTGACGACGGTGTTCACAGTCGTCGGCAAGCAGGTTCTGCACGTCCGCGCCGATTATCGGGACCGCGTCGACACCCAGGACGGCAGCCCGCCGACGATCGAAAACTTGCTGCGCGTGAGCGACCACGATGCGAGCGGAGACGATTATTGGCGGCGCTGGACGACGGACTACGATTACCTCTACGTGCTCTTCACCGATGCCCGTCACGAAAATCCCGATCCGGCGCGCCTTGCTCCTATTTTCGCGGGCGAGAAGTTCATGCTTTATCGCATCGAGAATGCGCAGATCGCCGACGCCGGGAGATCCGCGAGATGATCACGGATCGGTAGGGCGGGCAAAATCGCCTGCAGCGGAGTGGCCCCACTTGCGCCGGCATGACGGGCGATTTTGCCCACGCTGTCAGCCGCCGACCAGTCACTTGGAAAGTGCGGACGGCGTGGGCAACGCGCCGGCAAAGGTCGTGCGAACAGGCGAGTACGGCCTGGGCGCGTTACCCACCCTACGCACTGTGTTTGACCGCACCTCGCGCCGTCGACCTTCAGGGCTTGCCTGAAGCGCGGCGCTGGTCCCGCAGGAAGGCGATCAGCAATTCGCTCACCTGCTCCGGCTGCTCCTGCTGAACCCAATGGCCGGCGCCGTCGAGCAGGTGAAAGCCTACCATCCGGGTGCAGGCGCTCGTCTGCATGCTTTCCACGGCGCCCGGCGTCTGATAGACGCCCCAATCGCTCTTCCCGGCGATGTAGATCGACGGCACGTCGATGGTGCGGCCAGAGAAGGTGTGCATCTCCGCAATGCTCTTGGGATCGCCGCCGCGACGAACCCGATAGCCCTGCAGGGCGCCGGTAAAGCCAGTCCGGCCGTATTCCGTAACGTAGACGCCGACCTCAGCATCGGTCAGCCACTTGCATGCTGCGATCTCCGCGGCGGATGGCATTTCGGTCGCGACCGTCGCGGCCATCCCCTTGTCCTTGTCCATCACATAGTAGGTCGGAATCTTGGCCATCTCCTCGGCGGTGCGCGCCTTGAGCCGGAACGGATTGTTGCCTTTCCAGTCGGCGCTCTTGTAGTGGTAATAGGCGCGGAAGAACGCATGCAGGCCCTGCGGGGCATGCAGCATGTCGTCATTGGCCCCGCGCGTGCGCTGATAATTCTGGTAATACTTGCGCGGCCGGTCGAGCTTTGCGAGTTCCGCATCGAGTTCGTCGTCGCTGGGCGCCGGACGCGGCGGTGCGCCGCCGTTTGCAGTGTTGAAAGGCAGGCTCGGCGGACCGGCGAAGGGCGAGCTCATCAGCGCCACCGACCGGTAGATATCGGGCCGGATCAGCGCCGACCACGCCGCCACCGGCGCGCCCGCATCGTGCCCCACGATCGCATCGACCGACCTCAAGCCGAGCGCATAGACGAGCCCGAGCGCATCCCGCACCATGTTGAGGATGCGGAACGGATCGGGATCAGCGTCGTAGGAATCGTCCCAGCCGATGGTGCGCCCATAGCCGCGCTGGTCGGGAGCAACCACGTGATAGCCGGCCGCAGCCAACTCAAAACCGGCCTCCAGAATATGCACCGTCATGCCGTTGACGTTGGCGACCGCGCGGGACCGGATCCCCGCCGGCAGCGTGCCGTTGCCGTAGGGCGGCAGGCTCGCGAGGTCGGTGCGCACGATGGCGGCGCGTGCAGGGCCTTGCGAGAGCGCGAGACCGGCCGCGGCCGACGCGGTGATAAAGAGGCGGCGTGACACACCGCGGGTATCTTCTTCGATGTCACGTGTCTGATGCGCAGTCATGTTCGCGTCTCCATTTCGGTTGCCGGGTTGAATTTGCGGTGCGGGCGATCTCGCAGGCCAAGTCATCTGTGGCCAAGTCATCTATTCAAGACACGTCAATTCGCGTAATCTATCCAAAGTCGCCCCCGAAGAGGAAGCGTTCGAGAATCTTCGCGGGGGGCGATCGGCGGCTGGAGGAAACACGATGATTGCCATTCGCAAGCGGCCCCCTGCGCCGCTCGATGTCGTTGCTCGACACCTCTTGGTACCACGCGTTTTGGCGTCCGCGCTTGCGGCCTTCCTGCTTGCAGTCGCGACCCATTCGGCCGCCCGAGCCCAGGCAGGTGGCGACGCCATCTATGGCATGACCGCGCTCGACGTCGCGCCGGGCGCTGCGGCGCAGGGCGTGGCGCTGCTGCGGCAATATCGCGATGGCGCCCTCAAGCAGGCCGGCAACATGGGCGTCACGCTGCTCCAGGAGGCGGGGTGGCCCAATCGGTTCGTGATCTATGATGCCTGGAAGGACCAGGCTGCCTACGACGCCAACGAAAAGTCCGCCCACGCCGCCGAACTCCGCGACAAGCTCAAGCCCATTGGCGGCGCTCCCTACGATCGGCGCGACTATCACGTCATCGCGGTCGGAGCGGCCCAGCCAGCAGCGGGCGGCGATACCGTTTACATGCAATTGCATCTCGACGTGTTTCCGCCCGGCATCGAGCCAACCTTGGCGGCCGCCAAGGCGGTGGCGGAGGCCGCGCGGAAAGGCGAAGGCAACCTGCGCTACGATGTGGTGAAATCGGTCAAGCCGCCGCAGAGCCACACCACCGTCCTGGCCGCCTGGCGCGACCGCAAGGCGTTCGACGCCTATGAAAGCTCCGCCTATGGACGGCAGTTTCGCGACACCGTGGGGCCGCTGCTCGGCTCGCCGTTCGACGATCGCCTCTACGTGCCGATCAACTAAAGACCCGCCCGGAGGACATTGCCATGCGAGCCATTTCGAAGCCGGCCACGAGGCGTTCACTCGTTGCGTTCAGCCGATGCCTGGCAACAGGCTCTCTTGTGATCGCGACTGCCGTTGCGGTCGCACCCGCGGCACGGGCCCAAAGCGGCGCCGACGCGGTCTTCGCGGTGACCTATCTCGACGTCGGTGCGGGTGCGGTGCCGCAAGGCGTCGAGCTTATCAAGAAATACCGCGACCAGAGCCGCCGCGAAGGCGCGAATCTGGAGTTCACCATCCTGCAGGAGACGAGCCGCCCCAATCGCTTCGCCATCATGGAGGGCTGGCGCGACCAGGCCGCCTTCGAAGCCCATGACAAGGGCGCCGCCAAGGCGGAATTCGAGGGCGCTCTGAAGCCGATCCGCAACAGCCCGCCGGATCGCAAGATGCTGCAGCCGTTCGCCAATGCTCCGGCGCGGCCGGCGCCGGCTGGCGGCGCGCTCTTCATGGTGGAGCACGTGGATTTCCTTGGCGGCGACCCCGCCATCGCCGCCGCCGCCGCGCCGCTCGTCAAGGCGCTGGCCGAGGCGAGCCAGAAGGAGGCGGGCGCGGTGCGCTACGACATGTACCGGATGCCGCCGCCGCGCATCAATCACTATCAGGTGGTGGCCGCGTGGACCGACTCGAAAGCCTTCGATGCCCATGAGACCGCCGCCCATACGCTGGAATACCGCGCCGCCACGGCGCAGGGCGGGCGCGCCTGGCGGGCCAATCTCTACGACCAGCGCCTGTACAAGGCCCTGTGACGCGACAGCGCCGAGTAGCTTGAGGGAACCGTCGCCGGAAGTCCGTAGCCCGGGTTGAGCGCAAGCGAAACCCGGGGCGGCGTTGTCGTATTGATAGGGCGGCCCCGGATTTCGCTGACGCGCAATCCGGGCTACGCCTCTACGGCTGTTCTCGCTCACGAGACCCTGATCATGCCGGCGCGAACCCAGGTGGCGATCATCGGCGGCGGCCCGGCCGGCTTGCTGTTGTCCCATATCCTCGATCGAAACAGCATCGACAGCATCGTGCTGGAGCGGCAGAGCCGCGCCCATGTGCTGGAGCGTATTCGTGCCGGCGTGCTGGAGACCGGCACTGTCGAGCTTTTGCGCGAGGTCGGACTGGGCGCGCGCATGGATCGCGAGGGGCATCCCCACGATGGTTCGGCGATTGCGTGGGAGGGACGGCCGCGGTTCTTCATCGACACCAAGAAATTCACTGGCAAAATAATGATGACCTATGGCCAGACTGCCCTCACTGAAGACCTCTATGCGGCGCGCGGTGCGGCCGGGGGACAGGTTCTCAACGAAGCGGGCAATGTACGGCTGCACGAGCTCACTTCCAACCGGCCCTGCGTGACCTACGAGAAGGAAGGATCAACTCGCCGGATCGACTGCGACTATGTGGCCGGCTGCGACGGTTACCACGGCGTGAGCAGGCCGTCGATTCCCGCCTCTCTGTTGCGGACCTACGAAAAAAGCTATCCCTTCGGTTGGCTCGGCATCCTGTCGGAGACGCCGCCGTTCCCGGACATGTGCTACTGCTATCATAGCCGCGGATTCGCGCTTGCTTCCATGCGCAATCCGATGCTCAGCCGCTATTACATCCAGTGCGACCGCGACGCCAAACTGGAGGACTGGCCGGACGACCGCTTCTGGCAGGAATTCAAGGCGCGGTGTCCGAAGGACATGGCCGACAGCATCACCACCGGCCCGTCGATTGAAAAGTCCGTTGCGCCGTTGCGCAGCTTCGTCGCCGAGCCGATCCGATACGGTCGGTTGTTCCTGGCCGGCGATGCCGCACATATTGTGCCGCCGACCGGGGCGAAGGGTCTTAACCTCGCAGTGTCGGACGTATTTTATCTGTCCCGGGCGCTGATCGAGACCTGTCGCACAGGTCGCACGCATTACCTGGATTGCTACTCCGACATGGCGCTGCGTCGCGTCTGGGGCGCGGCGCGCATGTCATGGTGGTTGACAATGCTCTTGCACCGCTTTCCGGGCGAGACGCCGTTCGAGGAACGGATGCGGCTAAACCAATTCGATTATCTGTGTGCCTCCGAGCACGCTCAAGCGTCGTTGGCGGAACAGTATGCCGGGTTGCCTTTCGAGGCATGATCGCAGGGGGCGTTTTCTCCTCTACCCGGGTCGTGGCCGGGCTTGTCCCGGCCACCTCGACTATGTGTGCTCCGTGCCGAAAAACTCGGGGTCGCCGGGACAAGCCCGGCGACGACGCCAGTACATGATTCAATGTGATCTAAATCTGCTCTGCGAATAGCGAGGGAGCCGCACCCGGTATTCGAGCTTCCGGGCGATACCGAAACTCTTTACGATCCGACAGTGTCGTCGACCAACCGACCAATCTCGAATCAAATCGGATCGGCGCTGCACAACGCCTCAACAACAACGCTGGCCGCAACCCCAAGGGAGAGAAAGCACATGCATTCGTATCGCCACGCTTCCCTGCACACCCTTCTGCTCGCAGGCTCGATGTTGCTCGCCATCGCTCCGGCCGTCGGCGCGGATGTGACGTCGGCGCGGCTCGCCAATCCGGAGCCGGGCAACTGGCTGATGAACCACCGCACCTATGATGCGCAGCGCTATTCGCCGCTCGACCGCATCAACAAGACCAACGTCAAGGGCCTGAGACTCGCCTATGCGGTTGCGATCGGCGGCACGTCGGCGAACGAAAATCTCGAGTCGACCCCGCTCGCGGAGGACGGCTATCTCTACGTGGTCGATCAGTGGGGCGTGGTCTACAAGATCGACGGGCGTTCCGGTGACACCGGCCGGATCGTCTGGCGCATGGACCCCGGGCAAGAGAAAGCGCCGCTGTCGAACCGTGGCGCGGCGTTGTGGGGAAATCTGGTCGTCAGCGTCGCCAGCTATCCGGCGCGCGTCATTGCCACCGACAAGGAGACCGGCAAGGTCGCCTGGGAAACCAACATGGCCGATGGCCAGCCCGACTTGCAGCTCACGGCGGCGCCGCTGCCCGTCAAGGACAAGATCGTGATCGGCGCCGCCGGCGGCGACCGCGGGGTGCGGGATTTCATCGCGGCGCTCGACGGCGCCACCGGCAAGGTGCTGTGGCGAAAATACACGGTGCCGGCCCCCGGCGAGCCCGGCTCCGAGACATGGAAGGACAAGAACAACGCATGGCAGACCGGCGGCGGCGCCATGTGGGTCACGGGTTCCTACGATGTTGCCACCAACCAGGTGCTGTGGGGCACCGGCAATCCGGTGCCGATGTACAATCCCTACTACCGCCCCGGCGACAATCTCTACACCAACAGCCTGATCTCCTGGGATCCCGACACCGGCAAGATGAACTGGTATCACCAGTACGTCCCGGGCGACATGTGGGATTACGATGCGGCCGGCACGCACATTCTGATCGACGGCGACGTTGCCGGCCAGCCGCACAAGCTGGTGACGCATTCGGCGCGCAACGGCTTCCTCTACGCTTTCGAGCGCACCAACGGACAGACCCTGCTGGCCAAGCCCTATATGGATGAGATCAACTGGACCAAGGGCATCGATCAGAAGACCGGCATGCCGATCGATTACGATCCTGCGAAGGACGTCCAGGTCTATTCGGGCGTGCAAAATCAGACATTGACCGACCGCACCAAGAAGCTGTGCCCGTCGCACGAGGGCGGCAACAATTACTGGTCGGCGTCATACAGCCAAAGGACCAGGCTCCTCTACATTCCATCGCGGCCGACATGCGATGAAGTGACGATGACGCCGGACCAGCTCCGCAGTCCTACCACCGGGTCCATGTTGGGCGGCGGCATCAGGTTTTTCGCCCGAACCGAATCCGAGATCGTCGTCGCTGATCCGTTTACCGGCGAGCTCAAGAACCGCGTGCGCTCAACCTATCCGAACTACAGCGCCACGCTCACGACCGCCGGCGGCCTGGTGTTCACGGGCTTGGGCGACGGGACATTCGTCGCCTACGATGACATGGGCCTCGAGCCACTGTGGAAAATCAATGTCGGGAGCGGCTTCAATGCGCCGCCAATGACATTCGAGGCCGGCGGCAGGCAATACGTCGCCATCATGTCGGGACTGAGCCAGATTTCCAAGGGCAGGCTCATCCTCACGCCGGAACTGCGCGAGATGCGCAATCAGACGATGCTGTTTGTGTTTTCGCTGTGAGGACTGCTCCCACATTGCCGCTGGAGGGGCGACCCTTGTGGTCGCCCCGGTTTGCATGCATTGCGTGCGCTAACGGAATTAATGGAACCCCACACCGATCTCATGCGGCTTCTTGAGGCGCTCGCAAACGAGATCGTGTCAACGACGGAGCAAGAAGTTCGCCAGGCGTGCGCCTTCGACGGATGGTCGATAGCGATGACCGCGAAGCTCAGGTGCAAGGAAATCCGGGAACTGATCGATGCGGTGAATGGCGAACCAGGCGAGCCGGAGGTCGATGTCGAGAAGGGCCACATCGAACGCGGAACTTCGCACCATCTCCAAGGCGTCGCCGAGCGTGGCAGCCGCACTTGTCACAAGCAGCCTTGCCACAAGCCGTACTGAGCGCGCCCGGCACGCGCTCCCGCCGCAGATATACGCAACCCCTTCCAACCTCATGGGCCGATGGTGTAACTTGGCAATCCGTTGCTGCGACGCCAAGCGCAGCGGCGGATATGCGGGAGGATGTCAATGAGTTGCCGAAGCTCGATCCGCGCTGCCGTATCAGTAGCCTCGATCTATGCGGTTGCAGTGGCAACCGTGCTGCTTGCCACACCATCGGCCGCCCAGATGGTTGATTATGGCAAGTACCCGAATTTCAAGGGTCAATGGGTTCGCACCGGCAACCCGAACAACTGGATTGCGCTCGCGGGACAGCCTCCGCTCACCCCCGAATATCAGAAGATATGGGCGGACATTCAGGCCGACTTGAAAGCGGGCGGGCCCGGCAATTGGCCGTCTACGTTCTGCATTCCGGCCGGCATGCCGGCGATGATGAGCTTCTATGATCCGATGGAGATGGTTGTCCTGCCGGACACCACTTACATCCTGATCAGCCACAACGACGATTCGTATCGACGCATCTATACCGACGGCCGCGAATGGCCGGCGGACGCGGCGCTCACTTACGCGGGCTACTCGATCGGCAAATGGGTCGACGAGGACGGCGACGCCAAG
>Ga0209131_1001889_pt1 | contig 14382 bp, 12 predicted proteins | sample GraSoi_2013_40cm_FD_185826 | JGI IMG/M metagenome (GOLD analysis project Ga0209131, IMG submission 185826) | Grasslands soil microbial communities from the Angelo Coastal Reserve, California, USA - Sample 9_17_2013_40cm (SPAdes) (version 2) | ecosystem: Environmental > Terrestrial > Soil >...
CAGCATGAACCCGCAACCGAGTAAACCAACCGCCACTAATCCGATGACAGCCATCGCACGATCCGGCAGGCGCAAACACCTCGGCGTCTAAAGCGGACGCAAAGAAACATCCCTGAACATCAAAAAGTAAATAGCAGCAATCATGGCAATCACCGCGATTAATGCCCAAAACAAAAGTTTGTCTCCCCGACGCTGCCAAGAAAAACGGGCAAGAATGGCGAGGGAAATAATCTCAAAGAGAATGAGTAGTGTGGTCGGGGGTTTGTGCCCTGATTCGTTCTCCATTGCAAGCCGCGCCCACTAAGTAGATGCGCCGTGGAGCTTAGCGATACAGGCTATTTACAGATGGCGGGCGCGACATCTCAGCGCCGTCCGTCGCTCTTGGAAGCGGACGTTAATGAAACTGTCGCGCCCACAAAGTAGATGCGCCGTAGCACTTGTCGATGCGTTCTTTTTTCTGAACCGAATCCGTTACGATTGGCCGCCATGGAGCGAAATTCGGTCAAACCAAAGTGCGGGCGCGGATTTATCAAGCGGCTTGGTTGCTATACCAAGCAGGAACAAGAAAGTGTTGAATGCGATGAACCGGGGCGTAGCATGCGGAAATCGCAGCACCCACTCCGGGACGCGATGCACCTGAGTCGCGTCCCCAACTACCATAGGGCATTGCCGAAGAAGCTGAAGGCACTCGTATTTTTCGATCGGCCAGATGGGATGGAGGAGTTATTGACCTCCATGAGAATCGCAGGGTAACAAAGCAGGGTAAAGTCCCCCGACCGTGCAGAGATGATTGCCAGAGAAGGTGTCATCGCTGTGGCGCAATGTGAGTCAAAAGTATTTTTTCCTGACGATCCGGCACATCCGCCGCAATTCAATGGGTGCCCTCGGCGGGCTGAAACTGTACGGCGAACATGGCGTTTTGGTGATCGGGACAAGGGCGAGCCAAGGGTAGTTAATTCTCTCATGAAGCTGTGCTCGCGATGTGCGACGGCGTGGGATGAGAGATGAGATGCGGCCTGACGGCCTCGGACGCGCCCTTCGTCAGACTCGGCGCGGGCACGGCCGTGCCGTGCCCCTACAAGGGCGGCGGCCCCCGCTTCGGAAAGCGGGGGCTCCGTGACAAAAGGGCTAAAGCAAGATGCGGCCTGCGGCCTAGGCGCGTCCTTCCTTCGTCAGGATGAACTGAAAGCGACGCCCGTACACTTGGGGGGAAAATTAAGGGCGCAAACACCGGTTAAGGTGGTTGCGCCCTTTTAAACTGAGCCGCAAAAACTTTTTGCTTCTTGGTTCAATCTGGCGGCGTAGCGGCCGTTAGGCTGCTGCGCTTTCAAAACTGAGCCGTAAAGTTTCTAAGCTTTTCGGTTCAATCTGCGGGGACGATATTCCTGATGGTTGCGGGCGTCAATTGAAATCGGCGAGTGAGGCTGTGCAAATTTGTGGATGGGTGTGGAAAAGCGGGAGCTGGGAGCAGCCAGAAATCGCTGTGCCTGAGTTTTGTCGCCAGCCTAAAGGCCGCCGCTACGCTGGGGATCGGGCGTGGTGATGGGGGCGCGGGATGTCACAGCGGTGCTCGTTTGCTGTATCAACGGGAGAGAATAGGGCGCACACTGGAGGCATGGGACACGACATCTTAGTGACTTCCAATGTTTGGAAGGAAAAGCGCAAAGCTCTGAAGACCAAGAGAGACTTGCTTTTCGCGGAATACACGAAGCGTCCGCAGGATTATCACCTGGCATTGGAAATCAAGACGATCGATGACGAAATTGCAGAGTGCAACCAGAAGGAACAAGAAGGGAATGAGCGGGCGAAGGTGCGGGGTCAACGGACTTTGGTCAGCTCATGAACAAAATGAAGAACACAACGATGATAAATAAGGCGACGACATTGGAGAGGACGACGATATCGCAGAAGACGACGACATTTTGGATGCAGCAACTGCGTTTCGCACAGGCGAACCTGGATTACCTGAAGTACTCGACAGGGCAGCCCAACATCGACCCAAAGCGGCTTCGCACGTTGATAAAAACTCAGGAATCACAAATGAAACAGTGCGAATGGGCGATTGAGGCAGAGGATTTGAAGGCGCGGAGTTAACGGCTTAACGCGACGAAACGCTTGACGGAAAAATTAAGGGCGCAATCACTGTTTAGGTGGTTGCGCCCTTTTAAACTGAACCCGCAAAACTCTTTGCTTCTTGGTTCAATCTGGCGGCGCAACGGCCGTTAGGCTGCTGCGCTTTCAAAACTGAGCCGTAAAGTTTTCAAGCTTTTCGGTTCAATCTGCGGGGAAGATATTCCTGATGGTTGCGGGCGTCAATTGAAATCGGCGGGTGAGGCTGTGCAAATTTGTGGATAGGTGTGGGAAACAGATTGGTGTGCACTGATGACGCGCGGCGGGTACAGCAGCCCTTCTAGATATCAGGGTAAAGATGTGCGACTACAACCGGAAGAGGCGAAGAAGCCGATGAAGCTTGGCCGGCAGAGCTTGCTGTGCCGCTACAAACGGGGAAAAGGCGAAGAAGCCGGTGAAGCGCGGCGCGGGCACGGCTGTGCCGTGCCCCTACAGCGGCGAAGCGCTAAAGGCAGAAGAACTAGGGTCGCTGACGGCTGAAGGCCTGGAACCCGAAGCCCTCGCTGAATAGGGATTGCGCTTACAGGCGCTTGTATCGATTGTCGCTATACGTGGCTACTACGCGGAGGTCGGTTTGGCGAAAGATCACAAACTCCTCCGAGGACTCTGCCGATAGTTTGCGGAGACGGGCCTCGGCGGTATCGATGTCACTTGCCGCCTCGATCCAATGAAATGATCCTTGGCGGTCTTTTTTCAGAATATCGAACACTGTGTTGGTCATGGGCTTTGTTCTGGCCGCCGGCCACACTTCAACGCTGGGTCGAGACGTAGGAATCGGGATTTTCGCGGCCAGCCTTCCGTTAAAGTGTTGTTGCAAGCATCGTTCTTACGGCGGTAAGGAACAATCCGGTTGTTACCTGAGAAAAAAGTCCCGCGTCTAGTAGAAATCGGGTTTAAGGGAAATCTGGCGTTTGAGGACTGAGCGTAGAAAGCGCGCGCTTGCATTTGCTCTCTGACCGAACTAAGGGCGCACCTCAGGACTAGTAACATTTCAGGGCGAAACCCAATAAGCGTTGCAACGGATAATGTGCGGGATGAGCGAGCGGCTTGACAGATCGGTGCCTACGTTTTATCTTAGAAAAGATAGTAGAGGTACTATGAGGATATCCAAGAGCTTTACCATTGAACCCGAGATCAGCAGCTATGTCGATGAAACGAAGGGTGAGCGCTCCGCTAGTGACCGCGTGAACGAATTACTGCGGCGAGCGATGATTCAGGAGCAATATGAACGGCTGGAACGCGAGGCCGCACAATTTTTTGCGGAGGCAGAAAGGGATCGCGGGGAAAGCAAAGCGTTCCAGAAAGCGTCTCTTCGGACATTTGGCAGGGATTGATGGCCGCTTCGCCAGGTTGGTATCCAAAACGGGGTGAGGTTTACCTGGTTCAGCTAGACAAACCTCGGCCCGCGATCATCCTTTCGGTAGACGCCATTAACAAATTTGCGTTAGACGTTTGCGTCATCGGCATCACCAGCGTGGAGCATAAGAAATTCAGCATGCGCGTGCCGATCAAGAAGGGCGAGGGCAATCTGCATTTTGATTGCTGGGCAAAGTGCGACCAAGTTACGACCTTGGAGAAAAGCTTGCTGAAGTACCCGCCGATCGGAGCACTCTCGACGGCGACATTCAGCCGGATTGAGGAGCAGGTCAGAATCTGCTTGGGGCTCGTCTGAACTTCCGCCCGTGGGAAAACGAGTCAGAGTCTTCGGCTCGACGGAGGCTGGACCGTTGAAGTTATCTTAAGTAGCCCCAGTTGTGGAGCTTGTCGGAGTCTTCCGCCCAGCGGTCGCCTATATCGGTGCGGTAATACATGTTGGGGATCAGGATGTTTTTGATGCGGGTGTAGACCTGGGCTTGGGCTTGCTTCATGGTCTGGCCTGTGCCGACTACGGCGAGGACTACGCCGGAGGTTCCGGCGATTAGCCACTGACCGTTTACCTGCTTTACGTCTTCGATGTGGACTTCGTCGGGAGTGCCGCGTTTGAAGACGATGGCGTTGTTTTTGGAGAAAGACTCGAAGGTGGCTTCGTCGTCGAAGGGGAATGGCGGGACCACGATGCGCACACCGATTTGGAAGCCGCTGCGGGTGCGCCACTTGGGATCGCAGCCGTTGGCGAGCTCCCAGAAAAGGTCGCTGATGGGCGTGAGGATGCCCTCTTGCTGAATCATGATGGTGGGATAGCCGAAGCGGGACGTGAACTCGAGCGGGTAGATGCCGTTGTTGTTGACGATGCAGTTGAGGTCGATGTAGCCAACGTAGCCTTCCTCGGCCAGGCGGGACTCCATTTTCAGCAGGGTGCGGGTGAAGAGGGCGTTGGGCTCGCTCCAGAACATGGCAGTACCCATTTCGCCGGTGGGAGGGCCGACTTCGCCGGGGAAAAGTTTTTTGTGCTCGAAGTTTATGTTGATCGGAGTGATGAATTTTTTGCCGTTGAAGAAGGCGCCGACGGCGACTTCGACGCCGTTGATGCGGCGCTGAAGCTGGAAAACCTTGATTTCGTCGGCGAAGGCTCTTTTGTAGGCTTCGAGCATGCGGACTACGTCGTCGCCGTCTTCTTCTTCCCCGACGAAGAGGCGGCGCTTGACGTTTTGGGCTTCACCGCTGGGCTTGATTACGTAGCGGTCGGGATTTTTCTTAACGAATTCGATGGCGGGATCGAAGGAGTCGAAGTCTTCGTAGGGGATGATGTTGACGCCGGCCTTCTTTAGCTCCTCCTGGCCGAAGGAGCGATCATCTTCAAGGCGGTCGGTGTATTCGGAGCCGCCGATTACGGGCTTGCCCTCTTTGCGAAGGGCTTGGGCCCTGGCGCCCTGGCCGAGAGTGTCGTCGAACACTACGATGTCGGCCCACTTGGCGTCTTTTTCCCAGTCATTGGATTTGGGGACGAAGCCGTCGGCGATGTCGCGCTCTTTTTCATTGTCGATATAGTAGCGGACGTCGTGGCCTTCTTTTGAGACTTGCCAGGCGATATCGCCGATCAGACCTGACAGCGAGACGAATAGGAATTTACGTTTATCCATTAAAAAGTGCAGCCCTTAGAACAGCGCAGCCCGATTCCTGCAGACAGCCTGCAGGAATTCTAGTAGCAGGCGCATAGGGGATTGTAACAGTTTGTTGAAATTTTCCCGGTGAGGCGGCAGGGGTGAGGCAACCCCGCGGGACAAAGGAGCATTCCGACAGGGTGAGAGCCATGCGCGGACGGGCAAGTTCTTGGTGAAGCCTGTCCCTTGGTTCAGGTATACTTGGGAACATAATCGAGCAAAACGGATTTGTCCTAGCCATCTGTTGGCGGCGGAAGATTTTCTTGAGAGAGGTGAATGTTGCGCCGAACTCTGCTATGGACCATGGCGGCGGGGCTTTTGTTAAGCGCCACGCAAGCGGACGCCCAGCTCCTGCACAAGAAGAAGAAGGTAAATAAGTCTACCAACGCGGACAACACTGCCGAGCCTGACAAGGTGCTCTACAACCGGGCGGTTGAGGACATCAAGCACGGGCGGCAAGAAGTGGGCCGGCTGGGATTGCAGACGCTGATCAACACTTATCCGGACAGCGAATATTTGGCCAAAGCCAAGCTGGGGATCGCGGACTCTTATTACAAAGAGGGCGGCACGGCGAACATGACGCAGGCGATCCAGGGCTATAAAGATTTCATCGTGTTCTTCCCTTTCCTGCCAGAAGCGGCGTATGCGCAGTTGCAGGTGGCGAACGCGCATTATCAGCAGATGGCCAAGCCGGACCGGGACCGCAGCGAAGCTAAGGCGGCGGAAGACGAGTATCAGACGTTCCTCTCCAAATACCCGAAGGATCCGCTGGCGCCGAAGGCCGAGCAGAGGCTTAGGGACGTGCAGGAAATCATCGCGGAAGGTGATTACCGGATTGGGTATTTTTACTACGTTAAAGGAGACAAACGCGCGGCCGCCGCACGACTGGTTTCGATTACGAAACGATATCCGCTCTACAGCAGGTCGGATAAGGTGCAGTGGATGCTTGGGGATATTTTCGAGAAGAGCGAGCACAAGGAAGTCGCTTCGATCTATTACGGGAACATTGTGAAGAATTACCCGCTTTCGGATTTGGCGCCGACTGCCAAGAACAAACTGGTGGAGTTCAAGGTGCCGGTGCCGCAGCCAGATCCTAAGGCCGTGGCGTGGATGACGGCGGAGCAGAATGCGCCGCGGAAGCGCGACGGCTTGATCAAAAAGCCGATGGCGCTGGTGCGTTCCGGGCCGCACGGCGAGATGGTTGCGTCCGCGAAGAGCGGCACGCCGACCCTGGAGCCGGAGGCGGACAACAGCTCAGCCACGGATATTCTGACCGGCGGGAACAGATCGCAGCTTGGCGGGTCTGGCGGCGGGGCGGCGAATACGGCAGTGATTGAGACGGTTACACCGGGAAGTCCGGCGCCAACGCCTGCGGAGACTGTGCCGCCGGCGGACGGCAAGGCTGCTGGAACGAGCGACGCGGCTCCGGCGGGCGACGCTAGCGGGGCGAGTGCGTCTGGAAGCGAACAGCCGGCGAAGGCGGATGTGGCGGCGAGCGGCGACTCGCAAAACGCGGATGCGAGCAAGACGGATGGGTCGCAAAACTCGGATGATAAGAAGGACTCCAAGAAGGAGTCGAGCAGCAAGAAAAAGAAGGGGCTGCGGAAAGTGGTTCCCTGGTAGTTCCCCGATAACTTAGAACAAGAACTGCAATTTAGCGGAGAAAAGGTGGGCTCAGAGCCCGCCTTTTTGTTTCTTCGCGCGGCCTGCGAGTGGAAATGCGGTATTCACCTTCCGACACACACGCATTGAGTTCACGTTGACGCGTGTTAGGCCGAATGCTCCAATACAGTTGTGCAGTCGTGTGTGGGGCGGTAGCGGTATCTCCGGAGGACGTTCGGTGGCCAAGATTTTGGTTGCGGACGACAACAGCAACATCCAGAAGATGGTCGGTCTGGCCCTGAAGGATCAGGGGATAGACGTAGTTGCCGTTGGCAATGGTGAGGCCGCTGTACGCAAGATTTCCGATGTGCGGCCCGATTTGGTGCTGGCGGACGTGTTCATGCCGGTGCGAAATGGTTATGAAGTTTGCAAATATGTGAAAGACGATTCCACGCTGGCGCATATTCCGGTGATTTTGCTGGTGGGCGCGTTTGACCCACTGGACGAGCAAGAGGCGCAGCGAGTGGGCGCGGACGGCGTGCTGAAGAAGCCATTTGTGCCGCCCGATCCGCTGATCTCGATGGTTAAATCGGCGTTGTTGCGGGCCAGCGCGGCGAAGGCTGTGGCGGCGGAAAAAGGTAACACGGCGGCAATGATAGGCGCACCCGTGACGGCAGGAGGCACCGCCATAACGGGCACGTCTACGCAAGCAGGTGGGCCGAACGGCACGGTTGTGAGCGAGGCGCCGACGGTTTTTGTAGTACCTCCTAAGGAAGAGCCGACGATCGAGAGCGAGTCTTTTGTCGACGAAATTCCGGCGAAGCCTGAGACGTTGAATATCGAATCTGCCGGCAAGCCGCTGGCTTTCGGAAGCTTGATGGAGACGCCGGCTGCGGAAATACAGGACGATGCCGTATTCGTAGCGCCACCGAGCCCGGAGCTCGCGGACCGGGATTGGAATGGCGCGGAAGAACCGGGCGAAGAGGAAGAGGAAGAAGAGTCGGCAAGCTCGTCATGGCGGCTAGACGGCGGCGGTGAAGAATTTGCTTCGGAAAAGGTAACGGAGACGGAATCGGAGAAGGCGGCGCACAGCAAACGGCGGGAAAGCTGGACGCCGACCAGAGAGAAGACGCAGGATTTGTTAGAAGAGGCGGCAGCTCCGGAGTTTATGCCGAGTTTTCCTGCCCCAGCACCGATCGTGATTCCCCAAGCGGCGGCGCCGCAAAATTCGTGGGGTATGCCGAAGCCGGCGGAGCCGGAGTTTGTAGAATCGAAGCCGGTGGAAGTGCCGGTTCCGATTAAGGCGGAGACCGCGTCGCCTGTCATTGGGAGTGTTCCGAAAGCGGCTTTGCCGGAGCCTGCAAAACCGAGCGAGGGAAATTCCTGGTTCAGCACCAGCAGCAGTCCATGGGACGCCGAGGCTCAGAAGGCTACTCAATTGGCATCGACGTGGGATGCTCCGGCGGCCCCGGCGGCGAGCGCAACTAGCGAACTAGCTGCGGAAGAGCCGCATATCGTCGAACCGCCGCAGCCAGAGACGCCGATTTCGTATGATTTTGTTTCCGAGGCACCGAGCGACGAGCCGGTCCATTACGTAGCCGATCCTGGCTTGGTTGGGAACGAAGTTGTGGCGCACGATCCGTTGCCGGACTTGATTTCGGATGGGTCGATTTCTCCTGAGACGGTTGAGAGCATTCGCCAAGAGACGACCTATGCGTTAGAGAGCGTCGCGCAGCCCGCGGTCGCGAGGCCTGTGGAGGCTGCAGCAAAGATATCGGAGACCTCGCAGCAAGACATGGATACGCTCGTGGCGAACGTGCTGGCTAAGATGAGCCCGGAGATGCTGCAGGCGGTGACTCGCGAGATCCTGAAGCCGGTGGTTGCGGCGATGATTCGGGACGAGATCAACGCTAAGAAATCCTAATTCGCCAGTGACCGTTTTGTGCTCCCACGAGTCAGTTTCCAATCAGCGCGTTCTTGGCCCGAAGCACATTTGGAATTCCACAGGAATTGCCACGAGTTTGGACTGTGTTTAATTTCAATAGACGTACCGCCGCAACTTCCTGCGCCTGCCTCTCTCCTCGCTAACAGTAGCGTGCCTTGCTTAGCGGTAATACTGAGCTGGATTAATAGGTCGGTTGAATCAACGGTGCGGTCTCCGGAGGCCGTGCCTGCTTCAATGTGGAGAGCATAGGTTCCCTCAGGTACCTGGTCGAATGCGAAATAGCCGTTCGCGTCCGAAATCGTTGTGTACACGGTACCCATGAACGGTTGCCGCAATTCCAGTCTTGCGCCGGCTATTGGTACATCGACGCGATGCAAGAGGTTCTCCAATGGATTGCCTCCTTTGCCTGGTTGCGAGTCGACCAGTCGTCCGATAGTCTGGCGAATTGCCGGAGCCATGTCACCCCATTCGTAACGCCTTGTCTTCCTCGCCTTTCTTGATGCGAAAGTTTGATATGGAAGCATTCATATCCTGCTTCGATTCCTAATAGGTCTGCCTTTATCCAATAGTCCCCCGGCGGGAGGCTCGCGAAATGAGCGGTTCCATCGACACCCGTCAGTTCTAAGAACGATTGATGGCCAGCCACGTCGGAATTGCCGGTAATTTGGACACTCACTCCTGGAAGGGGTTTGTCTTGGTGGGTGACTGTTGCGATGAAATTCCTTCGCAGTTCGACTCCCCTATCGACGCAGCCAACAAGTGAACACGCAACCGTCGACACAGGAATTGTAAGAAGCATAAGGACGGCAGCAGACACGAGCGCCCAGCGTTTGTCGTCGAAAATAAGCATTCGGAATGTCGAATTTATCATGTTTTGGCGCTAGCGCCTGGTTAAGTCGCCTGATCGGACATCCGGTCCACTTCGTGTCGGTGATGTGAATTGACGGGGCTGGATTGTGCCTCGTATAGTCGAAGATTAGTCTGATTGCGTGCGCGCGTGCTGTGTGCACGGTAGCTTTACAAGCAACGTTCAGGAGCAGGGTCTCGGATGGGTCGCGAAATCGCTAAAAATTACGAACCACAACAGATTGAGCCTCGATGGGCGGATTTCTGGGTGCGCGAACAGCTCTTTCGGACGGACCCGAATGCACCGGGACCAGTGTTTTCGATCGTCATCCCGCCGCCTAACGTGACTGGGTCGCTGCACATCGGGCACATGCTGGACCACACGGAGATCGATATTTTGACGCGCTGGCATCGCATGCGCGGATACAACACTTTGTATCTGCCGGGGATGGATCATGCGGGGATTTCGACTCAGCGCGTGGTGGTGCGAGAGCTGGCGGAGCAAGGAATCGATTACCGCACGCTCGGGCGCGAAGAATTTATCCGGCGCGTGTGGAAATGGAAGGAAGAGAGCGGTGGGAAGATCACGCAGCAGATGAAGCAGATCGGCGAGAGCTGCGACTGGTCGCGGGAGAAGTTCACGCTTTCGCCGGAGCTTTCGCGCGTGGTGCGCATGGTGTTCGTGCAGTTGTATGAGCAGGGGCTGATCTATCGCGCGCACTACATGACGAACTGGTGCCCGGTGTGTTTGACGGTGCTGAGCGACCTGGAGGTCCTGCACGAAGAGCGGCAAGGCCACCTGTGGCATATCCGGTACCCGGTGGTCGGTACGCAGGAGCACATTGTTGTGGCGACGACGCGGCCGGAGACGATGTTGGGCGATACGGCGGTGGCGGTACACCCGGAGGACGAGCGCTACAAGCATTTGGTTGGGCGAAATGTGATGCTGCCTTTGATGGAGCGGGAGATTCCGATCATTGCGGACGAGATGGTGGACCGCGAGTTTGGCACGGGCGCGGTGAAGATTACGCCGGCGCATGATCCCAACGATTTCGAGGTTGGGCGGCGGCATCATTTGGCGGAAATCGATGTGATGACGGACGACGGGCACATGAGCGCGGCGGCGGGCGCGTATGCGTGCCTGGATCGATTTGTGGCACGGAAGAAAATTGTCGAGGATTTGAAGGCGCGCGGATTGCTGGAAAAGATTACGGAGCACGCGCACGCGGTTGGTATCTGCGAGCGCAGCAGGACGATTGTGGAGCCGCGGGCTTCGACGCAGTGGTTTCTCAAGATGAAACCGCTGGCGGAGCCTGCGATTGCGGCGGTGGAGCGCGGGGATATTCAAATTGTGCCGGAGAATCGGCGGCAGGAATATTTCAACTGGATGCGGAATATCCGGGACTGGACGCTCTCGCGGCAGCTTTGGTGGGGACACCGGATACCGGCGTGGTATTGCGAGGACTGCAAGCAGATGAACGTAGCGGTGGATGATCCGTCGAAGTGCATGCGGTGCGGTTCTGGCAAGTTGCGGCAGGACCCGGATGTGTTGGACACGTGGTTTAGCTCCGGAGTGTGGCCGTTTTCGACGCTGGGCTGGCCTGAAGAGACGCCGGACTATCAAAGATATTACCCGACAAGCTTGCTGATCACCGGATACGACATCCTGTTTTTCTGGGTGGCGCGAATGATCATGCTGGGGCTGCATTTCACGCGCACCGCGCCGTTCCGCTCGGTGTACTTGCACTCGCTCGTGCGCACGGCGGGCGGGGAGAAGATGTCGAAGTCGAAGGGCACGGGACTTGATCCGGTGGCGTTGAACGAGGAATACGGGACGGATGCTATGCGCTTTTGCCTGGCGTCGATGGCGGCGCCTGGGACGGACATCGTGCTGTCGGACGACCGGCTGGCTAGCGCGCGGAATTTTGCGAATAAGATTTGGCAGGCGTCGAATTTCCTATTCGGAAATCTGAAGAAGGTTGATCTTGGAAACGTTTCGCTGGAGGAATTGGCGGCGCCGGAGATTAGAGACAAAGCGCCGTACGCGGTCGGGGGCGGGATCGCGCTCATCGACGCGTGGCTGTTTGGGCGGCTTGCAGCGACTATCAGCCTGGTGAATGAAGCCTTGCAGAACTATCGCTTTCACGAGGCGGCGCAAGGGGTTTATCAGTTTTTCTGGGGCGATTTTTGCGATTGGTATATCGAGTGGATAAAGCCTGAAGTACAGAGTGCGGATAGAGAGCGGGCGGTGGCGGCCTGGAGGAACCTGTTTGCGGCTTTGGATGCGGCGCTGCGCTTGCTGCATCCGTTCATGCCGTTCATCACCGAGGAGCTGTGGCACCAGTTTCCGCAGCGAGCGGGAGCGAAATCCATTGCGCTGGATGCGTTTCCGGAGGCGCGGACAGAGTGGAAGAACGAGCAGGCTCTGGAAGAGTTTTCGCTGGTTCAGGACGTGATTGTTGCGCTGCGCAACATCCGCGCGGAAATGAAGCTGGAGCCGAAGAAGCGGGTTCCGGCGGAATTCTCGAGCTCTGATGAACGCGCACGGCAAGTGATCGAGTCGAGCCGTGAGGGAATCCTGAGGCTGGGGTTGGTGTCGGAGTTGAAGGTGAGCGCCGAACGGTTGCCGCAGTCTGGCGGTGCGGTGCGGTCTACTGCGTTGTTCGATGTGCGCATTCCCTATGTGGCGGAGGCGATTGACGCGGCGGCGGAAGCGGCGCGGCTGCGGAAGCAGATCGAGGGATTGGAGAAGGCGATCGCGGCGAAGGAAAAGCAGTTGGCTGATGATGTCTTTCGCAGCCGTGCGCCAGAGAAAGTTGTGCGTGGACTGGAAGCCACTCTTGCGGAACAAACCACGGAATTGCGGAAGCTGCGCTCGCGGTTAGAGGAGCTCAAAGCCGCCGCGTAGTTGCCGCGGTTCCCTTCCATGAATTGGCACTCCGATGAGATTGAAGGATTGGTGCGCCAGGCGTTGGCTGAGGACGTCGGCACGGGCGACGCCACCACTACGGCTATTGTGCCGCAGGGGACTCCGGCGAAGGCCGTTATATTGGCGCGGCAGAAGCTTGTGTGCGCGGGGCTGCCGCTGGCGGAGAGTGTTTTTCGGGCGCTGGATCGTGAGATGCGTATTGGCTACCTGCATAAGGATGGGGCTTTCGTGGAACCTGGGGCGGAACTGATCGAGCTGGGCGGCGAGGCACAGGCGATTTTGACCGGCGAGCGGACGGCGCTTAATTTTTTGGCGCATCTTTGCGGGATCGCGACTTTGACGCGGCGGTTTGTGGAGCAATTGGCGGGAACGCATACGCGCATACGGGACACGCGCAAAACCACGGCGGGATTGCGGGCGCTGGAGAAATATGCGGTGAAGACGGGGGGAGGCACAAATCATCGCTTTGGGTTGTATGACGCGATCTTGATTAAGGAGAACCACATTGCGATCGCGGGTGGCGTGAAGGCGGCGCTGGACAGAGCCCACGCGTATACCTCGCTGAAGATGGCGGCTCCTCGGACGGCGAGCCCTTACGATGCGGCTGGGCTAGACCCGGAGGTGGTCGGCCCGGGGCCTTTGTCGGTGCAGATTGAGGTGCGCAATGAGACGGAGTTGCGCGAGGCGCTTGAGGCTGGCGCGGAGTCGGTGCTGCTGGACAACATGACGCCGGAAGCGGCGAAGCGCTCCGTTGCGTTGGCGCGGAGCTTGCGGCGCGATTGCGTGATCGAGATTTCCGGCGGGATCACGCTGGAGAATGCGCGCGCGTATGCGGAAACGGGCGCGGATTTTCTTTCTTCCGGGGCGCTGACGCATTCGGCGCCGGCGGCGAACTTGAGCCTACTTGTAGAGCGCGTTGCGTAAACGTAAGCTTACGAGCGCGCGCGTAACGCGGCGGGCAGCCAGCTCGCTACCATGAGACGTACTAAGAAAACAGCGACGGAGACACTTCCCGGGACGACGGACCGGCGAATCGCGGCGTTAGTCACGCTGTTGGCGGAGAACGCGACGGTTGTCGTCAGTGGAGCGCGTGTGGCGCGACAGATTGGCGTGTCGCGGTCCACCGTTTGGAAGTGGGTGGAACGGCTTCGGGAACTGGGTGTGCGGGTGAAGGGGCATCCGAGGACCGGATATTTTTTGGAGAGGGTGCCGGACATTCTTACGGCGGACATGCTGCGGCAGCGGCTGAAGGGCAGCTTGTTTGGGAAGCATATCTATCATTTTTTCAAGGTGGATTCGACGAATCGCGTGGCGCTGGAACTGGGCCATGCGGGCGAGCCGGAGGGCGCGGTCATATTGGGGGAAGAGCAAACGGCCGGGCGAGGAAGGGCTGGGCGGGCGTGGCATTCGGAGCGGGCGGCGGGGATTTACGTGACGTTGCTTTTGCGGCCGCGGCTGGCGCCGGTGCAGGCGCCTCTGCTGACCATGATGGCGGGGCTTTCGGCGCAGACGGCTATTCAGGCGCAGACGGGGCTGGCCGTCGATTTGAAGTGGCCGAACGATTTGCTGGTTGGCGGGAAAAAGGTTGGCGGAATTTTGACGGAGATGCATGCAGAGCCGGCACAGGTTCGGTTTGTGATTGTGGGGATTGGATTGAACGTGAACCAGGAGAAATTTCCCTCTGAGCTGGCGGGAAGCGCCACTTCGCTGCGGGTGGCGATCGGGCGGCCGCAATCTCGGCTGGAGTTGCTGGTACGATTGCTGCGGGAATTCGAGCGCGACTACAATGACTTTTTGAGCGAAGGGCCGGCGGCGGTGATCGAGCGATTCACGCGAGTTTCGAGTTATGCGCAGGGAAAACGCGTTCGCGTGAGCAATGGCAAGGAGAA
>Ga0209131_1001891_pt1 | contig 14380 bp, 17 predicted proteins | sample GraSoi_2013_40cm_FD_185826 | JGI IMG/M metagenome (GOLD analysis project Ga0209131, IMG submission 185826) | Grasslands soil microbial communities from the Angelo Coastal Reserve, California, USA - Sample 9_17_2013_40cm (SPAdes) (version 2) | ecosystem: Environmental > Terrestrial > Soil >...
TTGGCGCTTGAGGATGTCGAAATCGAAGCCGGCCGTTCGACCAGTGAACGGGAACCCACCGAAGGAGGCGATCCGATGAAATACCTGTGCCTGGTGTATGGCGAGGAGAAGTCGCTGGCGGGAATGGACGACCGCCATTGCGTGGCCTACGACGAACAGATCCGTGCGAGCGGCCAATGCCTCGCGTCCGAGGCGCTGCAGCCCGCGGCCACCGCCACCACGGTGCGCGTGCGCAACGGGAAGCTTTCGGTGACCGACGGCCCGTTCGCCGAGACCAAGGAGATCCTCGCAGGCTTCTACATGATCGAGGCGCGCGACCTGAACGAGGCGATCCAGGTGGCTTCGCGCATTCCGCCGGCCGAGGTGGGCTGCGTCGAGGTGCGGCCGATCCGGCCGATTCGCGAGACAGTGAAGGCGAGCGCGGCGAAAGCCGCCGCGGACTAGCCCGCGAGGAAGTCCGCGACCAGCCGGTTGAACGCCTGCGGGTCTTCGACCGCTGAAAGGTGTGCCGCGCCCCCGATCACGGCGAGCTTCGCGCCGGGGATCGCGTCGGCGATCGCTTTCGACATCGCGACCGGCGTGCCCACGTCCTTCTCGCCCGCGATCACGAGCGTGGGCGCCCGGATGCGGTGGAGGCTCCCGCTGAAATCGAGGTTGCGGATCGCGTCGCAGCACGCGATGTAGCCCGCGGGATCGGTCGCGAGGAATCCGTCGCCGATTCGATCGACGATATCGGAGTGGGACGCGCGGAAGTCGTCCGTGAAGTAGCGCTGCATCGCGAGGTCCTTGATCGCCGCCATGCCGCCGTCGCTCACCGCTTTGGCGCGCGCCTGCCACATCTCGGGGCCCTGCGCGCCGTAGGTGCTGGTGGTATTCGCCAGCACGAGCTTGCGCAGGCGCCGCGGATGGCCAAGCGCGAAGGCCTGCCCGATCATTCCGCCCATCGAAAGGCCGACCCAATGCGCCTTTTCGAGCTTGAGCGCGTCGAGGAGGTCGCGAGCATCGTCGGCGAGTTGGTCGAGCGAGTAGGGGCGCGGCGTGACCGCGCTGCGTCCGTGCCCGCGCACGTCCATGCGGACCACGCGAAAGCGCGGCGACAGCGCCGTGCCGAGGCCATCCCACATCCGGTGGTCGCAGCCGATCGCATGCACCAGCAACACCGCCTCGCCGGGTCCGCCGGTATCGGTGAAGTGGATCACTTCTTCGCGAGCTCCGCGATCACGTCGCGCACTTCGCGAAAAGCGGTGTTGGCCGTCGGCACGCCGCAGTAGACGGCGGTTTGCAGCAGCACTTCCTTCAGGTCGCCCTGCGAGAGGTCGCCCTTTTCCAGCGCCGCCCGCGAGTGCAGCTTGAACTCCTCCCAGCGGCCCATCGCGGCGCACTGCGCGATGACGATCATGCGGCGAGTGCGATGGTCGAGCCCGGGCCGGTTCCAGATCTCGTCCCACGCGTAGCGCGTGAGGAGCTCCTGGAATTCCGCGTTGAACTCGTTCTTGTTGCGCTCGGCGCGATCGACCCAATCGTCGCCGAGCACCTTGCGGCGTGTCTTCATGCCGCGCTCGTAGCCTTCCTTGGCCATGGTTCCTCCTAGAGGTGTGGGGACAGCGCCGCGAGGAGCTCCTCGGCGGCGTGCGGCGCCGCCGGTCTTGCGCCGGGCGCGTATGCATCGAGGTTCGCCCTCATCCGGTTTGCATCGACGACCAGCGAGGACGCGATGGCGTCGAGGAAATCCAGGCAGGAGCCCAGCTGCGATGCGATCTCCGGCACCACAGCGAGCTCCGCTTGCCATCCGCCCAGCGCGCGCTCGTTCTCGGAGATCGCCGCCGCATGCACCGTGGCGAGCAGGCCCGGCATGCGGATCGCAGCCGTTAGGGCGTGGGCGCAGCCTACGGGATTGCGCTTGTGCGGCATCGAGCTCGAAGCGCCCACGCCCGCCTGGGGAGGTGCTTCGAGCATCTCGCCCACCTCCGGCTGCGCGAGGAGCGAGATGTCGCGCGCGATCTTTCCAGCGGTCGCCACGACCTGGCCGATTCGATCGAGGAGATCGATCCACGCATTCCGGTGCACGTGCCAACTGGGCCTGTCCGCGAGGGCCAGGCGCATCGCGACGCGATGCCGCACCGCGGGCGCCTTGCCGCCCAGCGCATCGAGCGTTCCCGCGGGCCCGCCCAGCTGTACCGCGAGTCCCGCGGCCTGCGCATCGGCGAGCCGCTCGCGGTCGTGCGCGAGCGCAAGCGCCCATCGCGCGATCTTGAATCCCGCCGTGATCGGCAGCGCCGGCTGCATCAGCGTGCGGCCCAGCATCGGCGTCGCGGCGTGCTCACGCGCCTTCGCCGCGAGGCCGCGCACGGCGCTTTCCAGGCTGCGATCGGCCTCTTCGAGGCATGCGCGCAGGCAAAGGGCCATCGCCGTGTCGAGCACGTCCTGGCTCGTCGCGCCGAAGTGGACATGGCGAGCCGCATCCCTGGACTGGCGGGCCACTTCCGCGCGCAGCATGTCCACGAGCGGCACTGCGAGCGTGGCCGAGCGCTTGCCTTCGGCGACGAGCTTCTCCTCGTCGATGGCGATCGATTCGCACGCCGACCCGATGGCGCGTGCCGCCTCTTCCGGAATGAGTCCTTCCTCGGCTTCGCCGGCCGCGAGCGCGGATTCGAACGCCAGCATCGCGCGCGCGAACGCGGGCGCGGCGAATGCCGTTTCGAAGGAAGGCCGGGCGAGCGTACGAGAGGCGAGGGCTCCGGCCATCAGGCGTCAGGTCGCGAAGAAGACGGTCTCGCCTTCGCCTTGCAGGCGGACGTCCCAGCGGTATTCGGCGCCGCCGGAATGCCTGGCGATGAGTGTTTCGAGGCGCTTCGAGCCCGCGAGCGACTTCATTTGCGGATCGGTCGCGACCTTGTCGCGCGGCGCGAGGTACACGCGGGTGCGCAGCGGCTTGAGAAGGCCGCGCGCGAAGATCGCGACGTCGATCGCGGGCGCGTTGCCCGCCGGCATCGAGGTTTCGATGCGGAAGCGGCCGTCCCTTCCGGTCTCGACGCGCCCGAAGCCGAAGGGATTCGACTTGCCGCGCGCAGCGCCCTTCGCGCCACGTGGCGGCGCCTGCCATGTCTCGACGAGCGCATCGCCAACCGCCTTTCCGGCGCCGTCGAGGACGCGACCCGCCAGCACGACTCGATCTCCACGCGCCGAGAAAGCGACCTTGCCGCCGTCGCGCCAGCGCAATCCCAGATGGAAGAAGGGGCCGATCGTCTGCGAGGGAGAGCGTTGCGTCATGTCACAGGCCCATGGGAGTGGAGCTCGCGCCGGCGAGAACGATATCGAAGCGGTAGCCCAGCGCGATCATCTCGATCCCGGTCTGAAGGTGCTGCGCGCAGATGAGGCGCTCCCGCACCTTCGCATCCGGGATGCTCTGGTACACCGGATCGATGGCAAGGAGCGGATCGCCCGGGAAATACATCTGCGTGACGAGCCGCTGCACGGGCGCATTGCCGAGGAGCGAGAAGTGGATGTGCTGCGGGCGCCACGCGAACGGGTGGTTGCGCCACGGATACGAGCCGGGCTTGATGGTGATGAAGCGATAGCGGCCCTCGCCATCCGTGAACGTGCGGCCGATGCCCTTGAAGTTCGGGTCGAGCGGCGCGTCGTGCTGGTCGCCCGGATGGTGGTAGCGCCCCGATGCGTTCGCCTGCCAGATCTCCACCAGCGAATTGCGCACCGGCTTCCCACCCTCGTCGGTCACGCGGCCGACGAGGATCATCTTCTCGCCAAGCGGCGCACGCTTGCCATGGATCGTGAGATCGTTGTCGCCCTTGCGTACGAAGCCCTTCGGGACCAGCGGGCCGGGCACATCGAACGCCCTTTCGGGCAGCTCGAGGAGCGGCTGCCTGGGGGAACGAAGGCGCGTGCTGAGATAGTCGGGGTAAAGGTAGGGCGGATCGATCGCGCCGCCCGGTGCTGCCATGTCGTTCATGCGATCTCTCCGTTCAACCGCCGAGCGCGGCGATCATCGCCGTCACGTAGCTTTCGTCGGTCACGACGACCAGCATTTCCACGACCGCGCGAAGCGTCTTGAGGGTCGCATCCTCGCCGCCGGAAGCGAACGCGTCGGAAGGAACGATGTAGAGCGCCGTGACTGGATGCTTGCGGTTGTGCGCGATGGTGCTCACCACCGGTGCCAGGCCCACGTCGTCGCCGCGACACGCGACGATGAAGATCATGTCCGCGCTGGAAAGGTCGCGCTGCAGGTCGCCCCCGCCCGCCTGGATCGCGGCGAGCGTGTCGCCGCCCCCGGCGCTCTTCGAGAGCACGTGAACCTCGAGGTTCGGGGGCCGCTCGGCGGCGATGCTCCGCGCGACGGCCGCGCCGCCTTCGCCCAGGCCCACCAGCGCAATGGTGCGCGGCTTCGAGTTGGGCGTCTGGATCCGGCCGGGCAGGCCGAAAGCGGGACGCGAGCGCGCGGCGGCCGTGCTCACGCCGCCTTCCTTCCGGGCTTGCCGCGCGCGGCGAGGCGCCGGTCGAGCCGCGGGTACACGCGGCGGGCGTTTCCCTCGTAGATCTTGTAGCGGTCGGCTTCCGAAAGCATCTTCACCTGGTCCACGTAGCGCTTCGTATCGTCGAAATGATGCCCTGTTTCGGGATCGATGCCCTTGACCGCCCCCAGCATCTCGGAGGCGAACAGGATGTTGTCCACGGGAATGACCTTCGCCATGAGCTCGATGCCGGGCAGGTGATACACGCAAGTGTCGAAGAAGACGTTCTTCAGCAAGTGCTCCGTGAGCAGCGGCTTCTTCATGTCCTGCGCGATGCCGCGGTAGCGGCCCCAGTGGAACGGCACCGCGCCGCCCCCGTGCGGGATCACGAACTTCAGATCCGGGAAATCCTTGAAGAGGTTTCCCTGGACGAGCTGCATGAACGCGGTGGTGTCGCCGTTGATGTAGTGCGCGCCGGTGAAGTGCACGGCCGGATTGCACGATCCCGTCACGTGGATCATCGCCGGCACCTCGAGCTCCACCAGCTTCTCGTAGACCGGATACCAGTAGCGGTCGGTGAGCGGCGGGGACTTCCAGTAGCCGCCCGAGGGATCCGGGTTGAGGTTCACGCCCACGAAGCCCAGTCCCACGATGCGCTCGAGCTCGGGGATGCAGTTCTCGATGGGCGCGCCGGGAAACTGTGGAAGCTGGCCCACGGGGGCGAAGCTCTCGGGCAGCAGCGTGCAGACGCGATGGATGAGGTCGTTGCTCATGCGCGACCAGACTTGCCCGATCGCCTCGTTTCCGACGTGGTGCCCCATGCCGGAGGCGCGCGGCGAGAAGATGGTGAGCTCGCTCCCGCGCGCTTTCTGGAAATCGAGCTGCGGCTGCACGCTCTTCACCAGTTGCTCGTCGCTGATGCCCAGGTCTTCGGAGGAGGGCTTGCGGCCGGAATCGGCGAGCCCCGCGAGCTGCCTGTCGCGGAACTGGTGCAGCGCCTGCGGCTCGGTGGTGTAGTGGCCGTGGATGTCGATGATCATGCGTTGGCAGCCTCGAGGAAACGCAGCACGCGCTCGGGGGCATTGTCCGCCGTCTGCGCGTCGGGCGGCACGTCCCAGTATTCGGACTGCGCCAGGCACTCTTCGAGATAGCGCGCGGCCGAAGTGGCGTGCGACTCGTCGCGTCCGGGCACGACGAGCGCGGGGACGTGAAGCTTCATCAGGTCCTGCGGCTCGGCGCCCGGCGCCGTGTCGCGATCCAGGAGCTTGTCACGCATCGCCTTCACGGTCGCGGCGTACTGCGGCATATCGAGCGTCGCGTAGCGCGCCGCGAAATCCGGATCGCGCTTGATCACGGAGGCCCAGGGGCCGCCTCTCGGCTCGGCGCCGAAGGGCTTTCCCTCGCGCCGCACCAGCTCGACCACCGCGGCGAGGCCGTCCTTCTCGACGAACGCGAGGTGGTCGGCGAAACGTTGCTGCCCCTTGATGCGGTATTTCGCGCCGCCCACCGGCCACCAGAGCAGCATGCTCAGCGTGGCCTGCGGGTACGCGACCGCGAACGCCGCCACGGGCGAGCAACCCATGCAGCCACCCATCAGGTGCGCGCGCGGGATCTTCAGGTGGTCGAGCAGGCCCTTGCCCTGTGCGACGTAGTGTTCCCATCCGATCGCCTCGACGCGGCCGCCGGATTGGCCGGTTTCGCGGCGGTCGAACATCACGCAGGTGAATTTCCTGGGCAGGTGATCGAGGAGCTTCACGCGCGAGTACACGCCGAGCGAGCTCCATTTTTCGACCGTGGCATCGAAACCGCCGGGCGAGAACATGAGCAGCGCGGGGCCCGAGCCCGCCACCTCGTAGCGTGTCTCGATGCCGTCGATGGTCGCCGTCGCCATCAGGCCGCGGGCTTCACGGGGATGCCACCCTTGATCTGACGCGCGGCGCGCACGTCGTCGGCATAGGAGGAGAGCGCTTCCAGCGTGACTCTTGCGACGTTGGCGTAGGTCTCGGTCTTCGACTCGAGGAAATTCGCGCCGTAGCCGATCGCGGCGTGCGCCATGCGCATGCGCCCGTCGAGCCACGGGCCGCCGCCCAGCCCGCCCACGACGGGAATCGTGACGGCCTGCGTGACCATCGGGCCCGCGACGGGGCCCGAGCTCGTGAAATCGATGAGCACGGCGCCGGATTTCTCGAGCAGCTTCGCTTCTTCGACGAGGCGTGCGGCCATCTCCCTCGCAACCTGGATCGCGCCGCCCAGCAGCTGCGCGTGCTCGATGCCGTACTTCGCCGCGTTGCCCTGGGTGATTCCCATCTGTGCGAAGACGGGAATCCCGGCATCGGCGATGGCGCGCACTGCATCGGGAAACCCCGCGGCCTCGTCCAGCTTCACCATGTCCGCGCCGGTCTCGCCCATCACGCGCTTCGCCGAGGCGAGGGCGGCTGCCGTGCCCCGCTGCAGCACGCCATACGGAAAATCGACGCTCACGAGAGCGCGCGAGACGCCGCCGCGCACGGCCCTGCCCACGAGGATCATCTCATCGAGGGTCATGTCCTCCGGGTCCTTGCGGCCCCAGAGGTTCATCCCCACCGAATCGCCGACCGAGACGATATCCACGCCGGCGCGCTCGGCGATCTTCGCGATCTGGAAATCCCAGGCGACGACGCCGACGATTTTTTTCGCGCCGCGCTTCATCCCCTGGAGCGCGGCGATCGTCACTTTCTCCCCCATTTACTCCCAGGCCCTGTTGTCGACGGTGTTCTCGAAGGTCGCGTTGGGCACCGTCATGTTCCACTTCACCGTCCAGTTGTACTCGTCGTCGAAGCGCTCGCGCGTGTACGGCGTGGGCGGCCCATGCAGCAGGCGCCACGACTGGAAATCGCGCTCCTCGATGAGTCCGCCGGTCTCCGCGACGAAGTACTTGATGAACGGCGACGGATCCTTCTCGAGGACCTCGACGGCGCGCGCCTGGGCACGGAACATCTTGCGCAGCGTCTCTGCGTCGAGCTCGTCGCCGGCTGCTTCCGCGCGCGTCGAATGCGACTCGATGAGGATGCGCAGCCCCTGTTTCTGCGCCACGCTGATCCATGGCTCCATGAGGCTCACGGCCGCGACTTTGCCATCCTTCAGCGCCTGCAGGCGCTGGGGCATGGTACCCACGCTGGTCACCTTGAGGTGCTTCGGCTCGAGGAAGCCTTCCATCATCTTGAGCGTCGTGAAGTGCGAGCCGTTGTTTGGCGTCACCGCGATCAGCTGGTCCTTCAGCATCTCGGGCGCGTAGAACTTCGAATCCCTGCGTACGGCGATGGCGAACATCGACATGGAAGCGCCGAGTGCCACTATCTTGCGGTGGCGCAGGCCCTGCGCCTCGGCCTCGACCGCGCGCTTCATGATGCCCCACTCGCACATGCGGTACTGGTCGATGCCCCCCTCGTTGTATACCGAATCCAGCGGGCGGTCGAAGACGGTCTCGAACTTGACGAAGTGCTTCGTGGTGACCTGCGACATGCCCGGCGTCGTGACAAAATTGATGTCGAGGCCCTCGTCCTTGAAGAATCCGAGGTCGCGCGCCGCGAGCACCGGCAGGTCGTGCACGGCGTTCATGATCGCGACTTGGGGTTTCTGGGTGATCCTGCTCGAGCGCGTTGCTTCCTGGACCGTCATGGCTCTTCCTCCTCGCTAGTAAAGGTTCGTCTCCATCATCCCACCAGATCGCGTGTGTTGCGCGCGAACAGCTCCTCGATCGCCGGCGCGCGCGAAAGGATTCCTTGCTCCACGGCGCTGGAGATCAGCTCTTCCAGCGGACCGCGGTTGGGCGCAATCCCGTAGGGCAGGGGATCGCCACCCGTGATTTCCATGACGCGGCGGTGCATCTCGTCGGCCGGCGTCGGTTTGTCGATCCCGCCGGCGCGCAGCTTTTCGACGTAAAGGCGCTTCGACTCGACGAAGGCCTCGAAAATGCGCGGGGCGAGATCCGGGTTGGCCTCGAGCAGCTCGTCGCGAACAACGACCGTGTGGTTGATCGGGTAGTGGCCGCGCGCCTTCAGCGCCGCGAATCCCGCTTCCTTCGCATTCGCGATGAGCGGCTCGACATCGGGGCTGTCGGTTTCGACGTTGATCGCGGCCGGCAGCTCGCCCGAAGCGACCATGTCGGCCATCTTCCTTCCCTTTTCCATCGGGACCACGTTGGCCGGCGGGCGGAATTCCGCGACGTGTTCATCGCCGGAGAGCACCCAGGTGATCTTCTTCAAGTCGACGCCGTGCTCGTGCTGCAGCACGCTCCTCGCCCACACGCCGGTCGTGACCGTGTAGCCGCGGTTCACGCCGACGCGCTTGCCCTCCAGGTCCTTCGGCGATTTCACGCCGGAGTTCACGTTGCGGAGGATCGCGCCGTGGTGGAAGGCTCGCACGAGGAAGATCGGCAGCGCCGTCATCTTCTTGCCATGCTCGCGCGCGGTGATGTACGTGGTGAGCGCCATCTCGGAGACGTCGAATTCCAGGCCGCGCACCATGCGGCGGAAGGCGTCGATGAGCGGATCGACCTCCACGAAGTCGAAGGTGAACCCCTGTGGCTTCACCGTGCCGTCCTTCAAAGCCTTGTTGTTGCCCTGCGTGCGCGTGACGGTCTTCAACAGCATGGACAGTCGACTCCCTCGGCTCCGGTGAGCGATTCCCTCATCCAGGCGGGCGGGACGTCCTCGTCGGCGACGTCCTCCACTGGCTTGAACACCCTGAAGTGGTGGCGCGTTCCATCCGCGGTCCAGAAGACGACCTTGGTCTCATGCGGCGGGAAACCGGGCAGTGCAGGCACGGATTCGGCGACGAGAATGGTGTCGTCGTACCCCAGCCCGAAGCGGCTGCGTGTCGCGTCCTTGACGCGCTCGACGGCTTCCAGGTGGACGATACCCTTGCGCAGGCCGCCGAAAGCGGTCGATGCGCGGCTCGCGTCGGCCCAGAGGCTCATCGCTACATCCAGGGCATCAACGAAGCATGGATCACGTCGGGGAGACCCTGGCCGCCGACGGACTTGATCGCGAGGTCCACGTCCTTCAACCCGAAGCGGTGCGTGGTGACCTTCTCGAGCGGAAAGCGCCTCGAGGCGATCTGCGAGAGCGCGAGCTCGCATGCCTTCCAGCTGTGACCGCGCGCGCTCTTGATCGTCACCGCCTTCGTGGTGACCTTGCCGATGGGGAAGTTGGGAAATTCCGGGAATTCGCCCTGGATCACCATGGTGCCGGCCTTGCGCTTGAGCGCCGCGACGCCGAGGAGCACGGGCACGGTTCCCGCGCCCGCCGTGCAGTCGAGCACGACGTCCACGCCCTTTCCGCCGGTGATCTCCATGACTCGGGCGAGAGGGTCTTCCTTGTTCACATCAATCACGTGGTCCGCGCCCATGATCTTCGCGACCTCGAGTCGCGCGCGGTCCTTCGACGTGCCGGTGACGATGATGAGCGAGGCGCCGGCCTGCTTGCAGATGACGGTCTGCGACAGGCCCTGCTGCCCCGGGCCCTGGATGAGCACGGTGGAGTCGTAGCCCACGCCGCCGTCGAACAGCGACCACTCGACCCCGTTGGCCATCGGCGTCACCAATCCCGCGAGCTCGGGCGTCACGCCCCTGGGCACGTGGTGCACGACCGCATTCCACGGCAGGTACATGTATTGGGCGAAGCCACCCCAGAGATGCGGCGCGCGTTCAGCGGACGTGTAGCCGTAGCGGATCGCGTCCGGGTTGTTTCGCCAATCCGTGTTCTCGCAGTGGCGATACTGGCCGATGGCGCACCACTCGCACTTGCCGCACATCACGTAGTGCTCGACGAAGACGAGGTCGCCTTCCTTGAAGCCCTTGCGGCGCGTGAACTCGGCGCCCGCCTTGGCGATGTAACCGATGTTCTCGTGACCCATGATGACGGGCGCAGCGGTGGGCGGCGTCTTGTAGAGCTTCACGTCCGTGCCGCAGATGCCTCCGACCTCGATCTTGAGGAGGGCCGCATCCGGAGCGATGTCGGGCATCGGGAATTCGCGGATCTCGGTCTTGCTCGGGCCGGTCCTCACGGCCGCCAATACTTTTTCCAACTCTGATTCCTGTTCTTTCGTTGTTCTAGACCGAGGTCTGCGCGACGCCGGCCTTCGCCTTCAGCGCTTCGCCCGCGCCTTCCTTGAAGGGCGTGCCCTGCGGCAGCACGACCGCGACCGACCGCACCTTCTGGTGGACCGGATCGCGGCCCGGGGGCAGCGCGCCTTTGGCAGCGAGGTCCTTGGCGGCGCGGATCAGGCGATGGCGCGCCATGATGATGCCGTTGTCGGTGGAGACCAGGTTCTCCTTGGTGCGGTCCTGGATCGGGCCCATGCTTTCCTGCAGCGACGCATCCTGCATGCCGATGCCCTCCACGCCGCTGAACGTCTTGCCGGCCTTCTGCGCCGCGCGGTCGATGAGGTAGTCGTTGTCCTTGTTCTGCAGCGGACGGAAGTTGCGGTCCACTCTCACGTGGACGCCCTTGCCGGCCTCCATCGCCTCGCGCTCGAGCTCGGTAAGCTCGCGCACCGGGTGGTAGTCGAAGCTCCACGCCATGCAATTCTCGTCGTCCATCGGCACCCAGAAGTGCCCGTGCATCGGATGGTCCGCGCGCGGCGGGACCATGGTGAAGCACGGCATGACCCAGGGCGTGATTCGCCAGTAGTACTTTCCGTCCTCGGCGTTGCGCCGCGCGCCGATGTACAGGCCGCCCTCGCTCTCAACCACCTCGAACACCGGCTTCTTGTCGCCGAGGTTGTACTGGTTGCCCTTCGAGCCCTTGAAGAGCGGGTCGGTGTTGAGCGCGCCGCTATGCAGGAACGAGACGTGGCTCGAATCGATGCCCCCTTCCATCGCCTGCAGCCAGTTGCATTCCTGCGATCGCTTCGACGTATAGGTCTGTTCCGCCGCGACGGTCGCGAATTCGTACTCCGGGAAGGGCGGTTGCAGGTCCGCGGGACCCATGTACACCCAAACCACGCCGCCCTGCTCGTGGAGCGGATAGGACTTGAGCTTGATCTTCTGGCAGTAGCCGCTCTCGGCGGGCTCCGACGGCACCTCGACGCACTGGCCCGTGACATCGTACTTCCAGCCGTGGTACGGGCAACGCAGGCCGCACTCCTCGTTGCGCCCGAAATAGAGCGACACGCCGCGGTGCGCGCAGAACTCGTCGATGAGCCCGAGGCGGCCCTTCGTGTCGCGGAAGGCGATCATGCGCTCGCCCAGGCACTTCACGCGCACCTGCGGGCAATCCGGCTGCGGCAACTCCCAGGAAAGCAGGATCGGGAGCCAATAACGGCGGAACAATTCGCCCATCGGAGTGCCGGCATCCGTGCGGCACAGCAGCTCGTTCTGTTCGGCTTTCATGCGAGTCTTTCGGCGGTCCTTCGTCGACGTTCTTCTATAAGGAACGGCGTTCCTCTGTGTAGTCTCAAGGCTAGCATCGCGCTAGAATACGGTCAACGCTGCGCGCGTCTTTGCGCTTCATCATCCATGAACGACACGACTTCCCTGCTGGACCTCTGCTCGACCTCCGAAGTGCCCGAAGGAACCGCCGTCAAGGTGGAAAAGGACGGGCTCATCCTCGCCGTGTTCAACCTGGGCGGGCGCTTCTTCGTCACCGACGACGCCTGCACCCACGGGCCGGGCTCGCTTTCGGAAGGGGAGATCGACGGCGAAATCGTCGAGTGCAACTTCCACAATGGCGCATTCCACATCCCCTCGGGGCGCGTCGAGGCGCCGCCGTGCATGGTTGCGCTTCGCACCTACTCCGTGCAGGTCGTGGATGGCAAGGTGTTCATCGAGCCGCCCGCGGCCGGCTGACCCCCTTCCGTCCCTCTCATGGATGGCCCCGGGATTCGACACCGGTTGTCGTCGCTGTGGCCGCGCAGCCACCTTAGTCCGGCAGGACGACATGTAGGCCTCCTCCTACATTTTCATGAAATTGGCGGGTTTACACTCGATCGCACCATGTAAGAAGGGTGTGCCTTTTTCATTCGGGGAAAGGCATTTCTTTCTGCGCTATTGACGGCGACCGGATGACCACAAAGGTCCTGATGCGATCGGACTCACCACGCCGCGAGGCGGCGGGCAAGGCGTTGAGGGACGCCGGCGTCGGCGTGGTGGAAGTGAGCGATTGGAGCGATGCGCCGGAGGCCTTGCGAGGATGCGGCGCGGCGCTCGTGGTTTGCAATCCGGATCTCGAGGCGCTCGACGCCACGAGGCTCACGAAGGCATTGACGGAGCTCGCGGGCGCGTCGGCCACGGCTTCGCCGCTGGCGCCCGATGCCGCTCGCGCTCTCTCGCATGAGCTGCGCACGCCGCTCTCGGCCATGGCGGGTTGGGTGCACCTGATCGAGACCGGGGCCCTGGATGAAGCAGGCATCAAACGCGCCGCCTCCAAGCTGCGGGCGAACATCGACGATCAGGTGAAGACCATCGAGCGCTACCTCGGTGCGAGACGAAAGGAAGGTCGAGGCTGACATGAAGGACGTTAAGACCATGAACGAGACCGGATCGGCCGTTGCCACGCGAAAGCGTGCGGGCGACAAGGCCAAGACCTCGCAGCCCGAGATGATGTTCACGTCGCAGGAAGTGCGCGCGCTCCTCACAGCGCTTAGCGGACTCAAGCAGGGCGACAGCACAGTGCGCCTGCCGGTCGAGTGGACCGGCATGCAGGGCAAGCTTGCCGAGACGTTCAACGAGGTCGTCGAACTCAATGCGCGGATGGCGGACGAGCTGGCGCGGATGCGCCAGAAGGTGGGCAAGGAAGGCAAGCTCAAGCAGCGCGTGGAGATGCCGGATGCGCGTGGCTTCTGGCGTGAGCAGGTGCACTGCGTGAATGCGCTGATCGAGGACCTCGTCCACCCGACTTCGGAAACGGCGCGCGTGATCGGCGCCGTGGCACAGGGCGACCTTTCCCAGACGATGGCCCTCGAGATCGACGGACGGCCGCTGGAAGGCGAGTTCCTGCGCACCGCGAAGACGATCAACAAGATGGTGGACCAGCTCGGATCGTTCGCTTCCGAGGTGACGCGCGTGGCGCGAGAGGTCGGCACCGAAGGCAAGCTGGGCGGCCAGGCGAAGGTGAAGGGTGTCGCGGGCACGTGGAAGGACTTGACCGACTCGGTGAACTCCATGGCCGGCAACCTCACGGGCCAGGTGAGGAACATCGCGGAGGTGACGACCGCGGTGGCCACGGGCGACCTTTCCAAGAAGATCACGGTGGACGTGAAGGGCGAGGTGCTGGAGCTGAAGAACACCATCAACACGATGGTGGACCAGCTGCGTTCGTTCGCCTCTGAAGTGACGCGCGTCGCGCGCGAGGTGGGCACGGAAGGAAAATTGGGCGGCCAGGCGAAGGTGGAGGGCGTGTCCGGCACATGGAAGGACTTGACCGACTCGGTGAACTCCATGGCCTCGAACCTCACGGGCCAGGTGCGAAACATCGCCGACGTGACGACGGCCGTTGCGAAGGGCGACCTCTCCAAGAAGATCACGGTGGATGTGAAGGGCGAGATTCTCGAGCTCAAGAACACCGTGAACACGATGGTGGACCAGCTGCGAAGCTTCGCCGCGGAGGTGACGCGCGTGGCGCGCGAGGTGGGTACCGAAGGCAAGCTCGGCGGCCAGGCGGACGTGCAGGGCGTCGCGGGCACGTGGAAGGACTTGACCGACTCCGTGAACTCGATGGCGTCGAACCTCACCTCGCAGGTGCGAAACATCGCCGACGTGACGACGGCGGTGGCGAAGGGCGATCTCTCACGCAAGATCACGGTGGACGTGAAGGGCGAGATCCTCGAGCTGAAGAACACGATCAACACGATGGTGGACCAGCTCTCGTCCTTCGCATCCGAGGTGACGCGCGTTGCTCGCGAGGTGGGAACCGAAGGGCGACTGGGCGGGCAGG
>Ga0209131_1001893_pt1 | contig 14371 bp, 13 predicted proteins | sample GraSoi_2013_40cm_FD_185826 | JGI IMG/M metagenome (GOLD analysis project Ga0209131, IMG submission 185826) | Grasslands soil microbial communities from the Angelo Coastal Reserve, California, USA - Sample 9_17_2013_40cm (SPAdes) (version 2) | ecosystem: Environmental > Terrestrial > Soil >...
ACCCCCTCCTCCACCGCGATCTGCATCGCCGAGATCGCGGCATTCGCATTGCGCGGCACCACCACGCCCACCGGAGCGACCTGGTAGATCGAGGCGTCGGTGGAATAACGCCCGCGGCTTGCGGCGTCGAAAAGGACTTCGCCGTCGATTTCGCGCGCGAGCCGCGCCGCGAGCGCGGCATGGGAGCGGTCCTCGCCCCGCGCGAAGCGCACGGGCTGCGGCGTCGGAGGGGTCATGGGGGTTTTTACCGGAACGCGTGCCAATCGGGCGAAGGGTGCGGCATTATGGATGGAAAACCGGACCCGGCCGCAATGACGCGTGCGGGGGTGCTTTTTACCAACGAGGTGTTGCCATGCCAGCCGGACGCCATTTCCTGCAGATTCCGGGCCCGACCAACGTGCCCGACCGCGTGCTGCGCGCGATCGACCGCCCGACGATGGACCATCGCGGCCCCGACTTCGCCGTGCTGGGACACGAAGTCCTCGAGGGCATGAAACGCATCTTCCGCACGCGCCATCCGGTCGTGATCTACGCCGCATCCGGGACGGGCGCGTGGGAGGCGGCGCTCGTGAACACGCTCTCGCCGGGTGACAAGATCCTGATGAGCGAGACCGGGCATTTTTCGACGCTGTGGACGAAGATGGCGGGCAAGCTCGGCCTTCAGGTCGACCTCATCCCCGGCGATTGGCGGCACGGCGCGGACGCGGGCGAGATCGAAGCGCGGCTGGCCGCCGACAAGGCGCACGCGATCAAGGCCGTGTGCGTGGTGCACAACGAGACTTCCACCGGCGCCACCACGCGCATTCCGCTGGTGCGCAAGGCGATCGACAACGCGAAGCATCCCGCGCTGCTCATGGTCGACACCATCTCCTCGCTCGCCTCGATCGACTATCGCCACGACGAATGGGGCGTGGATGTCACCGTCGGCGGCTCGCAGAAGGGGCTGATGCTGCCGCCGGGGCTGAGCTTCAACGCGACCAGCGAAAAGTCGCTCGCCGCGAGCAAGGGCGCGAAGCTTCCGCGCTCCTTCTGGGACTGGGAGGACATGATCAAGTCCAACGCCTCCGGATATTTCCCGTACACGCCGGCCACCAACCTCCTCTACGGCCTGCGCGAGGCGATCGCGATGCTCGAGGAGGAAGGGCTCGCGAATGTCTTCGCGCGCCACGACCGGCACGCCGAGGCCACACGGCGCGCGGTGCGCGCCTGGGGCCTGGAGATCCTCTGCCAGAATCCCGACGAATACAGCTCCTCGCTCACCGCGGTCGTGATGCCGCCGGGACACGACGCCGATCGCTTTCGCAGCCTCGTCCTCGAGCGTTTCGACATGTCGCTCGGAACGGGCCTGGCGAAGCTGCAGGGCAAGGTATTTCGCATCGGACACCTCGGCGACTTCAACGACCTCATGCTCATGGGTACTTTGGCGGGCGTGGAGATGGGCCTGGAGCTGGCCGCCGTGCCCGTCAAGAAGGGAGGCGTGCTCGCGGCGATGGAGCACCTCGTCGCCGAGGCGCGCAAAGCGCAGGCCAATCGCCGCGCCGCATGAGGCTGCTAAAGTAGTCGCATCACCGATGCCCAGGCCCGACCCGGGCACGTCCAAGTCGATAATCTGGAGGAGACGAGAATGACGAATTCACGGCGCATCGGAGTCCTGTTGTGCGCGCTTGCCACCGCATGGGTCGGCGGCGCGGCCCTCGCTGCCAACGTCACGTTGCGCGCCGCGCACCAGTTTCCCGGCGGCAAGGGAGATGTGCGCGACGAGATGGTCCAGATCATCGCGCGGGAGGCCAAGGCGGCCAACGTCGGGCTCGAAGTACAGGTCTTCCCGGGTGCGGCGCTTTTCAAGGCGAACGAGCAGTGGAATGCCCTGGTCAACGGCCAGCTCGACATTTCGTCCTTCCCGCTCGACTACGCGAGCGGCAAGGTGCGCGCCTTCGGGGCGACCCTGATGCCCGGCCTTGTGCGCAACCACGAGCGCGCCGCGCGCATGAACGACTCCAAGTTCATGAAGGACATCAAGGCGAAGATCGACAAGGCCGGTGTCATCGTCCTTTCCGACGCGTGGCTCGCGGGCGCCATGGCGTCCAAGAAGAGCTGCATCCGAACGCCCGCCGACGTGAAGGGCCTGAAGTTCCGCTCCGCGGGTCCGACCTTCGCCTCGATGTGGCAGGCGGCGGGCGCATCGATCGTCTCCATTCCCAGCAACGAGGTGTACAACGCGCTGCAGACCGGAGTCGCCGAAGGCACCGACACCAGCTCCGGCAGCTTCGTGTCGTTCCGGATCTACGAGCAGGTGAAGTGCCTGACCGCGCCCGGAGAGAACGCCATCTGGTTCATGTACGAGCCGGTGCTCATGTCCAAGAAGAGCTTCGAGCGCCTCGACAAGAAGCAGCAGGAGGTACTGATCGCGGCCGGCAAGAAGGCTCAGGATTACTTCGCCCGCGAAGCCAAGGGTCTCGACGACGAGATGGTCAAGGCGTTCCGGGCCAACAACGTCGAAGTGGTCACGCTCACCGCGGCCGAGTACGACGCGTGGATCAAGGTGGCGCGCGAAAGCTCGTATGCCGAGTTCGCAAAGGAAGTCCCCGACGGGAAGCAGCTCGTAGACGACGCGCTCGGCGTGAAATAGGCGCGCTGCGCGCGCCATGCAGACCTTCGTCCGCGTCGTCCGGTCGCTCTCGCAGTTCTTCGGCTACATCGCCGCCGGGCTGATCGGGCTCGGCGTGCTGGTCGTCTGCCACATGGTGTTCGTGCGCTACGCGCTCGGGCACAACACCATCTGGCAGACCGACTTCGTCACCTACAGCCTGGTCGCGGCGACCTTCATCGGCAGTCCCTACGTGCTGATGACGCGGGGCCATGTGAACGTGGATGTCCTGCCGCTCTATGCGGGGCCGCGCGTTCGATTCTGGCTGGCGATGTTCGCGGGCTCCGTCACGCTGGCGTTCGCGCTGGTTCTTGCCGTGCTCACCTTCCTCTTCTGGAAGCAGGCGTGGGACAACTCCTGGGTCTCGGACACCATGTGGCGGGCGCGGCTGTGGATCCCCTACGCCTCGATGCCGATCGGACTCACGGTCCTCGCCCTGCAGTGCCTCTCCGACCTCATCGAGCTCGCCTCCGGTCGCGAGAAGCCGTTCGGCATGGAAGCGGGACGGCTATGAGCCCGACGACGCAAGGCATGCTCGTTCTCATCGTGACGCTCATCATGCTGCTGTCGGGCGCGCCGGTCGCGTTCGGCCTGGGCGCCATCTCCATCATCTTCATCGCGATCTTCCAGGGGTGGAGCGCGCTGCACGTCGTCGCCGAGACTTTCTACGCGGGCTTGAACGATTTCACGCTGGTGTCGATCCCGATGTTCGTGATGATGGGTGCGGCGATCGGCTCCTCGCCCGCGGGCAAGGACCTCTACGAGGCCCTCGACCGCTGGCTGTATCGCCTGCCGGGCGGGCTCGTGATCTCGAACCTCGGCGCGTGCGCTCTCTTCGCCGCGCTCACCGGCTCCTCCCCGGCGTGCTGCGCTGCGATCGGCAAGATGGGCATCCCCGAGATGCGCCGGCGCGGCTACCCCGACGACGTCGCGACCGGTTCCATCTGCGCGGGCGGAACGCTCGGGATCCTCATCCCGCCGTCGATCACTTTCATTCTCTACGGCATCGCCACCGAGACCTCGATCGGGCGCCTGTTCCTCGCCGGCGTGATGCCCGGGCTCATGCTCACGGGGCTCTTCATGCTGTGGACGCTCTTCATCATCTGGAAGCGCGGCTTCCGCGCGCACGCGCCCGAGTTTCGCTACACGTGGAAGGAGAAGTTCCACTCCATTCCGAAAATCGCGCCCTTCCTCGCCATCATCGTGGGCGTGATGTACGTGCTCTACGGCGGAGTCGCGACACCCTCGGAGGCGGCGGGCGTGGGCGCGGCGCTGTGCGTCGTGATGGCGGTGCTCATCTACCGGATGTGGAAGCCGCGCGACTGGTGGAAGATCCTGAGCGACACGACGCGCGAGTCGGTGATGATCCTCATGATCATCGCCGCCGCCGTGCTCTTCGGCTACATGCTCACCTCGCTCTACCTCACGCAGACGCTCGCCCAGGCGATCGCCGACATGCATCCCAATCGCTGGGTCCTGATGGGCCTCATCAACGTCTTCCTCCTGGTCTGCGGGTTCTTCATTCCGCCCGCGGCGATCATCCTCATGACGGCGCCGATCCTCTACCCGATCATCAAGGCCGCGGGCTTCGACCCGGTGTGGTTCGGCGTCATCCTCACCATCAACATGGAAATCGGCCTCATCCACCCGCCGGTCGGGCTCAACATCTACATCGTGAAGTCGATCGCACCCGACGTGCCGGTCACGCGCATCATGTGGGGCACGATCCCCTACGTCGTGTGCATGATGCTGGCGATCGTGATCCTGTGCGTCTTCCCCGAGATCGCAACCTGGCTTCCCGACAAGCTCATGGGAAAGGCTCGCTGAAATGGCCGACATCGACATTCATCGCGTCCACAACCTGGGGCTGAAGGCCGCGCGCACCGCCGCCGAGCGCATGGCGGAGCACCTCGGGAAGAAGTTCGGCCTCACCGGCGAGTGGGAAGGCAACGTGCTCGCCTTCGAGCGCCCCGGTGTAACGGGCTCGCTCGCCGTGACCGACAAGGACCTCAGTCTCTCGGTTTCCCTCGGCTTCCTGCTGAAGGCGATGAAGGGCTCGATCGAGGCGGCCATCGTCCACGAGCTCGACTCGCTCTTCGCCGCGGCGAAACCCGCCGCCGCGAAGGCTGGGCTCAAACCGAAAAAGGCTGCGCCTCCCCGGAAAAAAGGCGCCTAGCGATCTCGAGCTCGCGCTGCCGCAGGAGCTGCAGGAACTCGTCGGCGCCTCGCATCTGGCGAAACGCCTCGAAGCCGCGCTCGAGAAAATCCTGCAGGTCCGAAAGTCCGGCCACACGCGCCGGGTGCCGCATCAGCTTGAGCGTGCGTCCCACGAGAGGCTTCTTCACCAGCGCATCGAGGCGGTGCCCGACCGCATCGATGAGCTCGATCTGGTATTCGCGCTCGCGCGGCGTGGCGCTGCGTAGATAGGCATCCGCATACGTCGCCTCCGTAAGCGGCCCTTCCGCGAGTGCCGCGGCAAGGCGCTGGTCCAGGTCCTCGGATACGGCCTCGAGCTCGATCGCGAGGGCGGCGGTCTCGACCGCGGAGGCGGGCAGGACGCGCACCATCACCGGAAAGATGCGCAGCATCGCCAGGTCGCGGCCGCTGAAGTCTTTCGCGCCGTAGAGGTCGTCGAGGAAGAACGACGTGGCCTTGCGGTAACGCGGAATCGCGGCGACGTCGGCATACGACTGCGCGAGGCGCCGCGACTGCCATTCCTTCATCTCGGCGAGCCGTGCGGGAAGCTTCGCGCCGCGTCCGCGCAAGCCCTTCAGGCGCTGCAAATGAAGCTGCAGCGCTGCTGCGGAGCCGATCGGAGCGGCGTCGGGGTTCGGAGAGGTCACGCTGGATGGTATTCTAACGATCGATTCAAACGCTCGTTTGATTTCGCGCTGCATGCCGGTCAGTAATACATTTATAATCAATTTGTTATGCAAGGTATTTAAAGTTGAATCTACGCGTGCCGATGGACCGTTCCAGCGCCCTTCCGAGCGGCCCGGCCACGGCCTTCCAGATCCAGCGCGATGCGCGCGACCGCGGCTCGCGGCTCGACTATCGCGCCCGCATCGCGGCGCTCTCGACGCTCGAATCGATGCTGCGCGAGAACGCCGGTGCTTTCTGCGCGGCGCTCGACCGGGATTTCAAGGGCCGTGCCTCGCAGGAAACGCAGCTCCTCGAGATCTTTCCCTCGCTCGAGGCGATACGGCATGCGCGGCGCCACTTGCGCGGTTGGATGAAGACGCGGCGCCGCCCGACCGGCCTCTGGTTTCTTCCGGGGCGCTCGCGCGTGATGTACCAGGCGCTCGGCGTGGTCGGAGTCGTCGTGCCATGGAACTACCCACTCTACCTTGCGCTCGGACCCGTCGTCGGCGCACTCGCCGCGGGAAACCGCGTGCTGGTGAAGATGTCGGAGGCCGCGCCCGCCACGGGAGAGCTGCTGGAGAAACTCGTCGCGGCGAGCTTCGCGCCTGATGTGCTGCGCGTCGTGAACGGCGGCCCCGAGGTGGCGCGCGAGTTCGTCGCCCTGCCCTTCGATCACCTTCTTTTCACCGGCTCCACCGACGTCGGCCGCCAGGTGATGCGCGCCGCGAGCGCGAACCTCACGCCGGTCACGCTCGAGCTGGGCGGCAAGTCGCCCGCGATCGTGGGGCGCGAGATTGCGATCGCCGAGGCCGCGGAGCGAATCCTCTTCGGGAAATGCCTGAATGCGGGACAGACCTGCATCGCGCCCGACTACGTGCTGGTGCCCGAAGAACGCATCGATGCGTTCGCGGCGGCGGCGCGCGCGGCGGTGGCGAAGTTCTATCCGCGCCTGCGCGACAACCCCGACTACACCGCGATCATCAACCAGCGCCATCGAGAGCGCCTGGCGGGATATCTCGCCGACGCGCGCACGAAGGGCGCACGCATAGACGAGATCAATCCCGCAAACGAAGATCTCGCGGGCAGCCCCAAGATGGCTCCGCACCTGGTGATGGCCGCCACCGATTCGATGCGCCTCATGCAGGAGGAGATCTTCGGTCCCATCCTGCCGCTGCTGCCGTATCGCACGCTCGATGAGGCGATCGCATTTGTAAACGCGCGCCCCCGTCCGCTGGCGCTCTACGTCTTCGACCACGACCGCGCGGCGATCCGGCGCGTGCTCGAAGAAACCCTATCGGGCGGAGTGACGGTGAACGAGACGATCCTGCACATCGCGCAGGAAGAGCTTCCGTTCGGCGGCGTCGGGCCGAGCGGCATGGGGGAGTACCACGGCCGCGCCGGATTCGAGACGTTCTCCAAGAGGAAGGCGGTGTTCTTCCAGCCGCGCCTGAACGCGCTCAAGTTCCTGCGCCCCCCGTACGGCGCGCGCTTCGCCGCGCTCGTGAAGCTGCTCGCGCGCTGAAATTGCCGACCCGCCGCCAGTTCATCAAGGTGGGCCTTGCCGGCGCGTTCGTGCTCGCCGCAGCGCGCTTTCTCGACCGGCCTCTCGCCGCCCCCGCCGCGGGTCACCGCGTCATCGATGAGGACGCCGCACGGATGGTGGCCGCACTCATTCCCGTGATTCTCGCCGGCGCGCTTCCCGAGGAGGCGGCGGCGCGAGCGCGCGCGGTGCGCGAGACGGTCGACGCGTTCGATCGCGCGGTGTCCGGCCTTACGCCCAGCGTGCAGGACGAGGTCGGACAGCTCTTCAGCTTCCTCTCCTTCGCGCCGACGCGCATCGGCTTCGCCGGGCTGTGGGTGCCGGTCGACGAAGCCACGCCCGAGGAGCTCAAGGCATTTCTCACGCGCTGGCGCTCGAGCAGCTTCGACCTTCAACGCTACAGCTACAACGCGCTCACGCAATTGACCCAGGCCGCGTGGTACGGCAACAGCGCGTCATGGACGGCGATCGGTTATCCGGGCCCGCCGTCGCTGGAGGCTCGATGATCCGCGATCCGATTCGCGAGGGCCTCGCCGCCGGCTGGAAGGTCATCGATGCGGCGGCGCTCGAGCGCAATGTCGACCTCGAGGCCGACGTCGTCGTGATCGGCAGCGGCGCGGGCGGCGGCGTCAGCGCCGAACTCCTCGCGCTCGCCGGGCTCAAGGTGGTGATCCTCGAGGAAGGCCCCCTGAAAAGCTCGACTGATTTCAGGATGCGCGAGCGCGAAGCGTATCCGCAGCTCTACCAGGAAAGCGCCGGGCGGCAGACGCTCGACAAGTCGATCACCATCCTGCAGGGACGCTGCGTCGGCGGGTCGACGACCGTCAACTGGACTTCGAGCTTCCGCACCCCGCCTCGCACCCTCGCGTACTGGCGCGACAAGCTCGGGTTGAAGACGATGGGAGAGGCCGAGCTCGAGCCGTGGTTCAAGCGCATCGAGGAGCGTTTGGGCGTTGCACCCTGGCCGGTCGCGCCCAACGAGAACAACGACCTCCTGCGGCGCGGCTGCGAAAAGGTCGGCATTCCCTCCGCGATGATCCAGCGCAACGTGAAGGGCTGCGCGAACCTCGGCTATTGCGGCATGGGTTGTCCCACCAACGCCAAGCAATCGATGCTGGTCACGACGATTCCCGCCGCGCTCGACCGGGGCGCCACGCTGGTGCACCGCGCGCAGGTCGCGCGGCTCGTGATCGATGGCAATCGCGTCGTCGCGTGCGAGGCCCACGGGGTCGCCGGCAACGGAGCTTCGCCTTCGCCGCACCGTGTTCGCGCCCGCGCGCGCCACTTCATCCTCGCCGCGGGAGCCATCGGCAGTCCCGGGATCCTGCTGCGTAGCGCGGCACCGGATCCGCATGTCACATTGGGCAAGCGCACGTTCCTCCATCCGACGGCGGTTTCCGCGGCGGTGATGCCGCAACGCGTCGACGGACACAGCGGTGCGCCGCAAACCGTGTACTGCGACCACTTCCTCGATTCGATTCCGCTCAACGGGCCCGCGGGCTTCAAGCTCGAATCCGCTCCAACGCACCCGGTGCTGGTCGGGATCACGCTGCCCGGATTCGGCGAGGAGCACGCGCGTTGGATGCAGAAGTTCGCCAGCACACATGTGGTCATCGCCCTCTTGCGCGACGGCTTTCATCCGCAGTCCCAGGGCGGGCGCGTCATCCTTCGTTCCGACGGCACGCCGGTGCTCGACTACCGGATGTCGCCGTACCTTTGGGAAGGCGTGCGGCGCGCCTACCTCACCATGGCCGAGATCCAGTTCGCCGCCGGCGCGAAGACGGTGATGCCGATGCACGAGTCGGCTTCCTCCATGAGCTCATGGCGCGAGGCGCGCGCGGCGATACAGGCCCTGCCGATGAAAGCGCTCGAAGCGCGCATCGTGACCGCGCATGTGATGGGCGGCTGCACGATGGGCGCGAATCCGCGCTCCTCCGTGGTGGACGAATCGGGGCGCCATCACCAGCTCGCCAATCTTTCCGTCCACGATGGCTCGGTCTTTCCGACCAGCCTCGGGGCCAATCCCCAGGTGTCGATCTACGCGCTCGCGGCGCGCGCGACGACGGGCCTCCTGGCGGCCTTGGGGAGGACGCCGCCAGGGGTTCCAAGCTCTTGATACTCTTGGTATAATCGCTAATCTCGCCTGCTGTGTTGAGAACGCGGCGCGGGAGCTCAAAGGAACCACCATGGGCGACAAAATCGCTCTCGAGCGCCGCCACGGCGCGCGCAATTACGATCCCCTCCCCATCGTCCTTTCCCGGGGCGAAGGCGTGTGGCTGTGGGACGACCAGAATCGCCGCTACCTCGACATGCTCTCGGCGTATTCCGCCGTGAGCTTCGGCTACGGCAACCCGAAGCTCGTCGCGGTGCTCACCGAGCAGGCCAAGCGCCTCGCGGTGACCTCGCGTGCGTTCTTCAGCGACACGCTGCCGCCGTTCTTGAAGCGCCTGTGCGAAATCACCGGACAGGACCGCGCGCTTCCGATGACCACCGGCGCCGAAGGGGTGGAGACCGCGATCAAGTGCGTGCGCAAGTGGGCCTACAACGTGAAGAAGGTGCCGCGCCACCAGGCCGAGATCATCGTCTGCGCCGGCAATTTCCACGGACGCACCACGACCATCGTCGGATTCTCCTCGGAGCCGCAATACCGCGAGGGATTCGGTCCCTACTCGGACGGATTCAAGAGCGTGCCGTTCGGGGATGCCGCCGCTCTCGAAGCCGCGATCACGCCCAACACCGCGGCGTTCCTCGTGGAGCCCGTGCAGGGCGAGGCGGGAATCATCGTTCCGCCCGAGGGATACCTCACCGAGGCGGCGCGCATCTGCCGCGCGCACAACGTTCTCCTCATCGCCGACGAAGTGCAGACGGGCCTCGGCCGCACCGGCAAGATCCTCGCCTGCCACCACGAAGGCGTGAAGCCCGACGGCATCATCCTCGGCAAGGCGCTGGGCGGCGGGTTGATCCCGGTCTCGGCGTTCTGCGCGCGCGAGGAAGTGCTGGGCGTATTCCAGCCCGGCGACCACGGCAGCACGTTCGGCGGCAACGCGCTCGCCGCGGCGGTGGGACTCGCGTCGCTCAATCTCCTCGTCGACGAGAAGCTGTCCGAGCGCGCCGCGGAGATGGGCGAGTACCTGTTCCAGCGCTTGAAGTCGATCCAGAGTCCGGCGATCGCGGAAATCCGCGGCAAGGGTTTGCTGATCGGGATGGAGATCGCGCCCAAGTTTGCGACCGCGCGCCAGTTCGTCGAAACGCTCCTCAAGCACGGCGTTCTGAGCAAGGACACGCACGGCACGGTCGCGCGCTTCGCACCGCCGCTCATCATCGATCGCGAGCAGATCGATTGGGCGGTCGATCGCATTCGTGACGCGCTGGGCGAATACGGCCCGGTTTGCGAGAAAGCCGCCTAGCGGGGCCGGTCTACTTGGCGGGAGCCAGGGTCTCGAGCGCGGCGGTGAAAGCCGGACCGTAGCGGTCGTAGTCCTTGTCGTCCAGCATCGTGACGAACGAGACATCGAACACGCGCCCCGTCCCGGGCAGGAGAATCAGCACGCGTCGTGATCGGGTGTCGGTGCGTGCGTTTCCCTCCCTGGCGACGATCTCGTGCGCCGGAAAGCCGGCGACCGTGAGGTCCCGTGTCGACACAATCGGGCGCATCCCGCCGGCGTCGACCCAACCCTTCCACTTGGCTTTGTCGGCGTCGGTAATCGCCTTTTGATCGGCAGGCGCCTTGACCTTCCTGACCGTGAAGTAGCAGGCGGGCCGCCCCCGGTCGTCCTTGCCGGGCGCGCAATCGATGTAGATATCGCGATCGCGGCTTCGCGATTCCCAGTTCTTGGGAATCGAAAGCCGCACGCCCACGTCCTTGTCCTCGACAACCTTTGTGGACTGCGCGATGGCGGGGCCGCTGATAGCGATGGCGCAAAGCGGGATGACGAGCCGCAGCGCGCAGTGACGATGAATCGACATGCCACCCCCTTTCGCTACACGAGCTTCACGTTCTTCAACGGCAAAGTGCGCACCGGCTTGCCGGTGGCGGCATGGATCGCGTTCATGACCGCCGGCGACACGACGCAGATCGTAGGCTCTCCCACGCCACCCCAGAAGTCGTAGGTCGGAACGATCACCGTTTCGACCTTGGGCATCTCCGCCAGCCGCAGCATCGGGTAGGTGTGGAAATTGGTCTCGACCACGCGTCCCTTGTCGATCGAGATCTCGCCGTAGAGCGCGGCGGTGAGCCCGTAGACCACCGAGCCTTCGACCTGTGCCGCGATCTGGTCGGGATTGACGGCGTGGCCGCAATCGAGCGCCAGCACCAGGCGATGCACCTTCACATCGCCCTTGGCGCTCACCGACACCTCCGCGACCGCCGCTGAGTAGCTGCCGTAGCCCATGAACTGGGCGATGCCGCGATGCACGCCGGCCGGCAGGGGCTTGCCCCAACCCGCTTTTTCGGCGGCGGCGTTCAGGACCGCGAGATGCTTCGGATGCTTCGCCATGAACGCGCGCCGAAACTCGAGGGGATCCTTGCCCGCGGCCTTCGCCACCTCATCCATGAAGCATTCCATGTACACGCCGTTCTGGTTCGTGTTCACGCCGCGCCACGGGCCCACCGGCACGTGGGTGTTGCGCATCGCGTACTCGAGCAAGAAATTGGGAAAGGTGTACCCGAGCTGCGCGTCGCCCGGCTCCGTCCACAGCCCCTGCGTCTGGCGCTTGTCCTTGCCGTCCTTGATCGCCGTGGGGTTCATGTAGGCGTTGATCGATTGTCCCGAGATGCGGATGTGCATCCCGAGCAAGTTCCCCGCCCCATCCACGCCCGCAACCATGCGCGCCTGCGAGATCGGCCGGAAGTAGTCGTGCGCCTGGTCTTCCTCGCGGCTCCAGATCATCTTCACCGGCGTGCCGGGAAACTGCTTGGCGATCGCGACGGCCTGGCGCACGTAGTCCTGCGGTCCTCCGCGCCGGCCGAAGCCGCCGCCCAGGTCGTGGCGATAGACCTCGCATTTCGCGAGCGGCAGCCCGGACTCCTCTGAAAGGGCGGCGAGCGAGCCTTCCGCGTTCTGCGTGGCCACCCAGACTTCGCCGCGGTCCGCGGTGATGCGCGCGGTGCAATTCATCGGCTCCATGGTGGCGTGGGCGAGAAACGGCGTCGCGTAGACCGCCTCGACCCTCGTCGACGCGCCCTCGATCGCCTTCAGGGCGTCGCCCTCGTTGCGCTCGGCATATGCGTCGCCGGAGGTGAGGCCGGTCTTGAGATGCGCGGCGATCGTGGCGCTCGTCGCGGTCGCGTCCGGGCCTTCGTCCCACACGATGGGGAGCGCTTCCAGCGCGCTCTTCGCGCGCCACCACGTATCGGCGACGACCGCGACCGTGTTGTCGTTCACCTTCACCACGGCGAGAATGCCGGGGCGCGAGAGGACCTTCGCCTGGTCGTAGCTCACGAGCTTGCCGCCGAAGACGGGGCACGCCTTGATCGCGGCGTTGAGCATCCCGGGAAGCTTGAGGTCGATGGCGTAGACCTTGCGGCCGTCGAGCTTGTCGGCGGTGTCGAGCCGTTTCATCGGCTTGCCCGCGATCTTCCAGTCCTTCGGGTCCTTGAGCTTGAGGCTCTTGGGATCGGGGGGCGCAAGCTGTGCCGCGGCCGCAGCGACCTTGCCGTAGCTGGTGGTGCGATTGGAGGCTGCGTGCGTGATGACGCCGTTGGAGACGGCAAGCTCGCTCACCGGTACTTTCCATTCGTCGGCCGCCGCCTGGAGAAGCATCTGGCGCGCCGCGGCGCCGCCACGGCGGATGTAGTCCTGCGAAGTGCGGATGCCGCGGCTTCCGCCGGTACCCATCTCGCCCCAAACGCGCTTGCGCGCGAGGTTCTGCCCGGCGGTGATGAAGTCGAGGCGGATCTTGCTCCAGTCGCACTCGAGCTCCTCGACGACGAGCTGCGCAAGCCCGGTGTGGGTGCCCTGCCCCATCTCGGATCGGGCGATGCGGATGACGCAGGTGTCGTCGGGATTCACGACGACCCAGGCGTTGATCTCGGCGCCGGTGGCGTCGGCGGCGTGCGCGCCTTGCGGGCCGAGCGGGAAGCGCAGGCCCAGTGCCAGCCCGCCGCTCGCGGCCGCTGCGGAATGAAGGATGAACTTGCGGCGCGAAGGGCTCGCTACGGAGGTCGTTTTTTTCATGGTCGTCTCCTCGCTCTAGGCCTTGGCCTTGCCGGCCGTGTCCGCCGCGAGGTGCACGGCGGCGCGGATGCGCTGGTAGGTCCCACAGCGGCACACGTTCGTCATCGCGGCATCGATGTCCGCGTCCGTCGGCCTGGGCTTCGCCGCGAGGAGCGCGGCAGCCGCCATGATCTGGCCCGACTGGCAGTAGCCGCACTGGGGCACGTCAAGCGCCGCCCACGCCTTCTGCACCGCGTGGCTCGCGTTCGGCGCGAGGCCTTCGATGGTGACGATGCGATCCGTGGCCTTCAGGCTTCCGACCGGCAGCGAGCAGGAGCGCTGCACCTTGCCGTTCAGGTGCACCGAGCAGGCGCCGCACTGCGCGATGCCGCAGCCGTATTTCGTGCCGGTCAACCCGACCTGCTCGCGCAGGACCCACAGCAGCGGGGTATCGGGCTCGACCTCAACGTCGCGGACCTTGCCGTTGATGTTCAGCTTTGCCATGGAAAACCTCCTCGGGATGCGTTCTAGGCCCTCACCGGCGCGTTCTTCACCTCGCGCCGCAGCACCTTGCCAACATTCGTCTTGGGCAATTCCTTCCAGAACTCGACGATCTTCGGCACTTTATACCCGGTCAATTGCTTCCGGCAGTGCTCGATGACCTGCTCCTTGGTGAGCGCCGGGTCGCGCTTCACGATCACCGCGCGCACGATCTCCCCGGAGTGCTCGTCCGGGGCGGCGACCGCGCAGACCTCGAGAACCCCCGGCATCATCGCGATCACGTCCTCGACCTCGTTGGGATACACGTTGAAGCCCGACACCAGGATCATGTCCTTCTTGCGGTCCACGATCTTCACGTAGCCGTCGGGCGTCATGAGGCCGATGTCGCCGGTGCGGAAGGCGCCGTCCGCAGTCATCACCTTCGCGGTCTCGTCGGGGCGGTTCCAGTACCCCTTCATCACCTGCGGGCCGGCGATGACGATCTCGCCCGTCTCCCCGAGCGGCAGGATGCGCGCGTCGTCGTCACGGATGGTGATGATCGTCGAGGGCATCGGCAATCCCGCGGTGCCGTTGTATTCGAACCCCTCGACCAGCGGATTCGCGCACGCGCCCGGAGAGGTCTCGGTGAGCCCGTAGGCCTCGAGCAGCGGGTGCCCGGTGATCTTC